>Ga0153947_1000024_pt1 | contig 58328 bp, 55 predicted proteins | sample TSNJ031MetaG_FD_104697 | JGI IMG/M metagenome (GOLD analysis project Ga0153947, IMG submission 104697) | Attine ant fungus gardens microbial communities from New Jersey, USA - TSNJ031 MetaG | ecosystem: Host-associated > Fungi > Mycelium > Unclassified | place: USA: New Jersey, Wharton State... | reverse complement strand
TACGATATTAAAAACAGACCATATGCAATATCTTGACTTTATGGAAACAATTGAATCTGACATTATGGGAAAGGTGCTAAGTCAAACCAAGGAATATGACTATACAAGATTTAATGCAAGTGATGTAAAAAATGCTTTAGGCAAGGATGTTTTAACTTTTTATGACTATTCGGCATTATTATCTCCTGTTGCAGAAGATTTCCTGGAGGAAATGGCCGGCAGAGCAAAAATTGAAACAAGAAAATATTTTGGCAGCTCTATTAGTTTGTTTACGCCTTTATACCTATCAAACTATTGCAGCAATCACTGTGTGTACTGCGGATTTAATTGTAATAATAAAATCAAAAGGGGAAAATTGTCATATGACGAAATTGAAAGTGAAATGGATGCGATTTCAAAAACGGGTCTGCGCGAAATTCTTTTATTGACAGGTGAGTCCAGAAGTCAATCGAATGTTGACTATATCGGAGAAGCCGTAAAACTTGCCAAAAAGTATTTTTCTACAATCGGGATTGAAATTTATCCCTTAAATTCTGACGAATATGCTTATCTTCATCGGTGTGGTGTTGATTTTGTAAGTATTTATCAAGAAACTTATGATACGAATATATATGAAAAAAACCATCTAAGCGGTCCAAAACGAGCATATCTTTATCGCTTTCATGCTCAAGAACGCGCAGTTACAGGCGGCATGAGAGGTGTTGGCTTTGGTTCGCTTTTAGGATTGGGTGATTTCCGCAAAGATGCTTTTGCAACCGGTATTCACGCTTACTGCTTACAACGAAAATATCCCCATATCGAAATATCTTTTTCGGTGCCACGAATACGGACGTATATAAACAATGCGGAAAATAATTTTTGTAGTGTACGAGAAAAACAACTTTTACAAGTAATGCTTGCTTATAGACTTTTCATGCCATTTGCCGGTATAACAATTTCAACAAGAGAACGCGCCGGTTTTAGAGATAACATAATTGGCTTAGCTGCAACTAAAATTTCAGCAGGTGTAAAGGTCGGCGTAGGCGGGCATGGTTTAGAAGAAATCGGTGATGAGCAATTTGAAATTTCAGATTCAAGAGATGTTTCTCAAGTCCATACGATGATACTTGAAAAAGGACTACAGCCTGTTTACACCGATTATATCCGATTGATTTGAAAGGCATGGTGATTAGCATGAAAAAATTTGATTTAACCTTATACTTTGTAACGGACAGCACAAATAAAACAGATGAAGATTTTTTGGAAATCGTAGCTCAAGCATGTGAAGGCGGCGTAACTCTTGTGCAGCTGCGTGAAAAAGAAAAAAGCGGCCTGGAATATTTAAACCTTGCAAAAAAAGTAAAACAAATAACTGATCAATATAACATTCCTTTGATTATAGATGATAGAGTTGATATTGCAATGGCGATTGACGCAGCAGGGGTTCATGTTGGACAAAGTGACATCCCTGTTTGTACTGCCCGTAAACTGCTGGGAGAGAATAAAATAATTGGCGCAACAACAAAAACAATTGCCCAAGCAAAAAAAGCAGCGGAGGAAGGGGCCGATTATCTTGGTGTCGGTGCCATTTATCCAACCACCACAAAAGTGATTACAGCTATTACGGAAGTTTCAACATTGAATGAAATCGCAACACATGTTAAGTTGCCAATAGTTGCAATAGGAGGACTGAACAGTACAAACATAGATGTATTATATAATAGTTCGGCTGCTGGTATAGCAGTAGTTTCGGCAATTATGAAGAGCCAAGATCCATGCAGTATGGTAAAATTGTTAAAAAAACAGGTGGTGGGGAATTTTAAAATCAAATGCATGCAATGAAATGGCAAAGGCTTAAATTGGCTCAGGAACTGAGGTGGCCTCTAAAAGATAGATTTTTTTTCGGAGTAGCTTAGGCTGCTTCGATTTTTTTGCTATATCCTCTAGTTCGGTTCGAAAGAGTATTTCGATCAGACAAACAACAAAAATGTATTACAAAGCATATCCATTATACTGAGTAATACATTTTTTTATTTGTCTTAGTCTTTTAAAAGGGTAATAAAGAGTCCGAATACTGAAATCAGCAGATCAATCCCGATGTGATTGGTTGTTTGACCGTGTATGGGACGCATATCGATTATCCGTTGGTTCAGGGGGAAGACAACATGACCTATGTCAACACTAGTGTGACTGGAGAATCTTTACTATCGGGCAGTATTTTTCTGGATTACCGCAACCGGCAGGACTTTTCAGATTTTAACAGTATTATCCATGGGCACCATATGGAACGGCAGGTCATGTTTGGGGATATCGGCCAGTTTGCTGAAGAAACTTATTTTGAAGAACATCAATACGGAAACCTGTACGCGGGCGGGCAGAACTATGGCATTGAATTCTTGGCTTTTCTGCATGCAGACGCCCATGACCACACAATCTATACACCTGCCATTGAAGGTGAAGCGAACCGGCAGGACTATCTGGAACGCCTGCTGGATGCCGCGATATACATCCGGCAGACCGGCATGGGAACTTCGGATCATCTGGTGCTCTTAAGCACTTGTGCATCGGATGCTACCAACGGAAGGCATATCCTGGTGGGAAAAATTGGTACGACAGTGTACGAGGATTCCTTCCGGAAAGAGACCCCATGGGAATTCGGCGGCAGGGATCTGCGGGAGTGGCTGGGACAGATACCGGTGTGGATTTGGGTATTTCTATTGCTGGTACCAGGGATGTGTCTGATAATAGCAAAGCGAAGAGAACGCAGCAGGAGGAAGGAAGCATCAAATGAGTAGAAGAAGGAGAAACGAGAAGATGAGCATACTTGAAAAAATACGGGAGAAACGGTTTCTGGTTTATATACTGCTGGCCTGCCTGTTTGCGTTGGTGTTTCCCCAAGCTGTCCAGGCGGCGCCCAATGATGTGACACTGGTGGTGGAGCAAGTATTTACAAAGCCGGCAGCCTCCATGGCGGCAGATACCTTTACCTATACTCTGACGGCGCTGCAGCACGGCAGTCCCATGCCCGCCGGCAGCAACGGGAATACCTGCACCTTTACCATTTCCGGTACAGACACGATAAATATAGGGCCGGTTACCTATGGTATGAATGGCATCTATAGTTATGAGATCAAACAAACGGTGGTGTCCACACAGATTGGCTACACTTGCGATAGACAAGTGTATACGGTGGAGGTATATGTAACGCATACCGCCGGCGGCCTGCAGGCAGACGTGGTAGTTTACAACGAGAAAGGACTCAAGGTATCGGACATTGCATTTGAAAACATTTACGAACCGCTGGCCAGCGATCCTTCTATCATGGTAGACCCGCCGGTGAAGAAAACGGTGTCCGGCGCTCCCAGCGTGGATGGCAGCTTTACCTTTAAGCTGGAAGCAGAGAACAAATCAAATCCCATGCCCACAGGCAGTGCAGAGGGTGTGAAGCTGATGACTATTGTAGGTACGGGGGAGGAAGATTTTGGAACCTGGAGCTACACAAAAGCCGGAATCTACCATTACAGCATCTCGGAGGTGAATAACGGCGAAATAGGTTATAGCTATGATACCACTGTATACACCATTACGGACTATGTAACGGATGTGGGCGGCCAGCTGGAAGTGGTCCGAACGGTCACAAACGCTGCCGATAAGCCGGTGGATTCTTATGATTTTATCAACAAGTACACTTCCGTCAAGGGAGCCGGTGGTCCAGCGAATCGTACCAAAGGGGCAAAAACCGGTGACGAAGCTATGACCGGGCTTTCCCAGGCAATGCTTTTTATAAGCGGGACTGTGTTGATGGCTTATGTGGTGTACCTGATTATGAATCGGAAAAAATGGGGCATAAACGCCAACACCTAAAAAGAAACCTGGATGCTGCATCCAAAACAGAAGATTCAAAAACAGAGGATTCAAAAGATGAAAAATGAAAAGGTAACCCCGAATCAAAAGCTGAGGGCGGTAAAAGAGGTGTTGGAAAAGAAAAGTACCCTGCGCCAGGTTGCGCACCGGTATGATCTGCACCACTCCAGTGTTGAAAAATGGGTAACTCTCTATCAAACGTTTGGAGCAGACGGGTTTTACCGAATGGAGTATACCCATTATTCAGCTGAGTTAAAACAAAAAGCCGTCAAAAAATATCTGACTACGGATGCTTCCCAGCAGGACATTTGCAGAGAATTTAAGCTGCGTTCCATCTCCCAGATACAGAAGTGGGTGGAAGATGCCAGTTTAAATGTTTACCAGAATAATTAGAAGTGTTATAATGAAAAAATAGCACAATTATTATGATGCGTCTATGCCAAAAATGTAAATTCAAAAGGGAGCTCTTACAAATTATGATTAAACCTCAAAAGTTAAATAAGGGAGACACTGTTGCACTAGTATCGCTGTCATCAGGTTTGGCAGGGGAAAGTTTGTTTCGGCACAGAGTAGAGTTGGGGATAAAAAGGTTAAAAGAAGACTTTGGGCTTAAAGTCATTACGATGCCAAATGCGCTAAAAGGAATAGAGTATCTGGATAGCTATCCAGAGGCAAGGGCAATGGATTTGATGGAAGCATTTAAAAATCCAGAGATAAAAGCGGTTATTACAATGATTGGAGGGGACGATACGATACGGTTGCTTCCGCATATAGATTTTGAGGTATTTAGAAATAATCCCAAAATATTTATGGGATATTCAGATACAACGGTGAATCATTTTATGATGTATAAGGCCGGACTGACTTCTTTTTACGGACCATGCATTATGGCTGAATTTGCAGAAAATGCAGCAATGCATGAATATACAAAAACTTATATTAAAAAGGTACTGTTTGAGACAAATAGTTCTCTGGAAATTGCTCAAAGCCCGGAATGGACTTCGGAGATGCTGAACTGGATTGACTGCACGAATAATGAGATTTCAAGGAAGATGATTTCTGATAAAAATGGATATATACTATTGCAGGGAAAAGGCAAAGTAGAAGGGAGATTACTTGGAGGATGCCTTGATGTGCTTCCTATGTTGATAGGAACAGAATTGTGGCCGAAAGCTGATGAGTGGAAAGAATGTATACTATTTCTAGAAACATCAGAAGAATATCCATCGCCCCAGGAAGTCAAATATTTACTTAGAGGACTTGTAGCACAGGGAGTAATTGATAATATCAGTGGGATTATTGTAGGAAAACCAAAAGATGAAAAATATTTTGAAGAATATAAAGAAGTTCTTATAAAAGTGATTAGTCAAGAAGCGGAGCGCAAAGACATGCCGATACTTTATAATATGAATTTTGGGCACAATGCACCAATGTGTATCTTACCATATGGTGCATTGGTTGAAATTGACTGTAATAAAAAATCGTTTTGGCTGAAAGAGGCAGTCGTTGACTAAGATAATGTACTGAATTCTTCGCGCTTGGCGGATATCCCGTTTTCCTTATTCAATAATTCCAAGTTCCCGCGCCTTTAATGCCGCATTCCTTGAATTGTTTACGCCGAGCTTTGCATAAGCGGCCGAAGCGTGAGATTTTACCGTATGTATGGTAAGTCCGGTTTCTTCCATTATTTCCGTATACTTATACCCCTTGGACAGAAAGGTTAGAATTTTTTTCTGCTGCTTGGACAGCTTAACAGGCTTGGTATTAATATTTACAGTGATCCCCTTATGACGCTTGGATTGTTCATATGCAGAAAGGTAGACGCTATGAACATAAAACGGGTCTAAATCACCTTGATAGTCTACTTTTTCGATTCTTTTACTCAGTTTTTTAAGGATAGGTAAAACAGCCGCCCCTTCATCGGCGATAACGCGTGTAAATCCGTATTCCTGTATGGCTGTCAAAGCTTCTTCCAGCGTATCAAGCGCTTCTTTCTTATAACCAAGTGCCCACTCAAGTACCGCCTGCAGGACGCTTGCCTCAGCAATATCCAACGGTCTGCGAAAATCTGTTCCCAGCTTTTTCAACTTTAAGATATAGCGCATTGCTCTATCTGTCTGGGCAAGCACTATATAAGCCCTTACGGTCGTGAAATGCTGAAAAATTTTATAAAGCTCTAGTTGTTCGGTTTCGGTTATATAATAATTGTCAAGCCATGCTTTGGCCGCTGTTTTATTGTTGTGCACCAACAGAGTTTTGGTTTTGAATGCCTCAAAATTCGGTCGAAAGCAGTGAGAGCCGCTCTTTTCTATAAATTCCTCCGTTTGTTCTATTACATCAGCTAACAAGGTTTCCTTGCCCAGTGCAAAATAGATGCTTGCAAGGATTATGAAACTGCAAAACACAACTTCATCTATCGTTCCGTCGTTTACGGAAGTTCTTGTTTGCAAGGCGATTTTCAGCGACTCATTTAACATGCTGCGCTCATACAAAAAACCTGACCGAAGTTCAAGGATGACAACATCATATTGATTTTTGAGCAGGAGATCGACGGTGCCGACAAAGCTTCCCAAAACCGTTTCATCGGAAAACTCGCAGTAATCGCGGATGGAGCGATGGGCATAAGGTAACTGCATAGAGATTGAACTCGCCTGAGGCAGGCAGCTCAGATTTATATTAGGCAGCACTGACTTAATTTTCTCCATTAGGTCGGAAATGCTTGCTCGATGGTCTATAAATGTCACAAAAAATAAGCTTTCTATGAACTGGGGGTAATCTCGAACGATAACCGGCAGGTATAGATAAAGTTTATCCATATAATACTCCACTTGGGGAGCGTCGCCAATAAGGAAATAATACCATGCATATTGTGAATATATATATGGATGCTGCTCGCATAATGGTGTAGGTATCGGATCTTTCAAGAAGTATCTATAAAAATTCACATGCGCATCGACAGAATGGCTTTTTCCAGTATTATAAAGGGCATAGCTCGCATTTATAATGGCTTCCGAATCCCCGCTCTTGATCGCATCCCTCCTTGCAAGAAAATAGTTCATTTTTTTCAAATAGTAATCTGAAGCTATTTTATATAGAGCTTTATTATCAATCCCGCTGTCTTGCTCCAAGATATTCCTTAGAAACTTCAAAAACAAATGATGGTATCGATAGGTATCATCATTTGTTTTACTTACAAAGGCATTCTTCGCGCATAGTCCATCTAAAATCTTATGTGCGTTTTTATATCCTGTAAGCTTCTCCGCAAGCTCCGGTGTCATCTCGTCCCCAACGGAGGTTTTCATCATGAAATTTTTTAAATCATCGTCCCATTTATCCCAAATCTGCGTTTTTATGTAATTGTCCAGTATATGGCGCCCATTTTGGCCAAGCTCAATCGCCCCGCTCATCACCATGGCATTTATGGCGATGGCCCAGCCGTCTGTAACGGCATGCATGGCCGCCGTTTCCTCAGTTGTGAGAAAACGCCCGTGATTGTTGCAATACATTTGAATTTCTGCAACTGAAAAAGCTAAATCCTGAGCTGTGATGATGGCGCACTTTTCTTCACCTGTAATCGCGGTATATTCTTTCGCGATCTCGTTACGTGTCAATATAACCGTTCCAAAAGAAGAAGGCAGCCGTTTTTGCACCAGCAAACCAGATTTCCGTATTTCCTTATTGGTCACAAGATGCATATCGTCAAGCACTACCGCATACCGCTCGCCATCGGGTCTAAATTCAGACAAAAGGCGTATAGTATGTTCTACCGGAGACGATGCGAAAGAAGGACTTTTGAGTATGCTTTCCATCACTTTGTTTTCCGGCTGAAGTGATAATATACCGGTGCAGAACAACTTGTAAAAAATGGGGAGCGTGTTGTCATATTCGTCAAGTCCGATCCAGATGACTTTTCGGTCGGATTTTTCCAGCCAAAGTCGTGTTGAAACGGTCTTGCCACATCCTGCGGGCGCGGAAACATAAATCACACGCTTGCTCATTTCCTTGTGAAAGAGATTTAAAAGCGTGTGACGCGATGCACAAATATCCGGTAGCTTAGGAGGCGTAAACTTATCATTCAATAAATTCGTATCTTTCATGTAAATACATTCCTTTGCTTTATGATTAAGAGTTTAAAGAATACTTTAATTATAATAAATAATTTTATGATTTGCAATACAATTTAATGGTGTATGAGAAAAAATGGAAATTTAATTCATAAAATTAACAAACAAGCAAAAAAATATTATACATTTAAAAAGATTGTCAATTTAGATCAAAATAATATTTTAAAAACATCATACGTGGCTAATTGTTATTTGCCATAATAGTCTTTAAACTAATATGCAGAAGCATATATAAATGCGGGACGGTGAAGGAAATGAGAGAACAACTGCTGAGCAGCAGCTTTGACTTTTCCATACGTTTAGTTGGGCTTGTCGAGTATTTAAAAAATGAAGGAAAGGAATTTCCCCTTTCCGAACAATTGCTCACATGCGGCAATGGAATTGGCGTAAATTTACGCCTCATACCTCTCGCGGACAAAAAGGAACGGAACGTCAGAGCGGATCAAGCGCTCATCTGTGCCGTGGAAAGTGAGTACATATTGGAATTGATGAAAAAAACCGGATACTTGACCGAGCAACAGTCAGGCTCCATCCGGGCGGATTGTGCTTATCTGATTAAAGGGATTGCAGATATAAGAAAAGAAAATAATCGAAGCAGGGCGGGTGATCGGGTATGAAAAAACTATTTAGTATATTATTGGTATTTGTGATGCTCGCGGCTTGTACGTTGGAGCAGAGCTTTAGTTTTGCGGCAGAGGTCGAGTCCGTCCAAAGCGGCGTAAATGAGGAGGATAATCTCTCCCAAGACTCCGGAGAGCAGATAGCGAGTGAAACAACGGATGAGAGTGTCGGGAATCTCCCTCAGAACACCGGAGAACAGACAGAGGCCGAGACAGCCGGTAACGGAACTGATGGCTTCTCTCAAGGCAATAAAGACCAACCGGATGGCGGGGACGCGCAGCAGGTTATTGGCGGCAAAGTTTCCAACATGTTTACAGCAACGCAGTTATTGGAGACGGGTGGGGGAAATAAACCGGATAATTTTGCGGAGCTGGCCGTCACAAAAAGCTTTGAAGGGCTGACTGCGGAGAAAATGGAAGCGCTTAAGGATACATATGAGATTGCTATCACGGATTCAAACGGTGCTGGAGTGAAGACGCTTACGCTGTCAGACAGCAATGTGAGCCTGTTGATAGAAAACGACGTTTATACTTACACATGGATCATGAAACTGGAAGCCGACAACTATACACTGACAGAATTCGGTTATGGTGTTCAGGGCTATTCCTGCACCGCCACTGTGTCTGTTGATGACGGCGCGAAGAAAGTTGGGGATACCGCCACGGCCGTTTTGAAGGCGCCTGCACTTACAGATATAACCGCTACTCAACTTATTAAATATCCGTCTTGTAATAGCACCTATTTTGAATTCTTTCCCAGCTATTTTGTCTGTCTTGCCTTCACCGGGTCTTCCGGCTCTGGATATGATTTTATCATATGGACGGAGGAGCGGTTGTCGGAGGAAGTTTATAATCTGCTGATTAAGTATATTTACAATAACAGTACAGGAAAATTTAATCATAGCATTACTGTCGGTAACACATATTATTTATCCGGCGACTCCAGCGGCTTTACGTACCCAGAGGATGCTGCCGCCGCCGAATTGGTTAAGTACACCACCGAGAATAATTATATTGATATATTTTCCACAAGCACGTGGACGCACCTGCTGTACGGCAACTTGACGCCGTTCCTTGACCTTTTCACCTCAGAGGTCGATTTCGTCAACACTTATTCCCCAAAAGGCAATCTTGAGATTTCAAAAACAGTAAAAGGTTCCGCAGCAAACCCGAATGAGCATTTTACCTTTGCATTGGAGTCCGAAGAATTGAATGGTACTTTTGATGTTTCTTATACCGGTACTGATGGATGCAGTGATACCCATCCGGCAAGCGTCATCTTTGTTGACGGCAAGGCAGCAATCAGCCTGAAGCACGGCGAAACCATGACTATCGAGGATATACCCATAGGAACTGTAGTTACCGTGACAGAAACGAGTGGTGGGAACTATGATACATACATAAATGGTGAAATGCAATACAGCGCGGCCGTGACAATCGCTGGGGGAGATAATTCCCTGGCATTTGAGAATAAGCTGGAACCTCCCGTCGTTACCGGGATCATTAAGGACACGGCCCCGTATATCATTCTTGCAGTGATCGTCTTAGTCTGCATGGGAGTGTTTGCCGCCGTTCACTACAGGAAAACTAAGAAGAACAAGGAAGTTTGGAATGAGTAAGCATAGACGCACAGTGAAGAAACGACAATCAGGTGATTCGGCCAAGAACACAAGCGCCGTTTCCATCAAAAGTATTGCCGAAGCGTTGGAAAAGCTGCATTTCAAAAAAAGTCTCTTTGGTGTAAATGAACGGGATGTCTGGACAAAAATCCGCAGGCTGGATGAAATGTACAGGACGCTGTATCGTGAACAGGAAATTAAATACCGTGCTTTGATAAAGAAGCGGGATGTGACATCAAAACGCGCATCACAAGAGGATGTAAGCGATGAGTGAGTGTCGGTTAAAGAAAACGGCTACAGAAGCGGTGATTACTCAGCGCCTGCAAAAACTTGAGCTGCGTCAGATGATCCATTCTATCATTGGAAAATTACTGGTTGTTTTGCTGGCCTTATGGATTTTGTTTTCTTTTGTATTTGGCTTGAGCATTGTGAAGGACAATGGAATGTCCCCTGCTCTCCATGAGGGAGATCTGGCATTGTATTATCGCTTACAGAAGGATTATGTCTCCGGCACCGCTGTCGTTTACAGCATTGACGGGCAGCAGTTTTTCGGCCGCATCGCCGCTGTTTCGGGCGATGCGGTGCTCATTACGGAGGATGGGCAGCTTGTGATCAACGGTTATGTCCAGACGGATGGAAACGGGACACTTACCTATCCGGCTGAGAATGGCTGTGAATATCCTGTAACTATCGGCGAAAAAGAATTTTTCATTCTTGGCGACAGCCGGGAGGACGCAATGGACAGCCGGATATTGGGCGTGATTTCCGCAGACAGATTGGATGGCAAGGTTATTACAATTCTTCGCCGCCGAAGCATTTAATCTGGTCAATATAACAGTTGCCATTTCATATAAATAAAAATTATTAGGAGGAATATCTATGAAGACAAGGAAAAAGATTTTATCAGTTGTGCTGGCCGCAATAATGCTGCTAAGCATGGCAGCCACGGTGTTTGCCGCACCAGCAACACCTATCGGTATTACTGGTGACGATACGGAGCAAACAGTCTCAAAAGTCTGGACGGCGGCCAGTAATACGCAATTGAATGACACTGAGGCATTTAATTTCACCTTAGCGTACACCGGAGCAACTAGTATCAATTCCAGCATTGCTACTGCGATTCCGCAGCTAAGCGGCTCGAACATGACATCCAAGACCGCGGCAATCACTGATACGTGGCAGACTGGAGCTTTGGGCGGAAACACCTACACCGGAAGCATCAGCGTCGTGTCTCTGTTCTCCGGGATCACCTTCTCCGCGCCCGGCGTGTACTCTTTTACGCTGACGGAAACGGCGGGCACCAACCCGAACATCACATATTCCACCGCGTCATATACGATTGATGTTACGGTTGTTTATGATACAGATACGTACGGATCTCCTGTAGATGCCCTGAAAATTGCCGGTATTGTTTCCAAGACTAGTGGCGCGAAGGCCGAAATTGTGTTCAACAATACTCCCGTCGCCAACAGCAGCCTCATCGTTTCCAAAGCCGTAACGGGGAATTCAGCGAATGTTGATGAATATTTTGTGTTCAATGTAAACCTGACAGCGGGCGCGAGTGGTTCCTATGCGGTCACAGGTGGGAGCCATACTTCGAACCCTACGGCTATTATTGCCGGTACTCAAGCCACTATCTATCTGAAGCACGGTGAATCCTTCACGATTTTAAATTTACCTGTAGGCGCTACATACACGGTTGCAGAAACTGTCAATAGCAACTATACCACTTCTGTTGTGGTAAACGGCGGCGGCAGCAGCCAAAGCAACACAGCCTCCAGCACAATTGGTACCAGTTCAAACACTGTAGAGTTCACCAATAATAGGACCACGCCGCCACCAACCGGTATTTTCATGGGCATTCTGCCTTTCATGCTGCTTATCGGCATAGCTCTTGCGGGCGTAATCGTGTTCTTCGTAATGCGCCGCCGTCGCCGCAGTGAGGAGTTTTAATAAGAATGTTATTTCCTGTTGGCGGTGAGGTGAAGTGATGGAGCGGACAATGGGATACCGCACGGTAAAAGGGCTGAACAGGCTGATAAACGGAGTTATTGCTTTGATTCTGATCATTGCTCTGTTCTACGCCGGATATGCCCTGTGGGACACTTGGAGCATACTGAATGGCTCCGATTCCCTGACAAAAAAGCTTGCAGATGATTTTCCGGACAGCTTTGAGGATCTTTTAGCCATGAATCCGGATGTCTGCGCCTGGATTACCATTGATGGTACGGAAATCAACCATGTGGTGGTTCAGGGGGAGGATAACTATACTTATTTGGACAGGGACGTTTACGGCAGCTATTCCGTTGCGGGAACCATTTTCCTGGACAGTGATAACAGCCGTGACTTTACGGATTCCTACTCCATCCTCATGGGCCACCATATGCAGGGCGGCGCGATGTTTGGGGATATAGACCTGTTTCTTGAAGAATCGTTCTTTGAGGAAAATACGACGGGAACACTCTATCTGCCGGATAGAACACTTTCGTTGGAAACGGTGGCGGTTATTCAGGCGGACGCTTATGACAGAACCGTCTATGGCGTTCCCGTGAGAACGGACGAAGGTTTTACGTCGCTGGCCGCGCGGATAGAGGAGCTGGCCTTGCATACGCGCAGCACTTCCCTGACGCAGGGAGATCAAATTGTTGCGCTTTCCACCTGCTCCAGTGACTATACAAACGCAAGAATTCTGCTGATTTGCCGAGTGACAGGCGAAAATATGGCAGGGTTAGGAAGTGAGGATTAACGTGATAAAAAGAAGCATACAAAAACAAATAAGGTTTTTTGTTGTTCTCCTGTATTGCGCAATGCTTTTGTATGCGCAGCCAATCACGGCTCATGCTGAAACATTGCCGGCGGCTATCGCTCGGGTAGAATTCACAAAAGAGATATCCGGTATTGATGAGACCAATGAAGTGTTTACCTTTGTTTTAAAGGCGGTGGACGAAGATGTTCCTCTGCCTGATGCTGATGAACTGACAGTCACAGGCGTGGGCTCGGCCGGTTTTCTCATCACATATTACCAAGTCGGTGAATATACCTACAGGCTGTATGAAAAAATTGGAACGGCTGAGCGATGGACTTATGACGATGCTGTGTACACCGTGAAGGTTTATGTGCTATGGAACGAAAACACCAATAAACTGGAAGCCCAAACTATATACTATGACAAAGAGGGCTATAAAACAGAGGCGGTGTTTACAAACATTTACAAACCCGTAATCAAACCATCTGTACCTGCCCCCAATACGCCGAAAACCGGGGATAATTCCGATACAAGGCTGTTTGCCATAATAGGGTTGTTCTCTTTGCTGTTCATTCTTTATCTTTTGGTGAAAAGGCAAAGAAATACATATCTGTGAAAACAGCGGTGGCATCTACCTGCCGGAGTTTAACACCAAAAACAAGAAAATTTCAAAGTCTGTTTTAAGAGAAATGGCGTTACTGTCTTTCCAAATATAAGGGGGAGAAGGTAGTGCCATTTTACTTTGGGTTATATATGAGTCTATTTTAGCCTCTTCAAGGATAATTATATATAAAGAGCTTTTATTTGCGAGAATAGAATAAGGAGGAATAGAATAGTGAATCATACGTTTAACTCCCCAAAAAGTAAGAGGATAGTGTATGGACTTGATGCCATGGTCACACTGAAGGATGGACGCAGGGTGCCAGCTGTGAACTTAGATAATGCAGCGACAACACCACCTTTTAATGCGGTTGTCAGGAAAATACAAGAAAGTTTACAGTTCTATGGATCGATCGGTCGCGGTGCCGGACAAAAATCGGAAATGTCAACGAACGAATACGTGAAAGCAAGAGGAACTGTTTTGGATTTTTTAGGTGTAGATCCATTATGTAAAGAACAGCCAAAATATACGGTTTTTTATGCCAACTGTACAACGGATGGGATGAATAAGCTTGCATCGGCACTAGTAAGAGGTTCTGAAGATGTTGTGCTCACAACCCGCATGGAGCATCATGCAAATGATTTGCCCTGGCGCGAACGCGGCAGAACAGTTTATGCTGAAATAGATGAAAAGGGTCGTTTAATTATGGAGGATTTTGAACGAATTCTCAAGATGTATGATGGAAAAATTAAATATGTTACAGTTACAGCGGCATCAAATGTGACCGGATACGTTAATGATGTACACAAAATCGCCGGTATTGCCCATAAATATGGTGCGAAAATCATTGTTGACGGGGCACAGATTGTTGCACACCGGAGGTTTTCGATGCTTGGAAATACAAGGAATGAAGATATTGATTTTTTTGTTTTTTCTGCTCATAAAATGTATTCACCATATGGTGGTGGTGCAGTAGTTGGCCTGATTGATGAATTCAATAAACATATACCGAAGATGTATGGTGGTGGTATGATTGAAACGGTAACAGACGATGGCGTTTTTTATACGGAAGCACCAGATTTGTATGAGGCAGGATCGCCTAATTTTCCTGGTGTTGTCGGAATGGCAAAAGCAATGGAGGTGTTAAAAGAGATTGGATTTGAATATATTGAACAGCATGAACACGTACTTATGAACAAGGCAATTGCGGAACTAAGCCGAATTCCGGAGGTTGTATTGTATGGGGACAACAAGAATTATAAAGATAGGGTTGGTATCATTACATTTACCATTGAAGGAATGGAAAATCAAACGGTAACAGAAGCATTGGCTGCATATAGTGCAATTGCGGTGCGTCAGGCCGCATTCTGTGCACATCCATATGTACGAAGATTAACAAAAGTTCCGGTTAGATATGATGAAGACGGGCGTCCGCTTTATCCTACCGGGCTTATCAGAGTAAGTTTTGGAATTTACAATACCAAAGAGGATGTTGATACTCTCGTTAGAACAATAAAAAGGATTATCAATGAGCCGACTGATATGCTTGTTAACAGCATGCCGCTGCTTGCTGCCGATACTCATGATACCAGACTTGAATATATATATAAAAGACCATATGATCGCGGTTAAAGGTTTTAGACTATTGTTTAACCGGGACCGCCGATAAAATTTAGTAAGTAATCAACAGCCGTTGTGGGCGATTAAAATGTCCCGCTTCTTTCGCCCATATCGGCAAGCAAGTGTATCAGTTGACAGAATAGAATTCGAGGGGAAATTCAATTTTTGTTCGCAGATTGACAAGCATTGGAGAAAGGGATAATATTACTATATGCCCGTCGGAGCGGGCGGAACGGAGCAGATATGAAAAAAGTACTGGGTAAAAAATTCTGGCTGGCGCTTGTGATTTTCAGTCTAACGGGACAAGTTGCATGGGTAGTGGAAAACATGTATTTTAACGTGTTCATCTACAAGATTTTTCATGCATCGGCATCGGATATTTCATTGATGACAGCCTTAAGTGCAGTGACGGCAGGTGTCACAACCCTGATTATCGGAGCATTGTCTGATAAGCTTGGTAAACGTAAGATATTTATCTGCGGAGGCTATCTGTTGTGGGGTATTTCTATTTTATCATTCTGCCTGCTGCGTCTGGAATGGCTTGAAGGGTTAACCGGAAGTGTGATTTCGGCAGCATCTTTGGGAGTATCACTGGTTATATTGTTGGATTGTATCATGACATTTTTTGGTTCTTCGGCCAATGATGCCTGTTTTAATGCTTGGCTTACGGAAAGCGGTGAAGAGAGTAACCGGGGGGCGATCGAAGGGATTAATGCCATGATGCCGCTGATTGCGGTCTTAGTGGTTTTTGGCGGATTTATGGCCTTTGATCTGGAGCGGGAATCGAGCTGGACGGCAATTTTCCTGATTATCGGAATCGGTGTTATGCTCATCGGAATACTGGGCTTATTTTTAATTGAGGAACGGGGAAGTGCCAGTGTCGAGAACCAATCTTATTTTAAAAATCTTCTTTATAGTTTTCGTATTCAGGTAATTAGGGAGAACAAGCTTCTTTATGCAGTTCTGGCTGCATTTGCCGTTTTTGGTATTTCCATTCAGATTTTTATGCCCTACCTGATTCTGTATTATGAACAGGGCCTGGGGATGAGTAATTATGTTTTAATCCTGGCTCCGGCAGTTATCCTGGCATCAGTTATTACGGTTATTTTCGGAAAATTATATGATCTGCTGGGCTTTAGGAGATGTGTATTTCCCGCAGTCGGGCTTCTGATTGCCGGCTATCTTATTTTGTTTACCGGTAAAACTACGTTTCCGGTATTCCTGGGCTCCGTGCTGATGATGTCCGGCTATTTATCGGGAATGGCGGTGTTTGGAGCGAAGATTCGGGATCATACGCCGGGAGGGAAAGCCGGTCTATTTCAGGGAATCCGCATTTTCGGACAGGTATTAATTCCCGGTGTTGCAGGTCCGGCAATAGGCGCATGGACTCTGCGCGATGCGCAGAAAGTTATCAATTCAGATGGTACGGAATCCTTTTTACCAAACAGCAATATCTTTATGGCAGCACTGGGGGCAGCAGTGGTCTTGCTTGTCATTTTACAGGTGATTTTCCGGATGGTTAGAAATGGCCACAGGGAATTGCCTACTGAATTTGAAAATCAGGATGCCATACCATTTTCAGCTTATCCCAGGCCGCAGCTTCGCAGGAATTCTTACTATAGTCTGAATGGTATTTGGGATAATGGAATTACAGTGCCTTTCCCGCCGCAGTCCCGGTTATCGGGATATGGGAAAAGAATCGGAAGCAGGTTCACATATATCAGGAAATTCGAATTGCCGGAAGATTTTTTAAAGCATAAGCTGTTATTGCATTTTGGGGCTGTTGACCAGATTGCGGAGGTCTATGTTAACGGCCGGGAAGTGGGACGCCATGAAGGCGGATATCTTCCGTTCACACTGGATATTACAGATGCATATCAAGCCGGGGAAAATCAATTGATGGTGAAGGTGACGGATAGTATGTCCCATAAATATCCTTATGGCAAGCAGCGCAAAAGGCGGGGAGAAATGTGGTACACACCTGTGAGCGGTATCTGGCAGAGTGTATGGCTGGAAAGCGTGCCGGAGAATTACGTAGAGAATATCCGTATTACCCCGGAGCTGACAGGGATTGATCTGGAAGTGGAAACGAAAGCTTTGGAATATGAAGTAACGATAAATACCGGAGAAGGGGAAATCAAAAAACTTTTCCGGAATAAGCAGGTCAGAATAGATTTCGTGGAAGAAGGCATCGAGCCTGTGTTATGGACACCGGAGAGTCCTTATCTTTATGAACTGCACATCCGGGCCGGGGAGGACAAAGTAGAGTCTTACTTTGGTCTGCGCAGTGTGGATATTCGGGAAATTGAAGGAAGAAACCGCATTTGTTTGAATGGAAAGCCCATTTTCCTGCATGGCGTACTGGATCAGGGATATTTTAGTGATGGCATTTATCTGCCTGCATCGGAGGAAGGTTACCGGTTTGATATTCAGAAAATGAAATGGCTGGGATTTAATACATTGCGTAAACATATTAAAATAGAAGCGGAATGTTTTTATTATATGTGTGATAAAATGGGGATGCTGGTAATGCAGGATATGGTTAACAACGGACGATATTCATTTTTGAGAGATACGGCACTGCCTACGCTGGGATTTATCAGGAAAAAAGATAACAGACGCTTTTTCGGTAAAAAGCAGCGGAATATTTTTATACAGCACACCAAGGAGACATTGGAGCATTTATACAATCACCCCTGTATCGTGTATTATACTATTTTTAACGAGGGATGGGGACAGTTTGATAGTGATCATATCTATGATCTGGTTAAGGGATTGGACAGTTCAAGGATTATTGATACGACATCGGGATGGTTTCTGAATAACAGAAGCGACGTAGAAAGCAGCCATATATATTTCAAAGAGGTGGATTTTGAAGAGACGGAGCGCCCGCATATCTTATCCGAGTTCGGAGGGTATTCTTTTATTTTGAAAGAACATTGTTATAGCCTGTATCACCAGCATGGATATGGTTTTTATGAGAATTCGGAGGAATTGACCGGGCGTATTGCCCGGGCTTATGAGAAAATGGTTCTGCCCTACATTGAAAAAGGGCTGTGCGGCAGTGTTTATACCCAGTTAAGTGATGTAGAGGATGAAGTAAATGGCTTGTATACTTATGACCGTAAGGTGTGTAAGGTAGACGAAAAGAGGATGCAGGATATAAGTAAAAGAATCAAAAATTTATAATTGTGCTTTCGATGATGGCTTTATGTTACTTGTCCCGATCCAGCAACTTAATTGAAAGGAATAGATTAACCAGCATATTCCCGTCTTTCCAGTCTATTTCGAAAAGATCTCCCAGCTTTTTTAGTCCGCGGGATAATTCTTCAGGTGTTAGTCCCGCTGCCGCGCTGGCCATCGGGATATCCTTGGCATATAGCAAGTAGTAATAAAGTATATCCATTAGAGAAGAGTTGTTTATCCGGTCGTACTCCTGAATTAAGAGTGTGATCTGGCTGCATACTCCTTTTGCATCCTCAATATTATTCTGTAAAAAATGTTCCGTGCCAAAATTGTCATAATTAAAAATCTGCTGTTTTCGTTTGCTTGTCAGTCCATAATTCAGCGCGTTGATGGCCTGTTGAAAATACTCCTTCATTTCGCACAGGTTGTAAAACCTGCTGCTTATGCCTGAGTAAATATTGTATTTTTTAAAAAATGCATTTAGTTTATGCAGATCTCTCTTAACGCTCAATAATGCGTGAGCCGTACTGATAATAATAACAATATTGTTCATATATATGTAGTATTTATACTCCGGCTGTAACTTTCTGAATAAATCCCTAAAGTATGCCAGATGGGTGTTTGTAGGTTCATATTCGGTTATATCCACAACAGCCAGATAGAGGTTTGGTTCCAACCCGGCCTGCAATTCCGCCATTTTGGCATTGGCCATAACACTTTCTTTGATATTACCTCTGATTAAATCATCAAGCGGGGAATCCTGATAAACCCGCTCTATCTTTTGATAAAATCCGCTATTCTGAAGCTCAACAGAAAGGATGGTGCACAGGGTTTCAATCAGCTCCGCGTCGCCTTCATCAAAGGATTTGCTGCATGCCACAACGTTTATATTCCCAAGCTGTACATCGTCATAATCAAAGAGTTTTCCGGATATCCTGTCATATTTTAACCTATCGCTTTGCATCAGTGTAATGACTTCTGATTCCGCAAAGGACAGGATGAAATTTTCCGTATTGAAGAAGTCCACTGTTTCATGGGAGAACGCTCCCAATGTGGTAAGTTCGTTCCAAAGCCAGTCATCGGTGATGATCCCTTCAGTAAACGCCCAAAGATTATAACTCGTATCGAACAACGCAATCGGATTACCCAATATATTATAAGCATTGTTCAAAATATACTGTATACTTTTTCCGTTTAATTTTTTAAGTTGTTTCTTTTTATCGTCTGAGCCTATCATCCTGCAGTCTACCTTATATTCATTCTTTCCATTTCAGTATATGCACTACCATGCTGAAAAAATGTGGATTAATCAATTGAAAATCCTGCGGGAATTTATTTTCTACCTGCCATAAGAGGAATTTCATCATGCCGCCGGCAAAAAAATTAGATAAAATAATATCTTGGGGGCTGAGCTGTTCATCGTCCCCTTTTTTATCCGCAATATTCAAAAGCGAAAGCATAGACGCATACAGCAAATCCATTGTTTCATCGTTGGCGTTTTTTACCACATTCGATATAACCTGTTTGTTTTCAAGGATAAGTTGGTTGATAATCTTTTCAATCCGAATGTAGTCGCTGCAGTCATCAATATTCCGCTTAATTTTTTCGCTGATATTTGCCAGGCAGAATTCAAGTAAATCATATTTATCCTTAAAATGCGTATAAAAAGTAGTCCGGCTTATCTGTGCTTCTTCACATAACCCGTTTACGGTTATCCGCCTAAAACTATGGCGCCCTAAGATCTTAAACAGCGCCTCTTGTATTGCCTTAAGCGTTTTTTTAATTCTCAAATCTTCCTTTTTGAAATTCCCAGGCATTTTTTTCTTCCTTCTCTCATTGTATATATATTATACGAATGCGAAAACTTTCCATTATTTTGATTTAAGAATCGCGTATGTGAGCTGTACGCCGCTCCGATTACCCGAAGCAGCGTTTTTTTCAGCCTCACCTTTGCCATCCTAATTCAGTTTGAGTTAAAGTCTCTAATGAATTTTTTAAAAGCATATTGTCTGATTAACACTTAGTGTGATGGCAATATCGATAATTGCGCCCGCCTGTTCCACAATAATACAGTTAGTACCGGCGCTCCTGATTTGTGTTAGAATCTCATAATATCTCGAGAATATCAATTTGCGAACATACAAAGGTTAGCGGTTGATATGCGCCGCTGGCGACATAGATTGTAGTATCGACAGATGTCCTGTAATATAAAAAGGCTGTTGCAGAATTGTATGCTTGATACCTGCTTGACGAAACAGATCCGAACCTAGATCCGCGACCCCAAATCCAGAAAAGCAGACCTTCTCCATTACCGGTTACGCCGCTAATACTTACCTCAATGCGATAGGTGTGTCCAGCGGCTAGTGTAAAATCACCACTTCCCGGTACATGACTAATATTTGTACCAGAGGAAAACGCATTTGTATCATACAGAATTCTTCCATTCATACCACCAATTGTCTGTTCCGATGCCTCGGCTACAAGGAATTGGCTTAATTCGAATGCAGGACCTGTTGCGCCGGTAGCGCCGGTGGAGCCGGTAGCGCCGGTGGAGCCAACCAAGCTCATAAGCCATTCCGCTTCAGTACCTTCAAAACCCTCTTCCACCGCCACCTCATAGGCGGATTTCCCCGTCACCCCCGTTTCCCCTTGCGCCCCTGCCGAGCCTGTTGCGCCTGTAGGGCCAGTAGTCTCCCCAGTAGCCCCAGTAGCCCCAGTAGCTCCGGTAGCTCCCTGGGGAATGGAAAATCTTAATTCAAGATTGTCAGGGGTTCCCTCATTTTCTACGGTAGCCGGAGAACCAGGCGGAAGGGTAGTAACATCGCCGTCTATCTCGACGCTCACCGGACCCATCGGTCCCGTGGCACCGGTCGGGCCGGTTAACACGGCCGAGGAAAGTAGGTTTTGCAGTTTGTTTTTCAAAAGTGACTGACTTTCGGCTGCCTGTTGCAAAACCTCGCGGACGCTCTGGTTTACTTTTAATACGTCCTCTATCGTTGCGCTGGGACCGGTTATGCCGGGAATCGTGCCTAACACATACTGCAGCTTTTCTCCTTCAGCATTGATGATATGGCTTATTCCAAGCTCTTCCATAGCGATGGATGCGATAATCTGGTTAATGGCATCTTCCTGTGAAAGGGAAGTACCGGTTGAAAATTCTGGTAATGACATAATTTTTTTACCTTTCTAAATATATTTGATTAGCTGCCAGGTCGATGATCCCGTGTCCGGTAGAAATCTCATGATACCTCGAGAATATCAATTTCTGAATTTAGGATGGTTACCGGTTGAGCTCCGCCGCTGGCAATATAGATTGTAGTATCGACAGATGTCCTGTAATATAAAAAGGCTGTTGCAGAATTGTATGATTCAATTATGCCTGATGAAACAGATCCGATCCTAGATACGCCATCCCAAATCGAGAAAATCAGGCTTTCCCCCTGACCGGTTACACCGTTAATACTTACCGCAATGCGATAAGTGTGTCCAGCGGCTAATGTAAAATCACCACTTCCCGGTACATGACCAATATTTGTACCAGATAAAAACGTATTTGTATCATACAGAATTTTTTCATTCATACCACCAATTGTCTTACGCAACGCCTCGGCTACAAGGAATTGTCTTAATTCTAATGCAGGACCTGTTGCGCCGGTTGCGCCGATTGCTCCGGCAGCGCCGGTGGGGCCAACCAAGCTCATAAGCCATTCCGCTTCAGTGCCTTCAAAACCCTCTTCCACCGCCACCTCATAGGCAGATTTCCCCGTCGCCCCCGCTTCCCCTTGTGCCCCTGCCGAGCCTGTTGCGCCGGTTGCGCCTGTAGGGCCAGTAGCCCCAGTAGCCCCGGTAATCCCGGTAGCTCCCTGGGGAATGGAAAATCTTAATTCAAGATTTTCAGGGGTTCCCTCATTTACTATGGTAGCCGGAGAACCAGGCGGAAGGGTGGTAACCTCACCGTCTACCTCAACGCTCACCGGACCCATCGGTCCCGTTGCTCCGGTCGGGCCGGTTAAAACTGCCGAGGAAAGTGCGTTTTGCAGTTTACTTTTCAAAAGCGACTGGCTTTCGGCCGCATGCTGCAGAACCTCACGAACACTCTCGTTTACTTTTAATACGTCCTCTATCGTCGCACCAGGACCGGTTATACCGGGAATCGTGCCTAACACATACTGCAGTTTCTCTCCTTCAGCGTTGATGATATGGCTTATTCCAAGCTCTTCCATGGCGATGGATGCGATAATCTGGTTAATGGCATCTTCCCGTGAAAGAGAAGTACCGGTTGAAAATTCTGGTAATGACATAATTTTTCACCTTTCTAAATATATTTGGTTGGCTGCCAGGTCACGCAATCCGCATTATATTCAAAAATGCGTTAGTGCCTCCAGCCAAGGTAACTGCAACTCCAGAGGTGCCGATGGCGATAGTATTATCTGCGACCAGCGGCACGACAGCGACGCCGGAAACTGTGCTGTTATTTGCTAAAACATTTATGCTGCTGCCGGTGATAGCTGTACCGTTTTGCAGCAGTGATACCACGGCGCCAGTACCTGACGCCACAGAAACTCTATAATCGATGCGATATACGCCGGGAACAGTAACCGTAACTGTAGGAGTATCGCCGGCGAAGGTCATACCTACGGGTGTCTCATTCAGGGAAGTGTTTAAAGTCACCGGATCTCCGGTGGTCATGCCATCTGCCGTATTGGAGATAAAATTACCGTAGGCAGACAAGGCTGTCGTTCCGGCAGGACCGGTTGCACCCGTTGCTCCGGTCGGGCCGGTTAACACGGCCGCGGAAAGTACGTTTTGCAGTTTGTTTTTCAAAAGCGACTGGCTTTCGGCCGCATGCTGCAGAACCTCACGGACGCTCTCATTTATTTTTAATACGTCCTCTATCGTCGCACCAGGACCGGTTATACCGGGAATCGTGCCTAACACATACTGCAGTTTCTCCCCTTCAGCGTTGATGATATGGCTTATTCCAAGCTCTTCCATAGCGATGGATGCGATAATCTGGTTAATGGCGTCTTCTCGTGAAAGAGAAGTACCGGTTGAAAATTCTGGTAATGACATAATTTTTTACACCTTTCTAAATATATTTGGTTGGCTGCCGGGTCAGTGGTCCCATGCCCGACAGCATCTCATTATAAAATTGGGAGACTATTAGGTTATCAAGAAACCAACTCCGGCCGATCCGATATCAGGACAGAGAGCTTCTGCCTGTCGGAATGCTTCGGCCGCTTGCTCAGCCTGCCCCTGCTTTTCATGGCACAATCCGATATAGTACAGGGGCAGGAAACTTCCGCTGCCCGAAAGAATGAGATGTTCCATGTTAGTTTCCCCCAGAAGCAGGCAATATCGGAATGTATCCCTGGCCTTGCCGCATTCTCCTTGCTTGTATTGCAGGATCCCTTTATATAAATGAAGGTCAACATAATCCGGGTAAAGTGCAACGGCCTTTTCAATCCCGCTGTAAGCTTCTTCATAACGCGATAAACTAATGAGCAGGTCATATTTGAGTTTATATGCAGGAGCAGGTGGTTTGATCCTTTTACTGAGGAAATGAATGATCGTTGTATTTATCTCCCGATATGCTTCCTCAAGCCGCCCGGCTCTGTAATACTCAGCTGCGAGATAATAACTGAGCCAGGGATCATCAGACTGTCTTTCTCTTTCTTTCAGAAGCCGCCCGATATTCCTTTCCTGCTTATCTCCGGTGGCTTCTTTCATATACCCATAATGGAGGATTTCAACAAAACGTTTAGTGTCCGCTGCCTGCCCAATGTTTTTTCCGTCTGCGTTGATCCTTTCGCAGATGCCGCCGTCCACCCGTGCGGCTCCATTGTTACGTGCCAGCCGCAGCGCACAGGAAAAATGTGCACGTTTTTTATCGGCGGGTTTTTCTCCGTAAAAATGTGTTATGCGGATCGGAACCAGATCGTATGCGGTATTCTGTAAATACTGTTTTAATCCTATAGGATTATCGAAAATAATTTCCTCGTCGCCATCCAGTAACAGTATCCAGTCACCGGAAGCTTTGGATATGCCGTAGTTCCGGGCTTCGGAAAAATTATCCGTCCAGCTATAATCAAAGACCCGGGCACCGCATTCCTCGCAAATGGATTTCGTTTGATCTGTTGAACCGGTATCCACGACGATGATCTCATCGGCGAATTCGCGGACACTTCCGAGGCAGCGACGAATATTCTTTTCTTCGTTATATACGATCATGCATAAACTGATTTTTAACATAGCGCCCTGCTCCCTCAGACAAAATATTTGATAATACACATTACGTCGGTATAAGCAAAGTGCCAGTGATAATATACACTTTCCGAAAAGTGACAATTTTTCCTATCAAGTCGTTGCTTTTCGCATAACGTGTTATTACCATCACTTGACAAAGTAACACATTATTGAATAAATCAAAACAGATAGGCGGATATATATGGTTACCATTAGTTTATGTATGATTGTTAAAAATGAAGAGGATACACTTGGAAGGTGCTTAAGTTCTGCCAAAAGTGTTGTTGACGAGATTATTATTGTGGACACCGGTTCCGAAGACCGTACCAGAGAAGTGGCCGCTGGGTTTACAGATAAAATTTTTGAATTTGAGTGGATTGATAATTTTTCTGCCGCACGTAATTATTCGTATGAGCAGGCAACGATGGACTATATCCTTTGGCTTGACGCCGACGACATTATTTTACCGGAGGATGTCATTAAGCTAAAAAAGCTGAAAGAAACAATACAGCCGGGTACCGACGCTATTATGATGCGGTATGACACGGGATTTGACACACTGGGGCGGGTGACGTTCTCTTGTTTCAGGGAAAGACTTTCAAAAAGAAGCCGCAATTACAAATGGAAGGAACCCGTCCATGAGTATCTTGAAGCGGGAGGGAACCGGATCAATGCCGACGTCTGCATTACCCACGCAAAGCCATATGGTAAGAGGGGTGAAAGGAATATCCGGATTTATGAAAATCTTATCACGGAAGGAAAGGAGCTTTCCCCACGGGGCATGTACTATTATGCCAGAGAGCTGAAGGGCCATGGAAGATATGCTGAGGCTATAGACTGGTTCAGCCTGTTCCTCGATTCCGGGAAAGGCTGGGTAGAAGACAATATCACGGCATGCGGCGAACTGGCAAATTGTTATCTGATGGAAAACAAACAAAATGAAGCGCTGTCCGCTATGCTGTATAGCTTTAATTATGACACGCCCAGGGCGGAAGTCTGCTGCCAGATCGGCTCTTACTTTAAAGAGCAAGGCAGATACAGGCAGGCCATCTTCTGGTTCGAATTGATTCTGAAATTAGAGAAGGATGATAACAACTGGGGGTTTCAGCAGCAAGACTGCTGGGGATATATTCCGTGTATAGAGTTGGCAGTATGTTATGATAAACTTGGTGAATATGAAAAAGCGACACTGTTTAAGGAGATGGCCGTTCAATATAAGTCTGATCCGCACGGCGTTATGTAACCTTACAGAAGATGTCCTCCGCTTCTAAGCGAAGCGAAAGCGGGGGTAACAACTTCGTCTCAGGAGGTGTGCAAGCACATTCCGAGTATCCGCTTTGACTAAGATTCATTATAAGCAGTTTGGGAATCAATATATATAAAGAGGAGAATCCGATATGTCATTACCAACATTTCCGCCTATAAGTCCTCAGACGCTGGACGAATCACTGAATATGATCCTGGCGTCCATCGCAATGGAGGAATTGGGCTTAAGCCACATCATTAACGCTGAGGGTGAAAAGATACAGTATGTTCTTGAGAAGCTTAACAAAGAGTCAGATGGCAAATATTCTCTTGAAGATATCTTGGCGGTCAACAAAAGTGTGAAAGGCGTTCTTGACAGCATCGCACAGAACCAGATTATCCTGAAAGGCAAGATGGAATGCGCCGTTAACGCATTGGAAGGAACAATTGGGCCAACCGGCCCGGCCGGCCCTCAGGGACCAAGGGGTAAACCGGGTCCGCCGGGCCCAACCGGACCAAAAGGTGCGGGCGGAAGCTGTGCCACAGTGTTTTGCGGATGTTCCGGTCAATGCTGGGGTGTCGGCAAGCCCCTGATGTGGTCCTGCCAGGACTGCCCGGGGTGTGACCGGATGTATCTCTCTTCCTGCTGTAAAAGCATTATCCTGAAAGGCGGCGGTTGTTATGCGGTGAGCTTTTCTGCGGACGTATGCGTTTTTGAGAAATGCAGAAAATATGTTTCCATCGGAGTGCGGGTACTGGATAATCATAAATGGGTTAACAGATTTGTCTCTCATACGCCAATAATATATGGGAATGTGCCATTAACAGCATCTGCAAGCGGAATTTTTATTTCAACAAGTAATAGCGCTGCTCCTGCTGAGCTTATGCTTACACTGCTGTCACCCGATTCGGTAAAAGTAAATCAGGCAAGCATTTGCGTGATGGAGGTATAAACATGCGGTGGTAACAAAGAAGAGTGCCGGAGGCACTCTTTTCCTACATATAATGGATGGCGGCTAATTCAAAAGGCTAAGTTCTTGCAAAAAGCAAAAGTAATTGATAGAATGAAATCAACTTTGAAGGGGCTGAGGATGATGGATAGGATATGCGAGAAGGTAATACGCTGTATGCTGGATACGGAGGGTTATATAACAACGGCGACATTATCTGACATAACGGGAATTTCTGTAAGCAGTATTAAGCACAATCTGAATTGGATTCGGAAGGAACTGGAACAGTTTGATATTCAATTGCAAAGCACTCCCAAGAAGGGGTTTCGTTTGAATGCAACGGAGGAAGAGCGCAAAAAGGCTTTCCAGAAGATGGAGGAAGAAGCGAGCAAACATGCTGATTCGTTTACTTTCCGAAAAGGGTATATTTTAGATACATTATTTCAGTTTCCTGCCAACTATACGATACAGCTTTTTTCGGAAGAACTTTCTGTCAGCCGGAATATGATTCAAAAAGATCTGGAGAGAATCGGACAGCAGCTTGCAAAATTTCACGTATCTATTAAGCGGGTCCGCAATCAGGGCGTGGTATTGGCTGGAGATGAATTTAATGTCCGTCAGGCCATTGTTGAACACAATAATTCTAAGTATTGGAACTGGAATCCGGATACCATCCTGGAGGTTGAAGACGGCTTCGATGGAAGGATCAGTAAAAAGGCATATACATATCTGACTGGTACATATCCGAAAGAAAAACTTTTGGAGATTCAGAGCGTTTTGTTAGAAGCCGAAGCGGCTTTGAATATAAAACTCATGGATATTGCATTTTGCCGTGTTGTTGAATATATAGCTATCACATGGATGCGGGTGAAAGGCAAGAATGCAATTCTGAAGTCGGGCAGGGAAGACATGCTGATTGATGTAGATGCTGACTACATTCAGGGTTCAAAACTGATTGTGAATAGGATACTGCCGCAGTTGAAGACCCCCAATTTAGAAATCAAATATCTGGCAGCGAGAATTTTTGTAAATAATACCTGCGGAAGCGGAAGCAGGCGCGGCAGCGGAAAATATGATGAGACTGCGAGGATCTATGTAAAAGCTATTGAAGATATGCTGGGAATCAAGAAACTCAGCCGGGACAGCGAACTTATTCATGAAGTGAGTGAAACATTTGAAAAAATAAAAGTACGGGAAAACTATCAAATTCTGTCGTGGAGCGATTTGCATGTAGATATCCGGGAACAATTGGCAGCGCTGTATACGGCGTGTATGACCAGTGGTATTATCGTTGAATCACATATCGGCACCATGGTGCGGCAGGATGATATTGCATGGCTGACATTACTGATACATAATTTTATGAGCAGAGATGAAAATAAAATGAAAGCCATTTTCGTACATGCGACTAATGACCATAAGGTGCTGTATCAAAAACGAAAGATGGAGCGTGAAATCAAGGAAATGGTGATTAGTGAGTGTATCTATTTTGAAGACTTTAGAATAGAACAGTCGGAGGATACGGTGGTTATCTCCACGGTGCCGCTAAAAATTAAAAAGGATTATATCATTGAGGTGACTAAACATATTGATCAGCGCGACATTATGCATATAAAGGAACGGCTTGAGAAGCTCGAAGAGAATAGGATGGATGAAGGTGTGAACGAACTGCTGCAGGAAGTCTTTACCGAAGAGCTGATGATTCCGGTCTTAAGGGCCAGAGATAAAGAAGAGGTTATTGCTAAAATGAGTGAACGGCTTGTGGAGTCAGGTTATGTTGAGGAAGGGTTCTGCGGAAAGGTTTTGGAACGGGAAGATTTTTGCCCGACAGAGATTGGGAAGGGGATTGCGATCCCTCATCATTACAAAGACTATATCAATAAGAGCGGTATTGCTGTGGCCAGATTAAAGCATCGAATCACATGGCGGAAGGTAGAAAAGGTTGACATCGTATTTTTGATCGCCAATGATTTTGTGGAATCGTGGAAAGTGCAGGTGTTGTTTAAATATCTTTATGATATGATTGAAGAGGAAGCGCGGATTGAACAGATCCGTAACGCTTCTGATCCGGAACAGATGCTGAAAGCAATATTGCAGGATCAAGAGTTTGTGAACTAATTAAATGAGAAGAAGGAAGATGCTGAAGACAGAGAGATATGTGCTTCGGCATCTTTTTTGTGGTTGAGTAATAAAGTCTTTTCTTGACTTAATCTGGAAGAATGAAGTGCAAAACCTGGGGATATGACTGGTGGACAGAAAAGGGGAAACTCGTATATGATTAAAAAAAGCATTCACTAGGAGGAAATAATATGCTGGTAAACATGAAACAAATTCTGGAAGAAGCAGAGAAGGAACAAAGAGGGATTCCGTGTATTAATACACCGAATATTGAGACGCTGCGGGCAGTAATAAACGCTGCTGAGGAATTGAATACACCGGTTATCATTGATCACGCAGAAGTCCATGACCCGTTGATCCCGATTGAACGTATCGGACCTGAGATGGTGAAATATGCAAAGGCAGCTAAAGTACCGGTGTGTGTACATTTGGACCATGCAACGAAGTATTCGTTTGTGATGCGGGCCATTCGGGCCGGATTTTCTTCGATTATGTATGACTGCAGCGCATTGCCGTTTAAAGAGAATGTTAATAAGGTCAGGGATTTTGTTGAGATTGCTCATGAACTGGATATTACGGTAGAAGCGGAATTGGGTGTTATGGCTTCCACTGCCGAGGATACTCATGGGGAAGATGCCAAGAGCCGCATTCTTACAAATGAAGATATCAAAGAATTCTTTACCGATCCGGAAGAAGCCCGGATATTCGCTGAAGAAACCAAATGTGATGCTCTGGCAGTATGTTTTGGAACAATGCATGGGATCTATGCGGAGCCTCCGGAGCTTGATATAGACCGTGTAAAGGCAATTCGAAGTGTTGTGCCGGGCAGCTGCCGGATCGTAATGCACGGAGCTTCCGGGGTGGAATTCGATCAGGTACAACATGCAATCTCAGCCGGCTGCTCGAAGGTTAATTATTATTCCTATATGGCCAAGGCGGCAGCGAAGCATGTGGCCGATAAAGTGGCAGAGGCTGATGGAAAAATAGCATATCATGAACTTCAGGAAGACGCTTACGAATTTATGAAAGAGTATGCGAAGGATGTTTTAAAGGTGTTTAGAAACGGAAAATAAAAAAGAAGAGGAGCGGTATTTATGGCCAGGTTAGTAGATATTTTAGAAAAATTTCCATTTGATAAAGAGCATAAGGAGCCAAGACTGATAAAAAAACAGGAGTATTCCACTGCTTTGTATCCCCCGGATAATGCCCTTACTTCTGATAATACGTTTACTATGATCACCACCGATACGATGATGCTGGGTATTTATGAACTGGGACCGGGCGGTGTATTTGCTCCGCTGGATATTCATCCGGGAGATGAGTCTTACTATATTTTAAACGGTCCGGTGGTTCAAAGAAGCGGCAACGGACAATTTGCATACCTGGAAACCGGCGAAGGTTTATTTATGCCGGAAGGGGCATGGCACTGCTGCCATAATTTTTCGGCGGACAAGGCGCGGATTCTGTACTTTATCACGCCCAAGGCATGGAGCGAAGCGATTCCGCCGACCGTGATTCCTGCCGATGAAGAAACTAAGTTTTATAAAGGCCCTAATAATGATGCTCTTCCGGATATGAAGGATAAGATTCGGGATATCTCTAGACAGAGCTGTACCGATGATATCGGCAGTTGGCCGGTAGATCCACAAGAGGCCAGAAAGACAGGAGCTGTTTATGCAGTCAGGGAATTTGAAAAGCTTAACAATGTACATGGTACCCGGCATCCTATGCTGATGCGTTTTATTACCAGTAACGATTATGGGCATTTTGGTGAAATGATTCTTCCGGCCGGAGGATATGGTCCGCGTTGTTCCGATCCGGACAGTCATGAAGGTGATGGCGCTTTGTATTGTATCGATGGACCGGTTACGGTAAATCTGGTTGATCTGCAGGAAAGCTTTGTGCTGGAACCGGAAGATACGTTCTTCTTGCCGGCGGGGACCGGTTACCAGCTGGTGAATTTTGAAAACAAACCGATAAAGGCAGTATTTGCGGTTACGAAGTTATAGTATATAGAAGAAACCGGTATAGACAGAATAATTGTTTATGCCGGTTTTATTTTGCAAAACTTTATCTTACCAGGGGGTGTCTGAAAATGGAACTGAAAATATGTAATAATGATGAAAATTAGGGGCAATAAAGCGAAAATGTAGACTATTATGACAAATGAAGTGCAAAAACAGAAGTTTTGAATAGTGGTATTTAAACAAAAAAGTTGTTAAAATTAAATTAAGATAAGACATATTGGAAAAAAGAGCGCGCTAAATTCATTTGCTTATCAAGATCAAAGAGGAGGATTCGCATGTCAGAACATGGAGTAGACATTAGCAGTGTACTATTGAAAGAACTATTTCTTATTGATTGTCCGCCCTTTGTCTGCAAAGAGGATTTGTTTGAATATATGGCAGGGCAGTTTGAAGAAAAAGGCATTGTTTCTGATAAAGAGGCATTTAAGCAATCGCTGGAATATCGGGAAACGCAAGGTCCCACCTATATGGGCGATTTTATTGCAATTCCTCACGGCCAGTGCGAAGCGGTGCTGAGACCGGGAGTGGGCTTTATCAGATGCAATGAAAGTTTCCAATATCAATCAGCAGGTGAGGAAGGACCGGTTAAGTACATATTTGTGCTTGCTGTCAGCAGTGTGCAGGAAGATGACCAGCATCTGCGGATCCTGGCGACTCTGGCCGGGTACTTGATGAATGATGAGTTCCGCAGTTTAATGGAACGGGTTCAAAGTTATGAAGAAATGATGGAGGGTATCAGGCAGCTTACCGCTGATCAATAGGAGGGATTATTATGTTTATTATCGCAATAACATCCTGTGCAACAGGAATAGCACACTCATACATGTCGGCAGAGGCTATTAAAAAGACGTGTAAGAAGAATGGACATACGTGTAAAGTAGAGATTCAGGGAGCATTAGGTATTGAAAACAAATTGTTGCCCGGGGATATTGAAAAGGCGGATATGCTGATTTTTGCTAATGATGTGGGGATTTCAAAAGTGGAGCGATTCGATGATTTCCCAAAAGATAAGATCAAAAAGATATCACCGCACGAAGTGATTAAGAACCCGGGTGTTATATTTGAGTGAATGTAAGGAGATGAGAGAATGAAGGAATTTATGAGAGATATTAAACAGGCGTTGCTGACAGGTGTTTCTTATATGCTGCCATTCGTGGTGGCGGGCGGTATCCTGGTGGCAATAGGATTTGCAGGCGGCGGAGCAGTAGCGGTAACTGAGAGCACAACAGGTTTCTGGTCCAGAATCTTCTGGTGGGGGAAAGATGCCTTTGGTTTGATGATTCCGGTAATGGCGGCTTACATTGCGTATTCTATAGGCGATAAACCGGCACTTTTGCCAGGTATGGTGGCAGGCGTGATTTCAGATGCTATCGGCGGCGGATTTCTGGCGGCATTGATAGGCGGTATTCTTGCTGGCTACATCGTTCAGGCATTGAAGAAATTACCGTTGCCAATCATGTTAAAATCGTTGCTGCCGACATTGATTATTCCGGTACTATCGACATTGGCAATTGGCTTTATAATGAGTATTGTAATAGGTACTCCGATTGCGGCGTTGAATGAGGCGATGCTTAGTTTCTTAAGCAATATGCAGGGAAGCAGCCTGATCGTTTTAGGTTTAATCCAGGGTGCAATGCTGGCATTTGATCTTGGCGGACCGGTAAATAAGGCCGCATATGCATTTGCTCTGGCGACTATGGAAGCAGGAAATTACGCCCCTATGGCAGCAAATTTTGTTGCATCTATGGTACCGCCATTAGCAATCGGTATTGCGATGCTGATGGCTAAGAAGAAATTTACAGAAGAAGAAAGAGATACCACGGCGGGCTGCATTGTTGGAGGAGCGGCGATGATTTCTGAATTTGCTATTCCGTTTGCGGCAGGAAATCCGATTCTCTATGTGCCATGCTTTATGGCCGGAGGGGCAGTAAGTGCAATCTGCTCATATTTGTTCGGATGTACAATGCAGGCGCCTCATGGTGGAATATTTGTAATTGCGTTGTGTAATAAACCATTCATGCTATTATTGGCATTACTTATTGGAGCATTAGTAAGTGCAGGTCTCATTCTGGTTTTGAAGAAAAAACCGGTAGAAAATGAAGAAGAGGCATAAATTATGATTAGTCAAAAAGTAATTGTAACAAATCCATCCGGTATTCATGCAAGACCGGCAGTAGAGTTTTCGAAATTAGCAGCGAAATGCAAGTCAGATATTAATATCAATTTTAAAGAAAAAAAGATTAACCCTAAAAGCATTCTGATGATTATGGCAGCTGCAATCACATCGGGCTCAGAGATTGAAATTCAATGCAGCGGAGAAACAGAAGAGGAAGATTTAAGGACGCTGATAGAAGCGGTTCAGTCCGGTCTGGGAGAATAGGGGTGGATAGATTGAAATATATTCAGGCAGCAAAAACGGCCTCAAAGGGCATTGTGATTGGAAAAGCTTTTATTAAGGGAGAGGTATTGCTGAAGCCGGATGATTATATTGTTGCAGAGCATGAGATTCCGGAAGAGCTAGAAAAATATGACAAAATCGTGGCTGATACAGTGAAACAATTAGAAGAACTGGCAGCAGATAACGGGATATTTGGTGCACATCTGGAAATGGCCAAAGATGAAGCGCTGACCGAAGGCATAAAGACCTATATTCAAGAAGGATATAATCTTCAGGCAGCTCTTCAAAAATGTAAAGACGAATGGATGGCCGTGTTTGAAACAATGGAAGATGAGTATATGAAGGAACGGGGCGCTGATATTGCTGATGTCTGTAACCGCTTGATGTGTGTTGCGAAGGGAATGTATCATAACCCTTTTGCAGAGATATCAGAACCGGTGATTATTGTGGCAAAGGATCTGGCACCATCGGATACAGTCAAACTGAATCTGAATTATGTACTGGGGTTCATTACCGAAGAGGGTGGTGTTACCAGCCATATATCGATTATGGCAAAAAGTCTTGGAATACCGGTGCTGACAGGCGTGCAGGGAATTCTGGAACAAGTGAATAACCGGGATATGATAGTGATGGATGCAAAAGAAGGGATAATTATTATTAATCCGGATGCACAGGTGCAGGAAAAATACAGAGAAAAGAAGGTGCAATACGAGCATGCGGAGGAGTGGGAGATCGCTCAAAGCGGAGCCCCCGTAATTACCAAAGACGGCCGGAAAGTTGCGGTCTATGCTAATATTGGCAGTGTTGAAGAGGCCGCCGGTCTGAAGCGGCTAAGTATAGAAGGAGTTGGCCTTCTCAGAAGTGAATTTTTATATATGGGAAATGATCATTTCCCGACTGAAGAGGAACAGTTTGAGGCATATAAAGCGATTGCGCAGCAGGTGGAAAAAGAAGTAATTATTCGAACGCTGGATATTGGCGGGGATAAACAGCTTCCGTACTTCTCGTTTGAAGCGGAGGAAAATCCGTTCCTGGGCTGGCGGGCAATTCGCATTTGCCTGGATATGGAGGAGATGTTTGCAGAACAATTACGGGCACTGTTGCGGGCGAGTGTATTCGGTCCGGTTAAAATTATGTTCCCGATGATTATTTCCATGGAGGAACTGCATAAGGCAAAATCAGTTTTAGAAAAATGTATGCGGCAGTTAAAAAAGGCCGGTATTCCGTTTGATAAATCTATACAAGTCGGAATGATGATAGAAACTCCGGCATCGGTGATGTGTGCTGAAGAATTTGCCGGGGAAGTTGATTTCTTCAGTATTGGGACGAATGATCTGACTCAGTATATGCTTGCGATTGACCGGGGGAATAAAAAGATGGCTGCTGCTTATGATTCTTTCCATCCGGCCGTTTTAAAAAGTATTAAAAAGGTTATTGATGCCGGACATGCAGCCGGTATCCCGGTTGGAATGTGCGGAGAGTTTGCAGGTGATGAAAAGGCGATTCCGCTTTTGCTGGGGATGGGGTTAGACGAATTTAGCGTTTCAGCCGCTTTTGCCCCCCGTGTAAAGGAAGTGATTCGCAGCAGTATATATAAAGAAGCAAAAAAAGAGGCTGAAACAGGATTATAGTATACGAAAAGGGCAAAGCTCAAAAATTGGCTTTGCCCTTACGTAACGATCAGCATATTTAATAAACTATGATGATTCCTCCGCGCTGAGTCTTTTTTTCTTACTCAGTACCGTTGTTTTTAAAAAGATAGCTAGAAATACTGCCGCAATAACACCGCCGATTCCATATGCCAGTGAAAGCTTGCCGGCGTTCATTAGTCCAAGACATTCCGGTGCCGCTAAAAAATAGGTTGCACTGACAGCGGACATAAAGGTTGCAGGTATTGCAGCCATCAGGTACGGTTTCTTCTGCTGCCATAAGTATACCGCTGCTGCCCATAATGCAATCATCGCCAGGGTTTGATTACTCCATGAGAAATATCGCCAAACAATTGAATAATCAATGAATCCACCGACTACAGCACCAAATCCTAAAATTGGCACTGTAAGCAGTAATCTGTTCTTGATGCTCTTTTGATCCATCTTCAAAGCGTCTGCAATGGTCAGCCGGGCACTTCGAAAGGCTGTATCACCCGATGAGATCGGACAGGCGATGACACCGATCATAGCCAATACGCCGCCGACAGGTCCCAAGATGGTCATACATATTTCATAAACCGCGCCATTAGGTCCTATATTTGCATTTGTTAATACCGCTTGTAATCCGCCGGTTGATTCATAAAATGCTACACCTGCTGCTGCCCATACCATAGCAATAGCGCCCTCAGCGATCATCGCGCCATAAAACGTCTGCCGCCCTTTTTTCTCTGTTGTCAGACAGCGGGCCATCATCGGCGACTGGGTCGCATGGAATCCGGATATGGCGCCGCACGCTACGGTAATAAACATGAACGGCCAAATCGGCATATCACTTGGATGCATATTCGTCAGCTGCAATTCCGGCAAATTGTACCCTTTAATAACAAGTCCGGCACCAACACCTACGGCCATGATGACAAGGCAGACGCCAAAAAACGGATAAATTTTACCGATAAGTTTATCAATTGGAACCAGGGTTGCAAGGAAGTAGTAAATCAATACAACGACTAACCAAAAATTCTTATTCAACACTTCCGGTGTCAGCATCGCAAGTAATGCTGACGGACCTACTGCAAATACGGTACCGACCATCAAAAGCAAAAACACAGAAAACACGCGCATAACCTGCTTCATACTCTTTCCCAGATACCGCCCGACTATTTCGGAAATTGAGCTGCCGCCGTTACGCATAGAAAGCATTCCGGTCATATAATCATGAACCGCGCCGGCAAAAATAGAACCTAAGACAATCCAGAGATAAACTACCGGCCCCCAGAGTGCTCCCTGTATAGCTCCTGTAATCGGACCTAAGCCAGCAATATTAAGTAGCTGGATCAGAAAAATCTTTTTGTTATTCATGGGTACAAAATCCACACCATCCTGTTTGGCAAATGCAGGTGTTTCCCGGTCATCTGAACCAAAAACTCTGTCTACAATTTTCCCATATGTAAAATATCCCACCACAAGTAAAGCAATACATAATAAAAATGTAACCATAAACCATCCCTCCTCAATTTAATATGATTTTTATTTATTTTATACTTTTTTAATAAATAAGGGAACAGTTTATGTGTAAAATGTCGTTTGTTCTGTATAAGGTGTAGATTATTCTGTGTGAATTGCATAATTATACTTTGAAAATCTCTTTAAGTAACTTTACCTGCTTTCTGCTCACCGGCAGGTTTCTTTTTTCAAAACCATGTAATTTAATATTAAAAGCACCATTTAACCATGGAGTCAATTCACTAACATATTGTAAATTGATAATATAGCTTTTATGTATACGGAAAAACGGCATCTGCTTAAGCTTCCTTTCATAATAGCTAAGCGGCTGATTACTGGCATATTCTGCACCTTTTGTGTGGATAATACATTGTCTTTCGCGGCTCTCTAAATATGCAATATCATCAATATCCACGACTACCACTTTTTTATCCATAGATACGGTTAATTTATGAATGGCCTCCTGCTGCATACTGATATTTGACGAAGCATTTTTGATCTTATCCAGACAGCTTTGCACCCGCTTAGGCTCAAAAGGCTTCATTATGTAATCGGTCGCGTCCATATCAAAGGCTTTGACAGCATAAGTATCAAAAGCCGTTGCAAATATGATCTTTACTTCCGGCTGTTTCAACTTCAATATACCGGAAAGCGACGTTCCTGTCATATCACCTAAATGTATATCGATAAAAGCCGCATCAAACAAAATCTCTCCCGAGAATAGTTCTACAGCATGAGCACCGCTTTCGGCTTCATAAATAACGGCTTCCGGCATATACTGATTAATTAAAAATCGCAATTCATTTCTACCTGGATATTCATCATCAATTAATGCAAATATCATTAGACCACACCCTTATTTATATTTGGAATGCATACAATAACTGAACTTCCCTGATCAGAAGCACTGATGCACAGTCCGTATCTTTCTCCATAAATACTTTTTAGTCGTTTATGAACATTATTAAGACCTACTGAACTGGCATCCATATTACCCTCCAATAGCTTTCTGACCACCTCATCCGGTATCCCGCTGCCATCATCACAGATAGTAATGACCGTGTCTGCCCCCTTCTTTTTAGCTTCAATAACAACTTTCCCGCCGCCATTTTTAATACAGCCATGTTTAATTGCGTTTTCAACCAAAGGCTGCAAAATAAAACTTGGCATCAAACATGTTAAATCGTCGGGTATATCTTCCACCACTTCCAGCTTATCTTCAAAACGGGCCTTTTCCAGTTCAATAAAAGCATGCACATGACGCATTTCATCATATATGCTGATCATATCTTTATTCGTCTGCAAGGTATTACGAAAATAACTGCTGAGTTCCAGTAAAAGCTCACGCGCCCGCATTGGCTTCTCCCGGCAAAACATCGTAATCGTAGATAAGGCATTAAATAAAAAATGAGGATTAATCTGACTTTGTAATGCTGTAAGCTCAGCTTTTCTTAGAAGCTTCTTTTGATTTTCCAGTTGAGATAACTCCAGCTGGGTTGAAAAGAGCTTGGCTAATCCGCTGACGAATTCGCATTCTATTTCCTGTGAACGCTTGAACTTACGGGTAAAAAAGACTAATGCACCAATAACCTCACCATCTCTTTGTGTCAAAGGCGCACAAACCGCGTTTTGATGTCTGAGGCATTCATATAGAATATCATCGGCAGCGGCATTTTCAGCAGTTTGAACCTGACCGCTGCTGATAGTAAGAGCGACAATACCCGGGAGGGAGTTTTTCGTATCCAGGCTTTTTAACTTATTGCCTGCATAGCTTAAAATAGCTGTTCTGTCAGTGATAGCGGCACCCGATATATCAGACATGTCCATAACTATTTTAATTACCTGTTCTAAATCCTTTGCAGAATATAACCCTTTCCTTAAATAGGGCAATGATTGATCGGTTATATTTAAAACCAACCGTATCCGGCTTGCCACATTTTTATTCTGCTCAATAAATACGGAATCAAAAATCCCAATAAAAATAACTAAACCAACAGAATTAAATGTAATCATCGGTACTGAGATTAGTTTTACCAGCTCCAGTGCCTTATCAAATGGACGTGCGATCAGCAAAATAATTGCCATCTGCATAAATTCAGCCACCATTGTAACGAAAGCAATATTCAACCATTGATTACGTGAGCTTTTAATACGCTTTGATAATAAACCGCCGATCAGTCCTTCTACCACCGTAGAAACAGCGCACGCAACTGCAGTAAATCCGCCAACATCAATGGCATACCGGTGTAGACCGGCAATAAGTCCTGCAACCACACCGACAAAAGGCCCGCCCATAATCCCGCCGGCCAATACACCTACAACACGTGCATTGGCAATGGCCCCCTGGACCGGGACACCAATATAAGTGGCAATAATTCCAATCGCACCAAAAATAACTGCCATGACAGTTTTGTTCTGGATGCTGTTGTTCTCTGCGCTGACAAAATTCTTAACCAGTGTAATTTTTGTCAATAAATATGCAATAAGAACCAAAACACTTATATTAGTCAATATATCCTCGAAAAGCTTTAACATATTTTTATCCTTTCTAGATATGCCTTAGGATCTATTTTACTATAGATAACTGTTCTATGAAATAAAAAATTTTAATTTTTAAATGAATTTTTTAAGGGGATTAGAAAGTCTCACAGAAAGTTTATTACTAGCCAAATGAAAAAGTCCATGATTTGGGTAGTCATGGAGCAGACTTTAAGATGCAAATTACCCAGATCGGTATGGGCCCAAGGAAAGGGTTTGTCTTATAAAGAATCAGTAACTGGTGAAGATTAGGAAACAAGAATATATTGGTAGAGATAGACTGTTTTAAGGTAAATATTTTTTCATGGGAAAGAACCGCTGCAACCATTTTGAAAGGAGTACCGGCATGCTTTGCCGATACTCCCACTTGCACTAATATGTTATCTTAATTATCTAAAGTTACAAAATTAATAAAATCTTCCCACAAAAGAACCTACTTTGTTAAATAAATCAATGAATAAATATCCATTTCATAAAAGATTTTATAGTTATTAAATCTTTAATTTTTGTATCCTTTTGCATAGGTATAAGTACTTGTACTACCTGTTACAGTAGCATAGTTACTATCTGTGTAATATGTACGAGCGGTATATTCAACAGCCTTTTGCTGCAAAGTTACATTTGGTACGTTTGTCCATTTAAAATAAATGGATTCTTTGATATACACGCGCTTAGCATTCACTCTAACTAGGTAATTTACTATACCTGATACAGCTGTAACGGTTATTTTTACATAAGGATGTATATTGGCTACTTTGGCTATAGCACTTATAATTGCCGTCACCCCTGCTGTAGTAGTAGATGTGATACTTCTGCTATACTTGGTTGTAAGCCAAAGTTTATATTGATTGCTAACAGGGAGTCCGTTCAAGGTTGCTCTTGACTGAATAGAGGGATTTAGAGATTCCTCTTCGGGTACAACTTTAATGTCGGATTTTAGATTCACAACATCAACACTCTCTTGTCCGTTTTCGTTTATAGTTGTAGTTATAATATAACCTGACACCTCAACTCGCTCAGTTCGAACAAGAACCTCTTCATTATTAGCTGCTAATTTATATATTGTAGAATCAGTTAATGTTAAATCATTGTTAACAGTTTCATATACTTTAAATTGCTCACCGTTTTCTTCATATGTATAAATTAAATCATTAAAGCTAGTTCTTGAGCGGGTATTAGTTTCAAATAAACTTTCAATGTTACCTTTTTCGTATTTAATATTTGTCCTAATGGCATCTTCGGTAGCTATTTCAACGGCATCAGCAGTTTCTGGTAAATCATTAACATCAGATATTTCTTCGGCATTAACATTATACATAGGCAGGACAGAAAGACTAAGTACTAATAAGCTGGTTATCATTTTTTTTGCTAATTTTTTTTTCACATTATTATCCTCACTTTAAATATTATTTACTCAAATAACTTACATATATAGAGCGCGCAGATTATTTCATATAGTAATCTTTGAGGTGATTTGTGTTATCTTTTTTTGGTTTTTGGCGGTGTGCACACCAAAAGAAAATAAATAAAAATATAAAAAATATTTTTTTACAGTCTTAATATATCACCATACAAGAAGGGAGTCAATGAAAAAATATTTCAAAAGAAATATAGATGTGTTATTATGTTATTAATTTTAAAGATACGAGGAGTTTGAACAATGTCTAAATATAAGTTGTCTCAAAAAGAATTGGAAATTATGAAAGTCTTATGGAGATCGGAAAGGCCTTTGGCAGCTCAAGACATTCCGATAATACAGCCTAATCTTAATAAAAATACCGTATTAGCTGTAACAAGGGGGTTGCTTAAAAAATCATATATAAAAGTTTCAGATATTGTATATCATAATAAAGTATTAACTCGGATTTATGAACCAACAATTACGTGTGAAGAATATTGGGCCGATTCTATTAGCGATTCTTCGGTAAATATATCGGTATTGGTTTCTACGTTGATACGTGATCAAACCGATGATGATGAATTAGTAAAAATATTAGATTTAGCAAAACAAATGCTTAAAAAGTAATATGGGAGAAAACTTATGATATTAAGTGTTAGTTCGTTTTTAACAGCTTTAGTTATGGTAAATTTTATGATTTTTATTATATATATCTTTTATAGATTTGTTAAAAATGTTTATAAGATTCATTATAGCATTGTAATGCTTTTCTCTATTGCTATGTTGTTTAGATTAGTAGTACCACTAGAGTTGGCTTATACAAAAACTATCCCTGTTTCAAAGCTTTTCCCCCTAATATATGATTTACTTTATAAAACAATATTTGATACAAAAACATTTGATTTAAAAGTATCCTCAATCCTCATTATAATCTGGGCTTTTGGCTGTCTGGCTATGCTAGTCAAGTATATTAATAGCTACGTTTATCTTTCAAGAGTTTTATCTGTTTTACAATGCAATGATTTGAGTGAGAATTTTGTCAACATCAGAGGAATACAAAAAAATATAAAGATAGTTAAAGCAGATTTGCCTAATGCTCCTTTTTCTTTTGGCTTAAAAAATAAATACATAGTTATTCCGGTAAGGGAAATAGAAGAGCAAGATTTAAATTATGTATTAATTCATGAAATGCAGCATATCAAAAATGGCGATTTAACAATTAAATTTTTTGTTAATATCATTCGCTGTATTTATTGGTGGAATCCGATAATATACTTATTGTATTCACAAATAGATTATTTACTTGAACTTAGAGTTGATTCAATTATCTCGGAACATTGGACTCAAGAAGAAAGATTTGATTATATAAATTGTTTGTGTTCCATTGCTCAAAATAATAAAAAGAAAACTTACCGGGAAGTAAGTATGACTTTTGTAACTAGGCGCAGTCTAACATTGTTGCATAGAGTTAAATACTTTATTGCAACACCGCCAAAAACTTCGGTGGCTACATGGTGTGTTATTGTAATACTAATTGTATATTTATCATTTGGCTTTGTGTTTGAACCATATCGCACCGATGCTAAGGAGCTAGAAGGGACTTTGACTAGTGAGGAATTCTACAACAATGCTTACATTATAAAAAGCAATAACAAATATGAACTTTATATAAATGAGAGCTTCATATCCGTAATAGATGATCCATATAGTCAAGATTTTAAAAATATCAAAATAATAAATAAATAAGGGAGGCTAATACTATGTTAAAAAAAATTGCGATTGCTTCTGCGGCACTGTTTCTAACTGTTTTGTCAATTAGTCAGATGAAAACTTTTTATGCGGATGAAGTACCAGTAACAGAAAATGCAATTGATTCCAGAGCTGCTATTATCGAATGGCGTTATAAAGTAATAAGCAATAAACTTTATAAAAGACAATATAATCATTCAACTAAGAAATGGGTTGGTAATTGGAGATTAGTTGCGTAATTTATGACATAAAACAAGAGGTGGAGGATATATGATATTAATAATTATTGGCTTCATATTACTGGCTATGGGTGCGATTATAGTAGTTACTGGCAAGATTCCCTTTGTTAAGAGGTACGCGAATATTAAAGAAGATAAGATAAAACTTTATTGCCGTATCCAGGGGTGTTTGATAATTGTTGAAACACTTATATTTATTATTTGGAATTTTTCTGAGTTTCGACCACTTCTTTTTTTGTTTTTACTGATTAGTGTGCCGATTGTTGGACATATAATAATAACTAGACTGAAGATATATAAATGAGAGCTGTGGTCACCATGGGTTTCTTAAAGACATTCTGTTTATTGATGCTTCTAATGAGTTTGAAAAAAGCAAAAATCAGAACCGGCTGACTGCTGATAATATCAGTAAGATTATTGAAACGTATCGTAAACGGATTGATGTTGAAAAATACGCTCATGTTGCATCAATTGATGAAATTAAAGAAAATGAGTACAATCTAAACATTCCTCGTTATGTTGATACTTTCGAAGAGGAAGCCGTCGTTCCGCTATCTGAGATTGCAAGGGAATTAAAGAGTGTTCGCACTGATATAGATAGATCAACCAAAAGCTTGATTGAAATGCTTGGCGAATTGTCAGGAAACACTGAAGAAGCGAATGAAGAACTAGAAAAGTTTCTTGAGCTGCTAAAGTAATGGGTGGCAAAAGTGCTCACTGCAGACTGGAAAGAAAACTTAACAAGAAGATTGAGATTAGAGGTACTGTAAGAATTGAGTCAGGGGGGCATTATGAAGCTAAATTATAAAAGAACTATATTGATCGGTTTTACATTCCTATCGATCAGTGCATTCTGGCAGATGTATGACAATATCATTCCGCTTATATTGAAAAATACATTTCAGCTTGGTGAAACGGTTACCGGGATGATTATGGCAGCAGACAATGTACTGGCGCTGTTTCTTCTGCCGCTTTTCGGAACTCTTTCAGATAAGGTAAATACCAGGCTGGGAAAACGCATACCCTTTATCTTGGGCGGAACAATATTAGCTTTTATTTTCATGATGCTGCTTCCGATAGCGGATAACAGCCGGAATATTTTCATGTTTATTATCGTACTGGGAAGTGCATTAATCTCCATGGGTTTATACAGATCTCCGGCGGTGGCTCTGATGCCTGATCTGACGCCCAAACCGTTGCTCAGTAAAGGCAATGCTGTTATCAATTTGCTGGGAGCGATCGGCGGAGTATATGCTCTGATCATGATAAAGCTGTTGGTGGGCGGCGGAATTACGCCGGATTATACAGCCTTGTTTTTGTCAATTGGATTATTAATGCTGATCTCGGCAGTGATCGTTCTGGCTACGATACGCGAAAATAAATTACGTGAGCAGCTCCCAAAAGAATGTGATGCCGAAGAAAAAGCGGAAACAGCAGACGGAAAGCTTTCTGCCGGTGTCCGCAGGAGTTTGTTCTTTATACTAATATCGATTTTTTTATGGTTTGCAGCATATAATGCTGTTACAACGGCATTTTCACGTTATGCTACGGAAGTCTGGAAACTGGAAAGCGGAGGATATGCCGATTGTCTGATGGTTGCGACCGTAGCAGCGATTATCAGCTATATTCCGATTGGCATTATTACTGCGCGGTTCGGCCGGAAAAGGATGATATTGGGCGGCCTGGTTTTAATGGGTGCATGCTATGCATTTGCCGCGTTTTTCGGAAGCTATCATCTGGCTATTAATGTCGGATTTGCCTTGATCGGTGTGGCATGGGCAGCAATTAATGTAAACTCACTTCCCATCGTGATAGCGATTGGCAGCCACGGAGATGTTGGAAAATATACAGGATATTACTATGTATTTTCGATGTCGGCTCAGATTATGACACCGGTATTCTCCGGATTATTTCTCGAATATGTATCATATCGGACCCTGTTTCCATATGCGGTTATCTTTACGATGCTTGCGTTCATTACGATGACGCAGGTTCATCATGGCGACTCCAGGCCTGAGAAGAAAAAGGATTTGCTGGAGAATTTTGATGTAGATGATTAAAGGAGTATATTTAACTATGAGGCGTATAATTTTAAATACAATTTCTTCTGTTACGGGATTTGCTGTCCTGTATTTAGCAGCGATTATGCCCAATTTGCGGAAAAAGCCCGGTATAGGCTTATTACTTGATTACGATTATGCCCATCGGGGATTACATAATAATAAAGCCGGGATACCGGAGAATTCATTGACCGCTTTTGATAAGGCGGCAGTAGCCGGATATGGTATTGAATTGGATGTTCAATTGACCAAAGATAAGATCCCGGTGGTGTTCCATGATTCCACACTGGACCGCGTCTGCGGGGTAGCGGGACGGCTGGCAGACCATACTTATGAGGAACTGACGGCGTTTCGCTTATATGGCACCGGTGAGCTTATACCAAGGCTTGAACAGGTGCTGGAGCTGGTGGCGGGCCGGGTGCCGCTTATTGTTGAGATGAAGATTGAGCTGACGGATACCGGAGTATGTGAGGCGGCAGATGAGATTCTTAGAAAGTATGAAGGTGTTTATTGCATTGAGTCATTTAATCCCATCGGTCTGCTATGGTATCGAAAAAATAATCCGGCTGTGGTCAGAGGGCAGCTGTCTAAAGATTTCTTCCGGCATGGTGAAAAAGAAGAGAATACGCTGGTTCACCGGGCGCTTAAGAATCTGTTGTTTAATTTCCTGACCAAACCGGATTTTATCGCTTATGACTATAAAGGAGCAAAATGTTTATCGCGGAGAATCTGCAGATATTTGTACAAGAACCTTTCGGTGGCATATACGATCAAATCTCAGCAGCAGCTGGATAAATACAGTAAGGATTTTGATCTGTTCATCTTTGAGCAGTTTGAGCCGCAGGTGGGAAAGGCAATGGATTAAGTTTGATTGGCACATTTATATTGAGAATTGCATAAGCTAATAGTAAAAGCCGATATGGGTGGTATGTCAATGATTAATATACTAATTTATAATGAAGTTGTCGATCAGATGGAATTTTTTATGAGAGATTTGAATGATCCTATGCCATATATAACAGGAGGAACTCTAACAGTAGGAGAATTTAGGGCAAAATCAAATTCAAATATAATTTGGACAACAGTCGGGACAATGGAAGCCTGGAATGCGACAAGAGCTGCATGGGGCAATCCCATCTATGTAGGTTATGCTTTCCGAAGAATCGGAGAAGGCGGTCATTCTAATCAATCCCAGCATTATGCAGGAACAGCGTTTGATGCGGCGCAGAACCTTGAGCCGGCAGACCGGGACAGACTTCGCAATCTGGCAGATAGCCTGGGTGTCTGGACCTATGTTGAACCGGCGAATCTGACGCCGACCTGGATACACTTTGATGCCAGGTACGGTACGCCGGCTTGTTCAGCCGGATATCCAATGCTCTCTGAAGGCTCACGCGGAGTGTATGTAGCCACACTGCAGGATGCTCTGGGAACAGCAGGCATCCCAAGTGTCGGGATCGACGGTTTATTCGGGGCTAACACCCGCTGGGCAGTTATGCAGTTCCAGGCAGAAAACAACCTCTCTGCGGACGGAATTGTCGGCTGCTCAACATGGCAGTCACTGACTGCTCAGACAAATGGTTTTTATAGAAACAACAATACGGTCCCACCGGAATATTCAAATGAATAACTCATATCAATCAGGTGGAATTTCACAAGGAAGTATTTCGTATGTAAGGGGCGGTGCAGCCGGAATAAAAATACGTTATTATGGGATACTAGTGTACTGTACACTAGTTCAGAGGTGATAGCATATGCAGACAGCTGCAGACAACAACAATGAGCTAAAAATTTGAGCGAAGGTGAGGAAGTTATTTTCTCGCTTTCTTTTTCATAAACATTATAGTATTATAGTGATTATATTATTATTTTCAGAGTTGCTAAAGACGAAAGAGCTAAACAAAGAAATGAAGGAGAGCATATGGCTGAGAGAAAATCAGGAATGAGTTCAGGTTTAAAAATATTATTAGTGGTCCTTGCAGTGATCGGTGTTTTTGCAATTATTTTCATATCTTCATATAATGGTCTGGTAAGGCAGGAGGAGGCTGTAGATACGGCTTATTCTGACATTTCGGTACAGCTGCAGCGGCGTAACGACCTGATTCCTAATCTGGTCAGTACGGTGCAGGGATATGCAGCCCACGAAACCCAGGTGTTTGCTGATGTAACTGATGCCAGAGCAAAGCTGATGGAATCCGGTTCCATCGCTGATACGGCGGCGGCAGATCAGGAGCTGACCAGTTCGCTGAATCGCTTGCTGGCGATTGCAGAGGCTTATCCCGAGCTGAAGGCCAATGAGAATTTTCTCTCACTGCAGGATCAGTTAGAGGGAACTGAAAACCGCATCAGCACGGCCAGAAGAGATTATAATCAGGTAGTAAAGACCTATAATTCTAAAATCCGTTCCTTCCCTTCCAATATGCTGGCGGGGATGTTCGGCTTTGAGAAAAAGCAACTATTTGAAGCGGCCGAAGGTGCTGAAGCGGTACCGGAAGTCAATTTCTAAAGGAGTGAAAAATAAGTGAATTATTCTAAAATACGAAGGTACAGGCCGGGCATCTGGCTCCTGCTTATTTCACTCTTTACACTGTCTTTGTTTAGTTTACCGGTAAGTGCTGATGTTAAGGTACCCAATCCTAGCAATGAATTCTTCACCAATGATTTTGCTGGTGTTTTAGGCTCTGAGGTGGAGAATCATATTAATCAGACCAGCCGTCAATATCAGACGGAGGGTGGTCCGCAGGTAGTGGTGGCCACGATTGAATCACTGGAAGGGACTGCGATTGAGGACTACTCATTGAAGATGGCAAGAGAATGGGGAATCGGGAGTAAAGAAGAAAATAACGGTATTCTTATTTTGCTTGCGGTTCGGGACCGGAGTGTCAGGATTGAAGTGGGATATGGACTCGAAGGAGTTATTACCGACAGCCTGTCGGGACGGTTTATCCGGGAAGTGACACCACAGTTATCAGAGGACAATTATAGTGAGGGGATAAAAGCGTTATATGATCTGGTTATCCAGGAGCTGGAAGAGCCGGGAACCTATCAGGAAACGGAAGGGGATAGTCCGATTGGTCTGATTTCAATCATAATTATCATCATCATCATATTGTTGTTTGGCGGTTTTTTTGGTCCGCGACGCAGAAGCCGTCTGGGCGGCGGCGGGTATCTTGGACCGGGACCTTTTTATGGCGGCGGCTTTTCCGGAGGCCGGGGCGGAAGTGGCGGAAGTTTTGGCGGTGGCGGCGGAAGCTTTGGCGGTGGTGGTGCCTCCGGGCGATTCTAAATTCTGAAGATGGATATACTATCAGGGTAAATTATCAAGATAACGGTAATAAGCATATAATATTAATAAAAAGTAAGAGGAGCCTTTTATGAGGTGTCCAAATCTAATAACACATGTAACTCGGCGGGGTGATAGCTTATATCATCTCGCCCGGCACTATCAGACAACCGTTTCAGCGATTCTCGCATTAAATCCGCAAATTAACCCCAACTATATGATGACCGGTACTGCCATTACCATATGTCCCGGTAATTATCTCAGCATGCAGAATGATTCCAATATTTCTGATTGTCCTGATTTTTCGAAGGATTTGACGTTACTTGTCGACATGCGGGAGGCGTGGTCTCAGCATGTTTACTGGACCCGCATGCTGCTTATCAGCATTTCTGAGCGTTTAAAAGATCAGCAGGATGTAACCAGGCGTCTTTTGAGAAATCCTGCGGATATAGCGGAGATCTTTGCTCGCTATTATCCGGCGGATACAGCAAAATCAATTGAGCAGCTTTTAACAGAGCATCTGCAGATAGGGGCGGAATTGATTACGGCATTAAGAGATAAGGATTCAACCAAGGCACAGGAATTGCAGCGTCAATGGTATGCAAATGCCGATGAGATGGCTGAGGCATTTAGTGAGATTAATCCGGAATATGTAAAAGAGGAAGTGCGGCAGATGCTTTATGAACATCTCAGATTAACGACAGATGAGGTGGCGATGCGTCTGGCAGGAAATTATCCCGCAGACATTGATGCATTTGATAAAGTGGAAGAAGAAGCGATGATGATGGCTGACTATTTTACCTGGGGGATTATCGGTCAGTATCCGGAGAAGTTCAGATAATGTATATAGGAAAAACCTCCCATGCTCTTATGATACTTTGAGAGTATGGGAGGTTTGAACGTCTTATAAGTCATCCGCATCCTGTACCGGTTCCTCATAATCTTCTGTAATGCCGGTATAACTTCCCAGCACATCGGAATAAATGTTCTCCGGAGCGTAGATTGCGTGATGAAAGAATATCCGATATGATAGAATTCATAAGAAACTGCAGGAGGAATAAGATGTGAATAATTATATATCAGGAAATGTGATAAGAATACTGAGGGGGCGACAGAAATACACGCAGAAGCAATTGGCGGACAGATTAGGTGTCAGCGACAAGACTATATCGAAATGGGAGACCGGCAAAGGGCTGCCGGATATTACACTGATTGAACCGCTGGCAGAAATTCTGCATGTGTCGGTTATGGAGTTGATGAAAGGCGAATGGGTTACAAACAAGAATCTGGCGGGCAAAATGTCAAAGACGCTGTTCTATGTATGTCCGGTTTGTGGTAACGTGATCTGTGCTGTCGGCGAAGGTGTCTACAGTTGCTGCGGCATCGTGCTGCCGCTAATGGAAGCGGAAGAGAGCGATGAGATGCATGAGATAGCGGTTGATTCATTTGAAGCGGAAACGATTATCTCGCTGAATCATGAGATGACCAAAGATCATTACATTTCCTTTATTGCCTGTACCACAACCGAGCGGGTTCACATGAAAAAGCTCTATCCGGAACAGAGTGCTGAGGCGGAGTTTCTGGTCAGGGGCCACGGTTATATATATGTCTGCTGCAATCGGCATGGATTATACCGATACCGGATTTAACCGGCGGTGGTTTTTCATGAATATTATTGATGATCTGATTCCTGTATAAACATTTTTTTTCGACAGACAGAATAATTTTTTATAACAGTTATAATACTGACGGCAATCTTTGTGGTAACCAAAGATAATCCCAGCCAGTCAACGGTTATGAACAGCAAAAAGGTTTCGATCAACAAAGCAGTAAAACGAAGCGAACAGAAAGCCAGAAATTCCGTATACCAGTTATTATCCGTCCGTAAGGTTGTCCGGCGGTAAGCCGGATAGGTGAAGATCAGGGCAGCGATCCAGGCGGCGGCATTGGCATCCAGATAATTAATTCCGTAATAGCAGAGTGCGAAAAAAACAGTAAAGTTCACGGCGGCAGCCAGGATCTCTATTATACTGTGTAAAAGCAGGTTTTTGTTATCTTTCATGTAAGAGCTCCTTGGAGGACTGAGATTATCGGTGTCTGTTTGTATTCTAATTATTGTTATACCCCATTTTTCTTAAATAATGCCGGTCAGAAAGTTTAAGATTTTGTAAAGAAATATGAAACAAACTATGGATATCGGCATAGGATAAAAATAATAGTTGTTTTATAAGGAGAATACCCTATGAAAAGAAGGATTCCATTAGAACCTGAGGCGATTGCCGTTTGTGATGCGGCATCGGTACCGCCGCTGATCTTTCAGATGCCGCCGATCGAGGGACGGCTGATGCTGGAGAGAATACAGAATGCGCCGGTATATAAGTATCCGGCAAACTTATCAACGATGAGTTACGATGCCGGAGAATGGGGAGAGATAGAAGTTTATTTTATTACACCACAAGATAACCGGGATATAGAGAACATCATCTACTACATACATGGCGGGGGCTGGGTATTCGGCAGCTTCCATACCCATGAGAAATTAGTCAGAGAGCTGGCTGCACGCACCCATTCACTAGTGGTATTTCCGGAATATTATCGTTCGCCGGAGGCGCGGTTTCCGGTGGCGCTTGAGCAGTGCTACAGTTTAATGTGTGACCTTCCGAAGATTGTCAGACGGGATTATCCGCAGATCGATATGCGCACGTTGACGGTGGCCGGTGACAGCGTGGGTGGAAATATGACCATTGCATTGACTTTTTTGACGAAAGACCGCTGCGGTCCCCGGATTGATAAGCAGCTGATGTATTATCCGGTGACCAATGCGTGTTTTGATACCGGTTCTTATAATCAGTTCGCCACGAATTATTATCTGTATCGGGATGGAATGCGGTGGTTCTGGCAGCAGTATGCCCCATTTGTCCAGATGCGTAATAATATCTATGCATCACCATTGCGGACGCCTTTGGCGCAGCTGCGGGATTTGCCTCCGGCGCTGATCATTAACGGTGAAGCGGATGTTCTGCGTGACGAGGGAGAGTGTTATGCAAGAATGCTTCGGGAAGCTGGAAATGATGTGGCAGCAATTCGCGTTGGTGGTATTATCCATGATTTTGTTATGCTTAACGCTCTGGATCAGACTAACGGGACCCGGGCGGCGATGGATGTATCCACTGAGTGGCTCAACCGAAAAAACATAAAAAGTTTATAATTTTTAGGGGCTGTTGCACTGAATAAGAATAAGTGCTGCCGGCCCTTTTTTGATGTGTTGATATACAGTAAGTAAAAAAGATACTTCGGACAAAAGTATATGTTTAAAAAAAATATACATTGACAGACGAGGTAACTCATGATATAGTAACGTCAGATAAAGAAAATAACGTATGAAAGGAGGCAGTTATTATGTCAATGACATCTGATATGCTGCGGGGACACACGGAAACAATTATTCTGTCTCATCTTTTGGAACAGGATAGCTACGGATACCAGATCAATAAAGATATACTGGATAAAACAAATAATCTGTATGAATTAAAAGAAGCGACGCTTTACTCTGCATTTCGTCGGTTGGAACAGGATGGCTTTATAAATTCTTACTGGGGCGATGAAGGAAGCGGTGCCAGACGAAGATACTATGCCATTACCGACGATGGAAAAACTACTTATGCAAAGCAGAAAAAGGAATGGGAGAAAACTAAGACAATTATCGACAAATTGTTGAAATAGGAGGGATAGACAATGATAGAAGAATTAAGAAAATATTTAGAAGAATTATTTGCCGGTGTACCTAAGACGCGGGCGGCATACGAATTAAAAGAAGAATTACTGGCTAATTCAACCGAGCGTTATTTTGATTTGGTAGAAAACGGAGTGCCGGAAAAGGAAGCCTACGATATTGTCATAAACTCCATCGGTGATATCGACCAGCTGTTTGAAACAGCAGAGCCTAAAAAAGACAGTAGATATGTGGATGATAATGTGGTCAGGAAGCTTGCCCTTTATAAGGCTATTGCGATTGGATTGTATATTGTCGGAGTAGTGTTCGCGGTAGCGATTGATGAATTTACTCCGTTCAGCAACCTGGGGCCGATAATGATGCTTCTAATCGCAGCCATTGCAACCAGTATTCTGGTATACATCGGTGCTGCATATCCGAAATATAAAAGGAATGATGATACTGTCGTAGAGGAATTCAAAGAATGGAACAACAACCAGAAAAAGAAAAAGTCGGTTCAGAATTCAGTCAATACGATTATCTGGATGATCGTACTGATCTTGTACTTTGTGATCAGCTTTACCACTATGGCATGGCACATTACATGGGTATTATTCCTGGTCGGCGGGTGTGCGCAGGCGATTGTAAATCTGCTGTTCCAGCTAAATGATAATTAACGATACACGGAAGGGGTTTAATATATGAAGAATATAATGAAAGGGCTGATCATTTTCTTTTCGGTGCTGTTGATAACATTACTCGGATTGATGACTTATGCACTGGTGAATGGCAGTGATGAGCTTCCGTTGATCGGTGGGATATACAGTAATCTGGCCGAAGCTAAACTAATTAATACCCAGACTATTTCACCGGAGGGTGCGGAAAATATTAAGATAAAGAACAGCAGTTATGATATTATATTTATGGATAGTGATTCCGAAGAAATAGTTGTCAAAGAATACAGCAGCAAATCAAAGCAGAAGTCTTTTGTAACAGTTGATAAAAGCGGAAACACACTGAACATAACATCAAATAAGAAGAACGTCAGAAGCTGGTTCGTGCTTAGAAGTAATTATGCATATTATGAAGTATATCTGCCGGCATCCTATAAAGATGCCGTCGATATAGAGACCAGCAGCGGCGATTTTTCTGCAGAGACCAATCTGGAATTTTCCGATTTTAATGTCAATTCGTCCAGCGGCTATGTAAATCTTAATAACCTTCGCGCTGGAAATATTTATATTAAAACCAGCAGCGGCGACATTCGTACCGAATATCTGGATGGTCCTGCCGAGCTAAGCAGTTCCAGCGGCTATATTGAGATCGGTGATGTTGCGGGAGATATTAAGATTAGAACCAGCAGCGGTGATGTTGATACCGGTCAGATAGATGGAACGGTTGATATTTCTTGTACCAGCGGTTATGTCACGGTAGCCGGCGGCGGTGATACACAGATTCAGACCAGTTCCGGCGACATTGGGATAGAAAATATAACCGGCAGACTGAATATCAAGACCAGCAGCGGATATGTTGAAGCAGAAGACATTGAAGGCGGCGGCGTACTGACCAGCACGTCGGGTGATATCAGGATAGATTTTACGGCACTTACGGAAAACTTACAGATTGAGACCAGCAGCGGATATGTGTATTGTAAAATCCCTCAGGACACAAGCTTCAAGTTTCAGGCAAATACCAGCAGCGGTGATATAAATACCGATTTTGACGATGCGTTGGGATATAATAAAAAGGGTAATGCAGCAAGTGGGCAGATTGGCAGTCTGTCAGATTATAAGGTTACTATTAATACCAGCAGCGGTGATGTGAATATGTCTTATCGATAATGAAAATACCAGGAATCAATTTGTTGAAGTGTTGATCATTTATTGACAAGCACATGAATAAATAATAGAATGAAAATATTGGTAATGGTCATCATTGCTAAAATTATAATTGATATAGGAGGGCCACGAGATGTTTAATTTAAAAGGACGTGTAGCAGTAGTTACCGGAGCCTCTTCCGGATTGGGTGTGCACATGGCCAAAGCATTAGCCGATCAGGGGGCCGACCTGGCTATTCTGGCAAGAAGAACTGACCGACTTGAAGCGGTGAAAAAAGAAATCGAGGAACTAGGTGTTAAGTGTCTGACTGTAACTTGTGATGTAACCAAAGAAGAAACTGTCGCAGCTGCTGCGAAAGCGGTAGAAGATGAATATGGCAAAGTAGATATCCTGATCAATAATGCAGGAGCAGGTGGGACTATCCCAATCGAAGATACGACTCTGGCCGATTGGAATAAAGATATCAATGTAGACCTGACGGGGGTATTCCTTACCACCAGAGAGTTTGGTAAGGTGATGATGAAGAATAGTTATGGACGGATTATTAATATTGCCTCGATGTATGGATTAGTTGGCAACACCGCACTGCCTTCAGGGGCATATCATGCTGCGAAGGGGGCAGTAGTAAACTTCACCAGAGCAACGGCAGCTGAATGGGCGAAACATAATATCAATACCAATTGTATCTGCCCGGGATACTTTGCAACTGAGCTTACCGAAGCGACGCTGAGCAGTGATGAATTTACCGCGTATATGAAGGCGACTGTGCCGCTGGGTAGATATGGGAATGGACCGGAACTGGCAGCAGCAGCAGTATTCCTCGCATCTGACGAAGCATCCTATTTAACTGGCGCAATTCTGCCTGTAGACGGTGGTTACACCTGCGTATAATACATGTTAATGAAAAGGGCTGTTGCACTGACAAGTGTTTCCGGCCCTTTCATCGGTCATATTTGAGAAAAAGAACAAAGGGATAACTTTATGATAGGGATGGGCACTTTAGTAAATTCCACGGCAGTCATTGCGGGCGGAATAGTTGGATTGATTTTAAAGAAGGGGATAAAACAGCGTTTTCAGGATATTGTAACCCAGGCCATTGGCTTAGCGGTTATATTTATCGGCGTTTCAGGTGGTATGAGCCAGCTTCTCATATTGGTTAATGGTAAATTTGAAACCCAGGGATCGATGATGCTGATTATCTCATTGGTACTTGGTGCACTGGTAGGCGAGGCGATTGATATCGAAGGATATGCGGAACGGTTTGGGGCATGGCTGAAACATAAAGCGAAAAGTGACAGTGATTCTCTATTTATCGAAGGTTTTGTAACCACCTCACTCACCATTTGTATCGGGGCAATGGCGGTAGTAGGGGCAATTAATGATGGATTAACCGGTGACGCCAGCATGCTGTATATGAAAGCCATACTGGATCTGGTGATTGTAATTATATTCGCATCTACTTATGGGATGGGGGTACTCTTTTCGGTGATACCATTAACGGTATTTCAAGGCAGCATTACTGTATTAGCGCGGGTGATTGCGCCGTATCTGACCCAGGATGTAATCAATAGTATGTCGATGGTTGGTTCGATACTGATTTTCTGCGTCGGTATCAATCTGGTATTTAAGGCCAGGATAAAAGTGGCAAATTTGCTGCCGGCACTTTTCGTTTCAATTGTGTATGCGCTTTTTCAGAAATAGACTGCGAATGCAAATCCTAATATCCTTTTAATTCTTTTACGATCTCGCTGAATTCCATACCATTTGAGGCTTTTACCAGTATAGTATCACCCTTTTGAATCAGATCTTTTACTTTTCCCAGAAAGTCTTCTTTTGTCGCAAAATGTAAAATGCTGCTATTTTCTGCCGTGTGTTCTCTGGCACCCTGATAGGCCTCTGCCGACAATGCACCAATACAGAAAATGGCATCAATGCCCTTTTGGGCTGCATACCTGCCGATATCATAGTGCAGTTCCTTTTCCTGCGGGCCGAGTTCAAACATATCGCCGATTACAGCAACTTTCCGCTGCAGACCTGATACCAGTATGTCAAGCGAGGCTTTCATCGATACCGGATTGGCATTGTAACAGTCATCGATAATGGTCAGATGTTCTGTTTTGATAATGTTGGTCCGTCCGGAAATCGGCGTAAAACTCTCAATCCCCATTTTGATCTGGGCATAATCAAGTCCCAGCAACCGGCCGATATATGCGCCGGCCAGCGCATTGTACAGCATATGCTTTCCGGGCACCGGTATAGTGATCATTAGTTCACCGTCCGGGAAATGGATATTACAGCCGGTGCCAAAGAGCCCCATATCCCACAGACCGGAGGCATAGATATCACAACTCTCAGATAGTCCAAAGAAGGTCGGTTTATGTCCGTTTACGTCGGATATTGACGAAAGCATGTTGTCATCTCCATTCAGAACAACCGCCGCATCGGGCCGCAGGTAGTCGAACATCTCGGTCTTAGCTTTCATAATACCTTCGCGGCTGCCCAGATTCTCCATATGGGCCATGCCGATATTAGTGATGACGCCGATATCCGGCTGAGCGATGGCGGCCAGGCGGTGCATTTCGCCAAATTCGCTGATGCCCATCTCCAGAATGGCGATTTCATGTTCTTCACGGATATTGAAAATGGTCAGCGGGAGACCGATTTCATTATTATAATTTCCTTCAGTTTTTAAGACCTTATATTTTTGTTTCAGTATGGCAGCAACCATTTCTTTGGTGCTGGTCTTGCCAACGCTGCCGGTAATACCGATGACCTTGATATTGAGTGTTTCCCGGTAGTATTTAGCCAGATCCTTTAGGGCCTGCTCACAGGATGTAACCAGAATATAAGGAAAGGATATTCCTTCTAAATGGCGTTCGCAAAGAGTGCACAGAGCGCCGTCATTCATCACCTGTGGAATGAAAGCATGACCATCTGCGCGGGCTCCTTTGATGGGAATGAATAGAAAGTCGGTTTCAATTTTCCGGCTGTCGATGGCTACACCGCTGATATCAAGATGTTTTAAGGCCGGGTCACCGTAGTAGGTGCCGCTGACGGCGTTGGTAATCTGTTTAAGAGACATATTCTGCATGTTATATTCCGTCCTCTTCCGTCCGCCGACCCAAGGGAGGGGGACTTACTGCTGTCTGTGATTTTTCTGCTGCACTTATGGTATCGAGCAACTGCTTTTTGACATCATATAGTTTTTGCGACAGATCAACAAATACCCGATGGGGATTGAAGAGCCGCTTGGTCTCTTCCCACAGGGTGTCTTTTTCCTGTCTGCAGTATTCTGCAATCTGCTTGACCGAAGGAGATTGATATACGCATTCCCCGCGGATGAAAACCGGTACCAGCAATTCCCGCATTGTGTAGGTGCCGCCCTTTAGCAGGGTCTTTTTCCAGGTGGAGGCCGGATCAAAGAGCAGCAGATCTTCGGCGGGATCGAATTGCTCATCATCAAAACAGATCAGATCCGCTTTGACCTTACCGTTTTCCTTTTCATAGATGCGGTATACGGTCTTATTTCCCGGGTTGGTAATCTTTTCGATATTTTCCGAAAGTTTGATCTTGGGAACGAACTCACCTGCTTCATTCTGAATCGCCGCCAGTTTATAAACGCCGCCGAAAGCAGGACAATCCTTGGAAGTAATGAGGTTGGTCCCGACCCCCCAAGAGTCGATAGCGGCTTTTTGCACTTTCAGATCATGGATCAGGATCTCATCCAGATCGTTGGAAGCAGTGATAAAGGCATCTTTAAAACCAGCCTGATCTAACATTTTACGTGCTTTCTTGGAGAGATATGCTAAATCGCCGCTGTCCAGACGGATTCCGTACTTGCCTGGCTTTTTGCCGGCTTCGTGCATTTCGCGGAAAACCCGGATAGCGTTTGGTACGCCCGATTTTAAAGTATCGTAAGTGTCCACCAGCAGGGTGCAGGAGTTTGGATAGAGATCGGCATAAGCCTTAAATGCGCTGTATTCGTCCGGGAAGCTCATGATCCAGCTGTGGGCGTGAGTGCCCATGACCGGAACGTCAAACATCTGACCGGCCTGGACATTGGAGGTTCCGATGCAGCCGCCGATTATTGCTGCACGGGCACCGTAAATGCCCGCATCCGGTCCCTGGGCACGGCGCAGCCCGAATTCCATGATGCCGGCACCGTCTGCGGCAAAAACAACACGGGAAGTCTTGGTTGCGATCAGCGACTGATGGTTGATAATATTCAAAATAGCGGTTTCTATAAGCTGTGCTTCCATAATCGGAGCCACAACCTTTAAAATCGGTTCTTTGGGAAAAATCACCGTTCCTTCCGGGATGGCATAAAGATTCCCGGTAAAATGAAAGCCGCTTAGATATTGTAAGAAGTCTTCGTTGAATAAATTAAGGCTCCGGAGATAATCGACATAATCATAAGAAAAGTGGAGATTTTTAATATAATCGATCACCTGGTCCAGGCCTGCACATACGGAATAACCGGATTTATTGGGATTAGAGCGGAAAAACATATCGAAAACGACCGTTTCGTTATTGTCCTGCTCAAAGTATCCCTGCATCATGGTCAGCTCGTACAGGTCGGTTAATAGAGTTAGATTTCTTGTGTCCATTGTCTGTTCCTCCGCGTGGTTTTAATCATATGTTCATATATTTTTAGCTAACTGCTCACATTATAACATCAGAGTATTAAAATGTAAAAATAAAAGTGAGTATAATTATGAAAAGGGGGCGCTGCGCTAACAAATGTTTCTGAGCTAACCCCCAAAAGTTGGACCTAGAAAATCTAACTTCAAAGTGATTTTGTCAAGGTGTTTTGTCCAATTTTTTAGAAAATCTCCCGATATGCCCATTAGAACTGTTTTTGACATAACAAAAAAGAGGACAAAGCTATTTTAGCCTTGCCCTGTGTGCGTTTGCGTTGTTAATTAATATAAGTCAATAAGCAGTATTTGCATCTTTTCACATCTTGCGGCGCAGATAGTTACGATAACTGGATTTCGTCCATCTTCTAATCAGT
>Ga0153947_1000022_pt1 | contig 61774 bp, 59 predicted proteins | sample TSNJ031MetaG_FD_104697 | JGI IMG/M metagenome (GOLD analysis project Ga0153947, IMG submission 104697) | Attine ant fungus gardens microbial communities from New Jersey, USA - TSNJ031 MetaG | ecosystem: Host-associated > Fungi > Mycelium > Unclassified | place: USA: New Jersey, Wharton State... | reverse complement strand
TTCTGACTGATGCCGGTATAACCGGAAATACCATCAATGAAGTGGCGGCGGCAAAAAAAGGCGGTGAGACCATTGGATATGTGATCACCGGGACCTCCAGTGATGGGTATGGCGGAGATATTCAGCTCTCTACCGGTATTTTAAGTGACGGCACAATTACCGGCATTGCCTTCCTTTCCATCTCCGAAACAGCAGGTTTAGGTATGAATGCCGAAAAACCGGAATTCTATGAACAATTTAGTAATAAGCAGGTGGAACAGTTCGAAGTGGTAAAAGGCGGCGGCTCGGGTGGTGATAATGAAATTGACGCACTCAGCGGTGCGACGATCACTTCGGCTGCAGTGACCGATGATGTGAATGCGGCCCTGGCTTATTTCCAAAATGTATTGGAAGGAGGCAGCGGAAATGAATAAATATCTTGAAAGACTCTACAATGGCCTTTTAAAAGAAAATCCTACTTTTGTTTTAATGCTCGGCATGTGTCCGACCCTGGCGGTTACCACGTCTGCTATTAATGGTGTTGGAATGGGATTGGCGACGACAGTGGTACTGGTTATGTCAAATATGCTGATATCAATGCTGCGTAAGATCATTCCGGACTCGGTCCGGATGCCGGCGTATATTGTAGTAATCGCCTCTTTCGTAACCATTGTACAATTTTTATTGGAAGGTTTCGTACCTAGTTTATATTCAGCATTGGGACTTTATATCCCGCTGATCGTTGTCAACTGTATCATCATGGGTCGGGCGGAAAGCTATGCGGCTAAAAATCCGGTAATGCTATGTATCATGGATGGTCTGGGGATGGGGCTTGGATTTACTGTCGGTCTGACTGCGATCGGCCTGGTCAGGGAGTTGATCGGAGCCGGTACTGCTTTTGATATTCAAATCTTACCAAGTGCTTATGAACCGGTTACCATCTTCATTCTGGCACCGGGTGCATTCCTGGTACTGGCAGGGCTGGTGGCACTGCAGAATAAGGTGAGGCATCGGGCGGCAAAACGCGGCAACCCGATGACGCAGGTGTCCGGCGGCTGTGCAGATGGCTGTGAGAGCTGTGCAAACAGCGGATGCGCCGGCAGCAGATATCCGTCAGGACAGGAAGAATAGGAGGGGACAAAATGAAAGAATTATTAATGATAGCAGTTGGTTCGGCGCTTGTAAATAACGTTGTGCTCAGCCAGTTCCTCGGTATTTGTCCATTCCTGGGAGTATCCAAGCGGGTGGAAACAGCATCTGGCATGGGCGGCGCAGTTATCTTCGTTATTACGATCGCATCCTTTTTTACCAGCATAATCTATAAATTTATATTATTGCCAACCGGGTTTGAATACTTACAGACGATCGTATTTATCCTGGTAATTGCAGCATTGGTGCAATTTGTGGAAATGTTTTTGAAGAAATCGATGCAGTCGCTGTATAATGCGCTGGGGGTATATTTACCGCTTATTACTACGAACTGTGCAGTTTTAGGGGTGGCACTTACCAACGTACAGAGGTCTTATAATATCTTAGAAGGCGTTATCAATGGATTCGCGGTTGCGGTTGGATTTACAATTGCTATCGTTTTAATGGCGGGGATTCGTGAAAAAACGGAACATAATGATGTATCAGAATCTTTTAAAGGAACTCCGATCGTGCTGATTACGGCAAGTTTAATGGCGATTGCATTTTTCGGATTTTCCGGACTAATATAGGAGGGCATAAAGTATGAGTTTAATGGGTGTAGTATGGGCTGCCGCCATCGTCGGCGGTACCGGTCTGTTCATCGGTGTCTTCCTGGAAGTTTCGGGTAAGAAATTTGCGGTCGAGATTGATGAGAAAGAAGAGGCTATTTTAGAAGAGCTTCCGGGTAATAACTGCGGTGGTTGCGGTTTTCCCGGCTGTGCCGGTCTGGCGGCGGCGATTGCGGCCGGGGATGCAGAGGTCGGGGCATGTCCGGTCGGCGGTAAGCCGGTGGCGGAAAAGATTGCTGAAATCATGGGACAGTCGGTCAGTGATCAGGTGCGGGAAGTAGCATTTGTCAAGTGCGGCGGAACCTGTGAAAAGGCAAAACAGGATTATAAATACTATGGTATCGAAGACTGCACGATGATGAATTTTATGCAGAATAACGGCCCAAAAGGCTGTAATTATGGCTGCCATGGATTTGGCAACTGCGTGCGGGTATGTCCGTTTGATGCCATTCAAATCATCGATGGTGTGGCAGTGGTTGATAAAGATGCATGTAAGGCATGTAAGAAGTGTATCGCAGCGTGTCCCCGGAATCTGATCGAGCTTGTGCCGGATAGTCAGGTGCATCTGGTTCAGTGTAATTCGAAGGCCAAAGGGAAAGATGTCATGGCGGTATGCTCGGTCGGTTGTATCGGCTGTAAGATGTGTGAGAAGGTCTGTGAATTCGACGCAGTGTATGTGGAAGATAATATTGCTCACATTGATCCTGCAAAATGTACCAATTGTGGGGCATGTGCAGAGAAGTGTCCGAAGAAATGTATTCTATAGTATAGTAAAGATATCCTTCATAGTCAATGGGTAAACGGGAAGGAAGGTGAAAGCCTTCCTTTTTTAATATTAAGAAAGTCTTAAAAATATATAGCGATTTTCCTTGGAAATATATGCTAACATCTGTATGTGTGGATAGGAGGGATAACATGAGGAAAGTAATTGAAGTGCGGAATCTATATAAACTATATCAGGTCGGGGAGAGTATCATCCGCGCTTTAAATGGAGTGGCTTTTGATATTCGGGAAGGGGAATTTTGTGCGATCGTCGGCACGTCCGGTTCAGGTAAATCCACCTTGCTCAATATGCTTGCCGGACTGGAAAAGCCAACCAGGGGTGACATCACTATGGCGGGGCAGCACATTGAAAAAATGAATGAAGATCAGCTTGTTAAGTTCAGGCGGGAACATGTAGGATTTATCTTTCAGTCTTTTCATCTGCTTGGGACGATGAATGCCCTGGAAAATATCGCCTTGCCACTGACATTTCGCGGGGTGCCCAAAGCCACGCGGCTTGAGCGGGCAGGGAGCATGCTTAAGCTGGTCGGACTTGAGAAGCATAAAAAGCATCTGCCCAGTCAGTTGTCCGGTGGTCAGCAGCAGCGGGTAGGGATAGCCAGAGCGTTAGTGGTAGATCCGGATATTATTTTTGCTGATGAACCAACCGGGAATCTTGATTCCAGGACTTCCAGGGAAGTGATGATGCTCATGCAGAAAGTGGTGAGAGAGCAGCAAAAGACGCTGGTCATGGTAACCCATGATAATCAGCTGGCAGAGTATGCTGACCGGGTGTTCCATATCATGGATGGGGAAATCGTAAAAATAGTAGATAATAGGAAACGTATGGAGGATAGGAAGAATGAAGAGGTTTAGAAAGATAATTATAGGGGTTATGAGTTTGGTTATGGTCGGAACCGGCGGAATGCCGGTCATGGCTGCGGATAATATGATCGAAGCTCAGTTAAAGGGCAGCAATGTAACATATAGGGCCGGAGAAAAGGCCACTCTTACTTTAACTATTAAAAATACCGGTGATAATAATCTGACGAATGTAGTACTACAGCCTCTTTATAGCAACAGCACAGCGGAATGGCCGTTTAAAGAGGTGGATAATGCGGCGCATAAAAAGACCATCAGCGAATTGAAGGCGGGGACATCCACCGATGTTGAATACAATTTTACAACCAGAGATGATGTCGGCAGCGGCCGGTGCCGCATTAGTTTTTCGATCAGCGGAGTGAAGGAACAGCCGATCGAATTTACGGTATTCCCGTTTACTCAGGAAGCAGAGAAAAAGAAAGAAGTACAAAAGGTAGAAATTGTTAACGGCGGCAATAACGGCTCTAATACAGCTGATTCAGGCGGCGGTGAAATTTCAGCAGCCAGCTATGACGGCGGCGGTGTATATAATGAAGAGACTTCCGGAGGAGGAGAGACATCGACCGATGGATCGGTTCCGCGAGTCATTGTGACCGGATTTACTACTGAACCGGGAAATGTGAAGGCCGGTTCTGACTTTAAGTTAATCGTTCATTTGAAGAATACCTCAAAAAAGACGGCAGTATCTAATATGGTAGTGGATTTCAGTGCACCGACGGAAGGTACGGATGAGTCTACAAGTGCACCGGCATTTCTTCCGACGTCCGGTTCAAACACCATTTATGTCGAAAAGATAGCCGCAAACGGAACCAAAGATGTCACTATTGAGATGAATGCCAAAGCAGATTTGGTACAGAAGCCATATAGCCTTAATATAACAATGAAATATGAAGACAAGAGTGCTGCTCAATTTGAAAGTGAATCCAGCATTTCGGTTCCCATCAAACAGGATGCAAGGTTTGAATTCAGTGAATTTGAGATCAGTCCGGAGTCGATTTCAGTCGGCGGCGAAGCCAATGTTATGTGTAATATGTATAACCTGGGCCGGATAAAACTTTATAATGTTAAAGCGTCATTTGAAGGGCAGGGAATTTCCGCATCTGAGATTTTTGTCGGTAATGTTGAACCCGGTGCAACAGCGTCTATTGACGGTATGATCAGCGGCAGCGAGGCAACGACCGGGGATGGCAGGGTGAAGATGATCCTGACTTACGAAGATGAAGGCGGTAACGTTTCGACGGTGGAAGAAGAGTTTACCCTGATGGTGACTGAAGAGATGACCGAAGAAATGCTTATGGATGAAGGTGAAATGATTGAAGAAAGCAGCGGCTTTCCGGTCTGGCTGATCGTTGTGATCGCAGTGGTGGTGGTGGCTGCAGCGGCAATAGCATTTATTATCATCCGTAAGAAGAAAAAAACCAGGGAGGGAGATGGAATGGAAGATGAATTGGATAGACTTATTGAGGATGAGCACGGGGAATCTTAGGCGCAGAAAATTACGTACCTTCCTCACCGTACTGGGAGTTGTGATTGGTACTGCTTCCATCGTTGTTATGATTTCTCTGGGGCTTGGATTGCAGCAGTCGCTGCTGGCGGAAATTGAGCAGGCCGGCGGTGTGACCAATATTAAGGTATACGGGTCTGATTCCGAGGGGTATTCGATGATGCATGGCGGCAGTGCAGAAGAGAATACGGGACAGGAAGATAAACATGTAACAGATGAGGCGATTCAGCAGTTTGCCCAGATGGAGGAAATAGATTCGGTGTACCCGGTCATGGTGATACCGGTTCTTATCTTGAAGGGAAATTATATGTGTTATGCTGATTTAAACGGACTCCCTGCTGAACAGTTGGCGAATCTGGATATTGCAATGGAAGAAGGCAGCCGGATGCCGGCGGAACGCACTGCCAATCTGGAATTAATGTTTGGCAACTGGATGCCGGAGAGCTTCTATAATAAGACGACTGGACAAGGATACTGGGAAACCGGGGAATTCCCTGATATTAATTATACCAGTGACCAGTTCTTTACAGTTTTAGATCAGGATGCATATTTTGCAGAAGAAGAAAGCGGTGGAAATTATGGTAATATAGAAGATGATAATGTGGAAACCAAGAATCAGGGGCCGCCTAAAAAATATGTTTCACAGGGAACGGCTCTGATAGCCGGCGGTACGAATGGATATACGCCGTATTCCTTTGGAGTATACTGTGATCTGGAGACATTGAAAGGAATATTAAAGAAAGACTTTGCGGGAAAGGTGATCCCCGGGCAGCCGGTCAGGTCTAATGGGAAGCCTTACTCCTATCTGACTTACAGCTATGCCAACATTCAGGTTGATAAGATGGAAAATGTTGAAAGTATTGCGAATACATTTAAAGAAATGGGCTATACCGTTGAGACCAACATTGAGTATCTGAATAGTATGAAGAGCCAGTTTGCCATCGTACAGGCCGTACTTGGCGGCATCGGGGCAATTTCTCTGTTGGTTGCCGCTATCGGTATTACCAATACGATGATGATGTCCATTTATGAACGGACCAAGGAAATCGGTGTTATAAAGGTACTTGGATGCGGATTAAAAAATATTAAGCAATTATTTCTGCTGGAAGCAGCGGGAATCGGTTTCCTGGGCGGTGTGATCGGAAACCTGTTAAGTTTTATACTGTCCAGGATAATCAACGTAGTGGCCACCAGCTTCGGCTCTGATATGGGGCTGTCCCAAGGGATTTCTTATATTCCCTTCTGGCTGGTGATGTCAGCTATGGGAATCGCTATTGGTGTCGGTATGATCGCCGGTTATTTCCCGGCTAAGCGGGCCATGAAGCTGAGTGCGTTGGAAGCTATCCGGACAAACTAAAAATTATTATGAAAAAGCCTCCGGTTTTGTGTTATCATATTCCTAGTATTGAAAGGAATGGAATAATACCTATGGATAAAAGATCTATAAAACAAATCCTGACCGAAGGCTTTTTACTGATCTGGAGGGATATTAAAGGTTATAAATGGATGTTGATTTTGATCGCGGTGTATTTTGCCGTGATCTGGAAGTTTTTCTATACTTCCTGCTTTCTTGTTGAACTGACCGGGTTTCCGTGTCCGGCCTGTGGATTGACCAGAGCGGGCTTTTCGGTTTTGCGTGGGGATATAAGCACGGCCTGGCATTTGCATCCGTTCATTTACCCGATCATCTGTCTGGCCGGGGCAGCGATTATTAAACGATATTTTTTGAAACAAGGGCTTTGTTCTCTGAAAAAATGGTTGATCGTGATACTGGCATTGATGGTGGTATTTTATGTGTACCGGATGATTTGTTATTTTCCGGGTGATCCGCCGATAAGTTATTATGGGAATAATTTACTGCGTAAGATTTTTTCACTTGTATCAGAATAGATAACATGGTAAAATAGTCACAGAGTATATAGGAGGAGAAGCAAATGGATAATAATTTTGAAAACAATTCTGATAACGGATTGGAAAACACATCCGGCAATACACCTGACAATGATGCTGCAGCGCAATCAGAGCAGCCGGAATATACTGATCCGAATGCAGATGTCCAGTCAGGTTATACTGCTGGACAGAGTACTGAGAATAGCACTGATTATACCTATGGCCAGGACACTGCTGCACAAAGTGGTGGTAATCCGGAACAGAACAGCAATTATCAGGGGTACTGGGATAATCAGAACCAGGGCACTCAGGATGCTCAGTATAATCAAAATCAACAGTATGCAGGCGGAGGAGTTGATAATTATAACTATAATGTTAATTCCGCGCCGGCTTATAATGGTGAGGAAGGATACGATACATCGCCGATGACGATGGGAGACTGGTTACTGGTCTTATTAGCTTCATTTATTCCATGCTGCGGAGGGATCATTCTTTATTTTGTGTGGGCCTTCAGTAAGAAGGGGAATATAAACCGCAGGAATTACTGTCGGGCGGCCTTGATCATTCAAGGCGCAGGTCTCGTCCTTGTACTGCTTATTTATCTCATTATGGGCAGCGCGATTTTGAGTTCGCTTAACTATTATTATTAGGAGTATGATTGTGGCGGTATCGCATACGATACCGCTATTTTTGTGCCGCTATTTCAATCAGCTTGCTTAAAATGATCGGAATAGTATAATTGATAGTCCTGAGTAATGAATAATGCTTCCACATCTTTAGTACGGTTGATCAGCGAGAGCCCCTGCTCCAATCCGAGTGACAGACAGATGGTACTCAGAGCATCGCCTTTGGCAGAAGATTCGGAAAGGATGGTAACACCATATAAATCGTTTTCAAAAGGATAACCGGTCCGGGGATCTAAGATGTGGTGATAAATATTGCCGTTTGTTTCAAAATAACGCTCATAAATACCGGAAGTAACTACCGAAAGTGAAGAGGCTGATACTGCAGTAATGGTCTCGCCGCTGTCAGCAAATGGTTTCTGGATCCCGATATGATATGCAGTACTGTCCGGTTTGCCGCCAACAGTGAGGACATCTCCCCCAAGGTTGATCAGAGCGTGTTCGATACCCCGTTCCAGGAGGAATTCTTTTGTCTTGTCGGCGATATACCCTTTGGCGATTCCGCCCAGATCAATACCTGCTTTCGGATCGGCAAGACGGACAGTACCGGCATCACAGTCTACGATTACATTCTGATAATTGACATGGGAACGCGCTTCAGCCAGGGCCTGGGCGTCTGGGATATCTCCGGAGTTGTTTTTGAAATCCCATAATTCACTTAAGGGTGCTACCGTAATATCGAAATTTCCACCTGATATTTCACTGTAATATAATCCCTTTTGGATCAATTCCAAAGTATCGTCTGAGACCGTAACAGCAGCTCCGCCGGCATGATTAAGCTGAGAGATTTCACTGCTGTCAATGGTCCGGCTCAGCTTTTGTTCATAGGCCCGGCAGAGTGCGAAGCAGTCATCCAGGATGCTGGAATCCTGAGTACCATATATCTGGATTGTGACAACCGTATCAAAAATAACCTCGGTATGGGAAAGCGGCTCAGCCGGTTTCACGGAACAGCCATGTATCAGTCCGCACAGTAATATAATAATAAAAATGAATGATAACCGTTTCATAAATATCCTCGCTGGTTTTTCAAGATACAGATATAGTATCGTATTTAGAATGGTTTTGCAATCGAACATGTGGTTGCGTTCTTGCAGGGGTTGTGATAGAATGTATCATAAAGGAATGAAGGAGATTGGTCTATGAAGAAGAGCGACTGGATTCTGGCAGGATTCATTTTGGCCGCGGCATTAGCGGTTTTTCTTCTGTATTCCGCAGGGAGTGAAGGTGATGTCAGATCCTTGACTATCCGGATAGATGATCAAGTATACGGGAATTATGATTTAAACGAAGATCAGATTATTGTGATAAATGATACCAATACCTTGGAGATAAAGGAGGGAAAGGCTGTTATGATTCATGCGGATTGTCCGGACCAGCTATGTGTACATCAGAAGGCGATCAGTAAGAACCGTGAGAGTATCATCTGTCTTCCCAATAAAGTCGTGGTGTTAGTGGAAAGCAGTGAAGACAGTGAGTTGGATGCGGTGTCACAATAGGGAGGGAGCATTTTGCGGACAAGAGTTGTATCATTTGGTGTGTTTGTGGCCCTGGCCCTTATTTTCAGCTATATTGAAGGGCTGATACCAATCCGGCTGGGGATACCGGGAGCGAAACTGGGCCTGGCTAATCTGATCGTGGTAATCGCATTATATAAGGTAAGCTGGAAGGAAACTCTTCTGTTGGCAGTAGTCAGAGTTTTACTGGCGGGATTTATGTTTGGAACTCTGTTCAGCATTATTTATAGTATAGCCGGCGGACTGTTCAGTCTGGCGGTTATGATGGTCTTAAAACGAAGCGGCAGGTTTAGTGTGGCCGGTGTCAGTATTGCCGGTGGTACCGCTCATAATATCGGCCAGATGGTGGTGGCGATGCTGGTGATAGAGAGTTATAGCATTATCTACTATATACCAGTGCTGCTGGCTGCCGGAGTGCTGACCGGACTGGTGATTGGGATAGCAGCGAACGAGATGCTGAAGCGTTTAGTGAAAATAAATTTATAATGATAAGAGGTAACGTATGATTTCATATGTCAGAGGAGAATTGGTACTGATCACGGAGGATAAGGTGATTATTGATGTAAATGGTGTTGGATACGGGGTGTTTATGTCCGGACAGGAGATAAGCAGATTGCCGCAGATCGGACAGGAAGTGAAAATACATACCTATCTGAATGTAAAAGAGGATGCGCTGCAGCTATTCGGTTTTCTCCGGGCGGATGATCTGAAAGTGTTTAAATCAGTTATTGGCGTGAGTGGGATCGGACCGAAGGGCGGGCTTAATATATTGTCGCAGCTTTCTGCTGATGACCTGCGTTTTGCTGTAGCGGCCAACGATGTCAAAGCTATTTCGGCAGCTCCGGGAATTGGTAAAAAGACGGCGGAGAAGCTGATCCTCGAACTGCGCGACAAACTGAGTCTGGAAGAAGCTCTTGAACACATTGGACAGGCACCGGATACAGCGGTATCACCGACTGGTGATATGCAGGCAGATGCGGTGGAAGCGCTGGTTTCGCTGGGGTATGGCAGTACCGAAGCGGTTAAGGCAGTCAGACAGGTAAAGGGGACAGCCAAGATGGGTAGTGATGAGATATTGAAACAAGCTTTAAAATATATAGCATTCTGAGGCATAGGGGACAAAGATGAATAAACGGATCATTACAACCGAGAATTTAGATGAGGATATCAGCATTGAGAATAATCTGCGGCCGCAGATGCTGGATGAATATATCGGCCAGCGTAAAGCTAAAGAAATGCTGAAGGTGTATATTGAAGCTGCAAGAGGGCGGGGTGAAGCTCTGGATCATGTGCTGTTTTACGGTCCGCCGGGTTTGGGCAAGACGACACTGGCAGGGATTATTGCCAATGAGATGCATGTGAACATGAAGGTAACATCGGGACCGGCGATTGAAAAGCCGGGGGAAATGGCAGCTATCCTGAACAATCTGCAGGAACATGATGTGTTGTTTGTCGATGAGATCCACCGTCTGAACCGGCAGGTGGAAGAGGTACTTTATCCGGCGATGGAAGACTATGCCATTGATATTATGATTGGCAAGGGATCAAGTGCCCGTTCCATTCGCCTGGAACTGCCGCAGTTTACACTGGTCGGAGCTACCACCAGAGCAGGGATGCTGACAGCACCGCTGCGGGACCGTTTTGGAGTGGTAAACCGGTTGGAATTCTATACTGAAAAGGAACTTCAGACAATTATTCTACGATCAGCGGAAGTCTTAGGCGTGGAAATCGATGCAAAGGGAGCGCTGGAACTGGCCAAACGTTCACGCGGTACGCCGCGGCTGGCTAACCGGCTGCTGAAGCGGGTGCGTGATTTTGCGCAGGTTAAATATGACGGTATTATAACCGAAGAAGTAGCAGCCTCTGCTTTAGATCTACTGGAAGTGGATAAGCTGGGGCTGGACCAGACCGACCGCAATCTGCTGCTTACTATGATCCAAAAATTCGGCGGCGGACCGGTCGGTCTGGATACCCTGGCAGCATCTGTAAGTGAGGATACCGGGACGCTGGAAGATGTCTATGAACCCTATCTCTTACAGCATGGATTTATCCAGCGAACACCCCGGGGAAGAATGGTTACGGATTTTGCTTATGAGCATCTGGGATTGCCGTACGACAATGTTGAAAAATAATAGTTGGTTTTTCTAACAGAATGGTTTATAATATACAAAGAGTATTTGGGATAAGGAGGGGCTTATGTCATCACCAAAAAATAATACTGAAGTACTAATCGGTGGGAAGGTGTTTACTTTAAGCGGATTTGAGAGTGAAGAATATCTGCAGAAAATATCGACATATTTGAACCATAAAATCACAGAGTGCAGTAACAGTGAAGGATATCGTAAGCAAAGTGCAGAATCGAGAAGTGTCCTGCTGGCACTCAATATTGCGGATGATTATTTTAAGGCGAAGAAGCAAGGTGATGCATTGGAAGGTGATATTGCAGATAAAGATAAAGAGATGTATGATTTGAAACATGAACTGATTTCTGCTCAGATCAAACTGGAAAATGCTGAAAAAGCATTGGATAAGCTCAAAGAAGATAATAAAAATCTGCAGATGAAAATTGTGAAATTAGAGACTGAGATGAAAAATCATAGAAAATAGGCTGTCGCACGACAGCCTTTTTTGTGAAAAGGGGTGGTAAACGGATGCAGTTAAGTTCAATAGAGGTACTGGCGCCGGCAGGTTCGTTTGAAAGCCTGCAGGCGGCTGTTCAAGCCGGTGCCGATGCGGTCTATATCGGTGGCAGTCGTTTTGGTGCCCGGGCATACGCTGATAATCCGGATACCGGACAGATGCTGGAAGCCATTGACTATGCACATCTTCATCAGCGGAAGATCTATCTGACGGTCAACACCCTGCTGAAGGAAACCGAGCTGGAAGAAGAACTGTTCTCTTACCTGGAACCATTTTATCGGCAGGGGCTGGATGCGGTAATCGTACAGGACATCGGCCTGTTGTCATATATCAGAGAGTATTTTCCTGATCTGCCGGTTCATGCCAGTACCCAGATGAGCATTGCCGATGCTTCCGGCGTTCGTTTTTTGGAAGCTCAGGGCGTTTCGCGGGTTGTATTGGCGCGGGAACTCAGTTTAGCAGAGGCAGCGGATATCACGAAACAAGTTTCGGCGGAAATAGAATGTTTTGTTCATGGAGCATTATGCTATTGTTATTCAGGGCAGTGTTTGTACAGCAGTCTGATCGGCGGCAGAAGCGGGAACCGGGGACAATGTGCGCAGCCATGCCGGCTGCCCTATCATACGAGAAAAGAAATGTCTTATATTCTTAGTCTTAAGGATATCTGTACACTTCAGCATGTTCCGGCAATGATTGAAGCGGGAATTGCCTCTTTTAAAATCGAAGGGCGGATGAAAAGACCGGAATATGCCGCAGCGGTTACAAGTATGTACCGTAAATATGTAGACCGGTATTTGGCTGAGGGAGCAGATAAATACGCAGTAGAACAAGAAGATCTGGATATGCTCCTGGATGTATATAATCGGGGTGGTTTTCACAGCGGATATCTATATCAGCAAAACGGCGGTGATATGCTGGCTGCTAAGCGGCCAAACCATGCCGGGATACCAGCTGTCAGGATCGAAGGGGACAGCCGGATAAAGGCTTTGCGGGATATTAACCGCGGGGATGTGATCGAGAGACCTGCAGGACAACCGGACTATACCTTTGGTCAGGCGGTAAGACGTGGCGAAACTATTGCAGTAACCTTAGGCCGGAAGAAGACGATAAAGCCGGGAACGGTTTTAAACCGTATTCGCAATGAACAGTTGCTGCAAATGCTGCATGAACGGTATGCGGCCGGACAAATTAAAGAAAAAATTAATGGGGATTTAATACTTTCGGCCGGAGAATCTGCTAAACTAATGCTATGCTTTGGAGAAGCTTCGGTGTCTATAGAGGGAGAGCGAGTCCAGAAGGCATTAAGGCAGCCGATGGATGAGACCCGCATTAGGAAGCAAATGCTGAAGACCGGCAATACGCCGTTTGAATTTGATAAATTGTCAATATCTATCAATGGAGATATTTTTATTCCGGTACAAGAGTTGAATGATTTACGGCGCAGGGGAATAGAGGCTTTGCAAAAGGTCATATTAAGCAGTTTCCGCCGAGAAATTCCAGAGCGCGCTCTGTTTTTTGTGAATAAAAAACAGAGCGTCTACAGAAATGATGGGATAAAGATGCATGTGAGCATCCAGACACCGGAGCAGTTTGAGGTGGTATGTGCTTGTGAAGCGGTCAGCCGGATTTATATAGATAGTTGTGTTGATAATTTTGCCTATGTGGAAAAAGGCCGGATGGCCGGTAAGGAAGTTTTTTTAGCGATGCCTTATGTATTCCGCAGGAAGGTCAGAGAATCCTGGGAAAGTAAGTGGGGGAGGGCAGCGAAGGATTTTGACGGTATTCTGGTCAGGAATTATGAAAGCTTTTCGTATTTAAAAGAGCATGAATATGAGAAACCGATCATAACCGATCATAACCTATATATATTTAATCGGAAGGCGGAGGCTTTCTGGGAAAAAAATGGAGTGCAGGGGATGACGGCACCGCTGGAATTGAACTGGCGGGAACTTAAGCAGCTGGAGCTTAACCGTTGTGAGATTGTTGGATATGGGTATTTGCCGATGATGATCAGTGCCGGATGTGTGCAGAAAAACATCAGCCGGTGCACGGGAAAAACCGGTACATTATTTATAAAAGATCGATATCACAAGAAATTTATGGTTAAAAATGATTGTGATTACTGTTATAATGTAATATATAATACCTTGCCTCTTTCGCTTGCGGATCAGCAGAAAGATCTGAGGATCCTGGCACCGCAGGCGCTGCGTTTGATCTTTACGGTTGAAGATGCGGCAGAGATTACGGCTGTGCTGGATGCATTTGACCGATCAAGCAAGGGTGGTAGTAAATGGATCGGTCAGACGGAATTTACGAGGGGACATTTTAAACGAGGGATTAAGTAGGTGAAGATGTGGTAAATTTAGTAACAGAGATTTCGAAATATCTGATGCTCATCCTGATCGGTATTTATACCTTTGGATGTTTTACGGTATTTAGTTATCAGGAAGACGAACAGAGAGGTATCCTGCGGCGGCAGAACATATTAATGTTCATGATTCATTTCATGGCCTTTTTGATCATGTTCCTGCGGACCGAAGAGACCAAGGTCATGATGTTTTACGGCATGCAGGTGGTGCTGCTGGGATGTACGATTTTTTTCTATACCAAACTCTATCCCAGAGCATCACGTCTGGTCGTGAATAATATGTGTATGCTCCTGGCAGTCGGTCTGATCATGCTGACGCGTATCAACTATGATCTGGCCTGGAAACAGTTTATCATCGTATCCGGCGGAATGGCACTAAGCCTGCTGGTTCCGGTTATTATCCGCAAGGTGAAGTTTCTCGCCAATCTCCGCAAATTTTATGGTATTGTCGGAGTAATCGCTTTGCTGGCGGTTATAGCCGTAGGACGGGTATCAAATGGTGCGATACTGGGATTTGAAGTCGCCGGCATATCGATACAGCCGTCGGAGCTGGTAAAGATTGTGTTTGTATTTTTTGTGGCAGCCAGTTTTTATGCTTCAACAGAATTCAAAAATATTGTTATCACAACTGCTGTCGCAGCGGCCCACGTATTGATTCTGGTCGCTTCGACCGATTTGGGAGCGGCAGTTATCATATTTGTAGTATATCTGGTGATGCTTTATGTAGCGACCAGGCAGCCGCTTTACATGCTGGCAGGATTAGGCGCCGGCAGCGGCGCATCAGTGGTGGCCTATCATTTGTTCAGTCATGTTAAGACCCGTGTGGTGGCCTGGCAGGATCCCATTGCCTCTTATGATAACGGCGGCTATCAGGTGGCTCAATCATTATTTGCGATCGGAACCGGAGGATGGTTTGGAATGGGGCTTTTTCAGGGATCACCGATGAGCATTCCGGTTCGGGAAAGCGATTTTATCTTTTCAGCGTTGTCGGAAGAGATGGGGCTAATCTTTGCACTATGTCTGGTTCTGATATTTTTAAGCTGTTATATCATGTTTTTGAACATTGCAATGCAGCTTAAGGATCGATTTTATAAACTGGTCGCTCTGGGGCTTGGAACCTGTTATATCTTTCAGGTATTCCTGAATATCGGCGGTGTGACCAAGTTCATCCCTTCAACCGGGGTGACATTGCCTCTGGTAAGCTATGGCGGCAGTTCGATCATCAGTACTTTAATTATGTTTGGAATCATTCAGGGATTGTATATTTTAAGAGAAGATGAGGAAGAAGATATTGAAAGGAAAAAACAACAGCGGCTACGGGCAGAACAAAAACAGCGAGACCGAGATCTACGATCTGCTGGAAGATCTGGATCAGGAACCGGAAGTAAAAATGCCAAAGCAGCAGCCGGTCAAAAAAGAAAGAACGTCAAAACAGCAAAATAGGCCAAACAGCAAAGCCGCAGAAAAAGTGCCGGCAAGAAAAAAGGCCGACAAAAAGAGTGCGGCTAAAAAGGCGAAACAGAATAAGAAGAAAAAAAAGGCGGTAAATAAAGAGTTTGCCAGAGTTACCTATCTATTTGTGACTCTGTTCCTAGTGATGATGGGCTATCTTGTATATTTTAACGTAGTGAGGAGCCAGGATATCATTAATAGTGCTTATAATACCCGGCAGGATTCTTTTGCCGACCGCGTTGTGCGCGGCAGTATTCTCGACAAAGACGGGAAGGTATTGGCAAAGACTAACGTAGCGGCTGACGGAACCGAGACCCGGGAATATCCTTATGGCCGGATGTATGCACATGTAGTCGGTTATGCTTCAAATGGAAAGTCCGGTTTGGAGTCGGTTACGAATTTCAACCTGCTTACTTCCAATGCGTTTATTCTGGAGCGGATGAAAAATGAACTTCAGAGCCAGAAAAACCAGGGCGATAATGTTGTGACAACTCTGGATACGGCACTGCAGGAAGCCGCTTATAATGCTCTGGGAAGTAATAAAGGAGCGGTCGTGGTGATGGAACCCAGTACCGGGAAGATCCTTGCTATGGTATCCAAATCCGATTTTGACCCCAATATGGTGGCGGCGGAATGGGAGAGCATAAGTACCAGTGAAGACAGTGTTCTGCTGAATCGTGCGACCCAGGGGCTGTATGCTCCGGGTTCCACCTTTAAAGTGGTCACGACTCTGGAATTTATGCGGGAAAACTCCAATTATACCGATTATTCTTATGACTGTACCGGTTCGATCACTCATCAGGGAGTGACCATCAAATGCAGCAACGGCAACGTGCACGGACAGGTTGATTTAGAACAATCGCTGGGCTATTCCTGCAATGCCTCATATTCAAATATTGGCCTGCAGATTGATATATCTAAATTCCAGGAAACGACAAAATCATTATTATTCAATACCAGGCTGCCTAATGTGCTGGCAGGAAGCAAAAGCAGCTTCTCACTGACTAAATCGGATTCAGATGCGGAAGTTATGATGACCTCCATCGGTCAGGGAAAACTCCAGGTATCACCGTACCATATGGCCTTGATCACATCGGCCATTGCCAATGGCGGAACTTTAATGGAACCTTATCTGGTGGATTCGATCACCAATTATACCGGGATCCAGGTGGAGAAGAATATACCGAAAGCGTATAAAGAGCTGCTGACGGCAGAGGAATCTGCCCAGTTGATAAAATACATGCAGGCGGTGACCGAATATGGAACAGCATCTTCACTGAGCGGACGGGGCTATTCGGTTGCCGGGAAGACCGGAACCGCAGAGTACAGTTCGGATAAGAGCAAACACCATTCATGGTTTATCGGGTTTACGAATGTCGATAATCCTGATATAGCGGTCAGTGTAGTTGTAGAAAATGCCAATCAGACCGGAACCAGCGCTGCTTATATAGCCGGGAAAGTTTTTGATACATACTATCAATAGAGGAATAAGATGAGATATTATAAAAATCTGTATATGAGTGAAAACCTTGCGGATAAAAAGGATAAGATTATCCGCAAGCTGAATCAAAATGGTATAATGTGGAATACTTATGTTATCGCTCTTGCACAAGGAGAGCAGAATCATCTGGAATTTTTTGATTCAGTACTGCTTCAGCAGAAGATGATAGCAGGACGGGATCTGTTTGTGGTAGGTATTGCTTCTGGATATGATGAAGCTCTGGTTTTGGTTGAAGAAATTACCAAAGAAGTGTATGATGATACAAAAGGAGCGGATATCCGCAGCTATATTCTAAATAAGGACAGCGGGCTGTAAAGCCGGGTGAAGGTGTACATATGCTGCATATTTTATTGCTGATACTAAAAATAATAGGCATCATACTTGTGGTAATACTGGGTATACTGGTATTATTACTCTTTATTGTACTTTTTGTTCCGGTGCGTTATAAACTGACAGGAGAATGTCAGGGGCCGCTGGACAGCCTGGAGGGAAGGCTGAAAATCACCTGGCTTTTGCACCTTGTGACGGCCTGCGTGACCTATCAGAACCGGACGATTGAATGGGAGGTGCGACTGGCCTGGAAAAAATGGAATGCCGCCAGCGGTGAAGCGCCGGTCGAGGAAGTGGAAGAAATCCTCAAAAAGGAGATTGAGCCGGAAGTGGAAGATACAGCAGGAGATATCGTCCGGGATGTAGAGGGACCGGCGGACAAGCCGGTGAAGGAGATTGCCGGGGAGATAAAGGAAGATGCGGCCGATTTCAAAGAAGAAAGTAAAGAGATCATAAAAGAGATCAGTGAAGAAGCGCAGGCCTCAAAAAGCCTTGGAGAAAAGATCAAAGCGATCTGGGACCGTATCAAAGAATTTTTTCAAAATATCAAATATACAATCAGTAAAATCTGTGATAAGATAAAAGTGCTGATTGAGAAAAAAGACCGGATTATAGAATTTTTAACCGATGAGGTTCATAAAGCGGCATTTGGAAAGATAAAAGAAGAGTTGATCCGGCTTTTGAAATACTTAAGGCCAAAGAAATTCCGTGCCGATGTGCTGGTGGGATTTGAAAACCCGCATAATACCGGTCAGCTTTTGGCAGGATATAGTATGGTTTATCCGTTTATCGGCAAGTATGCGGTTTTAACACCGGATTTTGAAAAGAAGATACTGGAAGGTTTACTGCTGGTAAAGGGAAGGATAAAAGCAGTGTATTTTGCCATTTTAGGATGGAATCTGTTTTGGAGTAAGGCAGTTCGCAAGACCTATAAAGATATCAGAGGGTTTAAGTTATAAAAAATAGGAGGAATTAGACTATGGCAGACAATAATAATTTTAAATCAACCGTGGAGTCACTTTTTAAGGGAATGGACAGTATTATCTCATCCAAGACGGTAGTGGGGGATGCGATCTATATTAATGATATTATCATTTTGCCGCTGGTGGATGTTTCGTTTGCGGTCGGAGCAGGATCTGCTTCCGGGGATAAGAAGGATAAAGGCATGGGAGGTTTAGGCGGGAAGATGACACCGAGTGCGGTGCTGGTGATCCAGGACGGCCGGACGAAACTGGTGAATATTAAAAATCAGGATGTAATGACCAAGATTCTGGATATGATACCGGACGTAATTGGCAGAGCAAAGAACCGTGATGATGAAAAGGTTACCGAAGATGAAGTTATGGATATTTTGAATGAGGCTGAAAAAGAATAATAATACACATGTATGGCGAAATATTCACATATAATGAAAGTGAATATATTTTGAGTGGGCGTGTGTGATATGAGACGGGTGCTTGGATTTGCCTTTTTTTGGATTGCAGTTGGAATTCTGATTGCGCTGATAATCCCCAGGAAACTTATACTTATTACGATTATAATTATGCTTCTCTGTGTATTGATTGCATATAATTTGTTTTGCTGTTAGCAAAGCGGAACAAAAAAAAGCCGGGATAAATACATCCCGGTAATTTTTGTATTAGTTCAAATTAAGCTCTCTCAACGCGACCCGACTTTAAACAAGAAGTACATACATACATCTTCTTTGTAGCACCTGTACCTAATTTCACTCTGACAGATTTTACATTTGACTTCCACATTTTTGGTGTTTTTCTATGGGAGTGGCTTACGCTGTTTCCAAAGTGAGCACCCTTTTCACAAATAGAACATTTTGCCATGGTTGCACCTCCTAACAATCTGAAATAGTCTTAAATAGACTCACAACATAGGTAATTTTAACAGATATATCTACGGATTGCAAGTATTTATTTGTTTTTTTGCGGATTGTATGTGTTTGTTTTAAGGAAAATGTTGTAAAAGAAAGCAAAACAGAGTATAATATTAATGTTAATTGCGTAAAAAATACTCGATGTGAATTGGAGGTATATATATGAAGGGAAGCGTTAGTACAGATTTAGGCATTGTTACCGTCAGCCTGGACGTGATAGCCAAATATGCCGGCTCTGTTGCGGTAGAATGCTTTGGCATAGTCGGAATGGCGGCGGTCAGCATGAAAGACGGCCTGGTGAAGCTCCTCAAGCGGGAAAGCCTGACCAGCGGAATACAGGTCAGCATCTCAGATGATAATGCTATTACTCTGGATTTTCATGTGATCGTTTCATACGGTGTAAGCATTTCGGCGGTTACGGATAACCTGATCAGCAATGTAAAATATAAAGTAGAAGAATTTGCAGATATGCAGGTAGAGAAGATCAACATTTTTGTCGAAGGTGTAAGAGTCATCGATTAATTCAAGGAGGAACTTATTGTGGCAACAAATACAATCGATGTGCAGATGCTCGCCAAGATGTTTTTGGCGGGCGCACAGAACATAGAAGCAAAGAAAGAATTCATCAATGAACTGAATGTATTTCCAGTACCGGATGGTGATACAGGAACCAATATGTCACTGACCATTATGGCTGCGGCAAAAGAAGTAACTGCTCTAAAGGATCTGGATATCACCACTTTGTCGAAAGCCATTTCTTCCGGCTCGCTCAGAGGTGCCAGAGGAAATTCAGGAGTAATTCTTTCACAGTTGCTTCGTGGCTTTACCAAAGCGATTCGCGAGGAACAGGTACTGGATGTGGCTGCGTTTGCAAATGCCGTCAGACGGGCTAAGGAGACTGCTTATAAAGCGGTTATGAAACCGAAAGAGGGAACCATTTTGACGGTTGCAAGAGGTATTGCTGATAAAGCGGAGGAACTGGCTCTGGAAACCGATGACCTGGAAGAGTTTTTCATGGAAATAATAGGACATGCGGAAAAGGTATTGGAAAAGACGCCGGATATGCTTCCGGTCCTGAAAGAAGCGGGCGTTGTGGATTCCGGCGGTCAGGGACTGCTGGAGGTAATAAAAGGGGCTTATGACGCATTCTTGGGTAAGGAGATTGATTATAGCGCCATTGCACTAAGTGCGGGTACCGGGGCAATTAAGATCAATGCCGGGGCGACCGCTGATATCAAATTTGGATATTGTACCGAATTTATTATTTTGCCGGATCAGGAATTCTCCGAGTCGGCAGAAAACCAGTTTAAAGCTTATTTAGCGTCTATTGGTGATTCGATCGTATGCGTAGCTGATGAAGATGTGGTTAAAGTGCATGTGCATACCAACGATCCGGGTCTGGCTATTCAAAAAGGGGGGACGTTCGGTCAGTTGTCACGCATTAAGATTGATAATATGCGTGAAGAGCATGAAGAGAAACTGATCAAGGATGCGGAGAAGCTGGCAAAAGCCGAAGCGGAGAAGAAAGCGACACTGAAAAAAGCGGAAGAGCCGCGCAAGCCAACCGGGTTTATCGTGGTTTCGATCGGTGAAGGATTGAACGAGATATTCAGGGCCCTGGGCGTGGATTATATCATTGAAGGCGGCCAGACCATGAACCCCAGCACTGAGGATATGCTGCAGGCGGTGGAACAGGTTAATGCTGATACGGTATTTATTTTGCCGAATAATAAAAATATTGTCCTAGCAGCAAATCAGGCTAAGGATTTAGTGAATGATAAGAACATCCGGGTAATTCCGACCCATACAGTGCCTCAGGGGATTACGGCTGTAATCAATTTTTCTGCGGATGCGGATGCGGATACCAATGAAGCAACCATGCTGGAGGAAATCAAAAAGGTGAAGAGCGGACAGGTGACCTATGCAGTACGCGACACCACCATTGATCAGAAGGAGATTCGTGAGGGTGATATCATGGGAATCGGTGATAGCGGAATTCTGGCAGTCGGTGCTGGCATAGAGGAAACAGCCAAAGATATGCTTTCACAGCTGGTTGATGAAGAATCGGAGCTGATCAGCCTTTATTACGGGGTTGAGGTTGCAGAAGACGATGCACAGGAATTTACCGCGGAGATTGCGAAGATCTATCCGGATATAGATGTCGATGCGCATTATGGCGGACAGCCGATATATTATTATGTACTGGCGGTAGAATAAGGAGCTTCATAAAATGGACAGGGTTGCTCGGGAAGTGGACCCTGTTCTTTTCGCATAAGGAATTTGATCATGAATGAATGCACAAAAATTTCCCGGCTCAAAGGAGTGGGTGAAAAGACCGAACAATTATTTCATAAATTGGATATTTTTGAGATTGGTGACCTGCTGCGTCATTATCCGCGCGGTTACGATGTATATGATGAACCGGTGCCGGTCAGTGACGTAGAGGAAGGACGGATTATGACGGTAACCGGAATGATCAGCGGCCGGGTCCAGGTATCCGGTAACCGTAATATGCAGGTGACTTCGCTGTACGTAAAGGATGATACCGGCAGTCTGCGGGTAATCTGGTTTCGGATGCCGTTTTTGCGTAATACGCTGAAGGGCGGAATGATTACAGTACGGGGGCGGATTGTTAACCGGCGGAGCAGTATTGTTATGGAACATCCGGAGATATTTTATCCGCCCACCCAATATGAGACTAAGATCCATACGCTGCAGCCGGTATATCCGTTAACTGCCGGCCTGACCAATAATGCGGTGGCGAAGGCGGTTAAACAGTGTATTGACCAAATTGACATGGTACAGGATCCGCTTCCGCAGGAAATCCGCACGAAATATGGTTTTGCGGAGTATAATTTTGCCATCAGGGGAATTCACTTTCCGCAGGATAAAGAGGCCTTCTATTATGCCCGTGAGCGTCTGGTAGTGGAGGAATTTCTGCAGTTTATCCTGGCCATCCGGGAGATGAAGGAAAGTAATGACAGAAGTCAGAATAATTTTTTATTAGAAGAAAAGGAAGAAGTTACGCAGTTTATCAAAAAACTGCCTTATGAGTTGACCGGTGCCCAGCAGAAAGTGTGGCAGGAAATCAAAGAGGATATGAGTGGTCAGCACAACATGTCCCGGCTGATCCAGGGTGACGTTGGTTCAGGGAAGACCATCGTAGCGCTTCTAGCCCTTCTGGCGGCAGCTTATAATGGATATCAGGGTGCGATGATGGTGCCTACTGAAGTTTTAGCAAAACAGCATTATGAATCAGTTACAGAATTGTTTGAAACATATCAGATTCCGATTAAAGTGGTATTATTGACCGGTTCTATGACCGCAAAAGAAAAGCGGAGAGTTTATGACCGGATTGAATGTGGGCTGGCAAAAATCATTATCGGAACGCATGCTTTGATCCAGGATCGGGTAGAATATGATAATCTGGCTCTGGTGATCACCGATGAACAGCATCGGTTCGGGGTAAAACAAAGAGAAACATTTGCCAATAAGGGAAGTGAACCGCATATACTGGTTATGAGTGCAACACCGATCCCGCGGACGCTGGCGATTATCCTGTACGGTGATCTGGATATTTCGGTGATTGACGAATTGCCGGCTAACCGGCTGCCGATTAAAAATTGTGTTGTCGGAACCGATTACCGGCCGACGGCTTATAATTTTATTAAAAATCAGGTGGCAAAAGGATGTCAGTGCTATGTGATCTGTCCAATGATAGAAGAAAGCGAGCATTTGGAGGTGGAAAATGTCATCGATTATGCTGCTTCCCTTCAGCAGGAACTGGGTGATGGAATTTGTGTGGAGTATCTCCATGGTAAAATGAAACAGTCGGAGAAGGATTTGATCATGACCCGGTTTGGCAGTAATGAAATTCAGATATTGGTTTCGACAACAGTAATCGAAGTCGGAATCAATGTCCCGAATGCGACGGTTATGATGGTGGAGAATGCCGAACGGTTTGGCCTGGCTCAGCTGCATCAGCTGCGCGGTCGGGTAGGCAGAGGAAAGCATCAGTCCTATTGTATCTTTATGAGCAGTTCAAAATCAAAAGAGACAAAAAAGCGGCTGGAGATTTTGAATAAATCCAATGATGGATTTTATATCGCCGGTGAAGATTTAAAAATGCGCGGACCGGGAGATTTATTTGGAATCCGCCAGAGCGGCTTGCTGGATTTCCGGTTGGGCGATGTGTTTCAGGATGCCGCACTGCTTCAAAAAGTCAATAAAATTGTCAATGAAAATGATTTGAAACGGTATGCAGAAATTTCCAGATTAAATCATGATAATCTCCATATACTATAGTTGTACCAAAACAGAACTGTTTTTAAAGCAGGCTGGAGTTACAAAAAAATAATCAATTATAGTTACTAAAAAGGAGGAAATAATCATGGCATCATCAAACAGAGCTGCAGTACCTGAAGCAAAAGGTGCATTAGACAAATTTAAGTATGAAGTTGCAAACGAACTGGGAGTACCGCTGTCAGAAGGTTACAATGGAGATTTAACTTCCAGACAGAACGGATCAGTTGGCGGTTATATGGTAAAGAAAATGATTGAACAGCAAGAAAAACAGATGGCTGGCAAGTAATTGGACCATTATAATAATTTAGAAATAAGCACCCTTTCATGGGTGCTTTTTTCTATAGGTTGTGATTTTTTTATGGTGAATCTTGGCAATACTACTTTCAGGGAGTATAATAGGAATGATTCTAAAATTTATGTACAGGAGGAACATGACAATGACCGAATTAAAAGTTACCGATACCATCCTCTATATTGGAACTGATGACAAGACACTCGATCTTTTTGAAAGCCAATACACAATTCCAAATGGTGTTTCATATAATTCCTATTTGATTCTGGATGAGAAAATTGCCGTTATGGATACCGTCGATGAACGTAAGACCGATGATTGGTTTGATAATCTGGAGATGGCTTTGGACGGACGAAAGCCGGATTATCTGATTGTATCCCATATGGAGCCGGATCACGCAGCAAATATAAAGCTGTTGGCAGAAAAATATCCGGGAATCCAGATAGTTGGGAATGCAAAGACCTTTGCGATGATCAATCAGTTTTTTGAAATGGATCTGGATGACCGTAAAGTATTGGTGAAGGACGGCGAGAACCTTTCACTGGGAGAGCATACATTGCAGTTTTTCATGGCACCGATGGTTCACTGGCCGGAAGTTATGGTGACATATGAACAAAAGGAAAAAATACTATTTTCGGCCGATGCATTTGGTAAATTCAGCACCTTGGATATTGAAGAAGAATGGACTTGTGAAGCACGGAGATATTATTTTAATATTGTCGGGAAATACGGCGTTCAGGTACAAGCACTGTTGAAAAAAGCAGCTGATCTGGATATTGAAATGATTTGCCCGTTGCATGGTCCGGTCTTAAAAGAAGATCTGGGATATTATATCGGGAAATATGATACCTGGAGCAGTTATGTGCCGGAAGACGAGGGCGTCTTGATTGCAGTTGCTTCTATATACGGAAATACTGTCAAAGCGGCGTATAAGTTAAAAGAGATGTTGGAGGCAAAGGGCGTAAAGCAGATAGCAATCAGTGAACTGGCCCGGGATGATCAGGCGGAAGCGGTGGAAGATGCGTTCCGATACAGCCATTTAGTATTAATGTCATCGACCTATGACGGCGGTCTGTTCCCATGCATGGAAAAATTCCTGCATCACCTTAAAACGAAGAATTTTCAGAGCCGAAAGGCGGCTCTGATCGAAAACGGATCCTGGGCGCCGATGGCTGGAAAGCATATGAAAGCAATATTAGAAGGGATGAAGAATATTGCAATTTATGAACCGCTAATCTCTATTAAATCAGTAATGAAAGACAAGACGATTGTACAAATGGATGAAATGATAGCTGGTTTTGCTGAGGAATTATTGGACTAGTGTACTGTATCCGACGATTTTCCTAATAAAACTTGAGTTTCCGCAAACTGCAATTCAAGAGCTCTGCGGAAGCTCAAGCAATAAAAGTCTTGATTTCCTTTTTAAATGGGGTTATAATGATTGAGGTGATTTGCTGAAATAGCTCAGTTGGTAGAGCACTTCACTCGTAATGAAGGGGTCGTCGGTTCAAGTCCGATTTTCAGCTTTTGAAAAAAGTATTGAGCAGTTGTCAAAATAAGTTTGGCGGCTGTTTTTTTCTTTATAATGGATACACTAAGATTCAAAAAAGGAGAATAAAATATGGATACAAAGAAAAAGATTTTGCTAATTACAACCGGCGGGACGATCGCTTCAGATATTACTGATGACGGACTGGCACCGAAGCTGTCACCGGAGGAAATGGTTTCTTTTCTGCCGGATATGGAAGACTGCGAATTGACCACACTGCCGATCTGCAATATTGACAGTACCAACGTGACCAGTGCAGAGTGGAAGTTGATAGTAAAGACAATTGAAAATCATTACCAGCAGTACGACGGATTTGTTATTGCTCATGGTACCGACACCATGGCTTATACAGCCTGTGCAATTTCCTATCTGATCCAGAACCTGGACAAGCCGATTGTAATCACCGGCGCTCAGAAGCCGATTCATTTCGATTCTACCGATGCGCGGAGAAATCTGTCGGACAGCATCACCTACGCATGCCGGGGGAAGATGACGGGAGTGGTAATCATCTTTGACGGAGAAGTAATCGCTGGAACCAGAGGAAAGAAAATGAAAACCAAGAGCTACCATGCTTTTTCCAGCATCAATTATCCATATTTAGCTAAGATACAGGATCATAAGATCATTCGCTATATGAGTTGCAGGGAGAGCGGGGAACCGCTTAAATTCTACCATCAGATAAGTGACAAGGTATTTTTGCTAAAACTGACGCCGGGGATGTCGGGAGATATTCTGGAACCATTGCTGGCCAAGTATGACTGCCTGATCCTGGAGAGTTTTGGTGTCGGCGGTCTGCCGGATAAATTATCTGAAGAGCTAAAATGGGTACTTAAAAAGTATGGCAGAGATGAAAAGATCATTATCATTGCCACTCAGGTCATTGAAGAGGAGAGCGATGTGAGCACCTATGCCGTTGGCCGCAGCTTAAACGGAGCAATCAATTATCTGGAGAAACTGGATATGACTTTGGAGGCAGTGCTTACAAAGATGATGTGGATTCTGGGAATAGAGGGTTTGTCATGGGAAGAACAGGAAAGACTGTTCTATAAATCAATTAATCATGACATAACAGAGGATATTTTTTAAACTATGAAAAAGCATATTAAAGAAAAGGTGTACCTGATAATGGGTACTCTTTTTTTACCGGGCATATTCTTTATATTTAATTCATAAAATCTAATGAAACGCAGGTCCGGCCGGTTATAAAGTTCGGTTTAAACGGCAGCGGATAAAAACTATTTTAAGGACGGATGCAAAACATGAATGGAAATCAATCATTGGGAGATATGCCTCTTGAAGAGTTTATTGCCCTGCCGGATACCATTCCTTTGATTTTCAGGGATGGTTCTTTAGAAAGTGAAGTATTCAGGCAGTCGCATAATATTCGAAAAGGTACGGTCTTAGACAGTAATTACTCTATTGATTACGTAAATCAAGAAGAAGCACCAGGTATAATAGCGGAAATAGGTTCAGATGAACTTGGGATGTTTCCGGCTGTATTAGGGTTTCTGGATCGGGAGAATCTGGATGCCGCAGGTATCATGCAGGTACAACAACACCCTTATCTTGATCTGCAGGGCCGGGGAGTTTTAGTGGGATTTGTTGATACTGGCATTGATTACACCAAAGATACTTTTCGATATGAGGATGGAACCAGCAGAATCAAATACATATGGGATCAGACAATCCGGGGAAAAGCACCGGATGGCTTTTATTTGGGAACGGAATACGCAGAGGAACAGATTAGCAGCGCTTTAAAAACAGAAAATCCTTGGGAGGCAGTACCCCACAGGGATACTGTAGGGCATGGGACATTTCTGGCATCTGTCACGGCTGGCCGTGAAAGCGGAGAATATAAAGGTGCTGCACCAGATGCGGAGATTATTATGGTAAAATTGAAAAAAGCACAGCCATTTCATTATGAACAATTTTTGGTTCCGGAATGGCAGGAAAACGCATATATTTCCAGTGACCTCATGCTTGGCGTTCAATATATCATTAATAAAGCAGATGAACTGGGACGTCCGGTTGTCATCTGCATAGCGGCAGGCTCTAATTGGGGAGGGCATAACGGATTTAATCCGGCAGAAGAATATCTTACACGGATTGCCGGCATAAATGGAGTTGCTGTTGTATGTGCCGCCGGAAATGAAAGCCAGGAGAGGCACCACACCAATGGCAGATTAACAAGCAGCGGAGAAGCACAAAAGGTCGAGTTATCTGTAGGGGAGCGGTCAGATGATATTTATCTGTCCTTATGGAGTGGAGTTGCAGATCGGGTTGCTGTGTCAGTGACTTCACCTACCGGTGAAGTAATCCCTAAAATTCCAGTCCGTCCGGGGGCCAGTTATACAGCTAATCTGATCCTGGAAAGATCCAAAGTTACAGTAGATTATTATTTCCCTGCCAGATGGAGCGGAGATCAGTTTACCAGAATCAGAATTTTCCATCCCACACCGGGGATATGGACAATCACAGTACATGGGGAGATCGTTTTAAATGGAGAATATCACTTCTGGTTACCTCTTGCAGGTTTTACTGATCCGGATACCGTATTTCTCACACCAACGCCAAACTACACAACTGTCCTGCCTGCTAATGCCGCAGGTGTCATTACCTGCGGGGCATACGACAGCCGGAATAACTCTCTGTATTCTGATTCGTCATGGGGACCGACAAGGCGGCCGATGATAGCTCCGGACTTAGCTGCCCCCGGAGTCGGTGTCGGCGGCGTATTCCCTACCGGCTACGGTCAAATGAGTGGAACCAGCGTGGCTGCGGCAATTACGGCAGGTGCCTGCGCTCTTATGCTGCAGTGGGGGATTGTCGATGGAAATGAAACCACCATGACCTCTGAACGTATTAAAGCATATTTAATCCGGGGATGCATTCGTGACAGTTCTATTAGATATCCCAATGCACAATGGGGATACGGCCGTCTTAACCTTTACAATGCGTTAGATATAATCAGGCCGATGTAACAGAGGATTATCCAGCCATTCTGGTAACCGCTACATAAATATGGGAGAGTTTATACCAGGTATTAAAGCCCACGATACCATCTGATGAAAGACGGAAAATATTTTGGAATGTTTCCACAGCGACTCTGGTATCCTCACCAAATACCCCGTCAACCCTGATTTTTGGTATCGCCGGATAATTATTGGATATGGCGTTTAGCTGCTCCTGAATTACCCTTACTGATTCTCCGATTGAGCCCATCTGCAGAACCGTGCCGGGATAGGACATGGGTACTCCCGCTACTTTTTGAGCCGCCATAAGATAGATATCGTAACCATAAAAGCTTTTCAGTATATTAATTGCAGAATATCCCTGGTCGCCCAGTGCTTTCGAACCCCATTGTGTCATCCAATTCGGACATGAGACCCTTTTCCCATCGCAGTACTGGGTAAACAAAGGCTGGCGTATTCCCGGTCTGGTGATAAATGTGGTAAATATATTATCAACTACCGATGATATTTCACTAAAAATATTGCGTCCATAACTGAAAGCCTGATCGTAAGCCGTCGAACTGGTAATTGTAAAATCATACCCTTTTCCTCTATACCATTCAGTGTAAATCCTGTTGAGTGTAAAGGATAAGATAGCCAGAACATTTGCGGTAATGGTTTCAAGAGGCCAGGTTGAATAGATTTCGCAACACGCCACGTTCTTGATATAGTCGGCAAATGGAATCCAGTAATTCGGAGCCGAGGCGTTATCGGGTGCGCCGTCATGTACAATAATGAATTCAGGAACTACCGGATCTGGCAAGACAATGTACCCTGTGGACGGTGGCAGTTCTTTTATCTCATCTTCAGGTGTTTTAGGAGGAAACATTCCCCAAAGGGTATGATCCCTTATTGAAATAATTCTTGTTTGTGCGGTATAATCCATAATTGGGTTCAGCCGTATATCCTGATAAGCAGTTGTATCCGGCAAAACCTGTACACCCTCGATCATTTGTGGTTCATAACCATTCATCGTAACTTGAATATCGTATTCGCTGTAAGGTTTATTTGTTTCAGACATTGAATATTCTAACGGCGGAGCCTCAAGTTCAATGGTTGGAGTCTGACCGGAAGAATCGGATATAAGTTCTTCTAAAATTTGATTTTCAGCCTCTCTGGACATAACACGGATCACGGCATTGCTCGCCGGCCTGCCGACATCAGCTGCAAATGTCCCAATTTGTAATCGGCCGTTTGACATATGAAAACCTCCTGATGAAGTTATCTGTTTGTTAATATTTTATGCGGCAAATGTCTTTTTGGTTATTCTGTAGTCATCAATAATGAGAAAAATAAAATTTTGGAGGTGGAATAGATTGTGGGAAATCATTGTAAAATACAGCGGTGATATATACAGGTTAGAAGCTGAACTTGGGGTTGAAGTGGAAATTCTGGAGGAGGGCTTTGCTATCATTACATTGCAAAGTGATCAGATTTCACTGTTATATAATTATAAAGAAATTGAATACATAGAGATGCCGAAAACATTAACGCTGGTATTATATCAGAGTATAAGAATATCCTGTGTCTCAGCAGTCCACAGCCCGGAGGAATATAATCTTAGAGGAGAGGGGGTGCTTATCGGTATTATTGATTCAGGTATAGACTATACCCATCCTGACTTCCGTAAGGATGATGGCACAAGCAGAATCCTGTATCTCTGGGACCAAACGGAAGGTGAAAACCCTCCTTATGGATTCCGGCAGGGAACAGAATATGATAACGATCAAATTAATATGGCATTAAATAGTGCACAGCCTTTTGATAGTGTGCCATCGGTCGATACGATCGGACATGGGACGGCAGTGGCAGGTATTGCTGCAGGAAATGGGAGAGCAAGTAATGGCGAGGAAAAGGGGGCAGCGCCGGAGGCCTCCCTGATCATTGTTAAATTAGGGAACCGGGGTTTTGAATCTTTCGCGCGCACGACCGAAATTATGAGGGCTTTGAAATATATTCTGGACAAAGCTGAAGAACTCAGGATGCCGGTTGCTATTAATTTAAGCTATGGTACCAATGACGGTTCTCATGACGGAAGTTCTCTGTTTGAAACTTATATAAATGCTGCCGCACAAAGATGGAAGACTGTTATCGTCGCAGCTGCCGGTAATGAAGGAGCTGCCGGTCATCATTTCTCCGGCGAAATAGCTGCCGGTGAAACAATAGATGTGGGTTTTGTGATAACAGAACAGCTCAATTCTCTGTATCTTACATTTTGGAAAAATTTCGTCGATCAGTTAACGCTGGAGCTGATCCTTCCGAGTGGAAATTCAACAGGGGAGCTTGATCCATGGCAATATTATGCTATAAAAGATATGGACGGCGTATCCATACAGGTAAATTACGGCCAGCCAACTCATTACAATGAAGATCAGGAGATTTTCTTTCGGATCAGTGATCAGGAGTCTGCCGTCCCGCAGGGGATTTGGCTGCTCCGGGTAAGAGGCATGAAGGTAGTTGACGGCAGATTCGACATATGGCTGCCGACAGTGGAAGAGGTCGGAATGGATATCGCTTTCACCGAACCATCGCCCGAAATAACGTTGACCCTGCCGTCCACGGCCCAAAACGTCATTTCAGCAGGAGGTTACAATGGGGCGCTTAATATCGCAGCCCAATTTTCAGGGCGCGGGCTTACCCGCAATAATGTCTGTGTGAAGCCGGATCTGGTTGCGCCGGCGGTAGATATTGTGTCCGCACGCGCCGGCGGAGGTTATGATTCTTTTACAGGAACCAGCATGGCAGCCCCTTTTGTCACCGGCGCAACGGCTTTGCTGATGGAGTGGGGAATTGTTTTGGATAATGATCCTTTTCTATACGGACAGCGGGTAAAGGCTTTTCTGAAAAAGGGGGCCAGAAGAAATCCCGGGAGAACCTATCCAAATCCTGTATGGGGATATGGAGCACTTTGTCTGGAGGATACATTGGTTTATTTAATTCGCAGGGACTAAAACAATATGAGGAGGCGAATATTTATTTGTAATGAATATAATTTTGAAGCGGGAAGAGTAATTGTCGCTTTAAATAAAAATTGTATCTATCCAAACATACCAACTTGTTATGATGATTCTATTTTCGATGGGATTGAGGCAGAAAGAATAGAGGTAATATTCCATCCGCAAAATTTAACAGACGACAGCGAGATTGGTGCTATCATATTAATATATTTAAAATGTAAGGAAAAGCAAACGGTTCTTGAAGTAATTGAAGAGCTTTTAAGAAATCCATGTGTGGTCTGTGCAGAGCCTGATCACTTTATAGATACGCATATAATACCTAATGATTCATATTTTAGATATCTTTGGGGGATGGAAAAAATCAAATCTCCATCAGCATGGAATTATACTACCGGGAGTTATAGCGTAGTTGTTGGCGTTATAGACAGTGGTATAGATTATAATCATCCGGATATAATCAATAATTTATGGATCGCTCTGGATCAACAAGACAACTCTGCTGAAATCAACGGAAGTGCTATGGATGAAACCGGTCATGGGACACATATAGCAGGAACTATTGGCGCGGTAGGCAACAATTTTATTGGAGTAACGGGAGTTTGCTGGAATGTAAGAATGGCTTCTTTAAAAATTGGAAACGTCAATTTTAATCTCGCTGCAGCTATAAGAGCTATTGATTATGCAAATGAGAATAATATACAAATACTGAATAATAGCTGGGGTGAACGATTCACTTCTTCTTCTTTGAAATTTGCAATAGATCATTATAACGGAATATTCATAGCTTCTGCCGGGAACAGCGGATCCAATAATGATATTTATCCGGTTTACCCCGCGTCTTATAACAGTAGTAATATTATATCGGTTGCTGCAACCGATCCAAATGGCAATCTGGCCTTTTTTTCAAATTATGGCAGAAGAAGTGTCGATATTGCAGCGCCGGGAGCGTATATTTTGAGCACTAATCTATACGGCGGATACAGCCATATGAGCGGAACGTCTATGGCGGCGCCTCATGTAGCCGGTGCTGTTGCTCTGCTGAAAGGATACAGACCTGATTTAACCATTTTAGAAATGAAAGATATTATTTTATCCAGTGTTGACCGGCAGCCGGATCTTTTCGGTAAAGTTTTGACGGAGGGGACGTTAAATATACACAAAATGATTGAAAGGGCAGTTATCCGGCCATAAATTCTGCGTAAAATTGCCGATAAAAATTTTAGGGGCCGCACTTCCGGGCCCCTAAATGAAATTATTCCGTTTCGATTTATCTGATAATCAACTTTTGCCCGATCATAAGCACATCACTTGTAAGATTGTTCAGTGCCCTAATGGCATCAACGGTGGTACCATGTCTCTGTGCAAGAAGCCAGAGCGTATCGCCGGACTGAACGGTATGGATTATAGATGCACCGGGAATCTGAAGTGTCTGCCCGATCGTGAGCACATCACTTGTCAGGTTGTTTAAAGTCTTTATGGCATCAACGGTGGTACCAAATCTCTGTGCGAGAAGCCAGAGCGTATCACCGGACTGAACGGTATGGGTAAAACCGGGCGTTGTATCTTCGGTGCCGGGAATCCGGAGCACCTGCCCGATTATAAGGACATCGCTGGTCAGGTTGTTTAGAGCCTTTATGGCATCAACGGTGGTACCAAACCTCTGTGCAAGCATCCAGAGTGTGTCACCCGCCTGAACAACATATTCAGTCACGCCGGTTTCAGGAGACGGGATAGGTGCATTATTCCTGATGCCCCAGTAGGTATCATAAAGCGCGCTCCAGGTGGCCGGAGTTACAACGCCATCTGCGGTCAGGCCCATTGTCTGTTGAAATGCTATCACTGCCTGGGTAGTCTGGTTTCCAAAAACGCCATCCTGTGTCACACTTGGAATCGTAGAGTAAAACTCACTGATAAAACTCAGGATATATTGCAGCGTGATCACATCGACTCCGCGTGAACCAACCCTGAGTATTGTAGTGGGAGGAACCGTTCCGATCCCCAGAGTTGTACCTTCACTTTCCAGAGCTGCCAGCCTTGCTACGGCGACATATATCTGAGAGATCTTATTCCACGTCGATTGACCGATAATACCGTCGGCAGTCAGAGTAAATATGCTTTGAAATTTGGTAACCGCTGCCTGAGTGCTGCTTCCAAACACACCGGGCTCATCGGTTATAGTCGGAATAGCAGGATAATTCCTTCTGATCCTTTGCAGATAGGTCTGTATGGCCTGCACATCCCGGCCCGAACTGCCCAGACGAAGCGCTGTGCCGGGGTATGATATAACGACGCCGGTAATAATATTTGTCTGTGAAATTTCAACATCATTGGGGTAGTAATAGCGCAGTATCTGCAGTGCCGAATAGCCCTGACCGGCTAATGTTACCGTTCCCCATTGGGATAACCCGGTGCAGGTAGCGGTCGTACCACTGCAGAAAGATGTAAAGAAAGGTGCGTTCTGCCCGGCTCTGCGGACATATTGGTTAAAAATCTCGTCTACGATTACACTGATAGACTCATAAATAGTTCTTCCAGGTACAAAATATTGATCATAAGCGGTACTGTTTGTAATATCAAAATTATAACCCCGGCTCCTGTACCATTGGGTAAACACTCTGTTTAAAGCGAAGGTGATGATAGCATGGATATTAGCCTCCAGCGATGCCCGTGGCCAGGTGGGATAGATTTCACTGCTGGCGACATTTTTGATATAATCGGTGAATGGTATTTGTACATTTGATGCGTTTGATGCGGGCGTTCCAAGATGTACGGTGATCGGGTTGGGAATGATGACATGACGCATTACAAGCGGTTGGATGACTGGTCCGATCTGATTCCGAGGCTCAGTCATTTCAACGGCATGTTTCCCAACGAAGACTTCCTGCGTGGCCGGAATTATCTGATTTTCCAACATCGGGATCAATGCAAAAGGCTGGAGCGCATTTTCACCGTCAAAAATTTGTACGTCGTTAATAATTAAGTTGTTAAATCCTTCTTTCTCTGCTTCAAGCCTATATGTGGAATATGGTGTTCCGGTATAGTCCGGATTTAGCGATAACTCCTTATCTACAGCTTCCAGCGATATCTGTTCGGTTTCGCCGCTCTCATCTGTTATCAGGTTATACAGTACCTCGCCCTGGTGATCCATAATCTTTACCCGCACGCCGCTTAATGGAAGAGCATTATCAGCGGTGCGGGCCTGTATAATTAAATTTCCTTTACCCATACTTTGCTTCCTCAAAATTCAACCTATTTTTACATCATATGAATTATTAGATTGTTTTGTTACATTTGCTAAATTAATTTCATTTTTATTGCTATTCTGACAGCATCGGCACTGTTCACAGCACCAAGTTTATTGTATATATTTTGTAGTGTACTTTTTACAGTATTTACAGAAATGTTAAGACTTGCTGCAATTTCGCTCCGGGTGAGACCCTGACTTAAGTCATTAAAGATTTCTTTTTCCCGGCTTGTAAGATAAATGTGTGCAGTGCTCCCCGAGCGGTTTTTGGCATTGTGTTTTGCTTTATAAAAAGCCTGCCGTTTGGCGTAAGTAGAAGACTTGGAATAGATATTATCCAGCCATTTAACAGGGATATTATAATCACTCCTTTTTTTAATGTTATCAATTACATTGCACATATGGTGTCCCAACTCTATAAATTGCATTATAAAATGATTTTCATTAACGAGAGTATAAAGGGATTGGAGTACGACTGCACATTGTGGTATATTACCAGTATAGTAAAGTGAGATCATATTAAAAATTCGGATGGATACTAAATCCAGCCATAGACCCTTTTCCTGATACAAGTTGTCTATCTGATCTGAGAAGACCAATAATTCATCGTATTGTCTCTTTTCTAAAAAATAATAGGCTCTGACAAGCCTATCTCTTCCAACGCTTATGGGGGGATGGGTTTTAAAATTCAACGGATCGTTTAAAAGCCATCTTGCAACTTTTTCTATTCTTCCTGTTTTAATAAAGAACCAGCCTTCTGCAATATCTAATATATTTAATAAAGAGGTATTATTACTGGCATACTCCTTTAATTCTTCTATATAGCTGCGGGTGGCATCGTAGTTACCCTTGGCTGATGTTATTTTCATTAATAAGAAAAGTGCGTTGCATACAATATCGTTTTGTTCTTTTTCTCTGGCTCTGTAAATTGCCTCAAATGCATATTTCTGGGACTTTTCCAGGTTGCCTTTAGAATATGCAACTTCCGCGGATGCTAAATATTCGACACCGTACCCGAAGCCGTGCATTATCCTTGAAGCATGTGGTATGGCTTCGAAAAGATCTTTTTGAAATCGGATTACTTCTTTTTTCTCAAGGCTATTAAGATTGATGGAATTATTACAGTCAATGATTTTTGTATATCTATAATCTCTCCTGCTGCCATTTGGTAAACAGGCATCTGCCATTTTATAATAATACACATAGCTGCGGTCTTTTTGAGTATGTCTGATCATTGCTAACACGATATATGCTTCACCCATAATTTCTTTATTTTCTTTAGTTACAGGCAGAATCTTAAATTCTTTGATCAAATCTAGCAAAGTCTTGGCGGCGGGTTCCAATTCCAGATTATTATGCATATAAGATGCCCGGATAACCCGGACCATGGGATTCTCTTTTACAAATTCTTTAGGAAAGCCGTCTATCAAACGAATAAACAGTGAGGTTATGCTTTTGGGGCGACGATCGGGCGGAGTATGTAATAGGATGTTCCAGATTTCTTCATAATGACCGCATTTTTCATAATAGGTTATGGCATCGATATTTAATTCCTTTTCGGCATACCACTTTGCTGCAGTTAAATACACTTCATTCACAACCTGCTGATCAAGATAAATATGTTTTTCGTACAAAAAGTCGAGGAATATGTTATGCAAATGATATTTTCCGGTATATGGGTTGTATTGGATAAACATATTGGCTTTCAGAATGCCCATCATAGTGTCGACACTTTCATTAAAAAAACTACGAATAAGACCTGCAGGGAATTCTTCTAATAAAGAGAGTTTTATCAGAAATTCTTGATGCAGAGGCGGATAGTTAGAAAATATCTCTTTTTCAATCAGTTGAAAGATCATAGGTTTTGTGCCGGTGAGAGGATCAATCAATGCTCTGCTGTCTTTTTTCAGGTTCAAACCTACAAGGTAGATTGCCAGCGGCCAGCCTTCTGTATAAGTCTGGATATTTTTTATTTCTGATCCAATCAGTGCAATATCTTGTGTTTTCAAATATTCGTTAGTTTCAGCTAATGAAAAACATAGATCTGCTTCTGTAAAATAAGTATTGAAATCAGTCGGAAAATTTATATTTGAACGTGAGATTATAATCACACAAAAATTTTCTATGCTTGCGGCTACGAGATTTTCAACAAAATTAATAACAGATTTTTCATAAATAAAATGAAAATCATCAAAAACAAAGATAAGTCGTTCTCCATGATGAGCATATTCTGTGAAAACATGTAAAAATCGATCAAATTCTATCAATGAAGCAGGAAAAGCCAGTTGTTCCAGAGACGCGGCAATATCACGTTTTTGTAACGATAATGCATAAATAAATCCCTTCCAAAATCGGACGGGAAAATTATCTAATTTGGAGAGCTGCAGCCATGCGACCCGATAATTATTATGCTTCAAAAACATTGATATACTTTGTGTTTTTCCATATCCGGTACCAGCGGTAACCTTAATGAGACTATGTTTCGCTGCTTTAGATAGTAAGTCGTCTAAACGGGACCGATACAGTAATCTCTGCTTCGGGGGAGGTGGGGTTACATTTGTATATATATTTCTAAGCACAGAAATCACCGCCTTTCTTATGTATTGCACCACAAAATTCTCTTAATTATATACTTTTATGTCTAGTTGTTCAAGATGTTATTTATAATGAAATATAAAACCACCCTTTTGGGCGGTGTTTACGCTTAATGGAAGTGCTAACATAATTAACAGTATTAGTATTTGAATAGATAATTAAAACAAGGGGGGGGAATAAATTACAACACAAAAAAAAATGTCAGTAAAAAAATGGTTTCCCCCCCAAAGTCTGCTAACACTGATCCTTTGTATTGCACTGTCTAGTATAGATTCAACTGCAGGCGCAGAAAGTCAAATAGAAGCCCAGGAACAACAACCGGTAAATATACTCTCCGTGTCTGGAACAACGGCAACTGTGAGGCGCTGGGATGAATTTGTTGATGTCTTAGGAAATAAGAGCGTATCTGTGATTGATGTGCAGGCAGATCTGACAAGGCCTGGGGTCAGTAAAGCTTACGATCCGGGAACAATCGCCCGCGACCTGACAATTGTTGGAAATGGTCATACGATTAATTTTGGCGCCAGCAGTACCAGTTCAAACGGAATTATTCTTGGTACGGTACCAGCCAGTGTAAACTTAATATTAAGTGATATTTATCTGGTTAATCCACAAGCGCTGGGAACATCTGTTTTCAATCAGGTTGATGCTGCCGCAAGCAGTAATTGGAACATTATACTGGAGGATGTCAGAACCGGCACAGGAAATGCTACCGGATTGATTGCTGCCGAGAATGCGCTTGTCACTATTTATGGGGCGGGAAACAATTTATCATCATCTTATGGTTCGTCACTTTTCAACGTAGGTGAATTAAAACTGGTCAGCAATGCGGATTTAACGATAGCGTCCACAAATGATAGAGCATCTGCATATTTAATTACTGTCGGAAGAGACTTGATAATGGGAGCAGGCAGCAAGCTGAAAGCCACATCTCTTGGTGCCTCTTTGTTTCAAATTGGCGGGAACTTTACGGTGGGAGAGTACGCAGCGATAACTACAAAAACTACCAATGGTGCGGCTCGTCAGTTTTTTGTCAATAATTTTACGATAAATGAGAATGCTGTAATAACGACCACGTCAAATGGGCCTACCTATCAGTTTTACATTACAGGAAATTTTACAATGGAATCCGGTGGTACGGAAGGTACGGGAGCGTCTTTAACAGCCAATTCCACCGGTGCATCTAATAGTATCATCTATATGCTGGGGGGTGGAACGATTGATTTGGGCGCTTATACCACGACAAAGCTTACGAACAGCGGAACGGTTCCCGGAACGCTGACTTCTCCTGATGGTACTAACACCCCGAACCGTTCCCATGGAATATATGGGGAAATAGGTGTATTAAATATGCAGCCACATTCTTTGCTTGAAATTGATGCTGCAAATACGGGATATCGTTCTTTGGTAAATACTTCAGTAATAATGACAGATGGTGCTGTGTTTAACGCATCTGCAAAATCAAACACCGCAGTTGCATTGTGTGCAAATTATGCTGATACTTATCCGACTACGGCTAAAGTTACTATGTCCGGGGAAGGAACACAGATGAATCTGGGATGCAGCAGTAAAACAAAGGGGATAAATGGTGCAGCTCTGCGCGTAGCGGGAAAGGACTGTAGCTTTGATGTTATTAACGGGGCGCAGATAAACTCCCATTCTGAGTTTGGAACCGGACTTCAGTTTCAGGGTCCGGGTACGGTATTCAATGTAAAAAATGGGGGCAGGGTCGAGGTCATACAGGAAGATGACAATGGCTATGCGTTAGGTTCGTCATTGCGTTTTAGAGTATCCGGCAACCAGACGTTTAATATTGATAATGGAGAAGTTGTGGTTAAAAAATTAAACGGTTACGCAGCTGCCGTAAGATTACGCGGGGGAACGAATGCAATCAATGTAACTAATGGAGGCATATTTAAAGTATATAATGCCGGAAATGGCATTCCTAAGGATGGGAATAGTGACAAGGGAAATCAAGGAATCTACTATACTGGCGGAGGTGCAAATAAACCAGATAGTTTTGCTGTTGACGGGTATGAAAGCCGGGTAGAGATCACGGCTGATTATGGTCCGGCGATTTTTACAGATGGCGGCAGTAGTGTAACTGCGACAGACCAGTCAATTTTTATTCTGGAAGGCCGGACAGAAGGTGCATCTAACGGAATTCTAAGCAGTGATGAAGGCATTAGTATAATGTTAGATAATCCATTATATTTTGACATGAGAAACAATCGTCCGGGCGGCGGGAATGTTCTTGCGGCAGGAAGCGGCACGGCTGGACGGAACTCTACATTTACTGCCCAAAATTCGGATTTAGCGGTTTGGGCAAAGGGCTCAAACCTGAACAAAAATCCTGTCAGAACTTGGTCTTTATTTAACTATGCACTGCAGGGAAGATATTTTGAAACGATTGTCAGTACGAACATACCAGGAAAATTTAATATACGAACTTACGGCAACGGCGGGGCAAGTGAATATTCCAGAATGAGTGCGAACAATACAAATGCGATTGTTGACAGCCTGCGTGTACCAACAAATGCAGATAAGCATATCTATGGACACGTATCTATTCCAGAAGGGATAGAAGGATTCAGAGATGTATGGGCGGATGAAGTGTATGTAAGCGTAAATGTATATAATGCCGATAATACACTGGCCTATGAAGGGCTTACGGGAATAACAGCCGGAACAACAAGTAATGGCAGCAATCAGGGGATAAGCGTATACGGTGAGCCTGAACAGGGCGGCATTTTTGTAATTGATGTGCCAAATGGGAAATTCCTTGAAACGGGGCAGTGGATTAAAGTAATGAGTGTCTGGCGTGGCGATGCCAATCCTAATTCCACTCAGGTGCATACCGGCACTGCGGATGACCTGAAAGCAGATGATGTAACGGTATACGATGTAATGCCGCCAACTGCGCTTACGGTAGACGATTTGGACGAAAGTGTGCTTATACATAAAGGAAATCTGGCGATACTGACGAAGACAATCAGCGGTACCTCTAAAGATATTGGCGCAACGGTCTGTCTTTATAAAAATAATACTGTATGGTCAACCACAACGGTGAGCATGGAAGGGAAGTGGAGTATTACATTCCCAGATGTCCTGACAGAAGGTGATACCATTGCAGTTGCACTAAACGACAACGTACTAAACACAGATCAGCTGACCGCTTACGATCTCGCCAAACTGATTGATAACGGAATCTTTTCCAATAACGGAAATGAGAACCCTCCTGCAGACTTTGCCTTCCACGATGCAGTTTTTGCCGGCCGACTGGAATTGGGTGTCATTGCTTATTCCGGGGCGCTGGAACTGACTGTTTCATCGGAAATCTCTTATGGAACCCATAAAATATCTCCGGGGCAAAAGAGTTATCCGGCGGAGGCAATAGAGCTTCAAGTGGAGGACAGCCGGGCATCCAGGAATAAATGGGAACTTACGGCCCGATTAGAAAAACCTTTTACCCGAAACGGAGGAAGTGATGTTTTGAACATTGCTCTGGTTTATTCATACAACGGAACGGAAACTGTCATCGGCAGCAGTCAGACAAATATTTGGAGTCACACTAATACTACCAATATCTTCGATATATATAATGAGTGGACGACAGAAGATAGTGAAAATGGTCTGTATGTAAAAGCCTGTGCAGGTCAAGTGAAAATAGGCTCCTATACTGCAAAGGTAAACTGGACACTTAGTGATGTGCCGTAAAAGGAGGTTGCTATGAAGAAATTAAAAACAAGTTTTTGTATACTTTTCTTGTGCATGATGGTTAATACATTGACTGTGTATGCGGAAGACCGCGAGGTTGGCATAGGCGGCGGAATCACGTTCAAAGGCAGTGCAGATATTGGGCCGGCGCCAAGCCCGCCGCAAAATACAGATAAAATATCAAACAACGGACCAAGTCTTCCTCAAACCGGTCAAAAGTCAGATATGGTTCTGCCGTCGGCCGGCTGTGGGATATTACTTTTTGCCGGCTGGCTGGTTCTGGTAAAGAACGATGAAATCGTATATAAAGAAGTTTACATAAATAACATTAAAATTTTGGAGGAAAAAAACATGAAATGTAGTAAAAAATTAGTAGCATTTGCACTGGCAGCAACAATGTTGTTTGGTAATGCAATCGGTGCTTCTGCAGCCAATCAGGGCGGAACTACGACAGAAAACAAAATTACTTTCCAATCCGGCGGCGGCAGTGACGTAACCCCTCCTGCAGACCCGGAAAAACCGGATATCACCATCAGTCCGGATCCGGACAAGGAAAAGCCAACCGGAAACATTGGGGAACTCAGGCTGGACGTAGTGCCGGTATTTGACTTCGGTACACAGGATATTACAACCACTGCAAAGAGCTATTTTGCGATACTTCCTGTAGATGCGGTTTCCCGTGAAAAAGTACCGTATTATGTACAGGTTACAGACGTCAGAGGTACCGGTGCAGGATGGTCATTAACAGCAAAAATGACGAGTCAGTTTTCAGATGGCACCAACTTGCTGGCTGGAGCAAAAATTGACCTGTCCAATATAACTTCCAAAGCACAGACAGGATCTACAGCTCCTTCCGGCCTCTTCGAGGGAACGCTGGAATATGATGAAGTCAACGATTCCACTGTTAAAATCGCAACAGCAGCGGTAAATGAAGGTATGGGTGTAACAACAATTCGGTTTGGAGATACCGCAAGAAATGGAGACACACCAACAGCGGATGAGAGCGTTAAACTTACCATTCCCGCATCTACCCAGGTGTACGCAAATACTTATAAAGCAACGATTAAATGGACACTTGGAGCCACTCCGTAAAGTACATAAAGACCAGAGAAGAAGCCATGAAAAGAAAGAAAAAATACTATTGGAGTATAAAAGGGGCTTTGCTGTGTATAGTATTATGCGCTATGTTCCTGACGGGAAACAGCATAGAGGCCGGAGCTTCACAGACTGACAGCTTGGATTACAGCGTGAGATGTGTTATACCGGAAAATCAAAGATATGAGGATCTGGCTTATTTTGATCTGCTGATGAAGCCGGGAGAAGAGCAGACGCTTCAGATCGAAGTTGTAAATCATGCAGAAGAGGACAAAACAATCAACGTGAGTATTGCCACAGCTTCTACGAATAGTGGGGGGAATGTAGATTACGAAGTTCGCCCCGCCTTAGAAGCGGATGATACACTGTTGTATAAAGCAGATGACCTGGTCACTACGGAAGAGCGCATTGTAGTACCAGCAGGAGAAACCTATACTGTACCATTAAAGGTGCTGATGCCATCTGTATCGTTTGACGGAATCCTGGTAGGAGGAATCAATTTCCAGGAAGTTTCCGATGGGGAGGATGCGGAAATAAATCAGGGGGCCGGTGTTTCCCTTCAAAATGAATATTCCTATGTGATTGCACTTCTGCTGCGGGTGAATGAAACGGATGTATTGCCGGATCTGCAGTTAAATCAGGTGTATGCCGCACAGAAAAATTGGAAGAATACCATCAGTGCGAATATTCAGAATTTTAAACCGGCCTATGTAACAGATATGCAAATCAAGGCGCAGGTAAAAAGGCAGGGGAAAACAGAAGTCTTGTATGAATTGGATAAGGAAAATATGGAAATGGCACCCAACTCCAATTTCAATTATTTGATTCCGTTAAACGGAGAAACTTTCCGGGCAGGAACTTATGTCCTTTCTCTTGCAGTTGAGAGCAGTGAAGGTTCCTGGGATTTTGAAAAGGAATTTGTTATTACAAATGAAGAAGCAAAAGCGTTTAATGAAACGGATGTTTCTATAGAACGGAACAATCTGGGTATCTATATGGCGGCAGGAGGCATGATTCTTCTTTTGGTGCTCCTGATCTTTATTCTGGTCTGGTATAAGAAAAGGAGAACTCCGTGAAGAATAAGGGAAAGAAATGTCTGGCGAAGATAGCAGTATTTTTGCTATTATTTGCCGGCATTGGGCTGCTTCTGTCTTCCCTGTTAGAAAGTGCGGTTGTAGAAACACTAAGCAACCGCTATCTTCTTCAAAACTATACAGCGGCACAGATTGCGGGAAATACGGCTCATGCCCGGACTGAGGGCACGGTTCTGGAGGAAGATATTGAAATTCAGGATCTGGCAAGTATTCTTCAGCATGTTTCGGAGATTGATCAAGAACGGGTGGTAGGAGCGATCGCAATCGCATCGGCAGGGGTATATCAACCAATATTTAACGGAGCCACAAAAGCAAGTTTGATCGCCGGTGCCGGTACACTGAAAAGCAACCAAATCATGGGGCAGGGAAATTACTGTCTGGCGGGTCATCATATGAGGAATGAATCTTTGCTGTTCGGACCGCTGCTGCACGTCAAAGCCGGAGATTGGGTACAGTTGACAGACAAGGCAGAGTTATATACCTATGAGGTGACTGAAACTAAAATTATCCATCAAAATGATATAGAAATACTGGAAGATACGAAAATGCCTGCCGTTACTTTGATTACTTGTGACCGGGCCGGGGTTGATACCAATTACCGGTATCTGGTAAGAGGAATATTGATTGATATCAGTCCAGTGAGTGAAGAAATGGGATATGAAGATTATGAGCAAGGGAAAAAAGAAGCAAATAAATATTTGGAAGTCTTTTATTATCAGACGGCCAGAAAGAGAACCGGAGCATACCGGTTATGGATATGGTTCCTGGGGGTAGGGGCGATAGCTGTTGTGCTCGTATGGACGGGGAATAGGATACTGGAAGGCAGCAGGCCAAGTAATAAGAGTGATGAATGGAAATGAAGAATATTTGTTATTTTAGATTTTTAATACTTATGTATATATGGATGTTATTATGTTGTTCTTTTTCTGTTTCGGCCAAAGATCCATCCGGAGCAGAGTTTATTGTAAAGGCTGTGATACCTGAAAACCAAACAGACAGGAATCATACCTATTTTGACTTGAATATGAAAGCATCACAAAACCAGACAATCGGAGTAGAGATCTGGAACTTAACAGACCAGGAGATTTCGATTGAAACGCATATTCACTCTGCTACCACAAACAGGAATGGGGTGATTGAATATGGGGAACGGGATGTCGTGCCGGATGCCAGCCTGGTCTTTCAAATGAAGGGAATTATAACCTGCGACAGTCTGGTAACAGTGCCTGCAAATGGCAAAACAGTGTTTAAACTGCAGATTCAAATGCCGGAAAAAGAATATGAAGGAATTTTAGCCGGCGGTATTACCTTTCAACTGGCTGAAAATGAGATAGCAGAGGAAGCAGGCAGTGCAGGCGGCTATGCAATTCAAAACACCTATTCCTATGTCATAGGGATTGTACTAAGGGAAGATGAAAAAGAACTGCAGCCGGAGCTGGTACTAAATGATGTGTTCTATAACGGGGAAACGGAGATGCCGGAGCTAAGTGTAAATATCCGGAATATTAAGGCAGCTTATGTAAATGATCTGGGGGTGAAAGCCCGTATTGTCCGGAAAGAAACCGCCAAAACCTTGCACCAGACCACCGAAGAACACATGCGGATGGCGCCGAATTCCAATTTCGATTTTCCGATTGACTTGAATGGAAAGTCTTTGAGTGATGGAGAATTTACATTGTATATCAATGCAGCTACTGCAGAAAAGGAATGGAACTGGGAAAAAGATTTTACTATAATCTCAGGTATCGCTCATGCAGAAGAAACACCGATATATGATAAAACAACAAGATATTTATGGCTGTTTGTGTTTGTTCCTGTTGTTCTTTTGTCTGGCATCATTTTGTACAGATACCGCTTTATTGCTCCACAATCCTTAATTTAATTTCTTTACCGAATCCCGCTCAGTTAATTCAGTACCAACCCTCAGCTTGACACTGCGCCGATGTGGATACGATGCAGTGTCCTCGTTAATCAAATCGGCCAGAGTATCTACAGCCTCAAACGCAAAAGCTTGTTTGAATTAAGTATAAAGAACCCAATTTTTAAAGTAGGATGCTGTCAGTTCTGTAAATGAATTGGCAGCATTTTTTCCTAGTCCGAATTATATTAATTTAAAATATTAAAGTATATGAATCAGATAGCTGAATATTTTTTTGTTAAAATGACTAAAAATCTACAAAAATTAATGTCCATTTTGTACTATTGACATTCCCGTTACGGGAAAGGTTATTCTATTAAGAACAAAGGTAGCAATAATGTTATATGGGAAGAAGGGGTTTATCATGAAGAGAACAAAAGATTCTGAAAAATTGTTTTCCATCGGTGAGGTCAGCAAAATCTGTAATATTTCCACAAAAACATTAAGGTATTATGATCAGATTGGAATCTTATCACCGGATGTAGTTTCCAAAGAAAACGGCTATCGTTATTATAGTCAAAAGACACTGCTTTTAGTTCCGGTGGTAAAATACTACAAGCAGATGGGATTTAAACTGGAGGAAATGCAGGGGGCAGTCGAAGGCAACGCCTATTATTATCTCGAACAGGATTTCCGTAACAAGATTGAAGAATTAAAGATAAGGGAAAAAGAAATTCATGACTGTTACATATCTGTCAATGACTGGTACAAGATGCTGGAGGAAGCCCGTCTGGTACGTCAGAACCGGGTTCAGGATGTAATGGTTAAATTTGTTCAGGGCGAGACCTATTGCTTTCAGGAACAGGATTTTCATTATAATTATCTGGAATCAATTATTAATGTAGAATGGGTAAATTACCTGGATAGTATACAGAATCAGATTACCGGTGCAGTTATTTTAAACTATTCTTCCTATAAAGATAAAATGGCAGAAAAGAGCAGGCGGGTCAGGATTATGCAAAAGCCAATCCTGCAGTGCCGGCCCGGAACCAATAAGATAACATTAGACAGTGGCCTGTTTATTTCTGTTTATCATATCGGTCCGTTGGAAACCCTTGATCAGGATTATGAAAAGATTGAGAAATGGGCCTGGGAGAGAGGATACCAATGCGGTGAAGAATGTTATGAAAGGCACGTTGTGGATTATTGGGCCACCAGAAATCCGGAGGAGTTCGTAACTGAGATTATGATCCCGGTTCAAAATCCGGAGAATTGATAACCTTATCTGAAAACTAAAACAGAAAGTTTGCACTGGATAATAGTACTAAAAAGTGCAAACTTTTTTTGTTTGTTTTGATATTGACATTCCACCTAGGGGGAACCTGTATATTAGTTATCAGGAACAATACATATCAAATAACAAACAAGGAGAGTGGAACCATGAAAAATGATGCATTGGGAATGATTGAAACAAAAGGCTTGGTCGGTGCGGTTGAAGCGGCAGATGCAATGGTAAAGGCTGCAAATGTCACAATGGTTGGAAAGGAATTTATCGGCGGCGGGCTGGTAACGGTAATGGTCAGAGGTGATGTCGGTGCGGTAAAAGCCGCAACAGACGCCGGGGCAGCGGCGGCCCAGCGGGTTGGCGAACTGGTTTCGGTACACGTAATTCCGCGTCCTCACAGTGATATTGAAACAATGTTACCTGAGCAGAAAAAATAATTTTTAGGAGATAAAAATATGAGCGTAAATAGTAGTGCAGATATAAAAATGCAGCAGCTAAATAAAAAGTTCAGGGTAACCGGAATCTCTTCCGGAGTCGTTTCCGGCCTAACTTATGGAATTTATACAACCCTGGTATTAATCGCCGGTTTATACGAGCCGCTGGTAAGTGCAGTTGGGTTATTAGCAGTACCTTTTGTTACTTCCGGCTTAAATGATTTTCTGGCCGGATTATGGCTCCTTATATACAATGGCGGCAAAGGCCGTTTAAAGGAAATCGGCAGAAGCTTAAATACATTTCCCGGTAAAATGGTGGTTGCAGGAGCTTTAGTCGGCGGTCCGATCGCCAATGGCGCATATCTGGCAGGCCTTGCAATGGCAGGGGCTTATGCCATTCCCATTTCCGCCACATGCAGTCTGTTCGGAGCCCTTTTTGCCTGGATTTTTCTGAAGCAGAAACCAACGAAACGGGTGGTCCTGGGAATGGTGGTCTGTGTCGCCGGAGCAATTACAATTAACTGGGTTAAGCCGGAAGGCAGCCCGAACTTCACAATAGGAATTATCTGTGCTTTTATTGCTGCTGTTTCCTGGGGATTGGAAGGGGTTATCTCAAGCTATGGTGGTTCCATGCTGGATACGGATGTTGCCGTTAATATCAGAGAGCTGGTTTCCGGAATTGTAACCATGCTTGTAGCAGTGCCGCTGGTTGCCGCATTCCCGCTGATGACTCAGACAGTGAAAGCCGGAATGCCGTTACTGATTCTGGGGCTGTCAGGACTAAGTGCAGCCATATCATTCTTGTGCTGGTATAAAGCCAATTCTATGGTTGGCTGTGCAATCGGTATGTCACTGAATGTAACTTATGCGTTCTGGGGTGTGTTCTTCTGCATTCTTTTCCTGGGAGAATTACTGACACCGACGATTGTGGCCGGCTCTGTGATTATTGTGCTGGGAGCCATTATAGTAACTATGAACCCGCTTGATTTGTTAAAGAAGGAGGCGTAGACAGATGTTATTACCGGCAAGAACAGCAGTGTTAAATTATTTATATCAGGCAGGCGAGGCTGATATCAGCGAAATTATGGAGGCGTTAAGACCGATGTACGGAGCGGAAAAGCAGTTCAATGAAAAGATGTTCATGGAACATGCGATGTCTCTGGAAGCGAATGGGCTGGCTGAAATGAAGAGCTATGAGTTAAACCAGGATCATGAATTGGTGCCGCGTTATCAGATCAATGCTGATGGACGGAGTACCGTAGAAAAATATATTCCTGCAAAGTTCCGTCAGAAGGGAGGCAAATAAAATGAGGTATCGCGGTGAAGAAGCTTTGGGACTGGTCGAAACCTTAGGAATGGTTCCGGCTCTGGAAGCAGCCGACAAGATGCTCAAGGAAGCCGACGTAGAACTGATTTCCTATGAGAATGTCGGGTCCACTCTGGTTACTGTGATGGTAAAAGGTGATGTGGCAGCTGTACATTCTTCTGTAGCAGTCGGTGTGGCGGCAGCGAAAGCGATCGGCAAAGTAACGGCGTCGAATGTGATGCCAAGGCCAATCGCTGAGGTTGGTGATATTGTATCGGTGCATGATATTGATTTATAAAGAAGAACATTTATGCTGCAGTCATGCAGCGTCAGGAGGAAAAGATGGTAAGATTTGAAGCAATCGGTCTGATAGAGACCTTTGGGCTGGTATTTGTGCTGGAAGCGGCAGATGCCATGTGCAAAGCGGCAGACGTAACCTTGATCGGCTACGAGAACGTAGCATCGGGATATATTTCGGTACTGGTCCAGGGGGATGTGGGAGCGTGTCAAACCGCAGTGGATGCAGGAGTAAAAGCAGTGAATGCAATGGAAGCGGAAGTATACAGCTCGGTTGTAATTGCCAGACCTCATAATGATCTGGAAAAGATCATCAACCGGTATTCTCTGGATAATCTGTTACCAAAAGCATAGCAGAAGGGAAGGACCATTAATGAAATTTATAGACAAAGATCTGGTCTCGATTCAGGAGTCCAGAATATTGATGGAGCGTGCCCGGGAGGCCAAGGGGATATTAAGCGGATTTCCCCAACGGAAACTGGACGGGATAACCGAAACTGTTTATCAGGCCATATCAGGGTATGAAAAAGAGTTTGCCTGTCTGTCGGTTGAAGAAACCGGATATGGCTGTGTCGAAGATGAATTCAGACAGCTGGAAGGTTTTCCCGGCAGGCTGATGAAAGAGCTCCGGGGGATGCAGTGTGTCGGTGTGTTATCCGAGAATGCTGAAAAGCGGACAAAGGATATCGGCATACCAATGGGGGTTGCCGTAGTGTTATGTCCGGCGGAAAGTCCGGCTGCGGCCATTATTGGTTCCGCCCTTTTATGCATTAAGTCAGGAAACGCCGCGGTATTTGTACCGGATATCAGAGCTGTGCGCACCATTAGCCGGGTCATAGCAGTAATCAAAACGGCGGCAGTGGCAGCCGGCTGCCCGGAACATGCGGTATCCTGTCTGGAAACAGTGTCCGATTCCGGATGTAAAGCGACTGTTGAACATGAAGAAGTTTCTGTAATACTCAATCTTGGTGTCAGGAAAATGCTGTCTGCCTGCTTTGCTGCCCTAAAGCCGGTTCTTTACGGCGGTACAGGTCCTTCGCCAGTATTTGTAGAACGGTCGGCAGATATCAGGCAGGCAGTGACCGATATTATTGACAGCCGCAGCTTTAATTATGGGATGATGCCCGGAGCCGAGCAGTATATGGTCGTTGATGGCCTGATTGCCGGTACGGTAAAGGAGATGATGATTGCGGAGGCGGCTTATTTTATGAGTGCGGAGGAAGAAAGCAGGCTGCTTTCGCTTCTGTGTCCGGGCGGAGCGGAGATGGATGAAGAATATATCGGAAAGTCAGCTGTCTGGCTGGCGAAGCAGGCCGGTTTTGAATTACCGGCCGGAACCAAAGTTCTGGTTTCGGAAAAACGGTATATTGCCGACCGGAATCCATATGCAAGAGCACTGAGGTGTCCGGTGCTGATATTCTATATTGAGAATGACTGGATGTATGCCTGTGAGAGGTGTATGAACCTATTGGTACAGGAAAGCAAAGGCCATACTCTGGTGATTCATTCACAGGATGAAGAGGTGATTCATCAATTTGCGATGAAGAAACCGGTTGCCCGGATGTTAGTCAATACCCCGGCCGTCCAGGGAGCAATGGGTTTGACTACCAATCTTTTTCCGTCGATGGCTCTGGGGGGCCTGACAGCCGGAATGGGAGTGACAGCAGATAATATTTCACCGCTGCACCTGGTTTATATCCGCAAGATCGGTTATGGCGTGAAGCATATGGAAAAGCCAAAGTCTTATGGAGCCCGTAATGACCTAAAGCAGTTGCTCGGTGAACTGATACGGGAATTAAATGATCAATAGAAAGTGAGGAATAAGCGTGGATATTCAAGAATTTTCAAAAAAATTAGCAGAAGCGACAAAGGATATGTCTGCTCAGGAGAGAAGTGCCCTGATGAAGATGTTTGAAGCGGTTTCTGATGAAATCGAAAGAGAAGAAGGGACTGCACCAGCTGGAAATGATACATATGCTGCAGAAGGAACCGGAATTCCGGAGGGAATAACCGCCAGATTAAAAGGATTAAAAGAGAATTATCTGAAACATAAACCATCGATTACCACTTACCGGGCCAGGGCAATTACCAAAATTGCCAGAGAAAATCCGGGTATGCCAAAGATCATGCTGCGGGCAAAATGCTTCCGTTATTGCTGTGAAACGGCTCCGCTGGTCATTCAGGACAATGAGCTAATCGTCGGCGCTCCATGCGGCGCTCCCCGGGCCGGTGCTTTTTCACCGGATATTGCCTGGCGGTGGATGGTGGATGAGATTGATACAATCGGCAGCCGTCCACAGGATCCGTTCTATATTTCGGATGAAGATAAACGGATTATGCGGGAAGAGTTGTTCCCGTTCTGGCAGGGAAAATCAGTGGATGAATATTGTGAGGATCAGTACCGGGATGCTGGTATATGGGAACTTTCCGCTGAGTCCTTTGTATCAGATTGTTCTTATCATGCCATCAATGGCGGTGGTGATTCCAACCCTGGTTATGATGTGATTCTGATGAAAAAGGGGATGCTGGATATTCGCCAGGAAGCTCTTAATCATCTGGAAAAACTGGATTATGAGAATCCCGATGACATTGAAAAGATTTATTTTTATAAATCAATTATTGATACCACAGAAGGTGTTATGGCCTATGCCAGACGTTTATCTGATTACGCAGCCGAACTGGCGGCAAAAGAGACCAATCCCAAGCGAAAAGCTGAGCTGTTTAAGATATCAGAAGTAAATGCCAGGGTTCCGGCCAATAAACCGGAGACCTTCTGGGAGGCTGTTCAGGCGGTCTGGACCATTGAGTCTTTGCTGGTGGTGGAAGAGAATCAGACCGGTATGTCAATCGGCCGTGTGGACCAGTATATGTATCCATTTTACAAGGCTGATATTCAGTCTGGCCGGATGAACGACTTTCAGGCATTTGAACTGGCCGGCTGTATGTTGATTAAGATGTCGGAAATGATGTGGATCACCAGTGAAGGCGGTTCAAAATTCTTCGCCGGATATCAGCCGTTTGTCAATATGTGTGTCGGCGGAGTCACCCGTGCCGGACAGGATGCAACCAATGAACTGACTTATCTTTTAATGGATGCTGTGCGTCATGTCCGGATTTACCAGCCGTCACTGGCCTGCCGGATTCACAATAAATCACCGCGTGAGTACCTGAAAAAGATAGTTGATGTGGTACGTTCAGGAATGGGATTCCCGGCCTGCCATTTTGATGATGCCCATATTAAGATGATGCTGGCTAAGGGTGTTTCCATGGAAGATGCCAGAGATTACTGTCTGATGGGCTGTGTTGAGCCGCAGAAGGCCGGACGTTTATATCAATGGACCTCAACTGCCTATACTCAGTGGCCGATTTGTATTGAGCTGGTTTTAAATAATGGTGTGCCGCTCTGGTACGGTAAACAGGTTTGTCCGGATATGGGGGATATCCGTAATTTTAAAACTTATGAACAATTTGAGGCGGCAGTAAAAGATGAGCTTAAATATATTACCAAGTGGACCAATGTTGCCACCGTTATCTCCCAGCGGGTCCACCGGGAACTGGCACCGAAGCCGCTGATGTCGATTATGTATGAAGGTTGTATGGAAAAAGCAAAGGATGTGTCTTCCGGCGGTGCTATGTATAACTTCGGACCTGGTGTTGTCTGGTCCGGCCTGGCCACATATACCGATTCCATGGCAGCAATTAAAAAGCTGGTATTTGATGATAAGAAATATACTTTGGAAGAACTAAACCAGGCCTTGAAAGCTGACTTTGCAGGCTATGAGCAGATCAAAAACGATTGCCGCAATGCTCCAAAATATGGTAATGACGATGATTATGCTGATTTAATTGCGGCTGATCTGGTTCATTTTACTGAGGAGGAGCATCGTAAATATAAGACATTATATTCCGTACTCAGTCACGGAACCCTGTCCATATCCAATAACACTCCGTTCGGACAACTGACCGGAGCATCGGCGAACGGCAGAAATGCCTGGATGCCATTGTCTGACGGTATCAGTCCGACTCAGGGAGCCGACTATAAGGGACCGACAGCAATTATTAAGTCTGTTTCCAAGATGTCGAATGATAACATGAATATCGGAATGGTACATAACTTTAAGATTATGTCAGGGCTTTTGGAGACCGAAGAAGGCGAGAACAGCCTGATTACGTTATTACGTACCGCCTGTGCGCTGGGTAATGGTGAGATGCAGTTCAACTATCTGGACAATGAGACCATGCTGAAAGCCCAGGAGCACCCGGAGCAGTACCGTGACCTGATTGTCCGTGTTGCCGGTTATAGTGCATTCTTTGTTGAGCTGTGTAAGGATGTTCAGGATGAGATTATCAGCCGTACCATGCTGACTCATTTTTAAAATGAATACCCAAAGCAAAGCAATTGAAAGGAAAGCATTTATTTTCAATGTGCAGAAATATAACATGTATGATGGTCCCGGGGTACGGACAATCGTATTCTTCAAGGGCTGCCCGCTTCGCTGCAAATGGTGCTCCAATCCCGAAAGTGTAAAACAGATCTATCAGATCCTGTTCAAAAAAAATATGTGTGCAAACTGCGGAGCCTGTACCAAGGTCTGTCCTGCCGGAATCCACACATTGAATAACGGGATACATGAAGTGAAACGCAATAATGACTGTACCGGCTGCCGTAAATGTAAGGATGTCTGTCCGCATGCAGCGCTGGAAATTGCCGGGGAAATGAAAAGTCTGTCTGAGCTGCTTCATATGGTTAGAGAAGATGCCATGTTCTATGAGATGTCCGGCGGCGGGGTTACCTTAGGCGGCGGTGAGTGTACTATGCAGGCGGAGGCAGCGAAAAATCTGCTGATGGCGTGCAAGCAGGAAGGTATCAATACTGCGATTGAAACCTGTGGTTATGCCAAACCTGAAAAATTACTGGAAATGGCTGAATATGTGGATTTATTTTTATTTGATATCAAGCACATGAACCCGGAGCGGCACAGTGAGCTGACCGGGGTCAGCAATGATCTAATCCTGTATAACCTGACTGAGCTTTTAAAGCACAGACACCATGTGACGATCCGGATGCCGATGCTAAAGGGAATGAATGACAGTCAGGATGAGATCCGTAAGGTGATTGAATTCCTTTCTCCCTATAAAGATTATCCGAATTTTAAGGGTATTGACCTTTTACCTTATCATAAGCTGGGAGTGAATAAATACAATCAGCTGGATCAGGTCTACCCGATTGAGGGAGACGCCAGCCTGACAGCAGCGGAAATTGACCGGATTGAAGAATGGATCAAAGCTTATCAGTTTCCGGTCCGGGTAGTCAGACACTAGAGCCTGTTCTGCCCATAAGGCAGTACATGGATATGCAGGGAGGTGCAGCAGAATGTTTGAAAAAGGGCAGAGCATCCAGCGGGTGATCGAGGAGTCAGTGCCGGGCAAGCAGGTTACGATTGCCCATGTCATTGCTTCGCCGGTTTGGGAGCTTTATGACAGTCTTGGTCTGGATGCCCGCGGAGCGATCGGGATTTTGACCCTGTCACCGTATGAGACAGCAATGATCGCTGCTGATTATGCAGTAAAAACAGCAAATGTTGAAATTGGCTTTCTGGATCGTTTCACCGGCTCGGTGGTGATTACCGGTGACGTGGAAAGCGTTGAGACAGCACTGAAACATGTCAGTGAAATGCTGGAGCATAAATTAGGATTCCTGGTTGCAGAGGTGACCAAAACATGAGAAAGAAACGGGTGATGATAACAGGAGCCGGAAAAAGCGGTAAAAGCACAATTGCCGGTTGGCTGGATGAAACAAACGGCAGGGAAAAAAGGCTGGCGAATATCCGTTATGGTCCCCGGACAATTGATGTTCCCGCCGCTTATCTGGAATGCCCGTGGATGCATTGTCATCTGATTGATTCGGCCAGTGATGCTTTCTGCGTACTGATGTTAGTAGATCAAAGCCGCTGCCGTGAAATCTATCCTCCGGGATTTGCAAAGGTCTTCCGGGCTCCGGTGCTGGGTGTTATCACTAAGAGTAATGAGTATCCGGAAAAAAGAGGGCTTTGTGAGCAGCAGCTGAAAAGGGCCGGAGTACAGCCGCCTTACTATTATATAACCGGTGAGAAGGAAAGCTTCCGGGAATTAAAAGCAGTAATTATGAACTATAACCGGTAAGAAAGGAGGGAAAAGCGATGGATATGTTTGCAGTGAAAACGAAGATTTATATGGGGGAGCATTCTCTGGCTCAGATGAAAGAACTGCCGATGAAGAAAGCATATATTGTCTGTGACCCGTTTATGAAGCAGTCGGGTATGATTGATCAGATTACGGATATTTTGGCTGAGATCCATGTACAGTATGAGATTTTTGCAGAAGTAATACCGGATCCGACTATTGAAGTTGTTTCTCGTGCTGTGAGCCGGATGCTGAAATTTGTACCGGATACGGTCATTGCTTTTGGCGGCGGCTCGGCTATCGATACGGCGAAAGCGGTCAATTATATGTATGGTCATATGCAAAGTCATGGAAAAGTTTGTTTGCTGGCCATACCCACGACCAGCGGAACCGGCAGTGAAGTTACCTCGTTTTCCGTTATCTCAGATCCGCAGACCGGAGCAAAGTATCCGTTGGTAAGCGGTCACATGCTGCCGGATGCGGCATTTTTGGACCCTGGTTTTACGCTATCAGTACCGCCGCATATTACAGCGGATACGGGGATTGATGTTCTGACTCATGCACTGGAAGCTTATGTCTCGACAAAAGCACAGGATTTTACCGATGCATGTGCGGAAAAGGCCATCCGGCTGGTCTGGAGATATCTTGAAGTAACGGTAAAGGACGGAGCGAACCTGGATGCCCGGATGCATATGCACAATGCCTCATGTCTGGCCGGGATTGCCTTTAATGAAGCTTCACTGGGTATTTGCCACAGTCTGGCGCATGCTCTGGGCGGCCGGTTTCATATTCCGCACGGGCGTAGTAATGCCATGCTGCTGCCTTATGTAATCAGCTATAATGCCGGCCTGGACACGAGCAGCGAAACAAGTGTCCTGCGCCGTTATGCTGAAATTGCCGAAATGCTGGGAATATGGGGAAGCAGTGAGAAATCATCGGTTCATTTATTGATTCAGAAGATTAAGAACCTAATCAGGCAAAGCGGTATTCCTCAGTATGTGACCGACCTGGGCATTGAACATGAAGCGTTTGCAGCGGCAGTGCCGGAGATGGCAAAGCTGGCAATGGATGACCGGTGTACGAAAACCAATCCGGTGATTCCTGATCCGGCCGCACTTGAGGCAATCTACATGCAGTTAGCGAAGGGAGGAGGCCAATGAAGTTCATAACCGAAGACGATTTGCGGCACAAGTACCGGGAAGCCCCCTTTTTGGAGTATCCTTATCAGGAAGGGAGCCGCCTGACTCCTGGCGGCCGGCAGTTTTTGCTTGACCGGGGAGTAAAGATTGGTGAACGATGCGGCGGTATCGGAAAACCGGAGTATCATGCCCAGGCTAAACCGGATGGAAGTTGTGAAGCAGAACCGGATATCCGGGTGAAACTGGCACTTCAAACAAGCAGTGCAGGCTTTCTGCAGGCCGGCGTGGATCTGCTGGAGACCGATCTGCTGCTGGCTCAGGAAATGTTTGCCATGGAACAATATCTGACCCGGTTGATAAAGGGCGAGGAACAGCCGGAAAAACTGGACGGCCAGCCCTGTACCGGATTATATCCCGGTAATTTCAGCCAGAATACGGGAATCTGTTTTGAGATTAACAGCTTTCATGCCCAGACCGATAAAGGCCGGGAAATTGTGAAGCTTCACTATCTCAGATGCTTGCTTCAGGAACAGGAGCCTTGGCTGTCAGGAGCCCTCCGGGAAGGTGTTAACTGCTTAATTAACCGCTTATCACAGATGATATGCCGGGAACTTGGAGGGACAGTATGCCAGAGGAAGCAGTAATATTTGAAAAGAGCAATCAGTTGATTGAGGCATTTGAGGAGGTCTTAAACGCACCGGTAAAAAATAAGTCGGCGGTATATTATACAGGTGTCGATCTGGGAACCGCCTTTGTTGTCATGGTAGTTCTGGATGAACATAAAATGCCGGTTGCCGGTGCCTGCCGTTATGCGGAGGTTGTCAGGGACGGCATGGTCGTAGACTATATCGGGGCCTTGCGGATTGTGCAGGAAATGAAAGCAGAGCTGGAGGAACGGCTGGAAACCGAACTGTTATATGCGGCGGCAGCGATTCCCCCGGGAACGGATGCCTTAGATTCCGGAGCGGTAAAGAATGTGGTGGAAGGAGCCGGATTTGAGCTGACGGCACTGCCGGATGAATCAACGGCAGCCAATGAAGTTTTGAAGATCCGAAATGGAGCCGTAGTGGATATTGGCGGCGGAACCACCGGGATTTCAATTTTTAAAGACGGCAGGGTGGTTGCGGTTGCTGATGAGGCAACCGGCGGAACCCATTTATCCCTGGTTGTTGCCGGTGCTTATAAAATGAGTTTTCAGGATGCCGAATTATTTAAACGGGAAAAGGGTAACCACAGAGAACTGATGTCAACCGTAAAACCGGTTATTGATAAAATAGCGGCAATCATTTTAAAGCATATTGCCGGATATGATGTACAGGGAATTTACCTGGTCGGCGGTACCTGTTGTCTGGAAGGAATCGAGGCGGTCATTGAAAAGCAGACCCAAATTCCGACCTATAAACCTCATAATCCAATGTTTGTTACACCTGTGGGTATCGCCCTGAGCTGCACACAGGAACCAGAGCACGTTTGAAAATTCATAAAGGGAGCAGGACGATGGAATATCGAATTATTAAATCACCATCTCAGGGGACGATTGATATCCTGATGCGAAGGCGGGCGGGGCGAAGCCCGGATCAGGAAAAGACAACCGGCCGGATAGAGGCCATTGGGCTGGTTCAGGGCCGGATGATTGAAATGATTTCCGCTGCGGATATTGCTGAGAAGGCAGCTGGAGTAACGGCTGAAGATATCCGGGGCAACTGTCCGCAAAGTATGTTGCTGCTGGCATTGTTTGGCGATACTGCGTCGGTGGAAACGGCAATCGGGGAAATCAGACGCAGCGAGAAGGAGGTACGTAACCATGGTAGCGGCAAAATTGATTGATAATGTCTGGGCAACGAGAAAAGCGGACTCTCTGAATGGTCTAAAGTTCATGCTGGCGGAAATCATCGGCGGCAGTGATGCCGGTACAAGAATGATTGTGGCTGATATGATCGGAGCCGGAATCGGAGACCGGGTCATTGTGGCATCTGGTTCAGCGGCCCGCAGAATGCTGGGCAGTGATGATCTTCCGGTGGATGCGGCAGTCATTGGAATCATTGATGAAGAGTGCCGGAATGTGGAGAGTACCCATTAGAAAAGGTTCAGAGAATGATTGCGGAAAGGAAGTGGAGCGATGCAGAAACTTATCTGTGCAAAGGATGTGGAAGGCTTACACGCGCAGGGGAAACAGACGATTTATATCGACAGTAAAACAATTATTACACCAGCGGCCCGGGATGCTGCAAAAAGTATGAATATACAGTTTGCGGAAGAAGCAGAGATCTCTCTGTTTGACGGAATGGACAGTGAAAAGGTCTACAGAGTAATAAAAACACTGATCGAACGAGGTATGCTTGGCGAGATTTTTAAACCATATGAAGCAGAAAGCCATACTTGTGGATTTAAAGTAGTGCGGGGAAATACGGTTCAGATGAAAAACCTGGAAACCGGACAGCCGGGAACGAAAGCCTGTTATCAGGAAGTGGCCGGGGACGGAGCAGTTCATACCGGATTTCTGACGATTGAAGATTCCCGCTTTGACTGGACGATTGAATGTGAAGAACACAATTATGTGATCGAGGGATGCGTATCAATCACGGTTGACGGCAAGGTATTTACCGCTCGTGCCGGAGATGTTTTATACTTTCCGAAAGGAACGAAAGTGGTATGGGATGCCGTGGGCAAAGTGAAGATTTTTTACGCTACCCATCCGTAATAACAGGAATAAGTGCGAAGGAGGCTATTGATGCAGGCATTAGGTATGATTGAAACAAAAGGACTGCTGGCAGCAATCGAGGCAGCTGATACAATGCTCAAAGCTGCTGATGTGACTTTTTTAGAAAAACAAAAGGTTGGCGGCGGACGGGTAACGGTCCTGGTAACCGGAGATGTGGCAGCTGTTAAAGCAGCGGTTGATGCCGGAGTTATGGCAGTGAAACAGATTCAGGTGGAGTGCTTCTTATCCTGCCATGTAATTCCGCGGCCGCATGACGAGACAATGGAATTATTGGCAAAGTACCCAGAACCAGCCGAAATACCTGTAGAGCTGGAAGAGCCGTTAAAACCGGAGAAGCCGGCGAAACCGGAAGAACTAAAGTCAGATGCGCCGGCCAAGAACTCTGAGGAACAAGAAAAGGCTGAGACGAAAAGCAATAAAAAGAATAAAAAGAAGTAAGAATAGGAGTGCTGGATCATGGAAAATTACGATTTGGATTTACAATCCATTCAGGAGACAAGAAATTTGGCACGCCAGGGTGAGGCGGCGGCGAAGCTGCTGGCTGGTTTTACGGCAGAGCAAATTGACCGGATCCTGAAAAATATGGTCAAAGCAGCTCAGGAGAATGCGTTCCGGCTGGCCCAGATGGCTGTAGAAGAGACTGGTTTTGGTGTGGCCGAAGATAAAGCCTATAAAAACCATGCGGCTTCGACCCTGTTGTATGAAGAAATTAAGGATTTAAAAACAGTTGGCATTATTGGTGAAGATACAGGGAAGGGGATTATTGAAGTAGCGGCTCCGGTTGGCCTGATCATGGGAATTGTCCCTTCGACCAATCCGACCTCCACGGTCATATTCAAATCACTGATTGCAGTAAAAGCCGGAAATGCGATTGTCTTTTCTTCCCATCCGTCAGCCGGTAAATGTACGATTGAAGCAGCTGAGCTGATGCGGCGGGCAGCGGTGGAAGCCGGAGCACCGGAAGGAGTAATCGGCTGTATTAAGACCATCACAATGGCGGCAACCAGTGAGCTGATGAATTGTAAAGAAGTTTCTTTAATTATCGCAACCGGCGGACCCGGGATGGTAAAAGCAGCATACAGTGCCGGTAAACCGGCCATTGGTGTGGGAGCCGGAAATTCTCCGGCCTACATAGAAAAAACAGCGGATGTGCCAAAAGCGGTAAGTACCATACTGGCAAGTAAAACCTTTGACAACGGTACGATATGTGCTTCCGAGCAGTCAATTATCTGCGAGGCATACAATCAGGAGGCGGTAATATCGGAATTTAAAAAGCAGGGCGGATATTTCATGTCAGCAGAGGAAACAAAAAAAGTGTGCAGCCTGCTGTTTAGGAACGGCCATACTATGAATGCCCGGTTTGTTGGCCGTAAACCGCAGGAAATTGCAGCGGCCGCCGGTTTTTCCGTACCATGCGAAACCAGGGTACTGATTGGCAGTCAGGATGGCGTAGGACCGGAATACCCCCTGTCTTACGAGAAGCTGACTACCGTTTTGGCGTTCTATACGGTAAATGACTGGAAAGAGGCCTGTGAGCTGAGTTTCTCGCTGCTGCAAAACGGTATGGGGCATACGATGAGCCTTCATAGCAATGACCGGGATATGGTTGTTAAATTTGCCATCAAACCGGCATCGAGGATTTTAATCAATACTGGCGGAAGTCAGGGGGGAACCGGTATCAGCACCGGACTTCCGATTTCATTTACGTTAGGCTGCGGAACCTGCGGCGGCAGCTCAGTTTCCGAAAATGTCAGTCCGCTGCAGTTGATTAATGTAAAGAAGGTAGCCTATGGACTGAAAGATTGCGCCAGTTTGGCAACAGAGGATCTGGAATTTCAGAAGCTTCGTGCCAAAGCCGGCGGCCCGGGTGGCTGCCAGGCAGCCGGGAACGGCTCTCAGGATGAGCTGGCAGCATTGGTGAAAGAGATCATTCTGGCGATGAAAAACCAATAGGAGGTGTACGATGGAGAAGTATGAGGCAATAGCCGGTTTGCTCCTTGAATACATGAAGAGTGTCAGCGAAAACGGGAAACCGATGCACCAGATACCGGTCGGTATTTCCAACCGGCATGTGCATTTATCCCAGAAAGATCTGGATGCTTTGTTTGGCAGCGGTTATGCATTGACTGTGATGAAAGATCTGTCTCAGCCGGGACAGTATGCCTGCAAAGAAACGCTTACCATCTGCGGTCCTCGAGGGGTCATTGAAAAGGTAAGAATTTTAGGTCCTGTACGCAATCAGGCTCAGGTTGAGATCCTGGCTGGTGATTGCTTTAAGCTGGGAGTGAAGGCAGAACCAAGACTATCCGGTGATTTATCCGGTACATCAGGTGTTACATTAGTCGGTCCAAACGGATCAATTCAAATAAATGAAGGCGTGATCATTGCCAAACGGCATATCCATATGCTCCCGTCAGATGCGGCCAGATTTGGCGTACATGACGGGCAGAATGTGAGAATTGGAATTCCGGGTTCCCGGGGCGGTATTTTTAACGAAGTCAGCATCCGGGTGACAGAGGCGTCAGGCCTTGAATTTCATCTTGACACCGAAGAGGCCAATGCACTGGGAGTAACTTCCCGGACAGTAATCCGCATTGTGCAGTAAGAGATGTGTGTAATTAAAATTTATATAAACAGGAGGATTAAAAAATGAAATATGATGCATTAGGTATGATTGAAACAAAAGGTCTGGTAGGTTCTATTGAAGCGGCAGATGCAATGGTAAAGGCAGCTAATGTTACCTTAATCGGCAAAGAGTTTGTCGGCGGCGGGCTTGTTACAGTTATGGTCAGAGGCGATGTCGGTGCTGTAAAAGCGGCAACGGATGCTGGTGCGGCGGCAGCTCAGCGAGTTGGCGAGTTAGTTTCCGTACATGTAATTCCCCGTCCTCATGGCGATGTGGAAGTAATACTTCCAGGTACAAAATAATGATTTGATTTTGGCAGTACCCCGGCAGTCGGTTCTATCGGTGTACCTTTGGCTTTAAATTTCAGCATTACCCCTACCCTAACAGTAAAAACCCCGAAAGTTTCACTTCCGGGGTTTTTTCATCCGTTCACTATACGCACTACTCTTTTAACAAATTAGGCGGCGGCACTGTCTTTAACTATTTAGGAGTGCCATACCATGCAGGAGGTGATACAGATTTCAAGGCTTAAAAAAATGTGATAAGATACACGTTTGAAAGGAGGTGTCAACCGAAGGTGTTTATGACCTTAACGACGATATTGATGATGGAATGATTGAGTTTAAAGGATTTATGGCCCGTCGTGAATATAAGATAATAGCAAAGCGGCTACGTCAAGGGGGAAAAAGATTATTGAAAGCATAATCTGGCTTAGGCAGGGAGATACTATTGATGTTAAAATCAATTACAAATAGAAAGGCAGGTGATGCCCTATGACAGCTTCAACAGGAGTACCCAATAGATTGATATACGAAAAATCGCCTTATTTACTCCAACACGCTTACAATCCTGTGGATTGGTGGCCGTGGAGTGAGGAAGCCTTTGCAAAGGCAAAGGCCGAAGATAAGCCGATATTCCTTTCTATTGGGTACA
>Ga0153947_1000018_pt1 | contig 67197 bp, 60 predicted proteins | sample TSNJ031MetaG_FD_104697 | JGI IMG/M metagenome (GOLD analysis project Ga0153947, IMG submission 104697) | Attine ant fungus gardens microbial communities from New Jersey, USA - TSNJ031 MetaG | ecosystem: Host-associated > Fungi > Mycelium > Unclassified | place: USA: New Jersey, Wharton State... | reverse complement strand
CTGCCGTCGATGTCGAGGTGCTCGGTGGTTTCGGCATAATCATGGTTGGAAGAATGGCTGCCCCAGTGACCGCCCCAGTGATTGCCGTGCAGATATTTCGGTTTAAAGATAATTGAAAAGCCAATACTAAGAAGCAGAGCGGCGGCCAGGACGGTCCATGGTACCAGACGCTGTATTCCCAGGGGATGCTGATAGACGATTAGTAAAAAAGCAATCCCAAAAAAGAAATTAAAAAAGTTGCGGCGAACCAGGCCGTAAAAGATGACCGGTAACAGTATGATTGTGATAAGCAGCCCCCAGAGACTGATTCCGGTAGAGAATCCCAACTGGTTCAGAATGACCAGGGCGGCTGCAGCGATAAAGAATAACCCCCATAATATTTTATTAGTTTTCATATGAACTCCTTTCATTAAGCCGCTGGCTCAGTATTTTATAATAACGCCGCGACGCATATACCTGCTTGTGACTCTTGTAAAATTGGATCAAGCTGGATGAGGTCAGGTTCCGGTTTACCATCATAATATGATCAATATTCACGATGGTTGATTTGGAGATACGCACAAAGGTACGGGGGAGGATATCCTCCAGTTCATACAGCTTCAGCCTGATCCGGTAGGTATCACTGCGGGTATGTGCGTAAACGACACTTTCGCTGGTCTCAAAAAATAAAATCTCCTTCAGCGGGAAGTAGTATTCCTGATTGTCCTTATAGAAGATAAGCTGCGGTGCACTCGCAGATTCTTCGGTTATTAACTTTTGGATTTTTTGAATCTGATTGGTAACTTCCCGACAGCGGATCACTATTTCATCCCCGGTGATGTCCTCAGATATTTCAATACGTATATTCATCTCATTCCACCTCTGTGTTCACATTATAGCTGGTAATTCTCAGGATGAAAAGGGTAAATCAGTGAGCGGTAGATCAGAACCGCTAAGCGGTAAAAAATGCCGGTTAAGCGGTCACAGTTAGAAAATTAATATTTTTTGCTCTATTGAAGATTTCCATGGGTGTGGTATAATTTAAAAAGATAAAAAGCAATGACTACATTATTATCATACAAGGAGGTATTAAGATGAAATTTTTTATTGACACAGCAAAAGTGGAAGATATCAAAAAGGCCAATGACATGGGTGTGATCTGCGGCGTTACGACCAACCCTTCACTGATTGCAAAAGAAGGCCGTGTATTTGAAGAGGTTATCGCGGAAATCGCATCCATCGTAGACGGACCGATCAGCGGTGAGGTTAAAGCGACTACTGAAGATGCGGAAGGGATGATCGAAGAGGGCCGCGAAATCGCAAAAATACATCCGAACATGATCGTAAAGATTCCGATGACCGTAGAAGGATTGAAAGCTTGTAAAGCGCTTACGGCAGAGGGCATCAAGACCAATGTAACCTTGGTATTCACCGTTAATCAGGCGCTTCTGGCAGCCAGAGCAGGTGCAACTTATGTATCTCCGTTCCTGGGACGTCTGGATGATATATCGGTTAGAGGTACTGACTTGATCGCGGAAATTGCTGAGATCTTCAAAGTGGCGGGAATCACGACCGAGATCATCGCCGCCAGCGTAAGACATCCGCTTCATGTAACCGACTGCGCTTTGGCCGGGGCCGATATCGCGACCGTACCGTACAGCGTTATTGAAACCATGACAAAGCATCCGCTGACGGCGCAGGGTATTGAGAAATTCCAGGCAGACTATAAAGCTGTTTTTGGAGAATAAAATTAAAATAACAGGAGGTATTTCATGAACAAGTTAGAATTGATGAAGACGGCAAATGAGGTCCGAAAAGGCATTGTAACCGCTGTATTCAATGCGAAATCCGGACATCCGGGCGGCTCTTTATCCGCAGCAGATATTTACACTTATTTATTTTTTGAAGAAATGAACATCGATCCGAAGGATCCGAAAAAGGCTGACCGTGATCGCTTCGTCCTGTCCAAAGGACATACGGCACCGGGCTATTATTCGGCATTGGCAAACCGCGGATACTTCCCGGTAGAAGATCTCAAGACACTGCGCCATACCGGTTCTTATTTACAGGGCCATCCGGACATGAAACATATCCCGGGTGTAGATATGTCAAGCGGTTCTCTCGGCCAGGGGATCTCGGTAGCAGTAGGTATGGCTGTATCAGCCAAACTGTCCGGTGATGATTACCGGGTATATACCCTTCTGGGTGACGGTGAGCTTCAGGAAGGACAAGTGTGGGAAGCGAGCATGCTGGCGGCCCATAGGAAATTAGATAATCTGGTAGTGATTGTCGATAATAATAACCTTCAGATTGATGGTGCGGTGAACGAAGTAAATTCCCCGTATCCGATTGACAAAAAGTTTGAAGCATTTAATTTCCACGTGATCAATATCGACGGACATAATTTTGATGAAATAGACGCAGCATTTAAAGAAGCTAAGACAGTAAAAGGCCAGCCGACGGCGATCATTGCCAAGACGGTTAAGGGCAAAGGGGTTTCCTTCATGGAGAATCTTGCGTCATGGCATGGCGTAGCGCCGAATGCTGAGCAGTATGAAACGGCAATGACAGATTTAGAGAAAGCAGGTGAAGCATTGTGTCAGAAGTAAAGAAGATTGCAACAAGAGAGAGTTATGGAAATGCATTGGCTGCCTTAGGTGAAAAGCATGAGAATTTGGTAGTGCTGGATGCTGATCTGGCCGGTGCAACCAAAACGGGAATATTTAAGAAAGCATTTCCGGACCGTCATATCAACTGCGGAATCGCGGAATGCAATATGATCGGTGTGGCAGCAGGACTGGCTGCAACCGGGAAAGTCCCGTTTGCAAGTTCGTTCGCAATGTTTGCAGCCGGGCGGGCATTTGAACAGGTGCGTAACTCAGTGGGATATCCTCACTTGAATGTTAAGATTGGTGCCACCCATGCCGGTATATCGGTTGGCGAAGATGGCGCAACCCACCAGTGTAATGAAGACATTGCCCTGATGAGAACCATTCCGGGGATGGTAGTCCTGAATCCGGCGGATGATGTCGAGGCCAGAGCGGCAGTAGCAGCGGCTTATGAATATGAAGGACCGGTATACCTGCGCTTCGGCAGACTGGCAGTACCGGTGATCAACGATAATCCCGACTATAAATTTGAAATTGGTAAGGCTGTCATGCTCCGTGAAGGAACCGATGTAACCATCATTGCGACCGGTCTGGTGGTGTCCGAATCACTGGCGGCAGCTGAAAAATTGGCAGCAGATGGAATCAGCGCCAGAGTGATCAATATGCATACCATTAAACCGATAGATGAAGAAGCAGTAGTAAAGGCGGCTGCTGAAACAGGCAAGATCGTTACCGTGGAAGAGCATTCTGTCATCGGCGGTCTGGGCAGTGCCGTATCCGATGTAGTGGCGGCTAAGGCACCGGCAAAAGTATTGAAGGTTGGTGTTATGGATGTATTCGGCGAGTCGGGACCGGCAGTGGAACTGATCAAGAAATATGGATTGGATGCTGATAGTATCTATGCAAAAGTAAAGGCATTTGTATAATAGTAAATGGTAAAAAGAAGATTTTTAAGCAAATTATATTCAAAGCGGGAAGAGTGGAATGAAGAGTTCTACGGCTATATCAAAGATCTGGCGACTCACCCGGTGGTCTTGCGGATGAAGTTATATCCTCATCACGGCAATACGAACTGTTATCAGCATTGTTTAAATGTGGCGTATTATAATTATCAGTGGTGTCGATTCCTGCATCTGGATGCCCGTTCCGCAGCCCGGGGAGGGATGCTCCACGATATGTTTCTCTATGACTGGCATACTCATGCCAAGCGGACCGGCGATAACTTCCACGGCCTGACCCACCCGCGGGTGGCCTATAAAAATGCTGCTAAATTTTTTGAGCTCAACCGGATTGAGAGAGACATTATTTCAAACCACATGTGGCCGCTTACAATCATGCGGTTTCCAAAAACCTGGGAAGGCTTTATTTCGACCATCTCTGACAAATATTGCGGAGCCTTTGAGACCAGCCGGAGGGGCTAGTGCACTGATATGCTGATATTCAGCCAATGTTAGTACATCAGGGGAGTTTAAGTCATTCGATGTCGATTTTTTCTATGGTGCAGACGACACCAAGTGATAAAATCGGCATTTTTCATATGCTATCATGGACAAAAATATGCAAAGAGGTGAGAGTATATGGAAAAACAAATTCCCAAAAATGTACGCCAGATAGGGAATGTCAGCGACAGCCCCAAAATCTATATTGAGGATTATGTGGATACATACCTGAACCAGCTGTGCGATAAAGCTGAAGAGACTCCGATGGGAGCTTTTTTAGTGGGACAGGCTGCGACCAGTGATGAACAGGAGTGCGTGTTCATATCAGGGGCCATCCAAATGGATGAAGTGGAAGTCGTTGGACCGGATGTTGCTATCGGGGAGAAAGTATTTGCGGCAGCGAAGGAAAAACGAAAGGAATTTTTTGAAGAGGATGAGGAGATCATCGGGTGGTTTCTGATCATGCCGGGGAATCCGCTGAGCGTTAACAGCAATTTTAGAAAACTACATGATAAATTCTTTACCAAACAAAACTGTGTTTTCATTATGAAAGATCCGGTCGAAAAGGATGAGATATACTATGCATATAAGCTACAGGAACTTATGCAGATCGCGGGTCATTACATATATTATGAAAAGAATCCGTCGATGCAGAATTATATGCTGACCGAGCGGAAAAAGATTGGCGTGACACCCAGTGAAATGGTTACGGATAAGGCTGCAAAGGATTTTCGTAGTATCGTAAGAGATAAGATGGAAGTCTCCGGCCGTAATCAGAATACCAGATGGACATACGCAGCAAGCACATTTTTAGTATTAGTGGTAATGATCATTGGCGTGACTATGATCAATAATTATGACCGGATGAAATCGGTACAGTCTTCTCTCGATTCATTGGCTGAATCGATATCAAAGGATAACGAAGAAACGGTCAACGTTTCGGCCAATGCAAAGAATGTTGAAGCGCAGAATGACGATGCGCAAATTGAGGACAAGCCGGCAGAAGATGCACAGACCGGGGAGAACAGCGATGTAGCAGAGGATAAGCAGGAAGACAGTGCGGACAAGAGTGCTGAACAGGAAACAAGTGTATCCGCAGATAAAACAGCATACGAAACATACACGGTTCAGGCAGGTGATACCCTGGCTAAGATCAGTGTTAAAGTATACGGAAATAAGAACCATGTAGATGAGATCAGCAAGCTGAATGAAATTACCGACAGCAATATGATCTACGTTGGACAAAAATTACTATTACCATAGCATGAAAATGTGATATACTATCCTATGAACGATTAGCCTGATCCTGCCTGGTTTAACGGGCAGGCATTATGTGCGTGATGATAATTAAGGCCAAAGGGGAAAAGATGAAATCGAAGAACAGGCAGAATCTACGAGTCGTGAAACAGGATGCAGATCCAACCGATGACATTATCGACCAGATTATGGAGGAACTTCGGGAGGAAGAGGGTCCGCTGGAAGACCTGGAAGTGAAGATAGCTGATTATAAGAAGAAATTCCGGATTAGTGTGGCGGTAATAGCTGCAACAGTGGTTGTTACGGCAATTGTCATTTATGTGATCTTAGCTTCTCGGACTTATGATTCAGTGCGGGTAGTAGATACAGTAGTAAGCGATTCCGGCGGCAGCAGCTATGCCTCATTTGGCGGCGGTGTACTAAAGTATAGTAAAGACGGCGTGAGCTACTTAAACTTCAGCGGCAAAGAACAGTGGAACCATTCTTATCAGATTAAGAGTCCGGTCATTGATGTGAACGGTCAGGCGGCAGCAATCGGTGACCGCGGCGGAAATGCCATCGTAGTCTTCGACCGGTCGGGGCTAAAGGGTGAGATTACCACCACTTTGCCGATTGAAAAAATCGATGTATCGGAGCAGGGTGTTGTTGCGGCAATTCTTAAGAATGATTATGCACCAGAAGTGATCTGTTATGATTCGGCCGGGAATATTCTGGTTAAACATAAGACATCGGTGATGAGTACCGGATATCCGATTAATATCTCGTTATCTCCGAATGGCGAACTGCTGATGGTAGCATATTTATATATCCAGGAAAATGAAGTGACGACCAGGGTGTCGTATTTTAATTTCGGCACTGTCGGCCAGGACAAGTCCGATCATCTGGTTGCCGAAGAGGAGTACAAAGAGGCGATTATGCCGGAAGTATTCTTTGTAAACCAGGAGTTGTCGGTAACGGTGGGCGACAAAAGGATTGACATATATAAAGGACAGCAGATTCCGGAACTGAAGGCTGCGATAGAGTTAAAAAAAGAAATAAAGAGTATCTTTCATAATGACAAGTATATTGGACTGATCCTTAAAAACGAAGGCAAAGAAGGGTATGAACTAGGCGTCTATAACATGGATGGGAAACAGGTTTTGAGTCAGGATTTCACAGGGGAATACAGTCATGTTAATATAGCAGACAGACAGATCATCATGTATGATGAGGATCAGTTGGCGATTTATACGTTGTCCGGTCATAAACGTTTTGAGGGACAAATGGACGCCAATATATTGGGAGTTATACCGATGATGGGATTCAATAAATACGTAGTGATGAGTACAAGTGGGATTCAGATGGTCCGGCTTGTAAAATAGGAGAGATGTATGAATTGGTTGTTAATTGTAGTGGGAGTGCTTTTTTTAATCGGACTGATCTTCGGGATTTTCCGCGGCGGTGTGCGCATTGCCGTGTCTCTGGCAGCAACGGTCATTACGCTTGTACTGGTATTTATATTGACGCCCTATGTAAGTAAGGCAATATATACTCTGACGCCGCTGGATAATGTGATCGAAGACACTGTTTTGAAAAAGATGGCTAATGTTGTAACGACAAGCGGTTTGGATGATATGGGCATGGATGAAGAGATGCTTAATGAACTGTTGGCAGAGTATGGGATCTCTTCTACGGCATTGGAAGCGGCTGGTATCAGTATTAATGATATCCTGAATGGTAATGTTAGCAGTGAACTACTGGAAAGGCATGGTATTCCCGGAGATATTCTCAATTATCAGGCAGCAGGAGAAGATGGTGAAGAAGCTCTGGAAGGCGCTGATATACCGCGGCAGCTGCAGATGTCGGCAATTAAGAATGCCAATATTCCAAAGTTGTTTAAATCTCTGTTAAGTGATAATAATAATAGTGAGATATATGCCAGTCTGGGTGTGTCGAACTTTGTTGATTATGTCTCAGCTTATCTTACCAAGATCATTATTGGGATTATTTCTTATCTGGTCACCTTCATATTGATTACGATCGTACTGCGGGCGGTTATCTTTGCTCTTGATATAGTAACTCAGCTGCCAGTGCTGGGGTTGATCAACCGGTTGGCCGGAGCGGTTATCGGCCTGCTGATCGCATTAGTGGTGGTGGACGTGATATTTGTTGTGATTACACTGCTTTATACGACCGGCTTTGGGCAGGACACATTTGCCCTGATCGACAGCAGTCCGTTTTTAACTTTTTTGTATGATAATAACTATATAATGCGTATGGCTACAGCATTTCGATAAAATCTGAAGATAGGCTTGACATTGCTGGTAAAAAATGATACTTTATTATGGTTGACGCATTAGTAATCCTCGATAGCTCAGTTGGTAGAGCGCGCGGCTGTTAACCGCGTTGTCGTTGGTTCGAGTCCAACTCGGGGAGTTTGTGTGTTGAGGAAGTTGGCTTCAATGACGCATGAGTGCAGAATACTAAGCTTACGTATTCGTAGCGAGGCCCCTTGGTCAAGCGGTTAAGACATCGCCCTTTCACGGCGGTAACACGGGTTCGATTCCCGTAGGGGTCATTTCGTAAGAACAGTAACCTTTTAATAAGGTGTGCTGTTTTTCAAATTTTTTCCAAAATTTATGAGGTAAGTCATTGACGCAGTAAGTAAAACTTGTTATAATAATTAAGCGTGTTTCTGAAAAGGGATATGTTTTATGATTAAATGAATATGGCGCCGTAGCCAAGTGGTAAGGCAGAGGACTGCAACTCCTTCATCACCAGTTCAAATCTGGTCGGCGCCTCTCTAAAAAGGAAACGGGAGACCTTCAAAGGTTGTGTAGCTCTCCAAACTGATGTAAGATAAAATTACATTAGTTTGGAGGTTTTTTTATACCAAAACGAACAAGACTCTTCTTTTGTGTATTCATCATTTTAGATCATTTTCAAGATAAAAACAATGATACTTAAGCTAAACAATTTTAAAGAAATCCATATTGTCTCATTAAGATTTCTCCTTTATAATTCTATACATTAAGCATACGAGGAGACGATCTGATGAACGAAATATTAGAATATAATGCTTTTTTTGCAAACAGCGGCTCTTATAAACAGTTTGCTGTAAAAAAGTATCCCAGGAAAAAACTTGCTATTTTAACCTGTATGGATACTCGGCTTGTAGAGCTTCTTCCTGCCGCATTAGGTATCAAGAATGGAGATGTTAAAATGATAAAAAACGCCGGAGGTCTGATTCTTGATCCATTCGACAGTTCTATTCGCAGTCTGCTAATTGCCGTTTTAGAACTGAATGTGGAAGAACTCATAATTATTGGACATACGGATTGCGGTGTAAAGAATATTACCTTCCATCAAATGACAGACCATCTGCTTGAACGAGGCATTACTTCTGAAGATATCCGTAAAATCGCTGAACAAGGTTTAGACCTTAAGCGTTGGTTTAGTGGTTTTGAAAATCCTGAGAGTTCAGTTCGAAATTCTGCCACTATTTTAAGAAAGCACCCATTAATGCCATCAGATGTACGGATATCCGGCTATGTTATGGACATCATTACAGGTCGATTGACGCCAGTCACCGGATAATTTATAATAATATTGCGGTATCCCTTGGGATACCGCAATATTATTGATTAGAAGTTTATAACACCTAAAATCAGACCTGAAATGAGACATAAGATACTTAGCCCCCATAGCCAGAGGAAACAAGTTTTAATATGATCTTTAATTTCTACACCGGCCAATCCTATTCCAAGGAATGTGGCAGGAACCACGGGGCTAATAAAAGTTGCAGCATTACGACATACGACCATGGCAATTGCTATATGAACCGGGTCAACACCAAATCTTGTTCCAACTTCGATAAGTACTGGCAAAAGTCCGTAGAAAAAAGCATCTGTACAGAATATTAAAGTTAATGGTACTGACAATACACCAATAATGAGTGGCAGGAAACCTCCCATAGGCGTTGGAATTGCCAATGCCATTACATTAGCCATATGATCCATAATACCACTTTCCTCTAAGACTCCCAAAAGAACACCTGCCGCCAAAATCGTAGATGACATCATAAGCGCCGGACCAGAATGAGACTTGATAATCTTACTCTGTAATTTAGCCCCCGGATAATTTATCAGCAAGGCGATCGCACAGCCCAGCATAAATATGTAATATGACGGAACATCTATTAAAAATACCAGAGTGATAATAACAAACAACGTCAAACATAAATTAAACCAGAATAATCGAGGTCTTCTTAAGTCATTATCTTCGTTAGTGTCAGCAGGTGATGCTATGCCGCTATATTGTATATCTAGAGTGCTATTAATACCTGCACCTCTTTTCTTTTCAACATTCCCCCAAACCACAGCCGTTACCAGCGCAATCACAATGCCTACCGCCTGCATCGGAATAATTTTCATCCATAGCTCATTAGCGTCGATTCCTACAACGGATGCGGCTCGCATTGTTGGTCCTCCCCATGGAAGCAGATTCATAACTCCCATGGCTGTTACAGCAATCAGTAACAATGTTGTCGGACGCATTTTCAGCTTCTTATATATTGGAAGCATTGCCGGAATAGTGATTAAAAATGTTGATGCCCCACCTCCATCTAAATGTCCGATCATAGCAACAATACAGGTTGTCACAGCAACTCCGACTACATTATTTCCCACTCTTTTCATAAGTTTGTCAATAATACGATCGAATAAACCTACATTTGACATAATGCCGAAATACAGGACAGAAAAAATAAATAATGCGGCTGTGCCATGTACCCCTGAAATTCCCAACTTAACAAATTCACCGATATCATTTACAGTGTAGGTTCCGGTCAGCACCATTATGACCGCTGTTACAGTAGATACTCCAATAAAGGCAATTGATGGGGTTGTTACATTTTTTAGCAACAAAATGATGATTGTAGCAAGGGTTGCAAACCCTATCACTGCAAGCATAATTTCATTCATGATTTTGTTCCTCCTCTTCTCATTTTACTAATAGTATAAATTCCAAACCTTACGCACTTATACTTCTTCCATTAATTTTAATTAAGGATAAAATTAATGGTTGTTAAGGTTGGAAAATGAGAAAGTCAGAACGTTGATAGGCTTCTTGCTGCATTTAAAATGGTCGAATCAGAAGCCGGTTTATCAATATATTCATCGATTATTTTCTTCTGTTTTGCTTCTACTACCTCCCTCGTGACCTCGTCGATCATGACTATTTTAATAAGCTCCAAGTTATGCCCCTGAATCGATAAACAAAAGTCCACCGCACTTTTTCCTCCGATAACCTGTTCTATGACAAGTACATCAAATCTTTGCTGCTTCAATATGGTTCTTGTCTCTTCAAAATTCATGCAAGTTGTCACACTTATATTAAGTTTTTTTAAGCTCTTTCGAAGCAGCTGTAGTACCTTGGAATTATCATCCACAATCAACAACCGTAACTCTGCAATTGATTCAGGTTCTTTTATTTTATGTATCTGCTGCTCATTGACGGGAAGGTAAACGTAAAAAGCACTGCCTTTTCCCAAATGGCTCTCTGCACATACATATCCTTTGTGGGAGCTTACAATTTGTTCAACCAAAGCCAGGCCTAATCCGGTTCCGTTGTCATCTTTTTTTGTAGTAAAAAAAGGATCAAAAATCCGTTTTAATATTTCTTGACTCATTCCGCATCCTGTGTCGATAATATCAATTCTAATGTAATGACTCCAGTTATCCGAAGTGACAGAAGATTTTTTGTGTAATTTAAGCTCTTCACTTTCCACTGTTTTGCCTCTGATTGTAATTGTTCCCTCCTGATGTCCGATGGCATGAATAGCATTGACACAGATATTCAAAACCAGCTGGTTTATCTGTGTTTCATTTCCTAATATGCATGCATTCTCGAAATTTATCTCCTCTTTCAGATGAATATTGACAGGGCATATTGACATTACCATTTTTACAGATCTCTTAAGCATCTTTTCTGCGGGCAAATTTTTATAAACGGTTTCCATATTCTTTCTGCTAAAAGAAGATATCTGCCGGATAATTTCTTTTGCTTTTGCCGAGGCCTCACAAATTTCTTCTGCACACTCATAAATATCTGTCCCCTCATCCAGTCCTACCTTCATCAGTTCCGCATAACCTAAGATGGGGGTTAATATATTATTAAATTCATGTGTAATCCCTCCCGTCATCGTTCCAATAATCTGGAGTCTTTGCTGATGGGCAATTTTCTCCTCGCTCTGATGCATTTCCTCCAGTATCTGATTTAGTTCTGTCAGATAAGCAATCTTTTCTGTATTCTTCCTTCTTTGCAAAAGCAATCTCACCAAATATAATACAATAATTATTGTTGTGACGGTTGCTCCTAAAAATACCATCACAAGCTTTGTAACGCCTTCTGATAGCGGCTCATAAAAGTCATCATACGCGATAATAGCGCTGACCACGAGGAAATCATCATTTATGTAGATTGGCGTGTAAGCACTAATTTTTTTCACCCGTGGCAAGCCTGGTTCATTCCACCAATAGGAATAATATTCATCAATTCCCTCTTCACCTTTTAGCTGCTTCTCTGTCATCTCTGAAAGGCTGTCCAAATCTTTACCCGGATAAAGCTTATGGCGCCCATTAATAACATGGATACCCAATTGTTCATCGTTCGGATGCATAAGAATCATTCCATCTGAATTTTTTACTACCAGATATCCATTTGTTCCCAGCTTAAATTTATAAACTTGTGTCTGGTAATAATCCTTTGAATCAATGATAATGGAAAGAAAATCACCGTTGAGCAATTCTCTCTTTAGAACCAGATAAATTTCTCCGTTTTCCAGTTTTGACTGATAAAGATTAATGTTTTCATCTATCTGCATAACCAAATATGTATCAGACACTTTGTGCCCCATTAAACTTTTCCGTACCATACCCTGCTGATCTTCCAAAATTACATCAAAAATGAAACTGCTATGTGAATGGGCATAGTTCTCTATATTCGACCATTCTGCTTCTCCATTCATAGTAATATCACTTGCGGTTATTGCATATAGACCATTCAAGTCATCTTCGTATCCTTCAATTAATGCCTCCAGATGGTCGGCCAAAATTTGAGCTGTTAAAAGCAATTGATTCTTCTGGCTTTCAATAATTACTTTCCGATATTCTTTCCAGACGCCAATTCCCAAAAAAACAAACACTACTAACATTGCACTCAGGATAAATGCCGAAACAACATATTTAAATTTTCTGTTCATATTAAGACCTTTTTCTTTCATTAATCCTCATTGGCTATTATTGACATACCAATTATTTAATATTATAATAATTTATATGATTTGCATACACATTCTTTATAGGGATTGAGGAGAATATGACAAATAAAGTATTAATTATTGATGATGATCCGGCAATTTGTAAGTTATTAGATAAGGTAATGAGCAGCAATGATTTAAAGGCAACGATTGCAGAAAACGGCAGCTCTGCATTAGCTTTACTAAAAAACCATACTTTTGACATTATTCTTTTAGATATCATGCTCGGAGATATGGAAGGCTTCGATATCATTAAGCACCTCCGGAGCCAGGGAAGCAGAACTCCGATTATGATTATCAGCGGCAGAAGCGAAGACTACGATTCCCTATATGGACTTTCACTAGGGGCAGATGATTATATTATAAAGCCTTTTCGTCCATTGATTTTAGGGGCAAAGGTTAAGGCATTAATTCGCCGTAATAGAGATGTTCTGACGACTGACTCCAGCATAATCGAGCAAGGAATGTTTTCTTATGATACGTCTACTATGCGTTTCTATAAAAACGGCGAAGAAATCGAACTATCTCATAAGGAAAGTGGCTTGATGCTTCTGTTTATGAAACATCCGAATCAAGTATTTTCCAAAGATATGATTTATGAGCATGTATGGGGGTATTGTGAAGCCGTTGATGACAATACTATCATGGTTTATATTAACCGCCTCCGTAAAAAGATCGAAACAAACCGGCAAGCGCCGGTTCACATCGTAACCGTCAGAGGTCTTGGTTACCGTTTTCTGCCTTAAATTTCCTGCCGGGATGTAGTTTTCAACAAATAGTCTAGGGTCGTTTCCGGTACGATATCTTTTATTTTATCATAATCCCTCAATTGCAACAGGCTACGCACCTGTGAAGCGCTTACAGCTTGGTTGTTTAAGATTATGCGTTCTATTTCCCTGATTTCTATCCCATATTGGGGAAGTATTTGTTTTATCTTCTTATTATAGCTTCTTGTCAGACAACAAGATGGTTCTGTTCCGACAAACCTTTTCGTAATATGGAGATCAGGCGCTATTCTTTGCCCAAACAGCTCTAGATCCAAGCGGCAATTTGCAATTCCGGCCTTTTCCTTTTCTTTCATAAAATATGTCGGAAATGTTGCTGCTGATATAATAAAATCTGAAGCATTATGTAAAACCACACGTTTAAGATCACGAATTCCTTCTTCTACCATATAAAAACGTTCTTCTGTTTTAAAAAAGCTCCTTTCATCTGATAATATAAATAAATGAACATAGTTACATTCTTTGAGTGCCTGTTCAATTAAATATCTATGTCCAAGAGTAAATGGATTACAGTTTGCTACGATTGCTCCAATTGTTTTACCAGGATTAAGGGCTTCCGCCGGAGATTCCTCAATCAACTGAATGATATATTTTTTTAAACCATGCTTTCTATTTTCCATAAAAATCACATCTTCGGTCATCAATATCATAAAAAAGCCCAATTCTTCAAATAGATCCCTGTTTTCTGGCTTTGTATATATAAAAAGATGCGATCGACCCTTTTCAAATTGATACTGGATTAAATTTGAGATAATTGTACCCGCCAATCCGAGTCCTTGTGCCTCAGGTGCAATAGCAATACATTTTAAAACATTTTGTTCTACGGAGCCCGTTCCCACTATATTGAAATTCTGATCCAAAAGACATATCGTATATTCAATTCCAGTCTCGTACTCTAATTCCATTTTCTTTAAAAATACAATAAGTCGCTCTAAATCCTTTCCGCTAAATGGATTACCTTCAAAGCATATCATTTACTGTCCCTCCCCTTAGTAATTTTGCCCCGCTTTTCAAAGTCTGCCATCATCTGATTTACGTATTGTTCTAATTCTTCTATTGCATGTTTACGGCTTCTGCCGCAGATTTTTGCATCTTCATGGCAAAGCAGACATTTTCTGGGCAATAATCCCAATGCTTTCCGTGATATGGATATATTTTCAGAATCCAAAACATCTATATCAAATAATCTTCCCAGCGGATGGGACTCCTCCAGTTGAATTGCCTTGTCTTTTATTTTTTTTATGTCACCGTTAGCAATTGCGTAAATTGAGGCAAATCCGGCAGGGGATTCTATTGTTTCTTTCTTTGTAATCCATATATCCGTACTATTAAGAACAAATTCCAATTCTCTGTTTCCGGCAAGGAATGCCCGATAAATAGCTAATGAAGTTTTTCTTGTTCCTGGTATATTCATACCGAAGCTTATAATCACACAATTTTTCCCCTTGCTTCTCATACGATTCTGATAAGCTTCCTTCACCTCGCGAAACGCCAACACCTCTGATAATGTTGCTTCCTTATACTTCATCACAAAATTCAAATTTCTTCACTTGACGCACTACGTCTATGATTGTGCCGTCCCTTGCTTCGATAATACCAACTACCCTTTCAGTAAATTGAACCCGCTCTGGTTCTCCTACGATAGAATAGGCAATATCCCGCAATTCTTCAATAGTCATAAAAGGTAAATCCACACGCTTCATACTCGCAATCAAATCCTGCCGCCTTGGATTTATTGCAATACCATAATCGGTTATAACAACATCAATACACTCTCCCGGAGTTGTGACCGTTGTAACCTCCGTACAAATGGCAGGAATTCTTCCCTGAAGCAGAGGAGAGAGTACGATCGTGCATTTAGCTCCTGCTGCAGTATCCGGATGCCCTCCCTGGGCGCCAGTGATTATTCCCTCCGAACCCACCACCACATTACAATTAAAATTCACATCAATTTCCAGGGCTGCCAGGATAACAAAATCCAATTTATTCACGATCGTTCCCTTATTAAATGGATTTGCATATTCACCGGCACTTATTCGATAGTGATTTAAATGTTTTACAGACTCTACAGCTGCCAAATCGAAATCCTGTGTATCCAAAAGGACATCCACTTGGTCATTTATCAATAAATCACACATAGCCTTTGTGAGTCCTCCCACACCAAAACGCATACGAACATTTTGTTCTTTCATCGTCTTGCTCAAAGAAATCGTGGAGGCGATTGACGCCCCGCCTACACCCGTCTGATAAGAAAATCCATCCTTAAAATATGGCGTATTTATGACAAACTGTGTACAACTATCCGCCATCATAAGCTTTCTCATATCCGAAGTCGGTTGGGCGGCACCTGTAGCAATTTTTTTCGGGTTTCCAATTTCATCGGCTACCATCACATAATCTACCTTTGTCATAGAAATATGCGCCGGGAAATTCGGAAAAGGAACCAGACAGTCTGTAATAGCAACTACCTTGTCTGCATAATCCGCATCAGCAACCGCATAAGAGAGAACACCACAATTGGATTTACCGCCAATGCCCCGACAGTTTCCATAGTCGTCGCAGGTCGGCGCTCCAATAAATGCAATATCTATTTTAACCTCCCCACTCTCAATAGCGCGCACTCTTCCACCATGGGAATGCATGACGGCCAGTCCGGTCAGCCGTCCTTCAGAAATCGCCTGACCGATTTTTCCTCTCACTCCGGAAGAATGGATGTTCGTAATTGTACCATCAATAATATAATCCACTAATTTATCATGTGCCTTTCCAAGGGAACTAGAGCAGATCGTAATATCCTTAATTCCCATCTTATGGACCTCCTCCATCACCATGTTTACTATATAATCCCCTTCCCGAAAATGATGGTGAAATCCAAAGGTCATCCCATCTCTGACTTTGCAGCGTACCAACACATCATAGACGCTGTCTGCCAACTTACTGCCATTGGAATTAATGACGCACTTTGTCACAGGACCATCCTTTTTGTATGTATGGCCATCAAAATAATGGCTTCCCTGAAAAATTTCTTTTCCTGTTTTCTTTAAAATATCTTCTGGTATATCCCTTCCGACAGCATTAATCATCTCATAATTCCCCCTTATATATACCTGATGCTTTCGCTAATGCAACAGTTTTTTTTGCTCCGTCAAAAAAGGCAATATCAATCATTTTTCCTTCTACTGTAAATACGCCAATTCCTTTCGCTGTTTTCCCCTCAATCTCCTTAATGACCTTCTCTGCAAAGATAATTTCCTTTTCAGTTGGCGTGAAAATCTTGTGTACAGTAGAAATTTGCCGGGGGTTAATAATCGACTTTCCATCAAACCCCATTAAATAAATGGCTTTTACATCCTTTTCAAATCCCTTCATGTCATCTAAATCAGTATATACCGTATCAAAGCATTGCACGCCTGCCGCTCTGGCAGCGATAATCAAATTCTGGCGGGCTCCCATCAGTTCAATTCCCGTGCCGGTAATATGGGTCTGAAGATCTTTCGTATAGTCACCACCTGACAAGGCTATTCCAAACAGGCGCTCCGATGCTTCACAAATATCCAATACTTTAATAACGCCTCTTGCAGATTCAATTGCCGCCATTAAAAGAGTCCTTCCTTCCGGTATTCCAAATTCCAGCTCTGCTTCCAAAACTTTTCCTTCCACCGCCTTCACTTGCTTGGGCCACTCCGTTTTCGGGATTCGTATTGCATCACATCCTCCGGCAACCGCACAGCGAATATCTTCTTTCCAATAGGGGGTCTCCAAACCATTAATTCTGACAATACGCTCACATTTTCTATAATCAATTTCTTTTAAGGCATGATAAAGAGATAATCTTGCAGCATCCTTTTGGTTCTCGGCAACCGCATCTTCCAAATCCAGGATAATTGAATCTGGTTGGTAAATATACGGATCCCTGACAATTCCCGGTTTTTGGGCATTGAGAAACATCAGCGACCTTCTTAGCCTTTTTTTATTGTCATCTATCACTTTATTGCACCTCCCCACGGCATCTGTTCAAATTGCCCAAGGGAGCGATATACCGCACTTTCTATTCTTGCTTTGATCGTACAGTCCAATGCACCTTTGTCAATAATCGTAATATTTACATCGTCAATATTTAAATTTTTTAGGGTCTGCATTGTCACTTGCTTAATCCTGTTTCCATATTGATTAATCACAGCACTTTCAAGATTAAAACTAATTATTCCATTTCCCGGCTCTATTGTAACCTGACAGTCACAAGATTCCATCGTACCAGACATAGCCGCCTTAATAACTTTCATGACATCTGAACCTCCTCGTTCTTTACTCTATTATTAGCCTAAAATATTAATCTTAAATAGAAAATTCCTTTTCCTTAAAATTTATTTAGATTTTGCCGCGCACCACTAAGGGGCTGTCGGAAAATAGGATAGTCTAAGAAAAGGGCAGTATAACTCGTGCTATACTGCCCTTTTTATTCTGTATTTCGTGCTGCATATTTAGTAGAACTTATTAATTGTATGTTTTTGGCAAGCGGAGAGTGAGATAATCAGATAATCTTTGCTTAAATAGTTGACAAAATAAGTAAAAATTCGTATTCTATGAATGGGTGACAACATCCCCGGCACCTTCTGAGGATGCGATAAGCTTACACTAATAAAAATTAATTAAAGATGAATAATTATTCGTGAATAATATTGTTTATGCAAAATACGAATGATGTTCTTGCGTATTCTTCATCATTAAAAATATTGTTTGAATAAAGTGATGAATAAAGTGATGAATAATTATACCAATTAAAATAAACTTTGGTTGACAAAGCAGATGGGAGGTTGTATGATATCTATCACGAAGAGGTGATAATCAAGAACCACCGAAGTGTTTTTAGGGGCAGGGCCTGCCCACGGGGTACGAAAGGCAGGTCCTGTATAAGTAGTAGCCTATGAGGAAGCTACGTAAATGAGTGTATCATAAATTGAATGTAAAGGGTAGAGTTTAGAGTAAAAAAACTAAAAAAGCGGACCTGCGTCTACTTTTTTTGGCGATTTTGCCCTAAACTACTGCTCTTTTTATTTTTTTTGTTTATTAGAAAATTTACGCTATGATTCGGTAATGACGAATCAATGTTCGGTATTGCCGAATGAAAACGTTGTTATTAGATTGTATAGATGCTATAATTGGGTTAAGTTTGCAAACAAAAAACCCCTCTATTCCTGGAGGTATATTATGGAATTCCAAAATGACATGAAGAATGTCCATGTTCAATCAGTGGGGAAAGCATTGCTGATATTGGATCTGCTGGCTGCGGAGAAATCAGAAATGTCTTTGACTGACATCTCGTCAGCGACAGGCTGGGCCAAGAGTACGGTTCACGGCCTGGTATCTACTTTGAGAGAATACGGATATATTGAGCAGTCTTTGTTCAATGGCCGGTATAAGCTGGGCATAAAGCTGTTTGAAATGGGAAATGCAGTCAAGCGTTCATGGGACATCAATGCAGTGGCCAAGCCTCATCTTAGGCGTTTGAATGAAAAGACCGGTGAGATGGTTCAACTGGCGGTCGAAAAAGAAGGAGAAGTATTATATCTGGATAAGTTAGATGCTCATAAGGATATGAGGATTGTTTCTGATATTGGCATCAGGCTTCCGGTGCACTGCAGCGGATTGGGGAAAGCGCTTTTGGCCTACAGACCCCAGAGTGAGGTTAAAAGGATTGTTAAAGAAAAAGGGATGCGGGCTATGACAGAGCGGACCATTACGACCTTGCCGAAACTCTTTCAGGAGCTGGAAAATGTCAGAAAGAACGGATACAGTATTGATGACCAGGAGATTATGGAAGGTCTTCGGTGTATCGGGGCACCTATTTTTGATTCGGGAAATCAGGTCAGATATGCGATAAGTGTATCGGGGTTTTACTACAAGATGCAGGGACAGCATCTGGACTTTATCATAGAGTCCGTTAAAAAAACTGCAGAAACTATTTCCTATGAAATGGGTTACCGGAAAAAATAAAATAAAAAGTGAAGGAGTGAATGAAATGACACAGCAACAGAATCCGGCCATTGCCAAAAATGTTCAGACCGGAATGTTTACGACAAATTATCATGATCAGGGAAACGGAGACCCGGTTGTCATGCTTCATGGTTCAGGCCCGGGGGTGTCGGCATGGGCTAATTGGAATAAGGTGATGCCGATCCTTGCAGCGAAGTACCGGATATTGGCACCGGATATGGCGGGCTTTGGTTTTACCGAACGCAAAGAAGGCGTTGTTTATAACATGGATACCTGGGTAAAACAGACGATTGACTTCATGGATGCAATGAAAGTAGACAAAGCCAGCTTAGTGGGAAATTCTTTTGGCGGTGCGTTGGCGCTGGCTATAGCTGTAAAGTATCCGGAGCGGGTCAATAAGCTGGTCTTAATGGGAAGCATGGGTGTTTCTTTCCCAATTACATATGGATTGGATAAAGTATGGGGCTATACCCCTTCTTTTGAAAATATGAAAGAGCTGTTGGATATTTTTGCATATGACCGATCGATCGCCAATGATGACCTGGCTATGATGCGTTATGAATCCAGTAAAAAACCAGGCTTTCAGGAGAGCTTTTCCTCAATGTTCCCGACGCCGCGTCAGGAGGGAGTGGAAAAGATGGCCGCAAATGAAATCTATCTGCGTAATATTAAGAATGAGACGCTGATCGTCCATGGTCGGGAAGACCAGGTAATTCCGACCGAGACTTCTTATCGCTTAATTAATATGCTGGAGAATGCCGAGCTTCATATCTTTGGCAAATGCGGACACTGGACACAGATTGAAAAAGCACAGAAATTTGCAGACTTAGTAATCAATTTCCTGCAGTGTTAAGATTTTGAGACGGGGTAGTGTTTATGAAAAAAATGGAACGAGAAGAATATTCAGATATGCTTTATGAAGCAGAGCGAAGCCGGACACAGATTCAGCCGCTCACTTCGATGGATGAAAGCCTGAATATAGATGACGCTTATTATATTCAGCTGAATAATATTGACAGGGCTGTAAAGGCGGGTCAGGTTATATCGGGTAAAAAAATAGGTCTGACTTCTGAAGGAATGCAAAAACAACTGGGAGTCGGGGAACCGGATTATGGCCACTTGTTTGAATGTATGGACTGTCATGACAACAAAGTATCTGTGGATGCCCTGATTCAGCCTAAAATAGAAGCAGAGCTGGCATTTGTCCTAAAAGATGATTTGTCAGGTGAGAACATCACCGCAGAAGATGTGGTGGCAGCCACCGACTATGTGGTTGGGGCCTTTGAAATCGTGGACAGCCGGATTGCCGATTGGAAGATAAAGCTGGTTGACACAATTGCCGATAATGCATCATCCGGAAGGTATATACTGGGTACTAAAAGAATTTCGCCGACCAGCGAACTCGCCGATATCACAATGAATTTATATAAGAATGGTGAATTTCTGGCGACAGGAAGCGGTGCAGCTGTTTTAGGTGATCCGTGCCTGGCTGTTGCCTGGCTGGCAAACCGGCTGAAAGATTACGGTGTTATGCTGAAGAAGGGAGAAGTTATCCTTTCGGGAGCTTTTTCGGCCGCACCGGAAGCAACGCGTGGTGATAAGTTTACTGCTGAGTTTTCAGAACTGGGAACGATTACGGCGGAATTTATTTAGCAGGAGGTGAATTTGTGGACAAGATAAAAGTGGCGGTAATTGGACCTGGCAATATCGGCAGTGATCTGATGTATAAGATCTTCAGAAGCCGGCACATGGAAATGGCGTTAATGACAGGCATCGTGGAATCAGAGGGAATTAAACGGGCGAGAGGACTTGGAATCGATGTATCTACCGACGGGGTGGATGCGGTGGTCAGACGGGATGATATCCGGATCGTCTTTGAGGCGACGAGTGCATCCGCGCATAGGGCAAATGCTCCATTATTAAAAGAGGCCGGTAAGACATCTATTGATTTGACGCCGGCGGCGGTAGGACCTTATTGTGTACCAAGCGTGAACCTGGACCAGCTGCTGCAGGAACAGGATATTAACATGGTAACCTGCGGCGGTCAGGCAACGATACCGATCATCCATGCAATTGAGCGGGCTGCCGGGGCAGAATATGCTGAGATCGTTGCATGTATTTCATCTAAAAGTGCCGGTCCCGGTACACGGGCTAATATGGATGAGTTTACCGAAACTACGACAAAGGCAATCGTCCAAGTTGGAGGTGCAGACAGGGGGAAGGCGATCATCGTGTTGAATCCTGCCGAACCGCCGTTGATGATGACCAATACGGTCATGGTCAGGATCAAGGATAAAAAGGTTGATTTTGCAGTAATCGAAAAATCTGTTCAGGAGATGGTTGCTGAAATGTTGAAATATGTTCCCGGATACCGCTTGAGGGTGCCGCCGGTGCTGGATGGGGATAAGGTGACTACAGTTATTGAAATCGAAGGTCAGGGGGATTTCCTGCCAGTGTACTCCGGTAATTTAGATATTATCAATTCGGCTGCTGTAGCAGCAGGCGACAGGATTGCCTGCAGACTCTTGGAAGGGGTGGCTCAAAATGAATGACAGACAGTTATTTCTCGTCGATACGACAATGCGGGACGGAAGTCATGCCGTAAGGCACGGCTTTACCGGAGATCAGGTAGCAGCTATCGCAAGAGGGCTGGACGAAAGCGGAGTGCCGTTCATTGAAGTCTCTCATGGTGACGGGCTGGGAGGCTCCAGTTATACTTATGGATTCTCCGGAACGAATGAGTTCGATTTGATTAAAGCTGCAGGTAAAGTGATTGAAAAGGGAAAACTGACCGTATTACTTTTACCGGGAATCGGCACCATTGAGGATTTAAAAAGGGCAAAAGAATGCGGAGCTCAGGTGGTACGTGTGGCTACCCATGTGACGGAAGCGGATGTCAGTGCCCAGCATATCCGGGCGGCAAAAGAAATGGGAATGATGGCTGTAGGATTCCTGATGATGGCACATATGGCATCCCCGGAGGTTATTGCCGGTGAGGCTAAAAAGATGGAAAGCTATGGTGCTGATTATATTAATCTTGCAGATTCTGCCGGTTATCTGACACCAAAGGGAGTCGCGGACAGAATTCGGGCGGTAAAAGATGCTGTCAACATACCTGTTGGTTTCCACGCTCATAACAATCTGGGGATGGCATCGGCCAACTCGCTGGCTGCGGTAGAAGCAGGAGCGGTCTACATAGATGCGACGATCGGCGGATTAGGGGCTGGTGCTGGTAATACACAGATTGAAGCGATCTTGGCGATACTTAAGCGGGAAGGGTATAATATTGGCGGCGACTTATATGGTCTGATGGATCTGGCATCTGGCGTAGTCAGGCCGATGATGCTGCGGCCGCAGGAAGTCGACGCCGGTTCCCTGATGCTTGGATATACGGGAGTCTATTCCAGTTTTCTGCTTCATGTTTACCAGGCGGCGGAAAAATATGATCTGGATGCCAGGGATATCTTAGTGGAATTGGGACGCAGAAAGATGGTGGGTGGACAGGAAGATATGATCATCGACGTGGCCTACCAGCTGAAAGCGGGAGCCAGGCAATGAAAGACGGGAAACATTTGATTTATGTAAAGGATGAAGAACGGATCATTGAATGTAATCACGATGAGGTTATCCTTGAAGCGCTAAAGCGGGAAAATGTATACGGAATGGCAAAAGGATGCTTTGGCGGCGGCTGTGGTATATGCAAAATCCAGGTTCTGGATGGACAGTATGAGATTATTCAAAAAATGAGCCGGGCTCATATCAATCCGGCGGAACGAGAAGAAGGTTATGTTTTAGGGTGCTGTGTAAAATTAAAAAGTAATGTAACCATTATAAAAGAGAAAACCATATAAGAAAGGCAGGGATGCAATATGGCATTAGGTGGAGTAATCAGACCAGGTTTGATTCAGTTGAAAGTATTGGATTTGGATAAGACGTTAAAGCATTATACGGAGTATTTGGGCTTGAATGAAGTGTGCCGGACAGATGACGGGCGTGTATGCTTGAAAGGGTATGACGAATTTGAACATCATTCGGTAGTATTGAAACTTGCTGATGAAGCCGGATTTGATCTGGCGGCGTTTAAGGTGGAATCAGAAGCGTATTTGAGCGAATTGGAAAAGAGGATCCGGGCATTCGGTTATGAAACTTATGATGTTGATGCGAATACCGACCAGCCGGGGTTTGGACGGAGAGTTGGCTGTAAGATCTGCACCGGTCACCATTTAGAATTTTATGCAACTGTAGAACAGGCGGAACAAAGACCGGAGTTGCTGAATCCCAATATCTGGACCACACCGCCGAGAGGGATGAAGTGTCAGAGATTTGATCATATGCTGCTTTATGGACCGGGGATCGAGGAAGCCGAGAGATTTTGTGTAGAGGTGCTGGGGATGTATGTTCCGGAAGTGTGCAATCTGCCGGATGGAAAACGGCTTGCATCCTGGATTACTGGCTCTAATAAGCCTCATGATCTTGCATTTGTAGAGTATGAACGGCCGAACACAATACATCATGTTGGTTTTCTGCTGGAGGACTGGCATGATGTGGGAAATGCGGCGGATTATATGGGACGCTATAATATCAAGAGAGATGTAGGACCAACGAGACATGCTATTACCAGAGGACAGACCATTTATTTCTGGGATCCTTCCGGTAATCGAAACGAAGTATATGCCGGTGGCTATACGGCATACCCGGATCATCCGCAGCGAGTATGGGATGCCGATCAACTGGGAAGGGGACTGTTCTATTATGAAGGCGAACTGTTTCCTAGCTTCCTTTCAATTGTGACCTAGTCGATAATTGAATTATTAGGTCTGCCGGACGCAGCAACGGGGTCCGGAATAACTGAAAGTGTACACGGACAACGTTCCGTCAATCGTTCACTTTCAGTTATTCCAGACCCCGTTGCTCACTGAAATTCAAGTGCGGCAAGTATAGAATGCTGTCACATAATTTATATTTAAGCAAAAATAAATATTATATGTGGATACGACAAAAGGCACGGTTTATTCGTGCCTTTACTAATTATGATTCCCAAATCATAAGATATTCAATTTCGTTTGTGTTTTTGTCTGTTTTTTCGGAGTTGATACTGAAATTTTCTCGTTTGTAGAAGTCGATGGCGCGTTCATTTTTTTTGTATACATGTAATGATAGACGGGTTTTGAATTTTTTTGCGTGATCCAGAAGTTGTTTACCGATGCCCTGGGACTGTGCTTCGTTATAGACGAAGATGCCGCCGATATAGCTGTCGATCAGCCCTATGAAGCCCTGGATTTCATAATCGGCATCATCCTCGAATATGTATAACTCTGAATGTAACAGCATTTCTTTTGCCATTTCGTAGCTTTCCTGCCAATAGGTTTTTGAAACAAAATCATGGGCCTGGGTGTTGGCCTCAAGCCATATATACATGACTTTGTCTAAGTCTTTTTTCTGTAGTTTTCTGATCATCCTGTATTCTCCTTTTGTGTTCTGATTATCATTATATCAAATCTGATAAAAAATGATACTTTTTTATTGTTTTACAGATTTGCATGTGTAAGTAATCAGAGACAGCTGAGTAATTTCTAAAATTATCAAAATATAGGCAATACCAAAACTCTGACAATGTTGAGATAATGTTATTGGAGGAATATACTATGATAAGATATGATGTGTTATGGAAAACCATGAAAAAGAAAGGGATTACTCAATATAAGCTCATTGTTGATTACAACATCAGCCGTGGTTTGCTGGACAGATTAAAGAAAAATGAAGGTGTTACAACCCATACGATTGATACATTGTGCAACATTCTGGATTGCGACATCTGTGATATAGTGGAACATATTAAAGAGAATAAAGAAAAGAGCTGATTTGGGAGAATTTTAATATGTAATATTAAGGATTCTTCCTTTTTTATTGGGGAATACAATGGTCGAATGGAGGTTCCGTATGATAAATATCATGCTGATAGAACCTGATGAAGAGTTGCAGATGCAGTTTAAACTAGCACTACAACATTACCCTGATATGGTATTGGTTGCGGAGACAGGCAATGAAATGCTTGCTCTGAAAGCGCTGAAAGAAATTCATGTCGACGTGATCATACTGGATCTGGAACTTCGTCAGGGAAGTGGAATACTTTTTTTGAAAAAGATTGAATATATGATTGATCCGAAACCGTTTATTATGGTTGTTACACAGGTGGAATCCAAGGTGATCTTTGACACGATAAGACAACTTGGAGTAGATTACATCTGGAAAAAGCGTAATAAAACTTCATCGGCAAATGTGCTTCTTGAGATCGTTGAGGTCAGCAAACAGCAAATTAAAACGAATTCGGGTAAAACTGCTGAGCAGATAAGAGAAAAATTAAATAATAAGACTCAAATCAGGTTTCTCCGCAAAATGGTAGAAGAATATCTTGAGGACATGGGATTTTCTTATAAATATATCGGTACGAAGTATCTCAATGAGGCCTTGTTTTTAGTTATTGTAAATCAGGATCTGGAGATGAATGTTACGAAAGCCCTGTATCCTCAGATCGCTAAAACGTTTAACTGTAACCTTGATGGCGTAGAAAAAAATATAAGAGTTACCATTGAAGATGTCTGGTCGCGTAAAACTATGAGTGAACTGAAGATATTGTATCCATACGAATGGAATGAAAGGACCGGGCGGCCGACCAATCGGGAATTTCTCCGCAATGCCAGCAGACAGATACTCAAATGAGGAAGAGGTAATTTAGTGAGGGAATGTGCTAATAATGTAAGTTGATGAAATTGTGCCGGCATGTGTTGACAGGCTTTTCCCGAAATACTACAATGAGCTCACAAAGATAAATTTACAAGGAGGCAGATAAGATGGATGCAGGAAAATTAAGCAGGATTTTAAAAGCGATGGAAGAGCAGGCAATACCGCAGATGGTTATTTCTGATCCAACGGCAATCTTCTATCTTACCGGTAAATGGATTCATCCCGGTGAAAGATTATTGGCTTTGTATTTAAATGTTAACGGCAGACACAAACTGTTGATCAATGAATTATTTCCGCAGGAAAAGGATCTCGGCGTAGAGTTAGTCTGGTACAACGATATCCAGGACGGTGTGGAGATTTTAAGCCGGTATGTTGAAAAGGACAAGACCATTGGGATTGATAAGACATGGCCATCCAGGTTTCTGCTTAGACTGCAGGAGTTGGGCGGCGGCAGCAAGTTTGTGAACGGCTCGCTGATCGTCGATTATGTCAGAATGATCAAAGATGAGAAAGAACAAGAACTGATGCGTGAATCATCCCGCTTAAATGATATTGCGATGGAAAAAATCATTCCGTATGCAGGCAAAGGATTAACCGAGAATGAGCTGGCGCAAAAAGTGCTTGAAATCTATAAAGAAATGGGCTGTGAGGGTGTTTCCTTCGATCCTATTACCGCTTATGCCAAAGGAGCCGCTGATCCGCATCATGCCACCGATGACAGTATGGGTAAAAGGGGCGATTGCGTCGTACTTGATATTGGTGCTTTTAAAGACAATTATGCTTCCGATATGACCAGAACCGTATTCATTGGAGAGGTGTCTGATAAGGCTAAGGAAATTTATGATATTGTCGTGGAAGCTAATATGCGCGGAATTGCTGCCGCGAAACCAGGTAACCGCATGTGCGATGTGGATCTGGCTTGTCGGAATTATATCGAAGAAAAGGGATATGGTAAATACTTTACCCATCGGACCGGTCATTCTATTGGTTTGGAGGATCATGAATTCGGCGATGTTTCTTCGGTCAATGAAGATATTATTAAAGTCGGACAGTGTTTCTCGGTAGAGCCGGGGATCTATCTCCAGGAAGAAGGAATCGGGGTACGTATTGAAGACCTTGTAATCATAACCGAAGACGGTTGTGAAGTACTCAATCACTTTACGAAAGACCTGATCGTGGTTCCGCAGGAATAGGTACTGACTAAATCTTTACTTTTCTCCGGGTCTGTACTAAAATAGTGACAGACAGTCTAGAGTCTGAAAAGACCAAGCTCAAGTTTTTAATATAGGAGGAAAGCAGAATGAACAGAGAACAGGCAAATGATATTTTATTGAAATATATGGAGGGGGAAGCATACCGTCAGCATTCTTATGCGGTGGAAGCGATCATGAAGGGGCTGGCCAGGCGTCTGGCACCGGACCAGGAGGAATACTGGGGCATCGCCGGTCTGCTGCACGATCTGGATGAGGAGCAATGCGACTGGAAGAACCATCCGGAGGTACACGGCCCGACTTCAGTGGAAATTTTGAAGAAAGAAGGTATTGATGATCCGGTTCTTTTTGACGCGATCAAGGCTCATAACCCGGCATGCGGGATGAAGGCTAAGACCACCTTTCAGTATGCACTGCTGGCAGCCGATCCAATGAGCGGATTTGTAAAAGCGGTTGCTCAGATATATCCCGATAAAAAGATTGCCAGTGTCAAGCACAAATCGGTGATGAAGCGTTTCAACGAACTTCGTTTTGCTTCCGGTGCTAACCGTGACTATATGGAGATGATTGAGTTCACCGGGCTGAGTTTGGATGACCTGATCGATGTGGCATTGGAAGAGATGAGATCTATTTCTGATGTGCTGGGGTTATAGCGTTTATAATTTATATGTTTATAATCTATATATAGTAGAATTGCGGAATGCGTTTTGGCACATCTAGTCAGAACGCATTTTTATTGGTTAAATCCCTTGATAGTGCTTGACTTTCGCGCTATTTTGTAATAAAATATTCTAGCGTGCACGAAAATGCATTTATTTTTGTGTACCGTAAACCGTTTATTGAACATTAGCAGTTCAGCAACCTAAGTCCTCATATAATATGAGGCGAAATAATCGTAGGAGGTGAAAGGAATGCCAACATTCAACCAATTAGTAAGAAAAGGCCGTGAAACTTCAACCAAGAAGTCAACCGCTCCGGCTCTGCAGAAGGGTTACAACTCTTTGAGAAAAAGAACTACCGATGCTTCTGCTCCGCAGAAGAGAGGCGTGTGTACCGCAGTTAAGACCGCTACACCGAAGAAGCCGAACTCAGCGCTGCGTAAGATTGCCAGAGTACGTCTTTCTAACGGCATTGAAGTGACCAGTTATATTCCTGGCGAAGGACATAACCTTCAGGAGCATAGCGTTGTTCTGATTCGTGGCGGCAGGGTAAAAGACTTGCCGGGTACCAGATACCATGTTATCAGAGGAACACTGGACACAGCAGGTGTTGCCAACAGAAGGCAGTCGCGTTCTAAGTATGGTGCTAAGAGACCAAAAGACGCGAAAAAAAGCTAGAGCACTTAGTGAATGCAAGCGACAGCGCAGCATTAACTAAGTCTTGAAGAACTACAATATCACAACTAAAAATTGAGTATCACAAACAGAACTATGATTAATTCTTGAGTGTTATTTATTTAGGAAAAGATATCTTTTTGAATATTAGCAATTCAAGAAGCTTAGGTTGCGGGTTAGTATATATACGATATTTGTATGTGTGTCCCGCGCGAACACATAGCAGACACATGTGAGTACCGATGAATTAATCACGCACTCGTTCAGAGACGAATGCAAATATGTTTAAGGAGGGAAGAACCGTGCCACGTAAAGGACATACAGGTAAAAGAGACGTTTTAGCGGATCCGTTATACAACAATAAAGTGGTAACCAAACTTATCAATAACATTATGTTAGATGGTAAGAAAGGTGTTGCTCAGAAGATTGTATACGGAGCATTTGCAAGAATTGAAGAAAAGTCTGATAAGCCAGCTATCGAAGTGTTTGAAGAAGCAATGAACAACGTTATGCCGGTATTAGAAGTAAAGGCAAGACGTATCGGTGGAGCAACTTATCAGGTGCCGATTGAAGTCAGAGTTGACCGAAAACAGGCATTAGCGCTTCGCTGGATCACTTTGTTTTCACGCAAAAGAGGCGAGAAGACGATGGAAGAGAGATTGGCGAACGAACTTATGGATGCATCCAACAATACCGGAGCATCTGTAAAGAAAAAAGAAGATATGCATAAAATGGCAGAGGCTAATAAGGCATTTGCGCATTATAGATTTTAGGAGGAATGAATCTTGGCTGGAAGAGAATATCCATTAGAGAGAACCAGGAACATCGGTATTATGGCTCATATTGATGCTGGTAAGACTACGCTGACCGAGCGTATCTTATACTATACCGGTGTTAACTATAAGATTGGGGATACTCACGAAGGAACTGCTACCATGGACTGGATGGAACAGGAACAAGAACGTGGTATTACAATCACTTCAGCAGCTACGACATGCCACTGGACACTACAGAAGGAAGCGCAGGCCGATCCGGATGCTCTGGAGCATCGTGTTAATATTATTGACACACCGGGCCACGTTGACTTCACGGTGGAGGTTGAACGTTCACTGCGCGTGCTTGACGGAGCTGTTGGTGTGTTCTGTGCTAAGGGTGGTGTTGAGCCGCAATCAGAAAATGTGTGGCGTCAGGCTGACACATATAATGTGCCGAGAATGGCATTCATCAATAAGATGGACATTTTAGGTGCGGATTTCTATGGTGCAGTAGAACAGATCAAGACCAGATTAGGTAAAAATGCAATTTGCCTGCAGCTGCCGATCGGAAAAGAAGATAATTTCCAGGGAATCATCGATCTGCTGGAAATGAAAGCTTATATCTTCCATGATGATAAAGGCGAGGACATTACAGTTGGAGAGATTCCGGCTGACATGGCTGATGATGCGGAATTGTACCGTACCGAATTAGTAGAGAAAATCTGCGAACTGGACGATGATCTGATGATGGAATACCTGGAGGGTGAAGAACCTTCTATTGAAGCACTGAAAGCAGTTTTACGAAAGGCTACATGTGAGTGTACAGCAATTCCGGTATGCTGCGGCAGTGCATACAGAAACAAAGGGGTCCAGAAATTATTGGATGCGGTATTGGAATATATGCCGGCACCGACTGACATCCCGGCAATCGACGGGATAGATGATGAAGGAAATCCGACTGTGAGACATTCTTCAGATGAAGAGCCGTTTTCAGCGTTAGCATTTAAGATCATGACCGACCCGTTTGTAGGAAAACTTGCCTATTTCAGAGTTTATTCAGGAACAGTGAACTCCGGTTCTTACGTCCTGAATGCAACGAAAGGTAAGAAAGAACGTGTGGGACGTATCCTGCAGATGCATGCAAACAAGCGGGAAGAGCTTGACAAAGTATATTCAGGGGACATCGCAGCAGCGATCGGATTCAAGTTGACAACAACAGGTGATACTATTTGTGATGAAAGACATCCGGTCATCTTAGAGTCGATGGAATTCCCGGAACCGGTTATCGAACTGGCGATTGAGCCTAAAACGAAAGCTTCTCAGGGAAAACTTGGTGAGTCGCTGGCGAAACTGGCGGAAGAAGATCCGACTTTTAGAGCTCATACCAATAAGGAAACCGGACAGACTATTATCGCCGGAATGGGTGAACTTCATCTTGAAATCATCGTTGACAGACTTCTTCGCGAATTCAAGGTTGAGGCGAATGTAGGTGCACCTCAGGTTGCTTATAAAGAGTCATTCACCAAATCTGCAGATGTTGACAGCAAATATGCGAAACAGTCTGGCGGACGTGGTCAGTACGGACATTGTAAAGTTAAGTTTGAACCGATGGACGTGAATGGTGAAGAAATCTATAAATTTGAATCAAAGGTGGTCGGCGGTTCGATTCCGAAGGAATATATCCCGGCCGTTGGTGCAGGTATCGAAGAGGCGATGAAGGCTGGTATGCTGGGTGGGTTCCCGGTAGTGGGCATTCACGCGACCGTATACGATGGTTCTTACCATGAAGTCGATTCAAGTGAAATGGCATTCCACATCGCCGGATCATTAGCATTCAAGGATGCGATGAGGAAATCATCTCCGGTACTTCTGGAGCCGATCATGAAGGTTGAAGTTACCATGCCGGAAGAATATATGGGTGATATCATCGGTGATATCAATTCCCGCCGTGGTCGGATCGAAGGTATGGATGACTTAGGCGGCGGTAAGATCGTTCGCGGTTATGTGCCGTTGTCAGAGATGTTTGGATATGCGACAGATTTACGTTCCAGAACCCAGGGACGCGGTAATTATTCAATGTTCTTTGAGAAATATGAGCCGGTTCCGAAGTCGGTACAGGAAAAAATCTTGTCCACTAAAAATGATTAAGAAAAACAGTAAAAAGGCTTGAAAAACTGTATGATTTGAAATATAATCAGAAATAGCCGAGTTAATATCGAAACTATGAAAAAATGCCTAAAAAGGCAGATATATTTAAGGAGGACATTCAAAATGGCTAAAGCTAAATTTGAGAGAAACAAACCACATTGTAATATCGGAACGATTGGTCACGTTGACCATGGTAAAACAACATTAACCGCAGCGATTACCAAGACTCTTAACACCAGATTGGGAACCGGTGAGGCAGTTGCGTTTGATAACATCGATAAGGCTCCGGAAGAAAGAGAACGTGGAATCACAATCTCTACTTCTCACGTTGAGTATGAGACTGAAAACCGTCACTACGCTCACGTTGACTGCCCGGGACATGCCGATTATGTTAAGAATATGATCACCGGCGCGGCACAGATGGATGGTGCTATCCTTGTTGTTGCTGCTACCGATGGTGTTATGGCTCAGACTAAAGAGCATATTCTGCTTTCGCGTCAGGTAGGTGTACCTTATATTGTAGTATTCATGAACAAATGTGACATGGTTGATGATGAAGAATTATTAGAATTAGTAGAAATGGAAATCCGTGAATTGTTAAGTGAATATGAATTCCCGGGTGATGATACGCCGGTTATTCAGGGTTCAGCTCTTAAGGCTCTTGAAGATCCTTCAGGCGAATGGGGTGACAAAATTCTTGAGCTTATGAAAGCTGTTGATGAGTGGGTTCCGGATCCGCAGAGAGATACCGACAAACCGTTCCTGATGCCTGTAGAGGATGTATTCTCAATTACCGGACGTGGTACTGTTGCTACCGGTAGAGTAGAGCGTGGTATGCTTCACGTGTCTGACGAAGTTGAAATCGTTGGTATCAAAGAAGAAACCCGTAAAGTTGTTGTTACTGGCGTGGAAATGTTCCGTAAGCTTCTTGATGAAGCTCAGGCTGGTGATAACATCGGTGCACTGCTTCGTGGTGTTCAGAGAGACGAAATCGAAAGAGGCCAGGTTCTTGCTAAGCCGGGATCTGTAACCTGCCATACAAAGTTTACCGCACAGGTATACGTTTTGACCAAGGATGAAGGTGGACGTCATACTCCGTTCTTCAACAACTACAGACCTCAGTTCTACTTCAGAACAACGGATGTAACTGGTGTTTGTAACTTGCCGGATGGTGTAGAAATGTGCATGCCTGGTGATAACATTGAAATGACCATCGAGCTGATTCACCCGATCGCTATGGAACAAGGTCTTACATTTGCTATCCGCGAAGGTGGACGCACAGTTGGTTCAGGACGTGTTGCTACTATCATTGAGTAAGCAATAAAATAGAATCTATAGTTTATCGCAATCCTTTGTTTTCAAGGGATTGCGGTTTTTAGGTATAATAAATTCTTGCCGGATGGTTTCCGGCAAAATAAATTTATCGGAGGAATAATCTCTATGAAAAAAATTATCATTCTTATGTTGGCATTGATGCTGGCAATCTCCCTCGCTGCTTGTAGCGGAAAGGACAACGGTAGTTCAAACACGGCTGGCAGCAGCAATGCGCCCGATTCAGGTGAGGCTGACACAACTACAAGCGATGAGAGCAGTGTTACCCAACCAAAAGCAACAGAGGAAAATGTGAAAAGCGACGGCTATGATAAATTCAGCCAGTTGAAAATTGGTATGACCGAAAGCGAGGTTAATGCTGTTTTAGGTGAACCGGAAAGAGTAGATAAGGCCTATTATTATTACATTGTAACCGTAAACGGAAAAGATTTAGAACTAGAGGTATGGATTAACACCGTAGACGGTTTAGTCACGTATATAAGTGGAGATTTTTCCGGAAGCGATTACAGGGCAGAATTTGCCGACAGCGCAACTGATCTTTCAAAGGCTGACGGCTTGGAGAGCGGTGAAATTAACACTTATGATGCCTGCGTAAGCACTTTTAAAACCCCTGGCTTTTTGATGAACATAGACGAAGACGGAACAAAGACATATCTTTGGGTTGATGCTGATGATGGCTATTTAAAAGTTACTGTTAAAGCTGACGGAAGCGTAGAAGCATATAGCGGCTATTGTTAAATAATCAAACAGCTGCATCTTTTATTTGCGTTATTCTCCTTTTCCAGAGAACCATTGAACGGACTATAGCTATTGTAAAGCCGCCATTCTGGCGGCTTTATTTTTTTAGATAAAAATTCAATGTCAAAAAAATCCAGTCCTTCCTATTGACTTTTTTTTCCTGTTGACTTATTATAAAAACACGGCTTTGTCTACCATACATGATTGTTTTGGGACGCGTCCAATTGAATAAATTGATGTTGACCGATCCATCTAATTTGGAAGTCTGCTTTGTCTGTTGCAGGAAAAAGCCCGGTCTAAAAAGCGTAAAGAAAGGAGCGATAATGATGATTTTTGATAATTCACATAAGAAAACCAATGAATCTAGGATTTTAGAAAATGATAATAATAAATTTTGGGGAGGGAATAGCTAATGATACACCGAGGTAGAAAAAATTTAGCAATTTTAATTGTACTGATTATGTTAATTCAAGTATCTGGCATATCGGTTTCTGCTGATCAGGGTGTTGATCGGAACATTTCAAATGAAAATATTGCTGCAGAAGAAGCAATTGACCTAACAGGAGCTGCGGCAGCGACAGAGGATGGCAGCGGAGAAGATGACGCGAAGATGGAAGAAACGACTGAGAACGTCATCACGGACAAAAGTTCTTCTGGTAAAGGGGTTCGGAGCGGCTCTGTAGATATCACAGATTATATTATATTCACCAACGGTGAATTAACTTCCTCGTCCGGGATTATCAATGAGGGGGATACGGATATAGTTTTCGGTTACTGGGCGTCTTATACATTTGGCACTGACTGGTCAGTTGACTTTGCCGCTCTTGCTGCTGACGGCATTACCTTGGAAGCCGGAGATTATTTCACATTTACTGTACCGGATATATTTGGCCCTCAGACCTTTACCCTGGGCGATGCGAGTGGAGTCTGGGCAACGGTTGAGATAGATGCGGACGGAAACGGAAAAGTAACCTTTGCTTCAGCAGTTGAAGGGAAACAGGACCTGTCGGGATCGCTTGAGCTCAAGGCAACTTATAAGGAGAGTACTAAGGATATACCGGTTGAATGGACTTTCGAGTTTGGCAATGACACATTCGAGTATACAGGACAATCCGGAGGTGGTGACCCCATTGGCAACAACCACCATTATGTAAAAGATGCCGCAAAATTCTCGATAGGTAAGAGCGGTGACTATTATGGATGGCAAGCTTTCATTAATATGATGGGGGATGACTGGACGGGTGAGGTCACAATAGAGGACACTCTTGGTCCGTATCATAAGATGGCGCCCTGCCAGGACAGTAGTGCCAGTCAAGAACGTTACGGGGTTGACGGCATTGACTATTTATCCATTGGTGTAATCGATTGGGAGCAAATGCGTGAGGATTATAATTCTTTTGTTCAATACAGCAAAAGCATTTCTTCTGAAATCTTATGGTATCGCAAGCCAGCCAACAGTACCATTTGGAAGCAAAGCAGCTATAGGACAGCGGATGAAATAACATCCGGTTATACGAGTTTTATGATAAATAGTATGCGCTGGTGGGCACAAGGCAGTTATTACGACTATATAACGCCTTATACCGGTGGGCTGGAAAGCATTGAGGTGACGCCCGGCGGCTATAAAATCATTTTTCCCGATGGCGCTTTGAATGAACAAAGCTTGGTTCTCTTGTACTATACAGAGCTTTCGTCAGGATATACACCGCCGACCCTTGATAATGATATAAAAGTTACAGGGACAGACATAGAATATGAGACGCAGTCGACACATACTGTCTCTGGAAGCGGTTCAATCAGCGGAACAGCTGGGGAAATCACCATAATTAAGTTCGATTCCAGCGGACATGAAACGCTGGCTGAAGCAAGTTTCGAATTGATAAAGGAAACTGTCATTTGCGGAACCGAGACAACAGGAAGCAACGGAATGGTAATTTTTAAACTTCGGTCAGATGGCAACGGATATGCAGGGACATATACACTGACGGAGACCGCTGCCCCGCCGTCATATACCATACTGTCTGAGCCATTAATGATTGAGATCAATAGTACCGGTAAAATTCTCTCGGTCAATGGCACGACCGTTTCGGCGAACCAAAATACAGATATATACAGTGCGGATAATGAAAAAATCTGTACGGTCATCAACGGCGGTTTACAGTTGCACGTATACAATCATAAAGCGGAAAAGGTAAGCATAAGCGGCAGTAAGACATGGGATGATGCAGAGAATCAGGCCGGAAAGCGACCGGACAGCATTGTAGTGAACCTGTTGGCAGACGATGAGCCGATCGACAGCAAAAAAGTCACCGCAAATGATAACTGGACCTATGGCTGGACCGATCTGCCGAAGTATGCGGATGGTGAGGAGATCATCTATACGGTTACGGAAAATCCGGTCAGCGAATACGACACCGAAATTACCGGCTTTGATATCACCAACACCTATCGGCCACAGATCAGCGTATCCAAGATTAATAGTGCAGGAAGTGAATTATCCGGAGCATCTCTGACGATCTACGAGGCCGATGCAGATGGTAAGGCAACGGATGTCATAGCGAAAGACAAGGATGGGAAGGAGCTGACCTGGGTAACCACAGGGGAAGTGAAAGATATCACAGGAATAGCGGAAGGAACGTATATACTGCACGAAGAAGCAGCTCCAGAAGGTTACTATGTGGCATACGACATCCTTTTTACGGTCAATGCTGATGGGACGGTAACAAAAGACAGTGCTGCGGGCGATATTGACGGAAATACAATCATCATGACAGACTTAAGGTATGAAGAAGTAATGGCAGAAAGGGTTGCTCTGGTGATCGGGAAAACAGTAACCGGTACCGCAGGGGACCCGGAGCAGGAGTTTACATTTACCTTAAAATTGTTTGATAAAAACGGAGAAGAAGTAACGGAGAGTTTCCCTTATGACGGATCCAAAACAGGAACGATTAAGAGCGGAGAGAGTGTGAAGCTGAAGCATGGAGAATCTATCAAAATCTATGATATACCGCTAGATGTACAGTATGCGGTGGTGGAAAGCGGCAATGAAGGTTATACAGTGAAAACGAAAAATACGTCAGGGACTATTGATGAGATAGGTAGAACGGCACAATTTACGAACCACAAGGATAATCCGGATGACGATGAGGATGGCGGCGGTACATTGAAGGCAATCGGACGCAAAGTAAAAACCGGTGATAATTCACATGTACTGTTATACGGTATTATAATGCTATTCACCGGAATGGGAATATTTATATTAACGTTACGCCACATAAAGAAGAAAAAAAACATTTTTAAATGATAATTACCAAAAGGGGCTGTCCTGAAATATAAAATTTCAGCAGTCCCTTTTAATATCGTAACTTACTGTAGATAATCCTGCGTCAAAATAGTTCATTATTAATAATATATCGGCCGGCTTCCGTTGATCGTTTCATTAATATATGCGGTCAGGCAGTTGACCGCTTTTTCTGCATCCCGTTCTTCTATGCACCGGCATAGTGAAATCGTATTCTGGTACAGAGACTCAATCCCATGCAATTGACAATAGCGTTCCCATAAAGACAATACCATCACTTTAAAGGACTGAAAGATCAGCGGAATCAATACGTTGCCGGAGAGGATTGCCAGTTCGTGCTGGAAATCGAAGGCATAGCTGCCTGCCTCGGCAAAGGTGGCTGATGTCTGAATCTTCTCGGCGAGATTAATCAATAGCAGTAATTCTTCATCCGTAATCTTGGGGATGCACTGTCTGACGGCGAGGGAATCAAGGGCAATCCGCACCTCCAGAATCGATCGGATCTCATCGGCTCGCAGTACGCCGCTATTGTAATTCATAATCGAGATCAGCGTGTCCAGGGTTCCGTTCCGGCGGTAATCTGAAACAAAGGTCCCGACCCGCGGCTTAATGGTGAGAAAACCTTTCCGTGCCAGGACGCTGATGCCGCTGTTAACAACGGCCCGGCTGACCTGCATGGACTCGGCGATTTCCCGCTCCGGCGGAAGTTTCTCTCCGATTGCCAGTTTCCCTGACAATATCTGTGATTCTAATTCTTGAATAAAAAGCTCTTTTAAAGAAGGGGCGCTCAATTTAGAAAATTCCATATCTAACCTCCGATTTAAGTATTGGTTAAACCAGATACCAATGATATTATTATAACGGTAAAAGTGCTAAAAAGCAACCTTTAAATATAGAGAAAATGTTGAAAAACTGGGATTTTATTGACGACTGGAAATCAATGTGTTAAGGTTTTGGCAAAGGAATAATACTCGTCTGGTATGACCAGATGGATGAGAAGACCGATTTGAGAGGAGGAATCAAAATGTTTGTTTTTGCAGAAGGAGTACCAACTATTTTAGTGTGGCTGGTGTGGATCGCAGTATTTGTTGCTTTGTTTGGCCTGAATGAGGCAGGGCGACGGTTCAAGTGGGTGGGGTTCGGATTCTTTGTAATATTGCCGGTAACCCTGACCGTCCTGTGGCTGACGGTGCTCAAAGACAGTAGCTATATGGACTGGTTTCATCTGGCCAAGGTTTATTCTTCAACAGCCGGCTGTATCGGTTTTTGGTGTATTCGCCACATTAGGGGAGCCGGTGCTAAGAAGTGGGCGTTGTGTTTCCCTCCGCTGATTCTGGCGGTCAACATTATTGAAGCGGTGGTGAGAGATTTCGAGGTAGGGACAAAATATGTTGAGCCGGTAGTAGAATACATGAGTAATCAGATCCAGTATTATGCGGGCGGTTCATGGAACTTTATGAACGGCATTGCAGGAATCCTGAATATCATCACCATTACCGGATGGTTTGGCATCTGTATCCGTAAAAAGACGGCCAAAGATAACAGCCGCGATATGCTGTGGCCGGATATGCTGTGGTTTTGGATCATCGCGTACGATCTCTGGAATTTTGCCTATACATATAACTGTCTGCCGACTCATGCATGGTATTGCGGGTTTGCCTTATTGCTGGCACCGACCCTCTGTGCATTCACTGTTGGTAAGGGAGCATGGCTGCAGCATCGTGCCCAGACTCTGGCGCTCTGGTGTATGTTTGCCCAGACCTTTCCTCTGTTCCAGGATGCCGGAAAGTTCATGGTCCACTCCGCATCCAGCAGCAATATTGCGAAAGCAGCTATCCAGGAAGGGATCATTGCAGCTGACGGGATTACGGTAAATGCAGCCGAAGGAGTTCACCAGGTTGCTTCTGCCGCGCCGGACACCACTGCGATGTTTATTTTCAGTTTACTGGCATTGCTGGCTAATATTGCTGTATTTATCTACATGATCTATAAGGTAAAGAAGACCAAACGCAATCCGTACACCGCAGAACTTTATACCGATCTGGCAAAATATCAGGAAGTAAAAGTACTGGCAGAATAATGATATAACGGAAGGAATGATAATATGGAACAGTTCAAAGTATTGGAAATCAAACAGAGTGTCTTTGAAGATAACAATCGGCAGGCCGACTTGCTGCGGGAGGAATTGAAGGAAAATAAGACCTTTTTATTAAATCTGATGTCTTCCCCGGGCTCCGGTAAAACAACCACATTGACCAAGACCATCGCGGCATTGAAAGATGAGATGCGGATCGGGGTGATGGAGGCAGATATTGATTCTGACGTGGATGCCCGGACCATTGCCGGAACCGGGGTAAAAGTGATCCAGCTGCATACCGGCGGGATGTGTCATCTGGATGCCGATATGACCAGGCAGGGGCTGGAGGCTCTGGAGACTGCAAAGATTGACTGCGCAATTCTGGAAAATGTGGGCAATCTGGTCTGTCCGGCCGAATTTGATACCGGTGCGGTTAAGAATGCTATGATCCTGAGTGTTCCAGAAGGTGATGATAAACCATTGAAATATCCATTGATGTTTACCATCGCTGACGTGTTATTGATCAATAAGATTGACGTAATGGAATATTTTGATTTTGATCTGGAAGCATGTAAGGCACGGGCGAAAAAATTGAATCCGGAAATTAAAATCATCCCTATTTCGGCCAGAACCGGAGAAGGAATTGAGGAATTTGCCGGGTGGATCCGTACCGAAGTGAAACAGTGGAATCAGTAATGTGCCATAAAAAGGAGCGATTCATATGAAAGATCTTACAAAAATGATCTTCCCGGAAGGCTATGAATGTCAGTATAATGAAAAGATAATGGCCTTCGCCAACCATCTGGGAAGAAAGAAACCAGGTTCCAAGGATTCTTACAAATGGGATGATCCGGAGTATGTCATTCTCGAGGCGGGGATGACCGATGATATGGCGGAAGTGGGTATGGGGCTGAAGCTGTATGAAAAGACTACCGCCGCTGATGTTGCTGCCAGTGTTGGAAAACCGGAGGATATCTGCTATGAACAGCTGATGAAGTTAGCGGTCTACGGCGGCTGCTTTGTGAATACGGTGGACGGCGTCGATGTATTCTGGGCCGAGACCTGGATTCCGGGAACGATGGAAATGATCGTAAACAATCTCGATAACTGTGAGAAGTATCCGATTATCGGCTATGCTATGGAAGCCTATGGCCGGGTCCGGGGGCCGAAGAGTTCGGGTGCATTCCCGGTCGGTGTTGGATTGATGCGGGTTATCCCGATTGAGCGGTCTATTGAGGGGAATTCCCGCCGGGCATCTTATGAAGAAGTGTCAAAATATCTAAATGAAAATGACCTCTTCACGGTGACCGCCTGTTCCTGCCGTACCGATCGCGAACTCATGGGTGAGGGATGCGGACATTTGAAAGAGGATATGTGTATCCAGATGGGCCATGCGGCGGAGTATTACATCAAGACCGGCAGAGGCCGCCAGATTAGCCGTGAGGAAGCTTTTGAGATTATTCGGCGGGCGGAAGAAAACGGTTTAATGCATCAGATTCCGAATATTGACGGCAGCGGTAAGACCCATGCCATTTGTAACTGCTGCGGATGCGGCTGTCTGTCGCTGCGGACGGCGGAAATGTTTAAGAATAATGACATGGTTCGTTCCAATTACGTTTCCCGGGTCGATCCGGAGAAATGCGTGGCCTGCGGCCAATGTGTGGAATACTGCCCGGTCAATGCACTAAAACTGGGACAGAAATTATGTTCCTCAAAGCCGGTGGTAGAAGATATTACTACGACCGTAACACCGCGGGATGAAAAGTGGACGGCAGATAAATGGAATCCGGATTATCGGGTTAACCGCGATAATGTGGTGGATACGGGAACTGCGCCCTGTAAGAGTAACTGTCCGGCACACATCGGTGTCCAGGGATATATTAAGCTGGCTTCCCAGGGGAGATATCAGGAGGCGCTGGAATTGATCCGGCATGAGAATCCGCTGCCGGCAGTCTGCGGACGGATCTGTAACCGGCGCTGTGAAGATGCCTGTACCAGAGGAAATGTGGATGAGCCGATCGCCATTGATGAGATCAAGAAATTTATCGCCCAGCAGGAGCTGGATGAGAAGAATCGTGTGATCCCGCAGAAGCGTCATGATTATAGTGATAAGAAGGTGGCGGTTGTCGGAGCCGGACCGGCCGGTTTATCCTGTGCCTATTATCTGGCTCTGGATGGTTACACGATTACCGTATTTGAGAAGGAGCAGCAGCTGGGAGGCATGCTGACGATGGGAATCCCTTCGTTCCGCCTGGAAAAAGATGTAGTCGATGCGGAGATTGAGGTCATCAAGGCTATGGGGGTGGAATTTAAAACCGGTGTTGAAGTAGGTAAGGATATTACTCTGGATGAGCTGCGGGCCCAGGGGTATGGTGCATTCTACCTGGCTATCGGTGCCCAGGGCGGCCGGAAGCTGGGAGTGGAAGGTGAAGACGCTAAAGGAGTGTGGTCGGGGATTGAATTCCTGCGCCGGATCAATCAGGATGAGAGTCTGGAGATGGCTGGAAAGGTGGTCGTCATCGGCGGCGGTAATGTAGCGATTGATGTGGCCCGGGCAGCGGTGCGGGCCGGTGATACTCAGGTCACTCAGGTCTGCCTTGAGAGCCGTGCGGAGATGCCGGCTTCAGAGGATGAGATTGAAGAGGCCGAAGAAGAGCATGTTGCGATCCGCAATGGCTGGGGAATTAAGCGCATTCTGACCGATTCCGGCAAGGCTGCCGGGGTGGAGCTGAAAAGATGTACCGCTGTGTTTGACGCAGATGGACGCTTCCATCCGCAGTATGATGAAAATGATACTATGACGATCGAGGCTGATCACGTTCTGGCTTCAGTGGGACAGTCCGTTGTATGGGGTGATCTGCTGAAAGATTCCGCAGTAGTGGTGAAGCCAAATGGTGCGGCAGAAGCGGATGACTTTACATATCAGACGGCGCATGGTGATATTTTTGCCGGTGGTGATGTGTATACGGGGCCGCGGTTTGCCATTGATGCAATCGCCGCCGGTAAACAGGCAGCTATCTCTATTCATCGTTTTATCCAGCCGGGACAGAGCCTTGTCTTTGGGCGCGACCGCCGTATTTATAAAGACCTGGATAAAGAGGCGGCGATGATCGGTGATTTCGACCGGGCTTCCCGTCAGCGGCCGGACAATATCAGCAGTGATAAGAAGGCGGTAAAAACCTTCCGTGATCTGCGCGGAACATTTACCGAGGAGCAGATCCGCAAAGAGACTGAACGCTGTCTTGGGTGCGGTGCCACGATTGTGGATAGTTATATGTGTGTCGGCTGCGGCCAGTGTACTACCAAATGTAAATTCGACGCGATTACTCTGGAACGGGTATATGATGGCGACAGTGTAGCATTCCTGGACATGAAACCGGTGGTAGTGAAGCAAATGGTAAAACGTCAGGGGCGGATCGCCGTTAAGAAGGTTAAGAAGGTATTCAGCAGTAAATAGGGGGATGAAGGAGGAGTGAGCGGTGCATGAACTGAGTATTATTATTGAAGTGGCAAAGCAGGTAGAACGCTTTGCCGTGGAAAATGAAATTACGGTGATAGATACCCTGGTACTGCAGATCGGGGAGCTCTCTCCGGTAATCCCTAAATATGTCAAAGCAGTTTATCCGGCGGCGGTGGACGGAACCATGCTGGAACACACCAGACTTGAAATTGAGATGCTTCCGGCCAGTGGCCGCTGCCGGAACTGCAGCAGGATATATGATCTGATTCAGCAGAAAGGAACCTGCCCCGAGTGTGGGAGCACAAACCGGGAAATGCTGAGCGGAGATGAGTTTATGATTAAAGAGATTGTTTGTTGTTAATTACAGGAGGTATGATTATGCATATGGTAAGTGCGCTTGTAGCGCCCGCAGCAGCCGGGGCGATGTATGCCTGTTCGGCGGCAGCAGGTGGATATTCGGTCAAAAAAGTGAGACTGGAATGTGATCCGCAGAAGATGCCGGCAGCGGCGGTTATGACAGCTTTTGTATTTGCAGCCCAGATGATTAATTTTACGATTCCCGGGACCGGATCGTCGGGGCATCTCAGTGGAGCGCTGTTGTTGGCGGCAGTATTGGGGCCATTTGCCGGATTTCTTTCGATGATCGGGATTCTGCTGGTCCAGTGTCTGCTGTTTGCCGACGGCGGCTTGCTTGCACTGGGGTGTAATATCTGGAATATGGCTTTTTACGGCTGCTTTATCGGTGGATTTATGATCTGGAGACCGATGATGCGGGCGGGTGCTTCGAAAGGTAAGATCGCTCTCGCATCCATCGTGGGAAGCATCGTCACTTTACAGCTGGGAGCGTTTTCGGTGACCCTTGAGACACTTGTGTCAGGGATAACCGACCTGCCCTTCCAGGCATTTGTATCAGCCATGCAGCCTATCCATTTGGTTATCGGACTGGCGGAAGGACTGATTACGGCAGTGGTGCTCTGTTTTGTTCATGAAGTAAAGCCGGAGATGCTTTGGGGCATTGAAAAAGAGGAGAGCCGGAGCAGATTGTCATTAGGTAAAACGGTGGTCATTCTGGCGGCGGTTACGATAATTGCCGGCGGCGGGCTTTCGCTGGTGTCGTCGAATTATCCCGATGGACTGGAGTGGTCGGTTGAGCGTGTGGCTGGTGATGCGGAATTGCCGGCGGCCGGAGCGGTATATGAAAATGAGGCGCGGATTCAGGAGATGACCGCAATTCTTCCGGATTACTCTTTTAGAAACATAGATTCTGCCATTGGTACTTCATTTTCCGGAATTATAGGCAGTCTGGCGGCGGCGGGATTATGCATCTTTAGCGGTTATTGGATGGGCCGGACACATAAGATTAGATAGAAACCTCTTTTCTCTCCGGGGACAGTGTGGTATACTGTTTAAGGAAAAATTTTCAGAATACAAAATGAGAGAAAACGGAGGGAAAAAAGTGGCAGAAAAAAGAATTATCCAAGTCGAAGAAAAAGTACCTGTGAGATTGTTGATACCACTCAGTATTCAGCATATGTTTGCAATGTTTGGTGCAACTGTACTAGTACCATTTTTATTTGGAATTCATCCGGCCGTGGTATTATTTATGAATGGTTTCGGAACATTATTATTTATTTTTATTACGAAAGGCAAAGCTCCCGCTTATCTGGGTTCCAGCTTTGCTTTTTTAGCGCCGGGGGGCCTGGTAATTGCGAAGATGGGCTATGAATATGCTCTGGGCGGATTTGTTGCAGTCGGCTTTTTGGGATGTATATTAGCACTTATTATTTATAAATTTGGTTCCGCCTGGATCGATACAGTGCTTCCGCCGGCGGCGATGGGACCGGTAGTAGCGCTGATTGGACTGGAACTTGCAGGACTGGCGGCGGATAAGGCAGGACTTTTACCGGCTGAAGGCGAGAGCATCGATCCAAGATATGCAATTGTATTCTTTGTAACTTTGGGGGTGGCGGTATTTGGCTCGGTTCTTTTCCGCAAATTCCTGGCGGTAATTCCGATTCTGGTTGCGGTCATTGCCGGCTATGTGGCAGCAGTAGCATGTGGGATCGTAGATTTTACCAAGGTGTCAAATGCGGCATGGCTGGCACTGCCGAACTTTTCGCTGCCGAAATTTAACATCGAGGCAATTCTGATCATCATGCCGGTATTGTTGGTTATCACTTCTGAGCATATCGGGCATCAGCTTGTGACCAGTAAGATCGTCGGCAGAGATCTGTTAAAAGATCCGGGTCTGCACCGCTCGCTGTTTGGTGATAATTTCTCCACTATGTTGTCCGGCCTTATCGGTTCGGTTCCGACCACAACCTATGGTGAAAACATCGGTGTTATGGCCGTGACCGGAGTATACAGCGTGCGGGTAATCGCCGGTGCGGCGGTATTGTCGATGATCTGCTCTTTTGTCGGTAAGCTTTCTACCCTCATCAGCACCGTTCCGGGACCGGTGATCGGCGGGATATCCTTCCTGCTTTATGGTATGATCGGAACCTCCGGTCTGCGGATATTGGTGGATCAGAAAGTAGACTACGGCCGGTCTAAGAATCTGATCCTGACTTCGGTTATATTTGTAGCAGGGCTTTCAGGCGTTTCGGTAAACCTTGGAAACGTACAACTTACAGGAATGGTTCTGGCCTGTGTTGTGGGTATGCTGCTGAGTCTGATTTTCAATGTATTGGACAGGCTTCATTTCATGAACGACTAAGAGTAATTATAGAACTCTTAACTGGGCACTGGCCAGAATATCCTCCAGTACCTCCTCGACCGAATCGGTGACATATGTAGAATAATATGAGATGCCCGGGGCAGCATTTGACATGGCGTAGCTGGTTCCGGCGTACTGGAGCATTTCGGTATCGTTATATTGGTCGCCGAAAGCTACACATTTTTCCTGTGGAATTTTAAAGTATGCCAGTACGCTGGCGAGGCCGGTTGCCTTGTTGGCGTTGGGAGCAATGAAATCAACCCAATAATCGCCGGAACTGACGACCTTTATTTCATTGATAAAGTGATTTTTAAAATAGATCTGTACGGCCTTGGGATTCGTAGTGTTGTGTATGGCGATTTTCAGGAAGTCTTCTTTGATATCGCGCAGGTCATCAACAACTTCTATATCATATTTTAAATCTCCCGTAAGCATGGTGGTGAATTGCTGATTGTTTGAATCGGTGTAGATCCTTGACTCGCAGGATAACATACATTCACAATTGCCATATTCTTTTACCATATTAAAAATGCGAAGCCCCAGCTTGCGTTCGATCAGCCCCCGGGATAGCACCTTGCCGTCATGGACGCATAAAGCACCGTTTTCCGTTATGTATGATATTTCATCGCAAACCGGCTCAAACAGTGTTCGAAGGCCGCTGTACTGACGACCGCTGGCAGCAGCGAAGCGAATGCCGTATTCCTTTAGCTTAAGGATTAACTCAAATACACGCGGGTTTAAATCCTGGGCCTCATTTTGTAATAAGGTTCCGTCGATGTCGCTGGCAATAAATTGGATCATGTGATTCTCCTTCTGATATGATTTCGCTGGTTGCATAATAGTTCCTTATCTATTATAATAAAAAAAGCCACCGAAAGGAAGAGAGGAGACAATGAAAGTTATGAAAATTGGAATCGGTAATGATCATGCAGGCGTCGGGTTGAAGGCAGAAATCACAGCATTACTGGAAGCGAAGGGACATGAGGTCATTAATTTCGGAACTGATAAACATGAGAGCTGCAATTATCCGGAATATGGTGAAAAAGTAGCCAGGGCTACGGCTGCTAAAGAGGTTGATCTTGGAATTCTGATCTGTGGCACCGGTATCGGCATTTCACTGGCGGCTAATAAAGTAAAAGGGATACGGGCCGCGGTGTGCAGTGATCCGTGTTCGGCAAGGCTTGCAAGGCAGCATAACAATGCTAATATTCTGGCGCTGGGAGCGAGAATCGTCGGCGGTGAACTGGCTAAGATGATCGTCGAAGAGTGGATGGATGCGGAATTTATGGGCGGAAGGCATCAGGAACGGGTAGATATGATTATGGCGATTGAAGAAGATTAGTTAAGTATGAGCAAATAAAACAATAAAAGAATGCCGGTGAGGGTATTCTTTTTTTAATTTCATTAACGGGAAAAAAGTTGTATACATACAAATAGTAGAAATATAAATACAACTTTTAAATTTTAACAAAAAGTTGTTCGTACTTTTAGGCAATACTCCAACTTGTTTTTTAGGAACTTGTATTGTATATTGAATTTATAAAGGTGACATTGATCACTAATTATAAGGAGGATTATTATGAGAAAAAGAATTTTTAGTATTTTACTCGCAGGTCTGATGGTATTATCCCTGGCTGCATGCGGCGGAAACTCCAGTGATGATTCCAGCAGCAGTTCTGATGGTGGAAGTACCGAAAGTACAGAAAGTAACGGTAAGAAAATTGGTGTGGCAATGCCTACCCAGAGTTCGGAGAGATGGATCGCTGATGGCGATAACATGAAATCACAGTTAGAAGCACTTGGTTATGAAGTAGACCTGCAGTATGCGGAAGATGATGTGCAGGCTCAGGTTTCACAGATTGAGAATCTGCTTGCAGGCGGTGTTGACTGTCTTGTAGTTGCAGCGGTTGACTCTTCAGCATTGGTTAATGTACTGGCATCTGCTAAATCGGCAGGCGTTCCGGTTATTGCTTATGACCGTCTTCTGATGGATACCGATGCGGTAAGCTATTATGCAACATTCGATAATAAGGGTGTTGGTACGGCGATTGCAAACTACGTAGTAGAAAAAATGGATCTGGAAAACACCACCGAAACCTATACATTTGAAATGTTCATGGGTTCACCGGATGATAATAACGCTGTATTCTTGTATGATGGTATTATGGAAGTGATTCAGCCGCTGATCGACAAAGGTACATTGGTTTGTAAGTCGGGACAGCTTGAATTTTCTCAGAACAATACCCTGAGATGGGATCAGCAGACTGCTATGAAACGCTGTGAAGATATCTTAACTAATAACTATGCAGATGAAAAAGTAGATATTATCTTTTCAGCCTTTGACGGCTTATCATATGGTTGTAAAGCAGCGCTTGAAGGTGCCGGATATGTGGTGGGATCGGAAGACTGGCCGCTGATCACCGGACAGGATGCAGAACTTATGGCAACCAAGAATATCATTGCCGGTTCTCAGACTATGTCAATCTTTAAAGATACCCGTGTTCTTGCTGAAAAATGTGTAACTATGGTTCAGGCAGTGCTGGAAGGTACAGAGCCGGAGATCAACGATACAGAACAATATGATAATAATTCAATCGTAGTACCGTCTTACCTGTGTACGCCGGAACCGGTTGATGCAGATAACTACAAAGAAGTATTGATCGACAGCGAATACTACACAGAAGAAGAAATTAATTCTGCAGACTAGTACTCATAAAAATTATGAGGCGGCGGCGCAAGCTACCGCCTCGTTTAAAATAGAAAGGAGTGGGTAACATGTCTGATATTATCCTTGAGATGAATCACATAACCAAAGACTTTTCAGGTGTTAAGGCGCTGGATGATGTAAATATTAAGGTTAAGCGCGGCGAGATTCATGCGCTCTGCGGTGAGAACGGAGCGGGCAAATCAACCCTGATGAATGTCCTGTCCGGTGTCTGGCCATACGGTTCATACTCTGGCGATATTATATACAACGGTGAAGTGGGAAAGTTTCATAAGATAAAGGATAGTGAAGATAGGGGAATCGTTATTATCCATCAGGAACTGGCGTTGAGCCCGTACCTGAGCATTGCGGAAAACGTATTTATGGGGAACGAACAGACTTCCATGAAGGGAGTGATAAACTGGACTCAGACCAAAAGGAAAGCCCAGGAAGTGCTTGCTAATGTAGGACTGGAAGATGAGGATGTAAATACTCCGGTCAGCAGTCTGGGAGTGGGAAAACAGCAATTGATCGAAATCGCTAAAGCAATGGCGAAAAAAGTAGAGTTGTTAATACTGGATGAGCCGACAGCGGCATTGAATGATGAAGAGAGCGCAAAGCTTCTCGAAATCATGTTGGAACTGAAAAAAAAGGGTATTACCTGTATTATCATTTCACATAAATTGAATGAAATCAGCTATGTGGCAGATTCAATTACTATAATTCGCGATGGAAAGACCATCGAGACCCTGGAAAAGGGGAAAGATGATTTTAGTGAAGACCGAATCATTAAAGGTATGGTAGGGCGTGAGCTGACCAGTCGATATCCGGTTAGAAAAGCGGAAGAATGCCCGATTGGAGAGGATGTCCTGGAAGTAAGTGACTGGAATGTATATCATCCTGATGATCCGAACCGCCAGATATTGAAAAACATAAACTTCCATGTCAGGGCCGGGGAAGTTGTCGGATTTGCCGGGCTGATGGGAGCTGGACGTACTGAGCTGGCGATGAGTTTATTCGGACACCAGTACGGACAGAAGATATCCGGAAAGATAAAAATCCGCGGAAAAGAGGTCAAGATTAGCAGTGTAAAAGATGCCATTAATAATGGTATGGCATATACATCGGAGGACCGTAAAGCATACGGACTGATACTGATCGATGATGTTAAGCACAATATGACCATGGCGGCACTGCGTAATTCTTTTTCCAGGCATGGGATAGTTGATAAAAATGAAGAAATCGTGAAATCTGAAGAATACAAAAAGCTGATTAATGTAAAGTCAAATTCCATTAATCAGGTAGTCAGTTCCCTATCCGGCGGTAATCAGCAGAAGGTAGTACTGGCAAAATGGATGCTCACCCAGCCGGATATCCTGATCCTGGATGAGCCTACCCGCGGAATTGACGTTGGGGCCAAGTATGAAATATATTGTGCCATCAATGATCTGGCAAAGGCCGGGAAGGCGGTCGTTGTTATTTCATCTGAAATGCCGGAGGTTATCGGTACCTGTGATCGAGCTTATGTCATTAACGAAGGGCAGATCGCAGGCGAACTTACGAAAGAAGAGTTATCACAGGAAAGAATTATGGGCTGCATCATGGCTCATAATAGGAAAGGGGAATAGAGATGGAAAACCAGAAAAAAGTCAATATAAGTTTACGGGAATATGGAATGTTCCTTGTATTGATCGCCATTTTTATTATGTTTTATGTTTTAACCGGAGGGAAAAATGCATCCCCCTTCAATATTAATAATCTGGTCATGCAGAATAGTTATGTTGTCATTCTGGCAACCGGTATGCTGCTTTGTGTACTGACCGGTAATGTTGACCTTGGTGTTGGATCGATCGTAGCGCTGACCGGTGCTATCTCAGCTATCCTGGTTGTACAAAAAGGCGTGGCATATCCGATCGCCTTTCTGGTGGCGCTGTTAGTTGGACTGGGCGTGGGAATGTTCGTTGGTTTCTTTATCGCATTCCTCGATATTCCGCCTTTTGTAGTAACGCTGGCATCGATGCTGATGGGACGTGGTCTTACATATACCCTTCTGCAGGCTAAAACGGTTGGACCGCTGCCGAATAATTATACTCAGTATGCAGCCGGATTTGTACCGAGTGTCAAGATTCAGGTGGGCGGCAGTGATTTGGATATGGTTAGTATGATCGTGGCAATCGTATGCATATTGCTCTTGATATTTACCGAGATCAGAAGTATTGCAACTAAGAAGAAATATGGATTTGCAATCAATCCGATGTGGCAGACGATAGCGAAACTGGTGGTTATTTCCGGTATTATCCTGTTCTTCTTCTACAAACTTGCGAGATTGAACGGAATTCCAATTGTATTGATTATTATGGGTGTGATTGTAGCAGTTTACCATTTTATTACCTCGAAGACGGTTGCCGGCCGCCAGATCTATGCGCTCGGAGGAAACGCAAAGGCAGCGAGACTCTCAGGTATCAATACCAGAAAGGTGTTTTTCTGGGTATATACCAATATGGGAATTTTATCGGCGGTAGCAGGTATCGTATTATCGGCCCGGAATGCATCGGCTACACCGAAAGCCGGAGACGGATTTGAGCTGGATGCGATTGGTTCTTGTTATATCGGTGGTGCAGCTGCTGCAGGCGGTGTCGGAACCATCGTCGGAGCGGTCGTCGGAGCATTTATCATGGGTATTCTGAATAATGGCATGTCGCTGATGAGTTTGACAACCGATATTCAGAAGGTGGTCAAAGGGCTGGTCCTGCTGGGAGCTGTTACGGTGGATGTGCTGTCAAAACGGAAAAAAAGTTAGATTTAAATCTGGAAAATAAGGTGGGAAGACATGGCGGAACGAAAGGCGAAATACGAAGAAATAGTGGATTGGATCCAGTCAAAGCTCGATAATAAGGAATTGGAGGATGGTTCCAAACTTGCGTCGGAAAACGAATTGACGGCTATTTTTCGTGTCAGCAGACAGACGGTCCGCCATGCGATTTCTGTTTTGGAAAACCGGGGGCTGGTAGAACGGCGGAGAGGAAGCGGAACATTTATCAGAATTTCGCAGGCAGAAGAGAGAAAACATACAAGAACAATGCGGGTTGCCGTAGTTACAACCTATGTAAATGAATATATTTTTTCCCCGATTATTCGGGAAGTGGAAAAGGTTCTTTCAAAATCGGGATATGATATGCAGGTATCATTTACAAATAATGCGGTAGAAAAAGAACGATTGATCTTAAAGGGGTTTATTAAAAATACAACGGTAGATGGAATTATCGCAGAGCCGACCAAGAGCGGGCTGCCCAATCCCAATCTGTCACTGTACCGGGAGATAATGGACAGCGGCGTTCCGGTCATATTTTTAAATAGCTTTTACCGTGAGCTGGATGCACCTCATGTCAGCATGAATGATAAGATGGCGGGTAAGATTGTCACTGAGCATTTGCTGCAGTGCGGGCACCGGAAGATCGGCGGGATATTTAAAAGCGATGACGGCCAGGGGCACAGCCGCTATGCCGGTTACATGGAAGCTTTGATGGAAGCCGATCTGAAAGTGAAAGGTGAGCGGATCGCCTGGATAGATACCGAAGGACTGCGCGGTTCCGATGAGTATTTTAGCTGGGTGCTGAAGCGTCTGACCGGCTGTACGGCATGTGTGTGCTATAACGATGAAGTGGCAAATAAACTGGTGGCAATGTGTCTGGAGCAGGGTATCCGGATCCCCGAAGATCTGTCGGTGATTGGGATTGATAATTCAGATCTGGCAAATTTCTGCGAAGTACCGCTTACTTCTGCCGAGAACCCGATTAAAGATCTGGGACGAATCGCAGCGCTGGGGATTATTGACCTGATCAGTGGTCATTCCATCCAGGAAAGTATGGAGTTAGACCCTGTGATTGTAATACGCAATTCGGTTAAAATTATAGATAGTATATAGCGAAGCGGATGCCGGGTATCCAGTTTAACAAAAAGGAGATTAAGACGACAATGATGACGATGAAAGATTATAAATTTTGGTTTTGTACCGGGTCGCAGGATCTGTACGGTGATGAATGCCTGGCTAATGTAGCGGAACACTCGCAGCAGATCGTAGCGGCGCTGAATGCTTCGGGGGTATTGCCTTTCGAGGTGGTTTGGAAACCGACCCTGATCACCAATGAACTGATCAGAAAGACATTTAATGAAGCAAATGCCGATGAAAATTGTGCTGGTGTAATTACCTGGATGCATACGTTCTCACCGGCTAAGTCATGGATATTAGGGCTGCAGGAATACCGTAAGCCGCTGCTTCATCTGCATACGCAGTTTAACCAGGAGATACCGTATGACACGATCGATATGGATTTCATGAACGAGAATCAGGCTGCACACGGTGACCGTGAATACGGGCATATTGTCAGCCGGATGGGGATTGAACGCAAAGTAATTGTTGGCTTCTGGGATGATAAGGCCGTGCAGGAGCGTATTGCCGGCTGGATGCGGACTGCTGTCGGCGTGATCGAAAGCAGCCATATCCGGGTTATGCGGATTGCCGATAATATGAGAAACGTGGCGGTTACCGAAGGTGATAAAGTGGAAGCACAGATCAAGTTTGGCTGGGAAGTGGATGCTTATCCCGTAAATGAAATTGCCGATGCGGTAGAACAGGTAACAAAAGGCGATATTGATACGCTGGTGGAAGAGTACTACAGCAATTATGAAATCCTGCTGGAAGGCCGGGATGAAAAAGAATTCCGCCAACATGCAGCAGTGCAGGCCGGCATTGAAATCGGTTTTGAGAGATTCCTGCAAGAGAAGAATTATCAGGCCATCGTAACTCATTTCGGCGATCTGGGCAGCCTTAAGCAACTACCGGGTCTGGCAATTCAAAGACTGATGCAGAAAGGCTATGGTTTCGGGGGCGAGGGTGACTGGAAGACCGCAGCGATGGTCCGCGTTATGAAGATTATGGCGCAGGGGATCGAGAATGCGAAAGGTTCTTCATTCATGGAGGATTATACTTATAATCTGGTTCCTGGTAAAGAAGGCATACTGCAGTCTCATATGCTGGAAGTCTGCCCGACCATTGCCGACGGGCCGATCAGCATTAAAGAACAACCGCTCTCCATGGGCGACAGAGAAGATCCGGCCCGGTTGGTATTTACAGCGAAAGAAGGCCAGGGTGTTGCCACCTCACTGATTGACTTGGGGGATCGTTTCCGTCTGATCATCAATGATGTGAACTGTAAGAAGACTGAAAAGCCAATGCCGAAACTGCCGGTAGCAACGGCGTTCTGGACACCGGAGCCGAATCTGGCAACCGGCGCGGAGGCGTGGATCCTTGCAGGCGGTGCTCATCATACCGCATTTTCCTATGATCTGACCTCTGAGCAGATGGGAGACTGGGCGGCAGCGATGGGAATCGAAGCGGTATTCATCGATAAAGATACCAATATACGTCAGTTTAAGAATGAGCTTAGATGGAATGAGATCGCTTATCGGAAATAAATAGTTATATGGTTTTGTTACACCAGCAAGGGATTCCTGCTCTTCGGATAAGATTCCGGTGCAGCCGGAAATCCCTTACTGGTGCAAAACAAGTTCCACCAATATGTGTACATCAAGTCATATCATCACGAAGCACATCAATAATATTTTCTTTTTTTATCTTGCTAATGGCATACAGCATTGTAATGAACACCACAAGGAACACGCAGAACACGCTGATTCCGATACTGCTCCACGGGAACGTAAAACCGATGTCCGCTCCTCCTATGATTAGCCCTTTGTAAATCAACCCAGAGATGATTCCCGCTATTGGAAGCCCGAACAGCAACGTCCTTATGCCATAAAAGGCACACTCGTAATTCATCATCTTTTGGAAATCACGGTCAGACATCCCCACAGAGCGAAGCATGGCAAGCTCCCGCCTCCGCAGTTTGATGTTGGTGGAAATCGTATTAAACACATTAGCAACCGCAATTAATGAAACCATAATGGTAAAAACACCCGAGAACAGATTGACAATGAAGATGGTGTTGCGGTTTTCCTCCAGTATCTCATAGATATTGTACAGAGTATAGTCGGCGGTAATGCCGGCTCCATCAATGATCGTCTGCATCTTAGATGTAGACTGACCGGGATTTTCTGACTTGAAGGTCATGCCCAGTTTTGTGGGCTTTACAGTCGCACCTAGTGTGTCAAACTGCGGTTTTACCTCATAAGGGGCGATTACCATAAGAGAGTATCCGGGCCATTCACCTGGTTCCGCGGGCAGCAGATCAGGGTAGTCTTTTACAAAGGTTGCACGGATCGTTTTCGTCTGATCCCCGGTCTTGGAGCGGAGCGTAAATTTCATGGGCTGCTCCTGCGTATACCAACGCCCGGGCAGTACTCCAGCCATGATCATTTCTTTGTCCTGCCCGGTGTATTGCTCTGCGGACAGGCCGAGGCCTTCGAGCAGGTTCTGATAGACGCTGTCCTCAACAAACTGAATATCCAACAGCACTTCTGCCGTTTCACTTGCCCCATCATAACCGATGGGCTCGCCGTACTCGTCAAAAAAATGACTTGGCAAATCACTTGTATTGAGCACGCAGGAATAGGTTGAAAGTGCCTGATGAGAGCTTTCGGTGATGCCGGCGGCAGTTTTCAGTTTATTATAAAGCTGCAAGAGCTCGCTTTCCTCCATGTCCCGTGTATAAAAACAGATGTCATAGTCTTCCACTACCTGAGATGAATTTTGCCCAATCTGATTCAGATAGGTTCCGAAAGAGTTTGCAGACACAAACAATACGACACTTAACGTAAGCGAAAGGATAATGCTGCGGTAACGCCGCCTGTTTCTCTTAAAGTTCTTTAACGCAAGTGTTCCCTCCAACCCATAAAAGCATTTTGCCAGCTTTGATGTTCTTACTGCTTTGGCTTCCACTTTGACCTCGTTTGTCTGGCGGATACACTCCATCACGGGCGTGCGTGCGGCTTTCTTTGCCGGAATATAGGCTGAAATCAGAATGGTGATCATACTGATGACCGCCGCAGCAATAAGGGCAGGAATAGACACCACCAAAGTCAACGATACATTGTCATACATAATATTTGCGAAATTTTTTGCCGCAAGAGAAAGTACGAGCATAATGCTTGGTATCCCGACCAAAATGCCCAGCGGAATGCCGATTGTGCCGATGCAAAGTCCCTCAAACAGCACAGAATTACGCAGCTGTTTTTCCGTGGCGCCTACCGACATGAGAATTCCAAATTGGTGTGTACGTTCATTCAATGAGATGTTAAATGAATTATAAATCAGGAACACCGAGCCCAGCATAACCAGGGCAATCAAAATGCCGCCAATTGAGTACAGGAGAACCATAATCATCTTTTCCCCTGAAAGTCCCATAAAACGCAGTATGTTATCGTTCAAAATGTAACGGTCATTGTCTGATAGGCTGTCTGCATAAGAATGAACTTGATATGGGTTTTTCAACGTGATAAATACAGTAAGATTGTCCGCTGCGGCGGAATCCTCTGTTGTGATTAAAGTGTATCCGGGTGCAGCGGACTCCTCGATTGCCGGTCGTTGGCAGATGCCGACAACCGTATATGTTTTCTCTGTCGTGGGTACAAGCGTTTCTTCTCCGGTATAATACGAATCGTGCTGGCTGAGCTTCTGATCGCCGCTCATGCGGTTGCCGGCAGAGAGGGTAAGTGTTTCGCCCACCGCAATTTTCACGCCGCCGTTTGCCGCAATATGAGCCGGTATCACGACCTCGCTATTGTTCTCCGGAAGTCTGCCGGAAAGCAGCTTGATGGGCAGAGCATCCAAGGCTTCCTCGTTCCATCCGGTAATAAAAAGATATGGCTTGCCGGGATTTTGTCCGCCTTCCAGTGTGGCATAGCCGATGTTCTGCAGCGCCACAGTATTTTCTACGCGGCTGTCTTCTGCCTGTTCCAGCACAAAAGAGGAATCTGTGTCCGGGAGTTCAATATGCCAATTACCGTATTTGGCAGCAGCACCTTTTATCATATAGCTTTGCAGGGACACGGCAAAGCTAGCAACTGCTGTAATCATGGCGGCAGACAGAACAACGCCGATAACCGTTACAATCGTTCGTGTGCGGCTCTTTTTCATACTTTGCAGGGTGATTTTATTAAAAATGTTCATAGCCGCACCTTCTCATCCCGCACCACTTTACCGTCTGATATGCCGATAATGCGATCTGCTTGCAGAGCGATATTTTCGTCATGCGTGACGACAATAAGGGTCTGTCTATACTTTTTATTGCTTAATTTCAGCAGATTGATGATTTCATGCCCATTCCGGCTGTCCAAACTGCCCGTGGGTTCATCGGCAAGCATGACCGCCGGGGCATTCATCAAAGCACGCCCTACGGAAACACGCTGTTGCTGACCGCCCGAAAGCTGATTGGGTAAATGTGTCTTACGGTCTTTTAGCCCAAGCAGTTCCAATAAATTATTCAGCCGTTCCTCGTTGACCTGCCGCTTGTCCATCAGTATAGGTAAGGTGATATTTTCCACCACATTCAGAGTGGGAATGAGGTTGTGGAACTGGTAAATCAGCCCGACCTGTCTTCTGCGGAAGATAGCAAGTTTATTATTGCTTTGAGCGTATACGTCCTGTCCATCCAAATACATCTTTCCGCTTGTCGGCACGTCAACGCCGCCGATAATGTGAAGCAATGTGGATTTGCCGGAGCCGGAGGAACCGATGATTGCGGTAAAATCCCCCTTTTCGATTGTAAGCGAAACATTGTCGAGCGCGGTAACTTGATTTTCACCCTCACCGTAGATCTTGCATAGATTTTCGATTTTTATTAGTTCCATTATGTGAGTTTCCTTTCTCCTTAATAAGTTACCTCTATAATAAAGATATCAACTTACATCTTTGTGACTTTTCGGTGAGAGATTCGTCACTTTGGAAAACGGATGGCAAATATCGCGCCGCCCTGCGGGTGGTTTTTTGCGGTAATCATCCCGCCCTGCCGTGTTATAATCATCTTGCAGAGAGCCAGTCCAATCCCATATCCTGTAGCGTTTGTGCTTTTCCCCCGATAAAATCTGTCAAACAGGCGGGGTAAATCTTCTTTTTCAAAGCCCGCGCCGCTGTCGTGAATGTCAATCTCGGTAAACAGCGGGTTATCCGTGCAGATAATTTCAATCTTTCCATTCTCGCCCGCGCTTTCCATGCAATTTTTGAGGATATTTTGAATTGCTTCCGAAAGCCATCCCGAATCGCCCTGAATAATTACCCCTTTCGGCATGTCTATTTGCAAATCAATATTGTGAAGTTCCATTGGAATTAGGAGTGGACGAAGCGCAGCGCATATCAAGTCGTTTACCCCTGTCGGTTCGCTTTGGAATACAACAACGCCCGCGTCTAAGCGGGATAATTTCAATAGGGAAGTAATCAGCCAATCCATCCGCACAAGTAATTCCTCTGCTTCCCGCACAAATGCTTTCCGCTCGTTTTCATCAGGGTTATTCGTAAGCAATGATAGAATGAGATTCGCGGATGTGAGCGGGGTGCGGAGTTGGTGGGATATGTCGGCCAATGAATCGGCAAGATGTTCTTTTTCTTTTTTTAGCGCGTCGTTTTGCTCCCGAATGCGCAACATCATTTTTGTTATTTCGCTGTGCAGAATGGATAGTTCGCCTTCGTCCGGTTCGTCAAGACCCAGACGGTCAGCATTATGAAGCACAAGGTCGATTTGCTTTGAAAGCTGCGCAATGTGTTTGTATCGGGCTTTGGTAAAGGTAAAAAATGTCGCACCAAAGGTGGCGGCAGAAGCAAATCCAAGGATTGCCGCCGTCGTGTTTATTGCAAAACCAAGTGTTACAGAGGCGGCCGCTATTAAGGAAAATAAAATAGCAAACCGCCGAAACTCCTTATTCCGAAGCATATCCGTCCCCCAATCTATACCCCGTTCCGCGAACGGTCAGAATTATTTGCGGGCCCGCGGGGTCGTCCTCTATCTTCTCCCGTAAGCGTTTGATGTACACAGTTAATGTATTGTCATTGACAAACTCGCCAGCTGCGTCCCACAATTCGTCAAGCAGACGGCCTCTTGTGATAATGTTTTTGGGGTTGTTTATAAATACCAACAACAAGCGGTATTCCAAAGCCGAAAGGAAAACCTCGTTCCCGTGTTTCTTCACAACGCCGCTTGCTGTATCGACATGAAGCCCGCCGACTTCAAACGCCGACCCGGAGCGCCTGCTTTTTCGCAGGGCGTTTCCGATTCGTGCAATCAATTCGCGCGGACGAAAAGGCTTGGTGATATAGTCGTTCGCGCCTATGTTCAGGCCTGTTACAACACTTGCTTCGTCGCCGGAAGCCGTCAGAAAGATAACGGGAATATCTTGTGTTTCTTTGATTTCTGTGCAAACGGTAAAACCATTTCCATCAGGCAGAGATATATCAATCAACGCCAAATCAAATTTCTGCCCGTCAAGCATGGCAAGGGCCTCCCCCCGCGTGGGGGCATGTGTGACTGTAAATCCCTCTGAACGCAGTAAAAGCACAAGGTTCTTTGCAATTGCCTTATCGTCCTCAATCAAAAATACCCGTGGCATTCGTCATTCCTCCTGTCCGTGATAAACTGTGATTTCTTCGGGTGGTGGCGATTCTTCACCCGCCCATCAGCGGGCTTGTCTGCGTCTATGGGTATTATCCACATGCGGCCAAACCACACCACGCCGATGGTATAAGCCTATTATATGCGTTCTGCCGAACAAATCAAGCTTTTCATTTTCACGATAATATTGTGGTTAAGATTGCAATATTGTTTATTTATGATATTATAATTCCTAGTTGCTGCAATATTAACAAGAAAAAAGTTGTGGAGGTTAAGAGGATGAAGCGGGAAATTTATGAGTGTTATACAGATATTTTAAATACAGAATTAGTGCCGGCTTTGGGCTGTACAGAGCCGATTGCGATTGCATTTGCTTCTGCAAAGGCAGTATCTCTTTTGGGATGCCGGCCTGAGAAAATTGAGATGCATTGCAGCGGGAATATTGTGAAAAATGTACAGGGTGTTATCGTGCCAAATGCGGGAGGATTGAAAGGGATTGAAGCGGCAGCTATTTTAGGAGCGCTGGGCGGCGATGCAGATAGAAATCTGGAGGTGCTGGAAGGCATAGATTCCGAAGTAAAAGCTGAAACAAAGGAATTGATCGGAACCGGATATTGCAGTTGTGTGCTGGCAGAGGATGTTGAAAATCTGTATCTTCTGGCAAAGGTATCTGCCGGAGAACACAGTGCCGAGGTTGAAATAGAACATATTCACACCAATATCATACGAATGAGTGTAGATGGCAAAGATCTGATGAAGGCAGATACAGACCAGTGCGGCGGTCATACTGTAGCCGATAAGAGCCTGCTCAATGTCCGTGACATTCTTGAATTTGCGGATACCGCAGACCTGAAGGACATAGAAGAAGTGCTGTATAACCAGATTGAGATGAATTCCGCTATTTCAGATGAAGGGCTGGAAGGCCAGTGGGGGGTCAGTGTCGGGAAAACACTGCTTGAGATTTACGGCGATGATGTGAAGGTAAGGGCAAGAGCCAGAGCTGCAGCAGGATCAGATGCGCGGATGAGCGGCTGCTCCATGCCTGTAGTGATCAATTCCGGCAGTGGAAATCAGGGAATGACAGCATCTTTACCCGTTATTGAATATGCAAAAGAATTGGGTGTGCCTAAAGAGAAGCTATATCGGGCATTGGTAATCAGTAATTTAATCGCCCTGCACCAGAAAAAATATATCGGCAGTCTCTCAGCTTACTGCGGTGTTGTATGCGCTGCCTGTGGAAGCGGAGCGGCAATTACTTATCTTCACGGCGGGGGATATGAGGAAATTGGCAATACTATTATCAATACCATTGCCAATGTAGGCGGCATGGTCTGTGATGGTGCGAAACCCTCCTGTGCGGCTAAAATAGCATCGGCAGTAGAAGCGGCCATACTGGCTCATCATATGGGGACATTTAACCGGGTATTCCGGGACGGAGAAGGACTGGTACAGCAGGATGTGGAACAGACAATTCAAAATATCGGGCATGTGGGCCGGGTCGGAATGAAGTCCACTGACCTGGAAATTTTAAATATTATGCTGACGGGACGAAATGATGTGGCAAAAAATCAAGACAATTGACAATACATCCGCGGACAGTCCGCGGATGTACAGCCAATCCTGCACGATCCGTGAAACCATCCGCGCTATACAGTTTTCTACAATTTCTCACTATTATTTCTGCCTTTTGGAATATACTTCCATAGCTGCGGCCAGAAATTTTGAAAGTCCTTTGCCATACTTATCCACGTTTGCTGTAAATCTTTCATCAGAGATATACATTTGACCAACTTCTGTGAAAGCTTCCAACGTGTACTTGCAGCCTAAGCCGGAGTTGAAATAGCTGTACATTTTTGCCATAGCTTTTTGTGCGGCTTCGGAATCAGGACTTTCATGCTTTATTTCTGCCAGCTCAATGAACAAATCATTCATGCCTTTTGCCAGAGCGTTTTGTTCACTCTGTGACAATGAGTCTATATGGGCGCTGCTCTGCTCTACAACCTCATCACCCCATAAATGGCGTGCTTCTTCTTCATACGGATTATTTGTGAAATCAAATCCATTAAATTTATCTTTTTGGCTCATTGTTGTTTCTCCTTTCATATTTTTTGTTGATTTATCAAGGGTTTTAAGCATTAAATTGATACGTTTCTTTTTATGCAGAAGATACTTTTTTTGTAACTCAAAAGCTTTCTCTCTATCAAAGTCTGGATTATCCAAAAGCTCCTTGATTTTTGCAAGCGAGAATCCACACTCCTTAAAAAACAGGATTTGCTGCAGCTTATCCAAATCCTCGTCGCTATATTCACGATAGCCGTTTTCCGGATTACGGCGCGGACTAAGAAGTGAAATTGTGTCATAATGATGAAGCGTGCGCACGCTTACACCTGTTATTTCAGCTACCTTATTTGCATTCATTTTCATCATCTCCCTTGCAAATATCATCATATACTATAACGCAACGTAATAGTCAATACTTTTTCGATTACATTTTAATAATTCTCAAACATTTCATAATCAATTTGTAAACAACTTCTCGGTAGAATACAGCTATCGAATGATTGACCTAATCCCTGTCTGCAGGGGTTTGAAGTAGGTTGTTCAAATCATAAAGGAGGTAAATAGAAATGGCAAAGTCAAAATTGGTGGAAGCAAATGAGAAAATCGAGAGAGCCGTTGTAGGCGGGTACAAGAAAATTGAGGAAGGTGTCGTGGGCAGCTTTACCAAAGTCACCGATAAATTTGTGGATTCCTTCCTGACAAAGGAAGGTGAAGCTATCGAGGATGCTAAAAAAAGATTGGCTGCTGAACAAAAGGTGAGAGAAGAATCATATTTAACAGATTGGAATATCTCTGATTGTAGGGATTATCGGCGCGTTGATAATGGGTGCCGGTATGATTTTTTCTAAATCAGATTATCAAAGAAATATTCTTAAAATTCGAGAAAGAGATCGTACAATAGGCGAAGTGGTTATTAAACTGTTTCGCCTATTGTACTTAAATTTCTTATACTTCTGCAGGTACTTCGGGGTTATTATTAGCAAAGTTCTGCAGGATGACCAGAGGCTGGTAAGGGCTGTTGTTAGTGATTGCAACACCTGCTTTGGCAGCATTTTCACTGACGAAGAACTCGTCACCGGTAATATCTTCAAAGCGGACCAGCTCCGGTGCTTCGCAGCCGTATACGCCGAATTTGCCGTGGCCTTGTGCGATCAGGGCGCAGTAGCAGGCCTGGTCTTTCAGTATGTAGGTTTCCCCCGGGAAAACGGTCACTTCTTTGGCTGCTACCCATTCGTTGGCGTAAGCCACCCATTTCTCCACCGCCGCCGCGGTTTCTGATTTCACTTTCGGGGCGCGGAAATAGGTTTCTTTGTAATCGCTTCTGGTACTTTCTTCCCAGTCGATCTGATCGAAGAGGGCATCAATATCATTCTTTTCTTCTTCCGGTGCACAGTCGGTCAGAAGATTTAACCGATTCACCTCTCCCATGGTTACATTTTCCATGATCGTATTGACATCGCTGTTCCACTGCGGCTCGAAGGTCACGACCGATGCCGGGGCGTGGATGACACCCGCCGGCGTATACCAGCCGGTTCCCAGTTGGATGCGGTAAGCGCGTGAAAGTTCGGTGATCCGATTATCTTTCACACCAAAATCGCGCAGGGCCTGTTTGACATCCTCTTTATCGGTGGAAGGGTCAAAGCCGTAATAGGTTAATGGAAATCTGCCCAAATAGCTGGCATTGTACTGCGGCGGGAAATAGTAAGCTTCCGGTTTTCCGTGCATGCCGATCCGGCCGGCCTTTTCTTCATCCAAGTGCAGGTGGTGGAACAATGGTTTATCGTAGTCGTAAAGCTTGGCAAAAGCAGGCCACGTACCATACTTTTCTGTTAATGCATCACCGATCAGATCGGCGCCTAATTCTTCGACATAATCTTTAAAGAGCGCTTTTTCTTTCCCGGCGGAATCTTCTAATACGAAGCTCATACCTTCGGTCTCTCCGGTCTTTGGTCCGTTTAGAGCCACGGTGATCGAACCAAGCCATCTCTCGCAGATGCCGCCGCGGTCCATGCCGAACGCATAATAATCATCCGGGTGGAGACGAAGCCTTCTTCCGGGCTCGTTGAAACTTCTCGGCACCCATGCCGGAACCAGCTGCAGGACCCCCTGACCTTTTTCAAATATAGTTCTTATGCTGCTCATAATCTTCCTCCTTTTTAACTGCTTAGATTGATTTGGTGAAAAATATTTTTATATACAACTATTGTAACACTGGAATAATTAAATAATATCACAAAATAATGGGAATTAGTATACCTAAAATATACAAATTTACTTGTTATATAAAAATAATTTTCACTAAATATTGACAATGAATAGCAATTGGTATAAGATGACATCAATAAATGATTTAATTACATAACTACTAGGGGGATATCGGAGATGCTAATGAATATGAAAGAGCTGCTGAAGGTGGCCAATGAACAAAATTTTGCCGTACCGGCGTTCAATATTGGGACAGGACAGATTCTAAACGGGGTGATGGACACGTGTGAAAGGCTGAAAGCGCCGGTAATACTTGCTATCCATCCACTAGAACTGGAATTTCAGGGAGATAGTTTCCTGAGAATGTGTATTGACCGGGCGCAGAATTCGCCCCTTCCGGTATGTATTCATCTGGATCACAGTGATCTGGCACCGATTATGCGGGCAATCAGAACCGGCTTTACTTCGGTTATGATCGATGCTTCTCATATGTCCTTTGAAGACAATGCTGCAATAACCAGGAAGGTGTGCGAACTGGCTCATCCGCTGGGAGTTTCTGTTGAAGCCGAACTGGGAACCATCGGAACGACCGACGGTGACACTGAAGGCGGTACAGATGAGATTATTTATACTCAGCCGGAAGATGCGGTTCGGTTTGCAGCGGAAACGGGTTGTGATACTCTGGCGATCGCGATCGGGACAGCGCACGGGATATATGCTCCGAATATGAAACCGGAGCTGAAACAGGATCTCCTCTCGGAAATCAAGAGCAAGGTGTCCATTCCTCTGGTGCTGCACGGTGGTTCCGGCAACGCCGATGAAGAGATTGCCGAGGCGGTGAAGCGGGGGATTAATAAGATTAATATTTCTTCTGATATCAAAGATGCATTTTATCAGCAGCTTCGGATCACGCTGAAAGACAAGAAGGTCAGAGAGCCATTCGAGTTGTACCCGGCCAGTGTAGAAGCGATGAATGAAGTGATTGAACATAAAGTAAAACTATTTAATGATGATGACAAAGTGAAGTATTATATCTTATAATAGAAGAAAAATTATAAGGTGGTCATAGATATGGACAAAAACGGAGATTCTGTTATCGAAGTTATTAAGAATAACTACCATGAGCTGTTCTCGGCGGAACGGAAAGTGGCGGATTTTATTCTGACGAATTTTCATGATGCGCTGCTGCTGAATATAACCGAACTGGCGAAGAAAAGCAAGACCAGCGAGGCGACGATCGTAAGGATGTGTAAGCATATCGGTTATCAGGGGTATTACCAGATGCGCCTGATGATGTCACGGGATGCCGGTAAAAGGCAATTGGAGCTGGAGGAAGACAGCGTTGCTGACTCCACCAAGATTCTCTTTGATATTGCTGCGGAAAGAGTGGCTAAACTAGCTGAAAGCATACAGATGGACACTCTGATTAAAGCGGCACAGATTCTCAAAGAGAGTAGAATTTCCTATGTGATCGGTGCGGGAAACACGAATCCGGTGGCGCTGGATCTGGGGTTTCGTCTGGAACGTCTGGGAATTCCCTGTATTTATCCGTCCCTGCCGGAGCATTTTTTGAACCACATCCGGCTGGGCACTAATGAGGATGCTATTTTAGCCATTTCCCGGTCAGGAATGTCAAAGCAGGTCGTACAGGCTATGGAGCTGGCAGGGAGGAATAACATGCGGGCGATCGTAATCTCGGGTGAGAGCCAGACTTCGCTGACAGCATATGCTGATTGCCTGATACATGTAAAAGAGATGAAGAAGATTCCAATTGGCGGCAATGCCGACTCCCATTTGCTTGAAATGGCAGTTAATGATGCCCTGCTCTATATCGTAAAAAATTATGACAGCATCGTGTCGGATGAGAAAATGGTGAAGAACGATTTGGAAGATATTGATGATATCGAGATTATGCTGAGTGAATACAAATTGTAAAACGAGGGAAAAGATGGGATATACGGATAAATATTTAGCCTGCCTGGAGGAGGCGGAGGTGATCACAAAGTGGTGTTACCAGTCCGGTAAACGTCCTGCTCTGGGATATACAAGCAATCTGGATGTTGTGGTTGAATGGGATGAAGAGGAATTTAACCGGCTCCTTGAGGAGTATTTAAAGAGCCCGCCGGCATTTGCTGAGGGTGAGGTTATTTCCTGTATGGAAGATCTTGCGCGAGTGGTGTGTTTCTTTGCACTGAATGGTATGGGCGGAGAAGTGGAAGTTGATAATGCGGAAGTTGTGGCTGAAATTATGAGACGATTTAACTTCCAATACGGGCTGGGCGGAACCTGTGCACAGGGTGCCGCTGCGCTTGGAGCCATGGGGGTGCCGGCGCTGATACATATTACGGATACTTCTGAAGAGGTTTTGAATTTCCTGGCTTGCGGGGGGGCAGAGGCAGTGAAGAACGGTGAAAGAGTTCCGGTTGATCAGACGCAGACCGGCATGCCGGCGTTGATTCATCTGATTATGCAGTTCACTAAGGGGGGAAAGATTCACGTCGGCAATAAAGACAGCCGGGTGCCGCTGTCCAACCGGGTGATCATCGACTATGATCAGGTGCATAAAGATCTTCCGGTGGAACCGTCTTTCATGAAGTATCTGGAAGAACATGCGGAAATGATCTGTTCGTACGGTGTATCCGGTTTTAATGCAATCCTGGATCTGGCTGTACTGAAAGAGCGGGTTAATGAGTTGAGCGGCCACTATAGGTGCCTGAAAGATAAGAATCCGTACTTGTTCATATATCTTGAAAGTGCTCATTATTTCAGCTCCGCTGCCAGAGATTACGTTTATGGTGCCTTGGCTGACTATATTGATATAATGGGAATGAACGAAGAGGAATTGGTGGATTTTGCGGAGAGGTCTGGCATTACAGTGGATAAGGACGACATTGGTACAGTTATCAGCTGTCTTGACCGTATGCTGGAAACTTTTCCGGTCAAAGGCTTCGTGCTGCACACAAAAGATTATTCGATGTACTATGGGCAGGATCCTGGCAAAGTGAATATAGAACTGGGTTTGACGATGGGGAATCTGATGTCCGGCACACGGGCCAGAACAGGAAGATACGGTACTTTTGAGGACTGCTGCGAAACCCTGGAACTAGCCCTGAGTGAGACGGGATTGAGATTTTATGAAGAGCTTCAGAACCTCCGGTTAAAACAGCATGCTATACTGGTGCCCTCCCGGTATATGGAACGGCCCAGATATACAATCGGACTGGGAGATACCTTTGTAGCTGGAATGCAGTTTGGGTTTTTGAGATAATTTTTTTACTTATTATAGGAATAGGAGTTCATAATGGGCTATTTATTAGGAATTGATATCGGGACATCATTTTTAAAATCGGTGCTAATTGAAGAAGAGGGAAATGAAGTCTTTACCGACAGCAAAAGCTATAATTTTTCCATTCCGAAAAAAGGCTATGTAGATCACGATCCGGAGGAATGGTGGGAAGCATGTAAAGATACTATAGCAAGTATTTTTAAGCATGTGAGAATCGATAAAAGCGAAATAAGGGGAATTAGTTTTGCGGGACAGATGCACGGACTGGTAGCGCTTGATAAAAACCATCAGGTGATCCGTCCGGCGATCCTGCATAATGATGCCAGGTCATCAAATCAGGTGGAAGAAATTAAGCGGATTCTGGGTATCCGGAGGATCAAAGAGCTTGTTGGCAATCCGATCTATACCGGCTTTTTGCTGCCGTCGCTTTTATGGATCCGTGAAAATGAGCCGGCCAAATATGAAAAAATACGGTATGTAATGCTGCCGAAAGACTATATTAAGTTTAAACTGACCGGTGAGATATCCAGCGATTTTTCCGACGCTTCTGCAACCTTGCTGTTTGATATTCGGAACAGCAGGTGGTCAGAGGAAATTCTCACGAGAATGGATGTTGATAGAGAGATACTGCCGCAGTGCTATGAAACTTCACAGGCGATTGGTATCGTAAGCCGGACGGCGGCTTTGGATACCGGACTGGCTGCAGGTACTGTGGTGGTGGCCGGAGGCGGTGATCAGGTCATGCAGTGTATCGGCAACGGTGCGATTGAGATCGGAGATGCCTGCGTCAACATAGGCACCAGCGGACAGGTTTCCTTTCAGTGTGATAAGCCGGTGATGAACCCCTCGTTAAACACCAACACTTTCTGCGGATATAAGGCAGGACAGTGGTTTACCATGGGGGCGATCATGAGTGCCGGGATGTCCTATAAATGGTTTAATAATTTATTTGAACGGTATGATTATGATGCCTTGAATGAGAAGATTGCCGGCATCAAACCGGGCAGCGGCGGTCTGCTGTTCCTGCCGTACTTAAACGGAGAGCGTACACCGCATCTGAATCCTAATATCAGCGGAGCTTTTGTGGGTTTAAATATCAATACCAGCCGGGAGGAAATGTCCCGGGCAGTGATGGAAGGTGTTACATATGCTCTTAACCAGTGCATTGAGGTGTGCCGGGATCTGGGGCTGACTAAGGATATTCTG
>Ga0153947_1000016_pt1 | contig 75556 bp, 74 predicted proteins | sample TSNJ031MetaG_FD_104697 | JGI IMG/M metagenome (GOLD analysis project Ga0153947, IMG submission 104697) | Attine ant fungus gardens microbial communities from New Jersey, USA - TSNJ031 MetaG | ecosystem: Host-associated > Fungi > Mycelium > Unclassified | place: USA: New Jersey, Wharton State... | reverse complement strand
GCTTTTGCCTCTTCCACTTGAAATGCCGTCAGAACTTTTATAAAGGCCTTAGAAAAGATATCGTTATACACCCCATCCACTACAAATTCCATAATAATACCGCCTACCAGTACGGTAAGCGCCGTGACAAATACGGTCTGTAATAAGATACTGAGTTTCAACTTGCGATACTTATTCTTCATGTGCGACCTCGTTTTTACCCTTTCTATGCCTTATTTTATCGCTTATCCTCTCTACTGATTTCACAAAAAACTCATTTTTTTACACTCTACATATTTTTTAAGTATCATTTCAGTATCAATCATACCATAAAAAAGTTATCTCGTTAATAGTTTATAACGTAATTTTGCCTAGAGCCAAGCGATATCGGAGTCTATTTTTGTGAAAAAAAGTCTATCTCTTCAATTTAGAGGTTTAAGGCGGGATTGAGTTTTTCGGAGAAAACGGTGGTCTACCATAAAAATACCGCCTATTGTTTGATACTACATTATATCAAACATAGACGGTGCTATTTACTCTCGCAGTGCTCTATATATTTTTCCACAAGATTGTTTCTCCCGATGCAACAATATGTTCCAGACGGTATATATAATCAATATTCAATGATCCAAAATTTAATACTTTCATTCTTTCTTTTCATTCTTGCACGGTCCCGTACTGTCTCTGATAACCAGGGTCGGCTGGAAGGTAATACTCTTCTGGATGTTGGCCCCTTTCTCCACTTCTTCCATCAACTGCCTGACTGCCTCCACCCCCATATCATAAACCGGCTGCCTGATCGTAGTCAACGGTACATCCAATATTTCTGAAAAGAAAATATCATCATATCCGATCAATGAAATATCCTCCGGGACCGACAACCCTTTCTGCTTTAGTCTATTATAAACACCATACGCCGACATATCATTAAAGGCAAAAATTGCAGTTACCCCCTGCTTAAGCAGATAGTCAACTGCTTCTGCACCACTTTCACGGTCATAATTCCCCTCAAAAATAAGCTCTTTAGCCACCGCAATATCGGCTTCGCTTAAGGCCTTTTCATAACCTTTGAGGCGATCCATTGAGTCTTCTAAGCGCAGCGGTCCAGTGACACAACCGATCCTCTTATGCCCCAATTCAAGCAGATGCGTCGTAGCACAGTATCCGCCCTGTTTATGATTGACAAATACCAAACAGCAATTAGCTTGTTCTAAAAACCGGTCAATCATTACAAAGGGTAACTTCAATTTCTCCAGCAATTGGATACTTTCTGCCGCTTTCTTCTGGTCACTATCAAGAGCCATACAGAACAAAATTCCATCGACTCCTTTAGCAGCCAGAACCTGAATATAAGATAAATCCCGCTCATGCTTGTCATTGGTATTACACAAGATCAGATTCCAACCCTTTTTACGGCATTCATCTTCGACCCCTTTTGCTAAATTAGAAAAAAATACATTACTGACATCTGATATTACTAATCCAATCGTCCCGGTTCTCTTTTTCACCAGGCCCACAGCTAGCTGATTGGGATGATAGTTAAGCTTTTCCACAGCTTCCATAATGGTATCTTTAGTACTCTTCGGTATCTTTTTGGCCTTATTGTTAAGAACCAGCGAAATAGTAGTCACAGAAAAACCGGTATAATTGGCAATATCCTTAATTGTAGTTCGCAAAATTCGCCACCCCCGTTACTTTCATTCTATATATTATTATACCCTAAATCAATAAATTTTGGTTAAAATAATTGATAAAGTATACGGATGTACTGCAAATACTTTTTAGACCTTAATATACTCATTTGGCTGTACTGTTTCATTGATTGGTCAGCCAGCTCATAATTCCCTGCCAGATCTTATCATACTCACTCCACTCACAAAACTCCTCAGGAGCCCAGTGAGGTGCACAATCTGACGTGAATACTGCACTTTTCCCCTTCCCATATTGCCCAAAGGCAATAAAAGGATCTTCATCCACTACCGCAGCCACAAATGCGTCCGGTTTGGCAATTGTTTTATTATATCCAAGAATCTGTGGCCACTCTCCTGAGATTTCCTTTAGTGCCTGATGCGGCGCTGTAGTTACCGGACGAATCCCCTCACAATGCTCCATTCGGTCATCAACATTTAGAACCTCTACCGGCAATACCTCCTGTACTGCATTGTGATTCCATTTACCCTTGGCATCAACACCTGAAAAGGTCAGGTATCCGCCGATCATCAAAAGAGCACCGCCATCCAGGACATAGTCCCTGATTGCATTGGCCCGGTTGGGCATCTTGATACTGTGGGTAAAAGTTTTGTTAGGAAGGAGCAGGGTATTAGCTCCAATGTCTGATAAAATCACACAATCATATTTATTTAAAGCTTCCAGGGTATAAGGAAACTCTTCCGCAGCAATGTGATTGGGCATAAAAGTAACTTCATACCCTCCTTCTTCCAAGGCCTTTTTCAGCCACTTCTCTCCAGTCTCGTAAGACGAAGTATAAAAACTATCAAATCCTTTCACATGGGTAGTATAACTCATCCATGATTCTCCTGCCAGCAGCACCTTCTTCATTCTTTTTATCCGCCTTTCTACTTTACTCTGTATAAAGGGAGTTCTCCCACTCCCATATTCTTTCTGGTTCCGAATTTGCTGACCCAGTATCCTGCCCGTCCCGCTGAACGCAGGTAACGGTTCTCAAATGCGGTAATAACACCATTGGTAATTACATAGGTCGCCAGTTGATCATCCCGATCTACGACCACTATATTAGCATAAGCGCCTGGCCCCAGATGGCCGTATTTTTTCCAGCCACTGTTCTTCGTCCGCTCCTCCAGTAGCCTGGCCGGATTACAAGTCATCGCCGCAACTGCCTCAGTCAGAGTCAGAACCTTTTCCCGTGCCAGTTCAAGCAGACACGGAATATTATCTCTGGTATCTCCAAACCCTTTCATAGCTGACTGATTCTGTCCGTCCGACACAAGGATATTGATCACCTTGTCTGCACATGCCTGGAGGGCAATATTCTGCGCTTTCCTGGTCATCTTAAGCCCTTCCCTGCTGCCCAGTCCCCGGCGTAGCATGGTAGTAACAAATTCTCCGGTGATATTTTTCTCCTGGCAAAGCCTGACAGCTTCCTTCATGCTATCGCAGGGATCGCCATGGGTTCCGCAGCCAACCGCATTAGCATGACCCAGGTGAACCGGCTGGCCAGCTGCCAAATGACAGATTCTCTGAGTGTGTTCAATATCTTGAGTATGAGACATAAAGATCATATCAGAAGCCCCGGCAATTCGAATTAATTGCTGCACTCTTGCATCCGGGAGTAAAAAATGACCCATATGCTCTTTTAATCCAACTGTATATTGGGCAGTTTTATTGGTAATCCAGTTACGGCTTAGTTTCTGTTCCTTCACCGGTTCTGACAGCCGCCCCTGAAATAGCAAAATTAATTCTTCTTCACTTAACATACTGCCCAGTACATTAGAACCACCCAGATAAACACCGGTGTTTAACGGCAAACCACGGTCCAATTCCGCGTCCAGTAACGCCGGAGTCATAAAGGTATTGCCAGCGCCAGGCGACAACCCGGTAGTAACACCGTCCTGAACAGCACCATAAGCAGTATTAGTATGCACTTCATATAAATCACAGATATGCAGATGCATATCAATTAGTCCCGGCCAAACTGTTAACCCATTACAATCAATCAGCCGATCTCCTGGCTCTGCCTTAACTTTATCAGCAACTTCAATGATTATATCTTTCTCAATCAGGATATCTCCTATGTCATCAATCCCATTTTGCGGATCGATCACATGACCCTGCTTAAGGATCATACGGTCGGATTGTGCCTGCTCAGATAAATTATACTTGTTTTGAGCCATATCGCAATACATTATTCTGCCCACGCTAATATTAAATTGGCATATATTTTAATTGCATCAAGATATTGTTCAACCGCTACAAACTCATTGGCGGTATGACACTGCTCTAATGATCCCGGTCCATATTGAAGGGTCGGACATTTGGCGATGTTATACCAGGTTCTTGAGTCACATCCGGCCGGAGAACCTGCAATTTTCACCTCCTGACCCACTGCATTTTTATAAGCTTCTTTAAATGACTGAACAAAGGGATGAGCCAGATCCATTTCAAAAGGATTTCCGGTTTGATAAATCATAATTTTAGGCTGGTGTTCGCTCAGCCAATCATCACCCTCACAACATTTTAAAATTGCATGGGTGTATTCTTTAACCACCTGATCATAGTTCATCAGACCGGGCAGATAATGCACACAGGTCTTAAAGCAGCAGTAATCAGGAATCGTCGAACCGGCCTCACCGCCGGAGATGACTCCGACATTGCTGGACGGCGGCGGCAGCAGGGGGTGCTTGTACTCAAGCAACCAGCGGTGCTCCAGCTCATTAATTGCGTTCATGATCTTACCTGCTTTTTCAATGGCATTCACTCCTGAGAGTTTTAGCCCTGAATGAACCGCAACTCCTTCTACTTCTACCTGAAAGAACACCCAGCCCATATGCGCAGCGATCAATTCATAATTGGTCGGTTCACAAACCACTACCGCATCCGCTTTTACACCGCTCATCGCAGCGCACAAAGATCCATTTCCACCACCTTCTTCATCACAGACTGAAGCATACTTTACCGTAACCGGCAGTTCAATCCCGGCATCTTTTAACAGTTCCACCGCCAAGGTTGAGGCCATTAATCCAGCTTTCATATCAGCAACACCAAGCCCGGTAATTCGATTGTCAACTACTTGCGGAGCCAGTGGCGGAATGCTCCAGTGCTCTTCATTTTCAGCTGGCATATGGTCAATGTGCCCGTTAAACAAGATTGATCGATCCGATTTCCCCGGAAAGGTCGCATAGACGTTATATCGATTATCATAATTATGTCCTAAATTCCCTTCACGGTACAATTCCTTGCATTTTATAATACTTTCTTCTTTGAGATCGTCTTTGATCACTTCCCGTGCACCAAGTTCCCGGTATAGATCAGCCATATAGTCCTGACCGGCAGCTTCCAGCCCTCCTTCAATTCCATGACCGATATCGTGGGTGTCGATACTGACCAGTTTCAGCAAACGGTCAATATATTTCTGCTGATTCCGAGCCAGTGCCTGTTCAATTGCGCTGTCTTTCATCCTGCTCCTCCATTATTTTTATTTGATTGTATATAGCGTCGCCTAAGCTTTTATGGTTTCTGCAGTCAAGATGAATCCCATCATACCGACCGACTCTGGCAACGAGACTGGCATCAAGGTAAAACCATCCTTTGCTCTTCGCAACCCGCTGATAGTACTGAGCCAGCAGCTTACTCTTTCTTTCTGCTTTTGTTCCAAACTCATCAAAAAAGGGACTTTGGGTTAAATTCATCATTACCACTGGTACCACAAGTAAAACCTGAGCTCCCGCTCTCTCAAAGATCCGCCCGATCTCCTCAACTCCCGCGGCGATTTCCTCCGGGCTTGCATCATAGATATCTTTACAGTCATTGGTTCCAAGCATGATTACCGCAATGTCATAAGACTGACTTAGAGCTGTACTTCTAAGAGCTGCTTCCCGTCCATTGCCATCCGGCTCTAACACATGACTATACCTGGTCGTCCGGCCGCACAGACCATTATTGATTATTTGATACTCCGGCGCTAACCGCTTTTTAAGCCTTCCCGGCCATCGCTCATCTGGGTGATAGCGGCCATCATTTTCCGGGCAGTAGCCCCAGGTATTTGAATCACCAAAACATATTATTCTTTTCATAAATCACCTTTGATCAGACCCGCCACAAACTCGTCCGCATTTAAGATGTCCTTTCCCAACCCAAGTTCACTGGCGATCTCCCCGATCTGAGTTCTTTTGATCTTACTTTGCTTTAATATCTCATCATCACTGAAAACTTCTTTAACGCTTCCATCAGCGATGATATGCTTGTTGGCCATTGCAATCACTCGGGTAAAATTATCAGCGACAAATTCCATGTCATGAGTAATGGCAATCACACCGATTCCTTTTTCTTGAAGAACACCCAGCAAGTTTGAAAGGATCTTAATTCCTTTCAAATCCTGACCAGCAGTCGGCTCATCGAGAATAATGTAGTGCGGCTCGGTCGCAATAACCGCAGCGATGGTCACAAATTTCCGGATAACATAAGGAATCTCAAAAGGGTTTTTATTCAGAAATCGTTCAATATCCAGCAGTCTGGCCGATTCTTCCACCCTTTTTTTTATCTCCTCCTCTGACATCTTATAATACTTCGGCATATACGCAATCTCAGCCTCTACCGACTGATTAAAGATTTGATCATCGGGATTTTGAAATACATAACCGACATGTCTGGCAATCTGTGCGGTGGTAAAGTCTTTGGTATTCTTCCCATCGACATACACATCGCCGCTGCAAGGTTTATGAAGGCCATTCATCATCTTGACCGCGGTTGTTTTACCCGCTCCGTTCTGACCCACGATTGCTATTCTTTCCCCCCGCTTAATCACCAGATTTAAATCTTCATTGGCTTGAAAGCCGTTAGGATATTGAAAGTATGCTTTTTTTAATTCAATCTGTTTCATCCTCTATCCCACCCTCTCGGCTAATAATCTGATACATTCTGATTTCGTTACCGGCACTTCCGGCAAGTGAATTCCATGGTTATTCAGTTGCTGATTTAACATCACCGATTGGGGAAGCATTACGCCTCGTTCCAGCAGGGTCAGATCACTTAAAACTTCTTTGGTCTTGCCTTCAGCAATAATTTCACCACCCTGAATCGCAATTACCTCATCAGCATACTCCGCCAAAAGATCGACTTTATGCTCGACCAGGATAATCGTTTTACCACGTTCCTTCAAAGTATGAATAATTTCGAAAATACTCTCAGTTCCTTCCGGGTCCAATTGAGAAGTCGGCTCATCGATTACAAAGACATCGGTGTCCATCGCCATGATTGAAGCAAAAGCAACTCGCTGCCGCTGTCCTCCGGAAAGTCGATTGGGATTATTCTGCAGCAGATTTTCTATTTTAAGCAGCTCGGCTATTTCTATGACCTTTTCGATCATTTCTTCTTTTGCTACTCCTAAGTTCTCCAATCCCAGGGCAATTTCTTCAAAAACCGTCTTCCTGACTCCACTGATTTGAGTGAAAGGATTTTGAAAAATATAACCCATCCTGGTTGACAGCACATCAATATCTACTTCTCTGATATCCTGTCCGTCGATTGTTGCCTCCCCGACTAATTCCCCAATATAGAAATGGGGAATCAAACCCCGCAGAAGGTTGCAAAAAGTTGTCTTACCGCCAGCATTTTCACCGATTACGCCATAAAATTTCCCGCGCTCAAGGCTGCATGTCATATTTCGCAAAGCCGGTTCTTTCGCCAGCGGATAGGTATATGTTACATTCTTTAATTCTATAAAACCCATAAAGCAATCCTCCCGATTATCAATGCTGCAAATGCAAGATCAAATACCACTATCAATATTTTCTCTTTATTTCCCGCTTTTGGTAGTTCTGATAAAAAGGTATGTTCCACCGGAGCCGAGAAAGCCCGGGCATCCATGGCGATCGATTTTTCTTCGGTACCGGCGATGGCATTTAAAATCAGCGGTCCAATTACCGGAATAAATGCTTTTGCCCTCTGCAAAATATTACCTTCGGTCTCAATCCCTCTTGCTTTCTGAGACTCGAGAATTATTTGAGCATTCTGTCCCAGATCAGTAATCGTCTGAAAAGACGACAGGATCACAAATGAAACCACGTGAGATACTCCCTTCTGCTCCAGCATATAGGTGAAATCTTCCATTGGAGTAATCTTCACAAATAGAATAAAGCTACCGCTGAAAGCCAGTACTAATGAGACGATATTCAGCCCCGAAATTATACTTTCATGAGTAATACAGATACCCCATAATTGAAAGATCACTTGTTCACCAGGGGCAAAAGCCGCTTTTACCAAAAATAAAAATACACCAAACAATAATAATACTTTCCAGTACATTGAAAAAAATGATTTAAAACATCCTGCCGCTGCAGATACGATGACGAAGAAGATAACCATACTAAATCCATAAATAAAGTTTTGAACAAAAAATGGAGACAATCCCAACACCAACATCAAATTCAATTTGGTTATAGGGTTCAGATCACGGATCATATTCCCGCTCTTCTTCGGCTGCTTATACTGATTAATAAATCCATAATCCATGCATGTTCCTCCAATCCTATTTCTCCTTAAGAAAGTACTTTCCGTTCGGAAGTTTAACGACCAGACGTTCAGGTATTGCCTTCAACACGAGGAATACGACAACTAAACAAATGATCTTGTCCATTAACTCAGAACTCAATTCGCTCACGAAGGTCGCAGGTAATACATCCCATCCAGCTGCCATCAGTGTCGTTACAATTACGCTTGCTCCAGTTCCGACAAAACCACCATATAGCGTCGCCGTAATCGGTACAGCGATACAGGTACTGATAAGAGCGATACCAAGTCCATTGACAATTGCCTTCCAAAAAGCTGAAAACATATTCTTCTTAGCCAAAAATGAAGCAATCAGTCCAAACAGCATACCAATCACTGTGTAAGGCAGTAAAGTTGGCAATGATATCGCATTGATCAATCCACAGCCAAGTCCCACCAATAGCCCGGGGATACCTCCGCATAATGCTCCGACCACAATTGTACCAATACTGTCTAAAAAGACCGGCAGCTTTAATAACACTGCCAACTGTCCTCCCACAACATTAACTGCAATCCCTATCGGAATTAAAAAAATGGTTAACTTGTCAAATTTCTTCATTTGCAATTCCTCCTTTTCTCTCATTTACCCTTAGATTCATTAGGTAAACCGTTTTTCCTTTTTATATAACTCGATAATACTCTCTCCAATCTCTCCTGTCAATTGTTACTTTTTAATAATAAATATGATGTTTTTTAGTTATAATTACTGTTTTTTAGTTTTAATTGTTTGATTTTCATAATTTTTTTTTACTGTTTTTATCTATTATTACACTTAGATAAATCGTTTTACTATTTTTGGAAATACTGTTACAACTATTATTATACGTAAAAAATAGCACTCTTACTCTGGTAAAGTGAGGTGCTATTTTTTAAGATGGCTCTTTTCCTTATTTATTCTTCAACTTTATACCCAACTCCCCAGACAGTCTTGATAAAATCCGACTTACCGGTCGGGCCGCTCATCTTCTCCCGCAGATGGCGGATGTGTACCATAACTGTGTTGTTGCTGTTCTTATAATATGATTCATGCCACACCGATTCAAACAGTTCTTCCGAACTGATCACCTTGCCCCTGTTCTCGCAGAGCAGCCACAAGATATCGAATTCAATCGGCGTCAGGGTTAGCAACTGTTCATTATAGACACATTCATGAGAGGTCTTATTCAATACCAGGCCGCCAAAGTCAATGATGTCTTCCGGTCCTTTCGCGCCTTCATTATACTTAGTTGAACGCCTCAGCTGAGCCTTTATACGGGCTATCAGCTCCAGCGGATTAAACGGCTTGGGTATGTAATCATCCGCGCCCATGGTCAGCCCGGCAATTTTATCCATGTATTCGGTCTTGGCCGTCAGCATGATCACCGGAAATGTATGTTTTTCACGGATCTTCTTTAAAATTGTAAATCCATCCACATCCGGCAGCATGATATCGAGAACTGCCAGATCGATCTTTTTTTCTTCTATACAGGCGAGGGCCTCCTCGCCTGTATAGAACTTAAGCACGTCGTATTGATCGTTTTTCAGATAAAGCTCAATTACATCGGCAATTTCTTTTTCATCATCCACCACTAATATATTATTCATACGTACCTCCATTTCCTTACGGAAAGTCTGTCTGCTACAACTGTGATACTATAGTTCGCAGTTATTTACCGTTCGCGGGAAGGGAATGACATCTCTGATATTACCTATTCCGGTCAGATACATTACACAGCGCTCAAAACCGAGCCCAAAGCCGGCATGTCTGGTGGAACCGTATTTCCGCAGATCCAGATAAAATTCATAATCTTCCGGATCCAGATCCATCTCCTCCATTCTGGCCACCAGCTTGTCATAATCATCCTCCCTCTGGCTTCCGCCGATGATCTCGCCGATGCCCGGTACAAGACAATCCACTGCCGCTACCGTTTTATTATCATCATTCATCTTCATGTAAAAAGCTTTGATATCCTTGGGATAGTCAGTCACAAATACCGGGCGCTTGTACACCTCCTCCGTCAGATAGCGTTCATGCTCAGTCTGCAGATCGGTTCCCCAGGAAACTGCATATTCAAATTTATCATTATTCTTTTTCAGAATTTCAATCGCTTCGGTATAGGTCACACGGGCGAATTCAGAAATAACAACATTATTCAGCCGCTCCAGGAGACCCTTATCGACAAATGAGTTAAAGAAATTCAGCTCTTCAGGTGCCTGTTCCATCACATAATTAATCACATACTTTAACATCGCCTCGGCTAACATCATATTATCATCCAAGTCAGCAAATGCAATTTCCGGCTCAATCATCCAAAATTCCGCAGCGTGTCTCGTGGTGTTGGAATTCTCCGCTCGGAAGGTCGGTCCAAAGGTATAAATATTACGGAACGCCTGGGCATACGTTTCACCATTAAGCTGGCCGCTGACGGTAAGGCTGGTCTCTTTATTGAAGAAGTCCTGCGAATAATCAACACTGCCGTCTTCATTTTTCGGTATGTTTTCTAAATCTAAAGTTGTTACCCGGAACATCTCTCCCGCTCCTTCACAGTCACTTCCGGTGATAATTGGGGTTTGCACATAGACAAAGCCACGCTCCTGGAAAAACCGATGAAGCGCATATGCTGCCAGCGAACGGACTCTGAATACTGCCTGAAAAGTATTGGTACGAGGCCGCAGATGAGCAATGGTCCGCAGATATTCGAATCCATGACGCTTTTTCTGCAGTGGATAATCGGAAGTCGATGAGCCTTCCACTCTGATCTCCTCCGCCTGGATCTCAAATGGCTGCTTAGCCTGCGGGGTTTCTACCAGTGTTCCTTTTACGATGATCGCGGTGCCGCCGTTCAACTTGCTAATGTCCGCAAAATTATCCATTGTATCATGATATACTATCTGCAGCGGGTCAAAGAAAGTCCCGTCACTAAGGACGATAAAACCGAATGTTTTAGAATCACGGATACTGCGTATCCAGCCGCCTATAGTAATTTCTTTACCGATATATTCTTGTTTGTCCTTAAATATTTCCCGAATGGTTAATAACTCCATGTTTCTTCATACTCCTTCATCTCATAATTTTACTATTGCCATTATAACATACTTTTCAAATGCTTCCCACCTGAATTATCCCTTAAATTTGCTCTCTCTATACCGATTAAAGCACGCAAATATTTCCTGACTGCGGGGCATTGCCAGTGTAGAATGGTAGGTATTGCTGCCGGAGATCGAGGATAGCCCATTCTTTTTCACTCTCTGCAGCACCTCCGTAATGATCTCCTGCATAGTTTTATTTTGACCGCACAGCTCTTTTTGAGCATATAGAAGCATGTAACCCAATGTCTGTGTCTGCTCACAGTCAACCAATTGTTCCACACTATGTAAATCAATTGATTTCTTATTCAAATGAATAATATCCTTTCCCATTGTTTTCACCTTGGCCCGGCAGTCATCCTTCAGTTCCCGGCTGGGCAGCGGAACCCGATTAAAAACAGGCATCCGGAACCGTCTTCCTTGTGATTGAACCATTGGAAATCTGGCTGCTTCCGCCTTTGCAAATGCCGTCACATCTTTAGGTATATATTGATCCATCTGAATAATAGTGTCCGCTACATGAAAATAAGTCCCGGAACTGCCGGCAACGATAATTGATGAAATACCCAGTTTCCCATACAAATCACCGACCCGTTCAATAAATGGCGTAATTGGCTCTTCGTCTGGATGCACCACCCTCTGCATCAGCTCATCCCGAATCATAAAGTTGGTGGCACTTGTGTCCTCGTCGATCAGCAGCAATGAAGCTCCCGACTCAATGCTCTCCACTACATTGGCTGCTTGAGAAGTACTGCCGCTGGCATCCTGGGTATTAAAAGAAGTAGTGTCTTTTTTATTGGGAAGGTTCTGGATAAATAAGGAGATATCGGCATTTTTGATGCTTCTTCCGTCTTCTGCCCGGATTTTCATCGCCGTATCATCAGTAATGACAAATTCCCGGCCATCTCCTCTACGGTGGTTATATACACCCAGCTCCAATGCTCTCAATAATGTTGACTTTCCATGATAGCCACCACCGATAATCAGAGAAATACCTTTTTTAATTCCCATTCCCCTAATCGCTCCGGCATGGGGGACTTCCATCGTAACTTCCATAGATTCCGGTGAGTGAAATGGAATAGCTCCTTTCATCGGCTTGTCCGATACTCCGCTCTCCCGCGGCAGTATGGCGCCATTTGCTACAAAAGCCGTCAGACCCATCTCCGGCAGCTTTTTCCGAATAATCTGCTGGTCTTCTGCAAGGCAGATAATCTCATTGATCTTTTTATGGTCTAACACTCTGTAATAAAGCGTTTTCTTGACTGTATGAGGTAAAAACTCAAATAGAATCTTCTCCAGTTCCCTGGCATTGATAGTTCTTCCATTGGCAGGAAAGCCAACCTCAATACCCGCTATGATATCACCGGTCTGAGTATTCATCCCGCAGGCTGTCCGCTCCAATATCTGCTGCCCGCAATGACTGATAGCAATCAGTCCGCTCTTCCCCGACCCTTTGGCCCGGAAACTATATTCCCGAATTTCCCGCTCCATCAAACGGATCAGATAATCCTGCAAGGCAATCCGTTTATGCGGCTGGTCATACAGTTCCGGCGTGAATCCCGCCTGACCGCCTTTTATGTGGATACTGATCTTTGACGGTGAAGCAAATGGATCACCCTGAACGTGGTCTATTGAAAGGATATAGCCTTCAAACCGGTATTGTCCTTTCAATGATTTATATGCCGGATAGCTTTTCCGATCTATCTGTGATAGTATCTGCTTTAACTCCATAGAAGTTTTCATTATATTTACTCCTTCTTATCTTTTATTTTGATTTAGTTGCCTATTCTCCGCTAAATTAATAAATTGATTTTCTCCTTTTTTGAATTAGATGTCAAGTATTCCTTCTTTTTTCTCATTTTGATGCAATGGCTTTTATTGACTTCGGAACGTAATTATGTTATAACATAATTATATTATAACTTATTACCAGGAAAGGATGATAAACTATGAACGATTATACGAAAGCACTGATTCCTACTTTCTATTTCATCGGCGTCACGACCACAAAATCTTCGATTATGAATGTCTTCCCAAAATGGGCTAAAGCATTAAATCTTGATGCATGCATAAAAGGTTTTGATTTTGCTCCCCATTCTCCGGCATCAAATTACCGGGAGGTCGTAGGTTTTATTAAAAACGATCCCCATTCACTGGGAGCATTGGTGACCACTCACAAGATCGATCTATACAATGCCTGCAAAGATCAATTTGATTATCTGGACCCGTTTGCTGAAAAACTGGGAGAGATTTCATCCATCAGCAAAGCTGACGGTAAGCTGTGCGGCCATGCTAAAGATCCGATTTCCAGCGGGCTGGCACTGGAAAGCTTTGTCCCTGATAATTACTGGTGTGACTATGGCGGTGATGTGCTGCTTATGGGCGCCGGCGGTTCTTCACTGGCAATGTCCCTTTATTTCAGTCAGGAAAAATTCGGCGAAAATATACCAAAACACATAATTTTGGCAAACCGCAGCATCCCCCGGCTGGAAACTGCTAAAGAAATTTTAAAAAACCTCAATCCTAATATAAAGTTCGATTTTGTACATAATCCTGAACCGAGTGACAATGATCAAACACTGGCCTCTTTAAAACCGCATTCATTAATCGTCAACGCAACCGGACTGGGCAAAGACGGACCTGGTTCTCCCCTGACCGCTCAATGCCAATTCCCCGCCGATAGTCTGGTCTGGGAAATTAATTACCGCGGCGATCTGCTTTTCAAAAAGCAGGCAGAAGCTCAGGCAAAAACCAAAAATCTCCGCGTAGAAGACGGCTGGATTTATTTTATTCACGGATGGACTCAGGTTATTTCAGAGGTGTTTGATATCCCAATCAATCATGACCTGATTCTGAAACTAAGCGAAATTGCCCGTTCATAATATGACGTATAGGATGTGACATGATGAGAAGCATTCAAACGGTTACCGGACTTAAAGCAGCATCTCAAATTTCCTTCTGTCATTACCATGAGCATTTGATGATCAGTAAGGGAACGCCTTTTTCCATTGATCCGAATCTCTGTATTAATGACTACGCAAAAACACTGTCCGAGCTCAAGAGTTTTGCTGATGCCGGCGGCTCCACCATTGTTGATGCCCAGCCGGTGGGATGCGGCCGGATGGCCGGTGCTCTGGCTAAACTGGAAAAAGACAGCGGCCTCCACATCATTGCGTCCACCGGGTTTCATAAAATGATGTTCTATCCCGGTAGACATTGGATTTTCCGTAATCCTGCCACAAAATTATCAGAGCTATTTCTTCATGAAATATCCACCGGGATGTATATCAATTGTGATAATAATCCACCGGAGAAATGGATCGATGCCAGAGCAGGAGTGATCAAGTGTGCTTTCGATACCTGCGGGTTAACCGACCAGTACCGGAAATTATTTGATGCTGCCACCTTCGCTGCAAAACAGACACACCTGCCATTGATGATACATATTGAGCAGGGTTCGGCACCCTTAGAGCTGGTTCGTTACCTGGATAAGCGAGACATCAATCCAAGCCGTGTCATCTTCTGCCACATGGATCGTGCCTGCCCGGATGTGAAACTGCACAAAGATATCTGCCGGCAGGGCATTTACCTGGGATATGACACCATTGGCCGTTTTAAATACCATGATGACAATCATGAAGCACGCATTTTCATGGAGCTGGTTGCTTCCGGCTGCGAGGATCAGCTGCTCTTTTCACTGGACACAACCCGTGAACGGCTGAAATCTTATAATCCTTCCGGTGTCGGACTCACATATATACTAAATACCTTTATCCCACTACTAAAGGAGTATGGCATAACCAACGCGCAGATCCATAAATTCGCATGTCAGAACCCGCAAAACATACTTTCTTTACCGGAAGCCCCCTGATTATTTTAAAAGGAGAATTTATATATGGAATTATTAAAAAAATTAGAAGAATATAAAATAGTACCCGTTATTAAATTAGATGATGAGCAAAAGGCTGTTCCTCTTGCAGAAGCACTTTGCGGCGGCGGATTGCCGGTTGCTGAAGTAACTTTTCGGACTTCTGCAGCCCGGAAATCAATTGAAGTCATGACCAAAGCCTATCCGGATATGCTGATCGGCGCCGGCACCATAACCACACCTGAACAGGCCCAAGAAGCTATTGATGCCGGTGCGGGCTTCCTCGTTTCTGCCGGTTTCAGCCGCCGTGTAACAGAATATGCCATCAACCATAAGATTCCGATATTTCCAGGTGTATGTACCCCTACAGAGCTAATGTATCTGCTGGAATACGGCCTTCCGGTCGCCAAATTCTTTCCGGCCGGACAGTATGGCGGACTGAAAACGATAAAAGCCCTGGCCGCACCCTTTCCCAATATGCGGTTCATGCCAACAGGTGGGATCAATGCCGGCAATCTTCTGGATTACCTGGCGTTTGATAAGATTATCGCCTGCGGCGGCAGCTGGATGGTAAAGGATACCCTGATCAATAACGGGGATTTCGATAAAATCTGCACTCTGACCAAAGAGGCCGTCACATTGATAAACGGGGAGGGCTAATCATGAAAATATTAGTAACCCCTACCTCACTACAGCCCGAAAGAAGTTCTGAAGCATTAGAACGATTATCCGCCTTTTGTGATAACCTGGCTTTTAATGAGACTGGAAAACCATTGGAAGAAGACGCTCTTATCGACCTCCTGAAAGACTGCGACGGCTATATAGCCGGGCTCGATCAGGTCACTAAAAAGGTCCTGGAAAACTGTCCCAATCTAAAAGGAATCTCAAGATACGGCGCCGGTTATGACCGCGTAGACATTAATGCTGCCAGAAAATTGGGAATTCAGGTATCCAATACACCGGGGGCAAATGCCCAGGCTGTCGCCGAGCTTTCCTTTGCCCTCTTGATGTCACTGGCCCGCAGGATTCCCTATCTTCACAGCCAAACTGCAAATGGCAAATGGGTACGTTCTACCGGAACCGAACTATACGGCAAGACACTGGGAATTCTTGGACTTGGGGCTATTGGTAAGCGAGTAGCAGCTTGTGCTAAGGGTTTCCGAATGAAAATATTGGCTTACGACCCATATATTCAGGAAGATTATTGCAGAGAACATGAAATTATCTCTTCTAACTTTAATATCCTTATAAGGGAAGCTGATTTCATTACTCTTCATCTGCCTTTAAACAACAATACCCATCATCTGATAAATAAAGATGTGATCGCTGCAATGAAATCCAGTGTCATCATCGTAAATGCTTCCCGCGGCGGCATCGTGGACGAAGAGGCTGCCTATCAGGCTCTCACTGCCGGAAAGCTGGGCGGTTTAGGGCTGGATGCGTTTGAGCAGGAGCCCCCGGAGGCTTCACCTCTGTTTACACTTCCTAACGTTGTGACCACACCACATGCAGGTGCACATACTAAGGAAGCTGCCACGGCAATGGCTGATATGGCTGTAGACAATTTGATCTGTATACTGGAAGGAAAAGGATGTAAATATATTATAAATAATTAACAGCAATGTAAAGGGGACCGTTACACCAACAAAGTTGGACGGTCCCCTTTCAAATTCTTTTATTTATTCCACCCTTTCATTGAGTTCAATATGCTCACCGTCCGGTCCTCTAAAAAATACCCATTTAGACCCTTTCGGCGGAAATACGTGTGGCGCTTCCGTATAGGAACCCGTTTCAAACTCAATTCCTTTTTCCGCCAGTTCCTTCATAATCTCATCCAAATCTTTTACCGCCAGCGAAATATGGTCAAACCAGCCATCTTCTCTTTTTATTTCATATGGCAGTTGTACCAGTTCGATAATGCAGGACTTGTGCTGTATAAACCTGACCAGAACATCACCTTCCGGAATCTTATTAACTGCCTCATGTATCAATTTAAACCCCAGCTTGTCTTCATAAAACCCTACTGACCGCTGAACATCATTTACATAAAGACCAACATGCGCTAAACCTTCTATCACTACACCACTCATATTATTATCCCTTCCTGATCTGCATTATTTCCATTTTGGGTTGTCGATAATCCGGGGAACTCCATCCCGCTCAACCAGCAATTTCCGATACCCCTTAGTTTCAATAGTTCCATAGTCGTGCCCGGCATCCGCCCGGAACACAAAGAAGGTGCGCAAGGGCTCGCGATCATCTACATTGATACTGCGGTGGGCATATCGCTTCGGCACATAGACCGCTTTTCCCGGTGTCAGTTCATGAGCCAGCCAGTCTCCTTCCGGGTTCTCCAACAGCATATAGCCATGCCCGCTGAAGCAGTAATAAATCTCTGCGGTTTCTAAAATAGTATGAAAGTGCCCTTTGGTCATATAGTATTCATTTCCTACTTTTCCAGGATATGTAATACTACATCCAAAAGCCAGATTTCCTGCCTCTTCAGGAACTCCCATCTCATGGAATTCATAGATCAAATCATCACCTTCAACCTGAAGCTTCTTCTCCCACAACGCATCATCTGCAAACATTCCCTCCATTTGACTCAGATAACGTTTAGAGGTCTCTTTCATCTGTGATATACCCGTCTGCGGGTTAAAGTCTATGGTAAATCCTCTCGTATAATCAAATCCGGTTCCCTTTATATTAAAATCGGCCATCCTAATCTCCCTTCTTTAAATAAATTCCGGCAATACAGCCATCGGTGATTATTTAAAGTTCTCCTGTACCTGAGCCATATGCTTAAATGGTGTCTGTAAGGTGTCATGAAGTTCTGTAAATACTCCTTTCATTTCCTGATAAAGAGACATGTTCTGTATATTGGGCTCATATATTCTCCTGATTTTTACGACTGTATCGGCTCCCTCAACTAAGTCCTTTATTATCCCTACAGCGTATGCTGCCATCAATGATACACCCAGCACACCGCCCTCATCGGTCTCCAGCGTGTAGATCGGACGTTCATAAATATCTGCTTTAATCTGGTTCCAAAAATCACCTTTTGCAGCTCCGCCCGAATGGTAAACAGCCTGAATAGGGTTACCGTTTGCTTCAAATATATCCAGGGTCCGCTTAAATTCAAAGGCAACTCCTTCCAGTACGGCCCGGATAAAATGTCCGATTTCCTTATCCATCGACATTCCGATGAAGCATCCCCGGGAATCAGCACTTCCCATTGTCCGTTCGCCCATAAGATATGGCAGAAAATATAATCCTGATGCTCCTGCCGGAGTCTTTTCAGCCAGTTGGCTCAAATATACATAGTCATCGATGCCATTTGCCCGGGCTTCATCCCGCTCCTTTTTACATAGATTGTCTCTGAGGAAACGGAAGGATATGCCGGCAGCATCAATATTGCCAAACGGTACCCAGCCATCCAGTACATGCCGCAGATTCATTATGCGGCGATCCATAACCGGCTGGTCGGTATACCCGCAGATGATCCCGCCGGTGCCTGTAATATCTACCACAGTCCCTTTCTTATGCATTCCCGAGACATAAAGCATACTCAACATGTCACCGCCGCCGGTAATCACGACTGTCTTTGTACTGAGGCCAGTTTCTGCCGCTGCTTTCCGGCTAAGATTTTCGACCACATCATAAGCATTCTGGATCTCAGGCAGTTTCTCACGGTCGATCCCCAGAATGTTTAAAAGCTCCTCCGACCATTGACCGGTCTTTTGATTCATTGCAAAGACACCTGAAGCCTCTGAATAATCAATACATGCCCGGCCAGTCATTTTAAAATTAATATAATCTTTCGGGGTCAGGAATTTATATGCCTGCCCGTAGACTGCCGGCTCATTTTCTTTCAGCCATTTAATCTTAATTCCGTGCCATGACGCAATCGGCATATTTGCTGAAATGTTAAAGATTTCATCGGTCATTTCTGCGGCAATCGCTTCTGCCAGATAGCCTGCCCGTTTATCACTGTATAACTGAATATTGTCCTGAACCACCGAACCGTCTTTTCTGACCGGAACTGCCCCATGCATATGAGCGCAGCACCCAAATGCCGCCACATCATCACCGGATATTCCGGCTTTAGCCAGCAGTTCGCGGGTGTTTGCCGTAATAATCTCCCACCAGGATTCCGCTCTTTGAGTCATCCACATAGGCCTCGGAGTATCTACATACTGTTCTTTAGACACCTCCGCCACCAACTTCAGTTCTTCATCATATAGATGTATCTTAATTGACTGTGTTCCTATGTCTGTACCAATAATGTACCGCTTCATAATAAGCACCTCCCATAACTATACTCTGACAATCTTGCTGGATTCGTTAATAATTACCGTATCCGCTCCATTAACTATAACATGTTCTATTTCTTCTATGGCTGTAAACGCCCCACTAACAATTATTTCCAGACTTCCTTCTGCATACTGCCGCAGACGTCTGGCATCTTCAGCCGGTTCTCTGCAGATTTCATAAGGCATAAAAGCTGTTGAGCTAATAATACCGGCCGCTTTCGTCTTCTTAGCCATATTGCATACTATTCTCAGGTGCCTGTCTGACATCTCGCCGGCTTCAATAATAAAATACACCGGTTTATTTACCACCTCAACACACTGCGTCATTTCTTTCTGCAGATTGTCTTCATGGCCACTCATGAAATAGCCAACCGCCGCTGTTACAAAATACATATCGGCAGCCCCGCCTTCATTCTCGCAGTTTTTGATTTCCATTGCCTTCAATTCAGGATCTGCACATCCGGCAGGATAGGCAATACTGACTGCGGTTTTTACGCCTCGATCCTTAAACTTTTTCCCTACCGCTGCACTGGTAGGACTGATAAAAACCCGGTCAATCTGATTTGCCATGGCTTTGTAATATAAATTTTCACAATTTTCATCGGAAATATAATAATTCGGTACATTTGTCAATATTACTTTTTCTGCAATCTGTCCCCATCCCATGGTCAAATCCCTCCATATTCGTTTAATCGCTTTTCAATAAAGGCGTTTGTGATCTCAAGTGCCGCTGCCGTATGAATATTATTACACCCCATTTCCCGATACCTAAGTACCTCTGCTAAGGTACGGATATTACCAGATGGATGCACATCAAACCGATTAGGGAACACTCGTTTAATAAGTGCTACTTCTTCAAATGATACCCCCAGTTTAGCACCTGGATTTACTTTTACTGAAACGGTACCGGCGCTATCCAGTGCCTTGCAGGTTTCAATAATCTGTGTATCACTCATCAATGTCGCCGGAATGACCAGTGCAACCCGGTAAAAATCGTCTTGGTATTCTTCGACAATTGTCCTGGCTTCTGTCTCAATATCCTTGTATCGTCCAGAAAATATTGCCTGCCAGTCCAGGCAAATACAGACATCATCAACCTTCATTCTGCGCAATTTTGCCAGCGTATCCATCTTGGTTTGCAAAGTATACCGCCCCATCGGATACGAAACCGCACAATGTAGTTTTACATCACAGCAATAATCTGTAAATAATTCCCGCACCAGCGGGACAAACTGCATCTCTGTATCAAAAGCCAGCGGCGCCATCTTTGTTTCCTTAAGCTTTGCTACTATCTCCCGCACATCATCTTCGGTTCTGGTGATTCCCTGCAGACCAAAGTGGCATAATGACAGAAAATGCTTTGCTTCCTGAAATACTTTATCAGCGATTTCCCGATCCCTTACACTGCTAAAATCAAACATACTCTTTCTCCTCCTGTCACGCTTTTTTGTTCTTCAGCTGATCGATAATAACAGCAATGGTAATTAATACACCGGTACTGATCTCCATCACAAAAGAGTTGATACCAAATTGTATTCCTGCATTATCAATCAATGTCATGAGTATCGTTCCCAGTGCTGTCCCCCATACCGATCCTTTTGCACCCGATAAAGACGCTCCGCCGATTACCGTTGCCGCAATAGCATTCATCTCATAGCCGCTTCCGGCCGTCGGCACCGCACTATTGATTCTGGATGCCAGCATCACACCGGCAATTCCGCATAAGAACCCGGCAATTCCATATGTCATATATGTAACCTTTCTAATAGAAATACCACAGAGCCTTGCAACTTCCTGACCACTTCCCAACACATACAGATTTCTTCCAAAAGTCGTAAACCGTAAAATGAAAAATCCAACCAGAACAACAATCAACCAGATAACAGCAAGCTTGGGAATAAATAGAACCGATTCACTGGCAAATTCTCCAAACGCCTTATTAAGTCCGGCAATAGTACTGGCATTGCTGATTACCTTAATCAGTCCCCGCAGAATGGTCATACTCCCCAGGGTGGCAATAAATGGGGGAACTTTAAATTCATTAATAATTACAGCATTATAAATACCGCAGACAATTGCTGCCGCCAACGCCACTGTAATGGCCGCTGGTACCGACATCCCCCATTTTGCCTGTCCCATCGCTACGATCAAAGTACTCATTCCGCAGATTGCACCACAGCTTAAGTCAATTCCACCAGTAATGATGATAAGTGTGGCGGAGATTGAAATAACCCCGATAATAGAACATTGCTTCATTATATTGGTTAAGTTATAACTGGTAAAAAAATTATTCGTACCAAAGGCCGCAATTAAAAAAATGGCTACAATAATCAAAATCAGCGAGAATTCAGTACGCTTTAATATATTTAATTTTCCTGATCTTTCTTTCTTCATAGTAATCGATCCCTCCAAATTCTTCGCTAAACAGACGCTGATGCCAGACGCAGCACGTCTTCTTCTGTTGTTGCTTCTATTTCCTGTTTATTTAACACACCTGATATCCGCCCCTCTGCCATCACGACCATCTCATCGGAAAGCCCCATTACTTCCGGCAGATAAGATGAGATTAGAATAATCCCTTTGCCCTGACCGGCCAGCATTTCGATAATCTTATATATCTCCTGTTTGGCTCCTACATCCACACCAACTGTAGGTTCGTCAAAGATTAAAATATCCGGGTTCCGGCATAATAGTTTTGCAATAACTACTTTCTGCTGGTTTCCTCCAGAAAGGTTTTCCACATATTGCTCAATATCCGGTGTTTTTATTCCAATTTTGGTCTTGTACTCCTCTGCCCTGGATGTCTCTTTTGCAAGGCTGATAAACCCGGCTTTACTAATCAGATCATAAGAATACATATTGGCATTCATCTTGACGCTTAATGACAGCGCCAACCCATCTTTTCGCCTGTCTTCGGTCAAAAAACCTACTCCTTTGCGAATTGCATCCTGAGGATTCTTAATCACTACCTTCTCATTTCTAATATAAATATCTCCGGAATCAAGACTATCCACTCCGAATATGGCACGCATAATTTCACTTCTGCCTGAGCCAACCAGCCCGGCAAATCCTAATATCTTCCCCGCATGCAGTTTAAAACTGATATCACTGAACTTTTTGCCCGAAGTCAGATTCTCTACTCTAAGCAGCTCCTCTCCGTAATCAATATGCCGGATATTATAAAGATCACTTACCTCTCTCCCCACCATCAGAGAAACCAGCATATCTTTATTCACCTCAGAGATATTCTTAGTATCGACATATTCGCCATCCTTCAGAATTGTAACCGTATCACAGATCTTCATCAGTTCCTCCAGCCGGTGGGAAATGTATATAATGCAGACCCCCTGACTTTTCAGCTCACGGATATAACGATATAATATTTCTACTTTATCATTTTCCAGAAGCGCAGTAGGCTCATCAAAAATGACCAGTCTAATATCTTCGTTGACAGATATCTTGCTGATCGTTACCATTTCCTGCAGCGCCACCGGAAGCCGGCTGATCTTGGACCGTGGATCTACACCCATCTCAAATTTATCAATAATCTTTCGGCTCTCCTTATTCATCAGATCCCAGTCTACCGTTCTGAACTTTGTAGTAGGAATTCTGCCCAGATAGTAATTCTCCGCAATACTCAATTCCTTTGCAATATTTACATGCTGATAATTGGCATGCATACCGCATTCCTTACTCTCAGCGGCTGTCTGCGGCGTCTTCCAGGTACCTTCGCAATTAATACTGATGGTTCCCTCTTCAGATTTTTCAACCCCCATAATACATTTTATTAAAGTCGACTTTCCCGCTCCGTTCTCCCCCAGCAATGCTCGTACTTCACCTTTTTTAATCGTTAAACTGATATTCTGAAGAGCCTTAACACCAGGATAAGATTTGCTGACGTTTTCTACTTTTAAAATAATATCTTCTCCCATATGCACCACCATTCTTTTTTGCAATCAGGCCGTCTCATGAATCCCTGACGGCCTGAAAATATAACTTATCTTACTTTTTCAAAATTGTTGGATCAAGCAGAGCTTTGCTCTCCTCGGTATCCATAATTTCTTTTGTAATAGCGGTAGAAGGACAGTTGATGTGCTTTTCACTTTCAGTGTTTTCTCCTGTCCGAAGGTAAGTAATTGCATTTTCCATCGCTTTATACCCTTGTTCGTATGGCGTCTGAACTACAATAGCATATAAGTTGCCTGCCTCTAATGCCTCAATTTCCAAACTGTCGGAATCCACACCGATACCAAGAATATCACTGTTGCCGGCATTCTTCAGACCCAGTGCAATACCATCTCCTGAAATATTATTCCCACCGTAGAGACCGATCAGTTCATCACCATATGTAGAAATCTGTGTTTCTACATTAGCCTGTGCATTGTTCACATCATTTTCATTGTAAAGAGTATCCAGACACTCAATCTCCGGGGCATGCTCTGCCATATAAGCCTTAAATCCATTCATCCGTTCTTCCAGCGTTTCTACAACTACCGACATGTGCATTCCGATTTTACCTTTGGGTTCTACGCCTTTCGCTTCCAATCCATCCAGCATACACTGCGCAGCAGTTTCTCCGATGGTCATATTATCGCAATAATAGTGAACACCATACAGATCATCGTACTCATTAGAATCCCCGCCTTCCAGACCCATGCTGACAAAGTTAACGTAGATTCCGGCATTCTGTGCTTCCTGAGTCTTAGGCACAGTTCCATCAGGTGCAAGAGTTGCGGTAATAATTGCGTCCGGACCGGAAGCAATTACGCTTTCGTATGCTTTGATATACGCATCGGTCTCCGATTCTGAAGCCGGTCCGCTTACCGAGAAGTTAATCTTGATGCCTTCTTTTTCCTCTAAATCAGCAATCGCATTTCTCATTCCGATCTCGCCATACTGCCAATATTCTGATTCTGTGGATGGTGACAGGTAAACCACATCGAACTCGGTCTGATCTCCGCCTGCTCCGCTATTCTCTGTACTTTCCCCGCTGGCATCTCCACCGCTGTCTGTACCTGTCGAATCCTTACTGCATGCTGCTAATGCTACGATCATTAATGCTGCTAATACTACTGATAATACTTTTCTTAGTTTCATTTAATGTTCCTCCCTCTGTAATATTATTATATCGTTATATAGTATTGTTATGACATATTATATTCCAGTTTCTTTCCTTTGTCAATTATCAACGAATACTTTTTTATATTTTTTTTTAGTTTTGTACATTTTGACAGTGTTTTAACAAAGATACAAATAAAAATGAGACTGCCGCACGAATAAGCAACAGTCCCCTATATAAAGCTAAATTGTTACTTCACAGTGGAATACGTTTCGATCTCCACGGAATTTCGCAATAGAAAATTCTATCGGTATTCCCTCTTTCGTATATGTAACCGACGTAGTCAACTGAATCGGATCACCTTCTTTTAATCCCAGCAGCTCCGCTTCCTTTTCATCCGCTGAAATAGCTTCTAGTTCCCGCACTGCCTTATCGGGAATAGTATCTGGATTCATATCAAGAAACTCATACAATCCAATCTGATTCATATCTATTCCCAACATCCTCTTACAGCTCATCGGCAAATATGCATCTGCCAGAACGTTCGGTTCATCATTGACAAACCGCAGCCGGCATAGATGGATAACCTCTTCCCCACCATTAATCTGCAGCATTTTACCGACCAGATCATTTGCCTTTTCAATTTCGAGGGTCAGAACCTTCGTGGTAGTCTTAACATTTTGCACCTGCAACAGGTTATGGGATGCCCGGATCACATTCGTAAAATCCTGCACCACCCGCTTTTCCGCAACAAAAGTCCCCTTACTCTTAACCCTATAAAGCTGCCCTTCCATCACTAACTCCATAATGGCCTGTCGAGTCGTAGTACGGCTAATCCCCAGTGTTTCACTGAGTTCCAGTTCAGTCGGCAGCATATCCCCCGGTTTTAGTTTGCCTTCTTTTACCATATCCAGAATGGTCTTTTTAAGCTGATAATACATTGGAACCGGAGTATTTTTATCGATTCTTACATTTGCAAACTGATTCATTTTTTATACCCTTTCTGTCGACATTATTTACCTTTATATTAGTTCATTTTAGTTGGATTGGCAATCAAATCTTTGGATCGCCTTCCATATTTTTCATATTTAACTTTCCTTTTCTTGACTTTTATCAAATCATGCACTATTATTATGACATAACATAATGACATAACAGCATCTATAAATATTTAACCATGAGGTGTATCAATGAATTCATCACAAATCGACAAAGGAACACCTGTACCATTATATTTTCAATTAAAAACTTTGATTCTGACGGATATTAAAAATGGTGTTTATAAAGAAGGAAGCTTAATTCCCACCGAAAAAGATATCAGCGATATTTTTCATATCAGCAGGACAACAGTACGGCAGGCAATCACTGAGCTCGTTCAGGAAGGTTGGTTATACCGGGTAAAAAGTAAGGGGACTTTTGTAGCACAGCCTAAAATCAGCCAGGATTTTATTAAAAAACTGGAGAGTTTTAACGATCAGATTATCAGAGCCGGCATGGTACCCAGTACTGAAGTACTGAAGTTTGAGGTCCAAAAAGCAACGGATATCATCGCGGCTCCGCTGGAAATTCCAGAAGGCGCGCCAGTTATTTATCTGCACCGTAAGCGCCTGGCAAATAATGAACCAATTGTAATTATAGAAACTTACCTTCCTTATGAAGACTGTTCTTTTATACTAAAGCATGATTTGGAAAAAGAGAGGCTTTATGGCATTCTCAACACTCATAAAGAAACCAGTGTTTTTCGTGTTAAACGTACAGTTGAAGCTATTGCGGCAAATACATATGATAAAAGATATCTGGATATTGAGATTGGAAAACCAATTCAGTACTTTTCTTCGATTGGATATAATGCTTACAGCAAGCCTATCGAATTTTCTCTGGCCCGTTATCGGGGTGATCGGAGCAGTTTTGAAATCACGGTATTTCCTGATCATCCTGAACACTCATAATTCCAAAAGTAATTCAATGCAGATCTTCCCTGCGAATACCACAGAACTTTAAATATGCTGACAGGATTTGACACATTTTGCATTTATCTTTATAATAAATCTTAATACAGCATATACTAAAATAACAGAAAATGGAGTTCATAATATGATATGTCCAAAATGCGGAAGCAACCATGTAACTACCCATACCACCAGCAAAACCACAACCTCCGGTAAGACAAAGGGATTCGGCTGGATCAAAGCCTGCCTGGGTTATCTGTTTTTCAGTATTCCGGGGATTCTCTGCGGATTGTGCGGGATGGGCAAAGGAAGACAGACAACAACAACAAGAACAAAGGTGGGCCACATATGTCAGGATTGCGGCAAACAGTTTTAGAATTAATCCGCAGTATAGGCAATCACTCCGGATGTCACCAGCTGCCTGAGCGCAGCTTTTTTTATAAAGGAAAACAGTTCCCGGTCTGCGCACGCTGTACAGGTGTTTCCCTTGGCCAGCTGGCTGCTGTTATAGCAGCCTTTTTTTGGCATATTCCTTCGGTCTTGGCTCTGGCTCTTTTATCGGTTATGGGGCTGGATTGGGGAATTCAGGAGTTGGGGATAAAAGAATCGACCAACCACCGGCGCTTTATTACTGGCATATGTGGTGGATTTGGTTTATTTACTTTATATATAAATACCGTCCGGGCAATGAAAAAACAATAATAATTCAATGTATACTTCTTTTATTATTGCAGAAACTATTATTGGGGTGATGAGTATGAGTATATATAATGATCAGGAAATTCCGGTCGGACTCGGAATGGCTCTGGCTCAGAATCTGGACGCCATGGAAGTCTTTAATTCTATGGATGATGGTTCCAGACAGAATGTAATCGAACGTGCACGTCATGTGAAATCAAAACAGGAAATGGAATCTATGGTCTACGAATTAAATTCTTACAGGTAATATCGTCTCAGAATTGCAGTAAATGATACAGAGGGAGTCTTATTTATTATAATAAGGCTCTCTTTTCATTGCCAGGATACAGCCGCCGCACTATTAATGAGCTGCCAGAACACAACTACTCTTGACAAAATACGCACTTTCTCATATAATTAATCATAGTTTAATTATTAAACACTGTTTAGGAGGGATATATGTCCAGGAAACGCCAACAGCAACAGTCCGAAGAAATAAAAAGCCGTATTCTTGATATTGCACAACGTATCATCTCAGAAGAAAGCCTGGAAGCTTTATCTATTCGCCGCATTACCAATGAAATGGGGTATTCATCGGGCAGCATCTATCACTATTTTAAAAGTAAAGATGACATTATTTTATGCATTTTGCAAGAAAGATATCAAAAAATTATCAAGTCCGTAAAACCAGCAGATACGGATTCATCTCCTGATGAAATCATCCGTGCATCTATGAAGGGATATATCTATAATTGCCTTGAGTGGTCTTCCCTCTACAAAGCTATGATGTTTAGTTCATCACCGCAGATTTTGGAAATCACTGCCGTATTAGAAGAAGGTATCCTGGAAAAACGTCCGGCTTTTAAAGGTCTTGTCCATGCACTGGAAATCGGTATATCTGCCGGTACATTTGAATCCTGTAATGTTGAACTCACTGCACAGGCTCTCTGGAGTGCCATGTTTGGTCTGCTTTCCAGGCTCATTATTGAACAAAATATTTCACAGGAATATATGGATAAACTGATAAACCGTCAAATTGATATTATACTGAAAGGATTATGCCCATGAAAACATTAATTCTTTATGCTTCCAAATACGGCGCTGCCGGCGAAATTGCCAATCGTATCGCTGAAAAAATGCCTGAAGCAACTATCTGTAATTTAAAAAAAAGCGAGATACCACAGCTCTCGAATTTCGATTGTATTATCATCGGCAGTTCACTATATGCCGGTATGATTCGTAAAGAGGCCAAAGAATATATAACACAAAACACCACTGAATTATGCGAAAAGAAGCTAGGCTTATTTTTGTCCGGATTTAAACCTGATAACGAATATTTTACCAATAATTTTTCTGCTGATTTTCTTGAAAAAGCGACAGCGACAGCCTTTTTAGGAGGCATTTTTGATCCGGAAAAAGTCGGCTTTATAGGGAGGTTTATTGTAAAAAAGGTCGCTAAACAATCTGAGTATTTGAATAATATTTCCGATGATAAAATCAATGAATTTATTAGAGTGTTAAATTATGAGAAAGAATAAACGGCATTGTCCTATATTCTGGATTATTTCTATTCGCCCCTTAGGAGTTGCCGCTCCTTTGGGGTTTTCTGTTTACCTTGCCGGAACCTTGCCGTTTTTCCCGGCCAATGATTCGGGAAGGAGAATCTATGACAGAGGAAAACAAAAAAGTAAGTAAAGCCCATGCAGACAGACGGGGCGCGAAAGTACCAACGCTTTCATAAAACGTGCTATTGATGAGACTATGGAGCGTGACAGCAAATAAGATCGCCTCACTTTAGGACTACCTCCGTACCTACAGGTACAAAGGATATCGATTGTACCTGCTCCCTTCCCTTTATTCAAATACCCCGTACCCAAAAGTAGCCCCCTTTTTCTCAGCACAAATCTGCGTTCAACTCTTGCAAGAACTTCTTAGATATGCTAAAATAGGGATACAAAGAGAACAACCGCCACAAAGTGGTTGACTCCCAGAGAGATTACTTACTGCCCTGACTCGCCAAAGTTACAGGGCAGTATTATTTTCGCCGATTATTCCTATCTATGTAGGTCAGCAATGCGATCAAGAATATTCCGAAAGACAACATCAATGCTATTGCGTCCGACACTTCCATCAGCACCACCTCCCCTCTATATGCGCCCATGACTGGACTTTATAAGCTGGGAGGCTCCACCCTGTATACGGTTGTTCTGAAATGATTATATCACAATTTCCTTTTAATTAAAATAATTAATGCTATTAACTAGAATGTAATACTGTTGAATTCCAAAATTTGTCTGAACCTTATCATTTTCCCATTTGGTTCTTTTTGGGTACTTTCCTTGATTTCCCCGCCCCACCATGCTATACTATAAACCGTTCCAAAGCCCACAAAACCAAGGTCTAATGGGCTATAAAATCCGAGTGTTCGAGACCTTCCACTCGTAAAACAAAACTAAAGGAGATTTTAATAATGAGAAACAAAAATGTACTATTCATGACCCAGGCAGCCATGATCGCTGCTATCTACGTAGTGCTCACCGTTGTCTTCGCACCGTTCAGTTTCGGTGAAGTGCAGGTGCGTATAGCTGAGGCTCTCACTATCTTGCCGCTCTTTACACCAGCAGCCATACCGGGATTATTTATCGGCTGTCTGATCGGAAATATCCTGGGCGGAGCAATTTTACCGGATATCATCTTCGGGAGCCTGGCCACATTGATCGGAGCCGTCTTTACCTACAAGCTGCGCAGCAAACATCCGTTACTGGCACCGATACCGCCAATCATATCCAATACGGTCATCGTTCCTTTTATCCTGAGATATGCATACGGCATCCTGCTTCCGATACCACTAATGATGTTAAGCGTCGGTGCCGGCGAAGTTATCGGCTGCGGAGTGCTGGGTCTGATTCTATATGCTGCACTTCATAAATACAGCAAGTGGATCTTTAAATCAACAGCAGTATCATAAGACATAAGCTAAGCGGGGACATCAATCCCCGCTTTTTGTATATGCAATAAATGCATTCCCACTGGCTTTTACCATTTCCTCCAATGCTGCCGTAGTCACCGTAGACTGAGTACCTGCTGCCGGATCCAGATAAGTTACATTCTTACTGTCATAACCAATCAGCAGGATAGCCTGATCATCTCCGGTGATTGCAAGCACCGGACGGTCTTTGCCAACGGCATAAATTGCTTCATCCACCGAACATCCGGCCAGATTCAGGGCTTCTCCACCGGAGAATTCATCCAGAATATCAAGCGGTGACTTACCGCCTGCCAGTTCCCCAGTCACATCAATACTGCCGCCCTCATATTCGATGATTTTCCGCAGGCAGGCTGCCAGAGATGACTCCCCTTCAGCCGCTGTGAAAGCACCGATATTTTGATTTAGATAATTATGATCTCTTCCCAGTCGTTCCCAGGCATAGGCCTGACTGGATGTCACAGCTACTCCGGAGAGTTCCGCTGCCCGTTTGACCGCATAGCCCGCCTTGTTATATACATCCTGAAGGCGGCCGTAAGCATATACATAGTACTTACCGCTGGTCCCGACCTCATCGAGTTTCAGGCTGTCAGAGCTCTTAAACAATACCTGCTTCGGCTGGAGCAGTTTTATATTCTGACTGTCTACACCATCCTGATAAGTCAGCCGCATTTGTGCCTTCTTCAGTTCAGTAGTATATGATTCCAAATAAATATTACTATCCGACTTTTCTTCATTGCTGGAAATGTAGTCGGGTTCAATGCTGTTGTAAATAGAATTTTCCCGGACCGCCCGGTTCAGGGTGATCAGGCTGTCCTCTATAAATACATCCAGCAAATATATATTCTCCACTTCATAAGTCTTGAGTATAATCTTTTTACTGTCGGTGATCTCCAGCTTATACATGGGTACAACTTCTTCGCCGGAAATGGTCGTTCCCACATCTTCCTTCTTGGCCACTCCATAGACAAAATCATCATTTACAAAGCCAAATGGTGTAATACATTCACCATCAGCAGCATCTACTGCATAATTCTTTCCGGTGACCAGATTCAGCACGGCGATCTGCTGGGCATCCTCACCGCTGCCATCGACCTGGTATGCGAACATATGGCCACCTTCCGAACTGACATACTGTCCTTTTGCCATATCCTCCACTAATTCTTCCCTGGTGTCTTCCTCCAGCTTGATTTCATAGAGGGTGCCACCACGCAGGATATGCAGAAGTTGTTTCTCATTATTATAATAGACCATCCGCTCCTCATCCTTCTCGATGATGGCATAGGATTTATCACTCGGAATAAAAGCCTTTTCTTCTACCGCATTTTTCTCACTGTCAAAGTAATAAATGGCAGTTCCGGTTTGTCCCTCGTGGACACCGCGATTCATATATCCAGAGACCGCAAAGGTCGTACTGCCGCTATTTTCCACTGAAATGAGGGTAATATCATGCTGGTCATATGCATAACGGATATCATTGGTCTCCTGACCGGCAAAGCTGAATACCAGGGAAATCTCCCCATCTTTCTTATTATAGCTCCAAAGCTCCCGTTCCTGGACAAATGATACCATCGAGCCATCCATATCGGTCATATATTCCACCTTGTTAGAGGTAATCCCTAATATGATTCCCTTCTCATTAACCGCCTTGGCCGAGCCATCAAAAACCTGGTTCATAGTCCGATGATAATCCAGCAGATATACCTGTGAACCGCCAAACCTAACCTTGAAAAATTCACTGATATTATAGATGTCCCGTTCATTTTCCTCACCTATACAACTGACCTGATAGTTCAGTTGTACCGCTGTATAAGTACTGTTTACTTCCTTAATGCTCCAGAACGGTTCACCGATTACCGCTGGTTCCAGCTCACCCCAGGATATGTTATCGAAATCAGACTGGATGGTAACCGTCTGAAAAGTGGAATTATCCGCACCGGTATCCGGCTCCATATTGTCCTTATAATCAGCAAATGCTGTCTTATCATGTTCGGCATTAAAAAAGCTCTGGATATAAGAAAGATTCACCCCCGCATTCATCGGCTCTGAATCGACAACCCGGGTGTAATAATATACTTCCGTATCATCTTCCAGACGGAGGGTAACCTTTAGCACCTTTTCTAAACTGAGCAGATTTTCCTGATCAAACTGTAAGGTGTTTTCCGTTTCCGGATTCTCAATCACGCCATTATACAGCACCTCCTGACCATCCAGAGAATAAATCTCATACTTACATAACTTTACCACCTCACCACCGGTATGGATGTTCATCCGCACATTATAATTTGATACCGGCGTGATGGTGTCACGCATGGTCGGGATATCCATATCCTCAATATATCCAACCAGCTGATTAACTGTAATATCTCCTGTCTTAAAGGAGATATAAGGAAGGGCCGGACTTTGGATGTCGGCCGTCATATCCATATTTTCTCTGTTTGTTATATAGCTGAAACCGATGACTGCTAAAATAAAAACAGCAGTCAGTATTCCAACCCGAATCAATACCCTTTTCATCTATACTCCTCTTTACTGTTTCAATAATTTCCCCAGCGTCGGTGAGACGTGCAGAAATTTCTCACATGCCTTTAACGCTTCCTGATTATTTCCTCTTTTTCCGGTCTTTACCGCCCGAATCAGAATATTCTTCGGGGTATGTTCCATATCGATAAATTCCAGTATCTGTGTCTCGTACCCTTCTCCCTCTAAGTACTGTGCACGCATCGCATCGGTAACCAGCGCCGCCATTCGTTCTTTAATCAGACCATAAGATAAAAGCGGCCCCAGTACATCATTTTTTATCTGCCCGTTCACCTCGTGCTGGCAGCACGGTACCGAAAGTATCACTTTTGCACCCCAGCTGACAGCTTTATATAATGCATGATCGGTAGCGGTATCACAGGCATGCAGCGTAACCACCATATCTGCCTTTTCACAGCCTTCGTATCCGGCGATATCGCCTTCCAGAAATGTCAGCTTCTCATAACCATATTTTAACCCCAGCGACCGGCAATTTTCAACTACCACTTTTTTCAGATCGAGGCCGATGATACGGACATTATAACCCTTTATTTCGTGCAGATAATAGTACATTGCAAATGTCAGATAGGACTTGCCGCAGCCGAAATCAAGAATGGTATTTTCCCGTTCTTTATCAAGATGAGGCAAAACATCCTCAATAAACTCTAAAAAGCGGTTAATCTGTCGAAATTTATCGAATCTCGACCTGATGATCTTCCCTTCAGCATTCAAGACTCCCAGGTCCTTCAGAAACGGAATATCGGTGTCTTCCTGCAAGATATAATTCTTCTTCCGGTCGTGAGACAGGTCAACTGACGTCACTGCGTCCTGCCGGACCTTCCGCTTCACTGTCACCTTGCCTTTTTTACTAACCAGCACCTGGTAGCTGTCGCTCTTAGTTTCCAGATTCAGCTGCCTGAACTGCTGCATCTGCCGCTCCAGCTCGACTGCTGCCCCTGCGGCCTCATAATTATAATGAAACACCTGATTGCCGCGAAATTCCTCGCACTGAAACATTAACCCGTCCTGATGAAGAATCGGGCGGACCTTTACCTTCATAACCTCCTCTTTACTGCGGGGATTACTGAGCGTGGCACTTAAAAAATCTATATTTAAACTTCTCGATAAAAGCTCTTTAATCTCCTCCATGCACCTCGTCCTTCCTGCATGTATTCTCGTTTTCTATTGTAAGCCCTGCGCTTCCTAAACGCAAGAAAAGGTTCAATAAATTGAACCTTTTCCATCTGCCTACTTATATACACTGCTTTGATCGGCCGCTTGCGGAAACCGGATGATTACTTTGAAAAGATCTCCGTCAATAACAATCTTGAATTGACCGTCCTGCAATTCGGTCAGACTCTTGGCGATTGATAAGCCCAGTCCGCTGCCTTCGGTCGTTCTTGAATCATCGCCGCGGATGAACCGTTCGGTCAGTTCATCAGGACTGATATTGAGCTCATTGGCAGAAATATTTTTCAGTGAAAATACCACATCACCGTTTTCCAGATACATATCACCATAAATTCTGGTCCCGTCCATAGTGTATTTGGCGACATTGTTAAAAATATTCTCCAGTACCCGCCACATCTGACGCCCATCCACCCGAACCAGGACCGGATCTTCCGGAAGTTTCATAATGACCTGAAGATTTTTTTGTTCAAACCGTTCAGCAAATTCTCCATTGGCCTGGTACAGCATCTCTACCAGATCCACATTCATAAATTCCAGATTTATATTTCCACTGCTTACCTTCGATGCTTCCACCACATCTTCGGTCAGCGCTTTCAGCCGCTGCGCCTTTGCTTCCAGGATATCCAGATACCCGCGGATTTTGGCATCTGCAAAATTCTCCCGTTTGAGTAAATCAACATAGTTGATGATCGATGTCAGCGGTGTCTTGATATCATGCGATACATTGGTAATCAAATCGGTCTTCAGCCGTTCATCGCGCATGCTCTTTTCCACCGCTGCATCCAGTCCCTCACCAATGTGATTGATCATCAAAGCTATTTCTTTATAATCACCCACCTGACTCTTAAGCGGAATCTGATAGTTAATCTCTCCTTCTGCAATATGCTTCAGCCCGGCTCTTACCTGCTGTTTTGACATGGCTTCCCGGATCAGATATAGGAAAGCCGCTATTTCGAAAATCAATGCAATTATAGTCACTATGGAACTGTGGGATACCATAGCGAGCCAATGAATAAATATGAATACCGCTCCCAGCATGATCAGTTTCCACGTACAACTCCAGGATCGGAATATCTCCATCAGGAAGTTCCATAATCTCTTTATCCCCCTCCATAACCACCGCAACATACTGTTACTCCAGATCGTTTTCGCTTTGATCCGGCGCACCAGGCTCAGGTAGCCGGTCAGGAATATGGAACAGGTAACAAATCCTGCTATGCCAACAATTGCCGGAGTGCTGCTTGTGACTCCTTCAAATGCTCCTGTTTCTACAAGGAACAGCATCATGAATATCCACACTCCCGCGATAACTGCACATGCCATCTCCGTCTTCCATCTGTCAAAGCGGTTCAGCACGAGATCATCCCCGGCCCGCGACCGGCCCGCAACAGCAGTCAGCCATATCACCGCAATAATAAACACAAGCAGTGAACCGATAGCCACAAAGGAATTATACTTCTGGAATGCATTGTGAGAAGAATAATATACATCCTGAATCGGATATGCGGTATCCACTGCAACAGCAAATACATAATTATCCATATTCAAATCATGCATATACTGCTGCCAGTCATTGGCATTCGCTGTCAAAATATTGGAACTGAAATCTGCCAGCTTCGGCGTAACCATCAGATACTTCCCGGCATCTTTCAGCTTATCAACATTCTGCTCATAAGTTGTATAATCAGCATATTCTTCCCGGTTTGTATATACTCTCTTTGCTTCTATATCAACTAACAGAAAAGAGAAGTTAGAATTACCCTCCTTCAGATAATCATATCCATTCGTGTAAGAAACATAATATTCATAATATTCGTAAATACTATTAACCAAAGCATCTATAATTTCCTGCAATTTACCGTTCCATTCCGGATCGGTATTGGTAACACTGATCAGGTCTTTATCGCCGATGGTCATATACTTTTCATTGAGTTCACAATAAAACTCCCAGAAATCCACATAAACTATATCACCATTCTTATTCAGAATATTTCCGCCGTAATAAATGTAGCTATGATAATCAATATCGCCGGTTTCAGCGAGTGTGTCCTGCTCAGCCTCTGCTTCCTCTTCTGCCAACTCAAGACGAAGCTCACCGCTGTTTAATAATTTTTCAAATTCATTCTGTTTATAATATTGATAAGTTTCATCTTTTTTCTCACAGACCACATAATTGCTTGCGTCATAATATATATCGGCCTCTCCCCACTCGATCAGATCACCCATCCGGTACCATAATCCATTGTCGCCTTCCGGAACCTCCGCCAGTATCTCCCCGGTCATAATGTTGACCATCTTATCCGGATCATATTTACCGTCGGTCTCCAGTCTCTGTTTCTCCACAACTGCATTTACGGCATCCATGGACATACTCCGGACTTCCTGCGCAAAGTTCTCAGTGTCCTCATATTCTTTTGTAGTTGACGTCCCAAGCAGCACATCAAAAGAAACATTACTATACTGAAGAAGCTGTGCAAAAGATACCAGTGCGATCACTGCCGCCACATGAGCAAGACCAATCAAAATCCCCTTACATGTTCTTGATTGATACCATTTATTCATAACTTATCCTTTCTAGAATTTTTCTATCTTATAGCCGACTCCCCAGACCACCTTCAGGTAGCGCGGTTCCTTCGGGTTGATCTCAATCTTCTCCCGAATATGACGGATATGCACCGCTACCGTGTTATCTGCCCCTATCGCTTCTTCATTCCATATACTTTCGTAGATTTGTCCGATAGAAAAAACTCTTCCCTGATTTTTTACCAGCAACAATAAAATATTATATTCAATCGGTGTAAGCTTCACCAGCTCTCCATCCACGGTCACTTCTTTCAATTCATCATCAATAGCCAGGCCACCGGCACTGTATAACGACTGCTTCTCCTGAACCACCGTACTGCCCAATTGGGTATAACGTCTGAGCTGTGACTTTACCCTAGCGACCAGTTCAAGTGGATTAAATGGTTTGGTCACATAGTCATCAGCGCCCACATTCAGCCCCAGTATTTTATCAACGTCTTCCGATTTTGCCGACAAAATAATAATCGGGATACTATTTTCTTCACGAATCTTCAACGTAGCTCTGATCCCATCCAATTTCGGCATCATCACATCAATGACAAGCAGATCAACCTGCTCCTTTTTCAAAATGCCGAGCGCTTCCATGCCGTCATATGCTTTTATAACATGATAGCCTTCCTGCTCCAGATAGATTTGTATTGCTTCGACGATTTCTTTATCATCATCACAAACCAGAATGTTAAACATGTTCATCACCTCCCTTACAGTATACAACATATCAGTCATTTTTTAAGGTCTAATTGGGTAATTTCTTAAGATATTTTAAAGGATTTAGGGTAATACTAAAAACATTGATTTTTTAGGAGGAATTAAAGCATGGAGAGAATGTTTTGCTACCAGTGTGAGCAGACTGCTCACGGAACCGGCTGCACCATCTCCGGTGTCTGCGGCAAGAAACCGGATGTTGCACATAAGCAGGATGAGTTGACCTGTGAATTGATCGCCCTTGCTGTGGCTGTAAATAGGAAAAAGAAGGTTGATACGAGGGCTGTCGACCTTATTATGGATGGCCTGTTTATTACACTTACTAATGTAAATTTTGATAGTACCTACATCACCGCCTTTACACAAACGGTCAAAAAACACCGTGTGACTCTCGGCGGTAAACGGATTATTGCTCCCGAGGAATTGTATCATAACAGCACCAATCTTATTTCCATGCGCTCCACCCTGCTCTTCGGTATGCGCGGAATGGGCGCTTATGCCCATCATTCACGGATCCTGGGGCATCGCGACCCGGATGTCGATAAATGGTTTATTAAGGGAATGGCCGCTCTGGTCATTGATCATGATGCAGACAAATGGCTGAACCTGCTGCAGGAATTCGGCGAGGTGAATTTAAAATGTATGGCAATGCTGGACGCTGCCAATACCGGAGCATATGGTGATCCGATCCCGGTAACCGTACCGATGTGCGTGGAAAAAGGGCCGTTTATCGTTATATCAGGGCACGATCTGTACGACCTGAAGATGCTGCTGGAGCAGACCAGCGGCAAAGGGATCAACATCTATACCCATGGTGAAATGCTTCCCGCCCATGGCTACCCGGAATTGAAAAAATACCCCCAGCTAAAAGGAAATTTCGGTACCGCCTGGCAGCATCAACAGAAAGAATTTGCCAATATACCGGCTCCGGTCCTGTTTACTACCAACTGCCTGATGGCACCAAGAAAATCTTACAGTGACCGCATTTATACCACCTCGGTGGTCGCTTATCCGGAACTGAAATACATCGGTCATAACGAAGGCGGCCATAAAGACTTTTCCCAGCTGATCGAACATGCTGTTGAACTTGGTGGTTATGAAGAGGAGCAGCATTTTACCGGAATTAACGGCGGCCCTGCCGTAACGACCGGATTTGGCCGCCGGACCGTACTGGATAATCTGCCGGCCATCGTCGAAGCGGTAAAGGCCGGTGATATCAGACACTTCTTCCTCATCGGCGGCTGCGACGGAGCAGCTCCGGGCCGTAATTATTATACTGATTTTGCCAAACAGACACCTGCCGATTCTATGATTCTGACCCTTGCCTGCGGTAAATTCCGAATCAATGACCTGGATCTGGGAACCATCGGATCGTTCCCCCGAATCCTGGATATGGGGCAGTGCAATGATACTTATGGAGCCATCCAGGCAGCACTTGCGCTGGCCGATGCCTTTGACTGCAGTGTCAATGAACTGCCGCTGACACTGATACTGTCTTGGTATGAGCAGAAAGCAATCTGCATCTTGCTGACCCTGTTAGCTTTGGGAATTCAGGATATTTATATCGGACCCAGCCTGCCGGCGTTCTTTTCACAAGATGTATTGAATATGCTGGTTGAAAAATATAATTTACATCCAATTCGTACACCTGTGCAGGATTTGGTGCAGATATTAGAAAATTAATTTATGTTTATCTTCTGTTTGCCCAGTTCTGAATAGCTATTACAAGAGCGCTGGGCTTGCTCACTACACCATCTTGTACTGTACCCCAATGCTTCTGCATCGCTTTAATGGTCACCGGGCCAATAAACCCGTCCTGAGCTGTACCTACTGTCTTTTGAATCACCTTTATCAGCGGCGAGCCGGTCTGAAACGGCTTTTCATTCCAGTCCCAGCCTGCCGCCAGACCCGGATTTGACTTCTTGTAGGCGGCATACTGATTTGAAACAATGCTATCCTGGGTTGTCCCTAAAATTTTCTGCAGTCTTTTTGTGGTCGCTTTCCCCCAGACACCGTCTACCGTCAACTTGCTGTCATCTGAATTAATTTCAGATACGCTCTGCAAAGCAACTGCTGAATCACCGGTGCTGTTTCCGCCGAGTTCTGCCTTAAATTTCTGCCATAACGAGCTGTCTGAGCCCAGCCAGCCTTTCCAGCCCGGGCATTGCTTTGAGCAAACATCGTAGTGGCGGTAGACGTTTTCTGCTGATACACTATATTTCTTCATCAGCTCTCTGGTAAGGATCACTGCATTGGCAAATGTCTCATCAGCGATCTTTCCATTATCAGAACACATTTCTATATTTAATGAATTGCTGTTTGTGACAATCCCAAACAGATTTCTCAAACCGTAGTTCTTTCCGACTGCCCATGCCGTATCTTCTTGTCCTACTACCTGATATACCGTAGATTTATCAACAAAATAGTGGGCTGAAGCACCACGGTTAATGCTGCGGAAGTATCCGGCATTGTTATTAGCCGTATCGGTTTTATTTCCGGTGTAATGAAGCACAATATACTTCCTGCCCTTATTTCCTTTGGTATAGTTAACCTTGGTTAAATCTTTTATTAACTGGTAAGACATAATAGTTCCTCCCTGGTACCCTCCATTGTCAATGGAGGGTATCTTTTATAAAAAGTCATTTTTTTGACATCGTTCCTGATATAATTCTTTTAAATATCTGGCTTCTTCCTGCATCACACCATTCGCAATCTTTTTAGTTTCTATCATTTTTTCATATTCGCCAAGCTGGCTAATGACATGATGCCATTCTTCTTTTGTGTGAAGCCGCCCATTTTTGCAGCTATTAGAAAAATCTAAAATATTCCACCGCATATCGCTGGTTATTTTATCGTCAAAATCTGCCTTGATATTCTCCATATCCGCTTTCAGACCATCCAGCTGTATCTGAACATCCCCATTGAGCATAGTCCCCAGCCATTGCAATACTTTTACCCACGGATCAACTTTTATGGGTGCTATCTGCAGCAGTGTTATTCCTCCAAAAAAAACAAATTCCGGATTATCTATGACAAATTGCAAAATATTATTTACTATATTCACATTAAACGCCTCCTCTCAAGAATCAGAGTCTGCATATATTGAGCGTCTTCATTTGTTTTTTATTAAAGCAGAAGGGGAGATATCTCTCCCCTTTGCTTACAATTGATAATGAATATTATCTGTGATTGTGAAAGGATGCCTTACCCTTTCAATAATAGTATATGCACTTGTCGAAGATTGGGAACTTTTGACGAATGTTATGTTATTGTTCTTCATCCTTGTTTATTATTTTATCGGCGGCGGCCAGTCCTTTTATGAGGACCGCCGGGACCTGATAGCCCAGTTCTACCAGGTTTTCCAGAATACTTCGCATTTTGTTGACCATCAGGCATGCCAGTGTAAAGTAGCCGATCATCTGCAGGAATGACAGGTCTATTCCCAGCACTCTTTCACCCATTCCCTGAAAAATACTGCCTGCCAGAAAGGCAACGGCGATGATAACCCAATAGCCGGTTTTTTTGATGATTCCCCGTAAACCAACTATGCTGGATTCCTGGTGCAGGCTGCGGGCTTTATGCCAGCCGGTCAGCCAGTCCAGTATGTTGAGCAGCAGGTAGGCTGCGAATATGTACCAGTAGATGCCGAAGACGGCGGTAAGGGTGGTTATGAGGGTGGCCAGTATGGTGTTGAATAGTTGTGGCAATTTCAATATTTAGGCTCCTTGTATAATGTATTTAGGTTCATTGATTAGGAAAACCTATAAAACCTGTTTGTGTTTTTATCTTGAGAGTAGCATCAATTGTTCCTTGGGCTATAATGCTCGTACTTCAGCAAAACATCCAAAGAGATCCTTCTGCAAATTTCATCCCCTGATGACTTTGACAATATCTCAGCCGATACCCTTGCTGAATTAGACCGTTGGTCTTTCTATACTGATTAATCAAATTACTATTTTAGCAAGGATTTAAATTTTATAACCGACCACTTTTGTTATTACGAATCCGGAGCCATTGCCGGATTCTGCCCCAAAATTATAGTAGTATTCACTTCCCAACGTTATTTTATTGTCTGCCAATGTTAGTAATGCAGAGTAAAACCGCAGGATATTTCCTAGATAGTAATTCGTATTAACTGCATGCACTTGCCCTGCTTTGGGGCCTATACATATTGTAGAAAAAAAGGCTTGCGCAGCACCTCTTACAAGCTGTATTTCTAATTTTCCATAATTTGTTATGTTGTCGGATAAATTAGCTGCGGTCGTACCGGACCAATTTTCATATAATACAACCGGTGTTAAATTATCATTTATTTCACTAACTGTTGTATCTACTACTGTAATCTTATCATTTAAAACTTTTCCCTGACGCGCATCAAGAACTGAGCCACTAACCGCTGTTGTTAAATTATCAGCTACTGCTTGACTTGCTGCATTGCCAATTATCGGTGTATTAGATAAATCACTATAATCACCGGTAAATGCAACAGCCTTTAAATCTGCGAAATACTTTTTTATTTTTCCTAGTATAGTAGAAAATATCTCGCCTGTATTTATATTTTCCCTAACTGCTGCTTGGGTAAAAGTTATCGGAATTGTTTCAATATTTTTGGTTTTTAATTCCTCTACTTCATTAATAGCTTCCATAAGTGCCATAAATTCATCTTTAGATTCTATAGCTGAATTCGAGATAATGTTTCTGTCGACTACAAGTGAGAATTCAAATGTAGTTACAATATCGTTTCCAGATACTATTTGCACTTGACAACTTACCTTTCCCACAACAGCTAAGATTTGTGTTGTTAAATCTACACTAATAACCTTGTTATTAATAACACAGTTATTATAAACTTCTGTCTTGTCCGGTTTTAATGCATAAAGTCTTGCTGCCGCCCCTGTCGGAATTGTCATATCGGTAATTACAAAATCAATACTCCGTCCAGAATCAGCCTGTACGACCGGTATTTTTTCCATCAATCCCTTACTTGCTACTTGTATTACTACTGTCCTTAGTGCTTTCATTGTTTGTCACCTCCATCTATATAACCTCTTTCAATCGCTTCTTGCCATGTAATACTCTTACTGAATTCAGCATTGTAACTATCAGGTGTCTGCACATCTGTAATTACCTCGCTATTTTTGTCCGCGTTTCCCATTTTATCTCCTTCCTAATAGTTTGTAGAATTAGTGGTCCATCCTGTTATAAGTCCATCGGATACCGTTATATTAACCCTATCGATTCTGGTTATGTTTCCTCCTGACCATCCCAATCCACTTATTACGTTCAAAGTTCCAGATACCGTATTCAGATTCCACTTCTTCACCAAACCATTTTCGATCGTTACACCTTCTCCGGCATTTCGAAACATGGTTCCTGATGCTGTATTGCGTATCCATGGTGTTGCATTTGGTGTATTAGAGTCAAAGGATAGGATTGTTTTTACATTTCCATTGGTTCCGTCTTTAGAGTCCCACCCAAGATAAAGCATATCACCAATATCACAATACATACCTACTGCGCATCTATCCTCGCTTCTCAGCCGTAAGGCACTAACACTTCCCACATAATTTCCGCTTTCCTCCCAGTCGTAAAAATTCACACTGTTATTTCTGATTTCAACCGAGGGATAGCCGGTATTACTATATTGCTTAAAAATACCCTGAAACTGCATCTCCCCCGTATCAAGATTCCACCAACTTTTACCCTTTTTATCTGATATCAAGCCTGTCAAGATTGCATCAGCTATCACGCCATTTGCAGTTACCGCCGTTGTCCAGTCCCACTCCCGGCCATCAGACGTGCGCTTATTCGCAATTTGGAACCCTTGCGTTCCAAGGCTCATTGCCCCATACAACTCACTATCTGGGTCTATATCTTCAAACAATATTGCCCGCACATCTTGTTTTTGCGCCACATTTTTTTGATACCGCAGTTGGGTATTCATAGCATCGAGAATACCAGATAGCCTTTCAGCCATCAAAGTATTATCCTCTGTATTTATCACTTTCTGGGCTGCTTTAACAGTCTTGGCAACATCACTTAAATAACTATATTCTGCATTACCTATAATCAGTGACAGCGGTCTGCTGGCCATACAATCCCATTCTACTTTTATAATCCGTGCCTTTGTTTCAATCCCCAGCTTACTATGAATGCAGTGCACCGTATCTCCTAAATTAACGGTTTCTAAAGTGGCATAATCTTCATAATCTTCTGTATTAGCCAGATCAATCATCTCAACTTCCAATATTACTGCCGGTTTATCTACCTCTTCCTGAGAAAACATAAGGCTGCTTCTTCTCACTAATTCTTTTCGCAGTTCATCCAGTGTATCAAAAGTCCCTTCCTCATCCTCACTACCATCTTCCGTTAATTTGACATCACTAAACTCCACCTCACGGGTATATACTAAGGAATAATTATTAATCAGCGGACTGTCTACCCACGGTTCGTCTCCAGCTAACATATAACCATTATAAGCAACCGGTAAAATCCGGGTTATCACTTCATCCATATTGATATTTTCTTTGATGCCAGTGAGGTTCTTCCCAGTTCTGATCGTAGTACCATAATCCCCTCCTGCCCGTTCATTCAGCAGAATATTATAATTATCATAAAGTATTTCTCCTCCCCAGCAATTCAGAAAAGAATTCTCTTCATCCGAAGCCAGAACCTCCATCAAGTTCTTCCGATCCCAACTTGCAGAAGCCGTATTCTTAATATTTGATGTCCCTTTATACTTTGTCCCCTGAGTCAATATATCCAGCGCCTGCTGTCCATTTTTAAGCGTTGCAGACTTATCAAGTAAGAACACTTCCTGCGCCGCATCCATAAATATTGGTTTAGCATGAGCAGTTACCTGCTGTTCGGTTACAATCGTATTATATATACGAAATAACTGCCGGCCAGAAACCGGTGTCGGTACACTGAGCACAGCTTCCTTCGTGATTAGCCTCCACACGCCATCACCATCAATCACATGCTCCATTACCAACTCCCATGTTCCATTCAATTCCATCAACAAGGAACATACAAACGGGAACAGCACCCTGTCCCCGTTTGCATCATAATTGATATTGTTTTGTTTATAAATTTGTATCATATTAATTCACTCCACATCGGAGCGACCTTTAGTTGAAAGCCGCTCGTTATTCCTATTGTATTGCTCCCTGGCATAAGATATAAGTCTTCATAATCACCGGTTATTGCCGTGTTATTCTCAGTACCATCTTGCCGGTATGCAATCTGCAGCTCGGTATTGATAGTCAGATTCTGCCCTACATTCGCCGTTACTTTGTTATCATTAACAATCAGTGTGCAAACTCCTTCCCCTTCTATATAATAGGTTGGATGTGATTCACCATGGGCATTGTACAGACCGCCTTGAATATCCTGAAAAGAATCACCTCCGATAACATATTCACAGGGGTAACAGTAAAAGATCACAGAAATTGTCCCAAAACGCCCCAGTTCCCGCGTATGGTTCTGAACCACCACCTTTTTAACCAGATAATAATAATCTTCATTATACGAAAAAATCAGCTTATTATCTCCTTTTCCCCTAAGCCATTTTTTGCATGCTCTGAGAGCAAGATCCCATTCTCTTTGGGTTGTCGCAAGTATACCAAATGTACAGTTGATTTCTAAGTTACCATAGGACTTATCACCAGTAAATATATCTCCATTACGTCCTGATATGCTAATGATCTCCTGACGATCCTGAGCATAGGTGAATTCCGGATAATCATAGAAAAATACATTATAGCTTCGTGAAGTGGCCCCATTAAATACCATATCGTAATTATGCATATGCTCCCACCGCCTTTAAGTTATTTTTTTGTGTTCTGTTGATGTTATCTATGGTGTAATTGTAAATGTCCTTCTTAATTGTTCTACCATCAAAATTTGAGTTCGAGACTACCTGAATCGTTACTCCCTGAAGAATGCCGCCAAAATCAACCACTTGATTCCCACCAGCGTTTGCTCTCGCAGCTTCCTTTGCATACTTCATCGAAATATCATGGGGAATGACCTGCGCACCGTTAGGCAAATATGTGATTTCACCTCTGCCTCCTTCATTCATGACAGCAAAACCACCTTGCCAGTAGTCTGTACCATGTAATAAATAAGGTATTTGTTTAATATTTACACCTGGTATCTTATTAATCAGGCCGATTGCTCCGTTAATTCCGCCAATGACCTTATTCACAAATCCTTTTACTGTACTAACCAATGTTGTTACAGCTGAACCGATTCCCGAGAAAACACTACCGACAAACGAAGTCAATCCGTTCCACGCTGTCTTAATGGCACCGAATACTGTTGTTATAAATTCCTTCACTTTTCCCATTACTGAAGATACAATTGAAAAAATATTATTAAAAATGGTGCCAAATACCGCTGCCAGACTGCTAACCACAGTTTTTACCGCACTGATAATTGTGGAAACCACATTCGATATATTGTTAAATACACCGGAAACTATACCAAATACAGTACGAAAGATACCCGAGACAACTTCAATAATACCGCCAATCACTCCAACTACAGTTGCAATTATATTGGCAATAAATGCAATAATCGGGGTTATCACTGCCATAATCGCTGCAATAATCTGACCAATAAATGCAATAATTGGACTAATCACTGAAATTATGCCTGCTATTACATTTGTTACCACTGACAAAATCTCAGTAACAATTGTTATAATCGGACGTATCACCCCCATTACTGCATTTAATATCGTAATAATAGCCGGCATAATTGCTCCGATAATCTCGGTTAATACACCTATAATATTTGTTATTACCGGAAAAAGCGCACTAACCAACTGTTCAATAATCGGCGCTATCGCTACTAAAAGCTGCGCTACAAATTCAACAATCTGTGCTATAATCGGTGCCAGCGACTGTAATATCGAATTCACCAATTCCAGGGCCGCCCCCACTACCGTAGATAAAAGATTTCCAAGTGTTTCTAATATTGGCATAAAGGCTGTGCCTATCGTTTCGAGAGATGCCATAATGCTGTTTCTGAAATCACCATTGGTTGACATCAGATAGGCAAAAGCCGCCGCCAATCCTGCAATTGCTATAACCGCAATACCAACCGGTGAGGAAATCGCAGCTAATGCTTTTGTTATTAGCCCGGTTTCACCGGTAAGACCCTGAAAGCTGGTTTTCAAACCAGACATTTTTTCCGGCAATCCATTAATTTTTTCTGTTAAGTTAGTAATCTTGTCCGGCAATCCTGTAAACGTATCAAACGATTGAGTAATTAATGCTCCTGCATTAGAAACAACACTTGCTGCACTTTCAAAAGGACCGCCTAAACTAGAAATAAGTGATTTGGCTGATGACGTTTTTGCTGTAAATGATTCCAGTGCATTGGATGCGTTTGATAATGCTGTGGTGAAGCTGCCGGCATCCCCGGTAATAATTGTATCAATTTGATAATTCGCCATTATCCTCTCCTCCTTCCTTCTTTATTTTTGGGCTACTAAGCCCATTCGCTTTATATAATATTTCAACCCACGTTTTTCCTTCTTTTTCTTCTACCTGCTTCATGATTTCCAGATTCTCATCCACCATTTCCTGATTTACTTTTTTGGCTTTCTTCTGCCAAAGATCTCTGAATTTACTTCCTTTTTTCCTCAGTGCATTTGAAACCGCATTAAGCACCGCGTTCCGCAAATGGGTCGTATCCGATACGATCTTATTCTCCCAGGCCTTATAAATAAAAGCCATATCGCGCGGTGTAAGGGCTTCATAATCCGCCTTTGTGTAGCCAAAATTGACTGCAAAAAAGGCAAAGGCCATATCACGCTGATATGGCCTTGCCTCCTCTGGATATTCCGTATCCGTATCGGTTTCAAAATATTCGAAGTCAATTAATCGGCTTGGAAGAAAAAAGGACAGTCCTCCTGAAGTGTTTCCAGAATGGCCGCCGTTACTTTCGGCAGGCCGTTCTCCTGAATCAATAGCTCTGCATGCTTCATGCCTTCTTTGGGTGATACAAAGGTATCAGCCCCCTTTTCTTTCAATGCATAAGAAAAGATTGATTCAATCTCGCTGATTGAGAGAGCTCCTTTACTTTGAATAAATATACCGAATAGCGGTTTCCCCATAACCCTTTCGATCAGGTCAATTCTTTTTAAATTAAACTTTAATTCATATTCTTTTCCATTTACTTCAAACATTTCTAACCTCCTCTTATTCGTCTTCTGCCGGATTTGCAACCAGGTCAACCAGTGCTCCCATTCCTTCAAATGAAATGGAATATGTAACCGCATCATCATATGGTGCTTCGATCGGATAATCGGTGATAACCGCCAGGCCGCCGAACATACCCGCCTTCGTCTTATTGTTGATTACCTTCAGACATACCGGTTCGCCTTTATCAAAAGCTGCTGATAAAGTACTATGACTTACATCATCCGGCACATAAAGACCGTCATTGTCAACACTCCATTCTTTCGTACCGGCAATCTTTGACTTCCAACCACCCATTGTGTCTTTAGAAGTAATTTCAACCGATTCCGAAGACCGATTGATGGTCAGCCCCCGCTGCCCTGAAATAGCCAGCAGTTCTGAACCATCTGCGTTAAATACACCCAGCAGAATATCCTTTCCTGCTAAAGCCTTTCCTGTTGCTGTGTTTAAATTCTCAAATGCCATTATGATTTCCTCCTGATTTTAATTGGTGCAGCATACTACAAAATTGTAGATTGCTACAGTCCGCGTTTCTTTGAATTCTTCAATTTCTAATTTTTGAATGCCATTGCTTTGCTGTAAGAACAGGTCAAAACCTTCCGGCAATTCAATCTCCTGCCCCAGAGCTTCTTCAAGCCGGTGCAGCATATCATAGGTAGGTGCCATCGATTGGTTATTTATGGGCATTGCATGAAACCTCACTACAAAGCTGTCCCGCCGAATCGTTTTACTGTATAATGGCGTCTTCTCGATAATCTCCAAATAATAATAGGGCTCCTGGGGTGCTGCCGGAATAGCATTATAACACTGAATTCCGGTATTGGTTTCAACATTTGCCATGATCGCATTCATCATTTCGGCCAGACTTATTGATTTGAACATGCTGTCCCCTTTCTGATCATATCAATTAAGAGCTCTGTGAATATCTGCTTGCTGCGCAGCTGATTTATTTCTTTTTGCATATCTTCACATTGCACACTTAATGATTTATTTATTTTATCTAACCGCTGGTTTTCCGCTGCCATTTTCCGGATTTTTTTCTGCCAGCGGGCAAATTTGTGGCTAAGTATACAGTTCACATCATCATCGGTATATTTCTTTTCCATTTTACCTTCTCCTTCATTTACATATGTAATTATCCACAGCTTTTTCGATGTTCCGCGCCTGCATCACCATAGCTTTTTATGCCTTCCATGCCTGGGCAAAAGATATATCTTTTCTTTGTTCATTGTAATCATATCAAACCTTAATAGTCTCATTCCATCACATCTTGAAATTCTTAATTGCTTTCGCGTGAATCCGGTGTATATGCTGCCAGCTATAACCCATATCGGAACAAATTTCTTCCCATTTTTTACACTTTATATAACGTTCAAAAAGCACTTGTTTTTCCAGTTCATCAGTCTGTCCCTCAATGTCACTGCAGATTTTCTCAAAGATAATCAGCCGATTGTAACGAAGTTTATAGTATTCATTTACCAATTCATCTAACTTAGCAGCATAATCTGATAAATCTTTTTTTTCATTGCTTCTTGGCATGCCATCATAGAACGAGGCTGGAAAGAGTTTTAAAGAACGCAATTCTTTTATCTTATAATCCAGACGTTCAAGTTCTAATCTTATGTTTTGGTACTGCTCCAAATATTGCTTTTTATCTGTATTATTTCCTGTCGGATCAGCTTTTTTCAAATTTATCCCTCCTCAAAATCCCAGCATCAACTTATCTTTGTTTCGTTTAGTTGATTTTAATTCATCTAAATTTGTTTTTTAGTTCAAATGTTGATTTTAATTCAACTACAGTTATAATATCTCATTGTTGATTTAAAGTCAACTATTTTTTATTTTTTGTTGAACTGAATTCATTTTTGTGATATGCTTTTATATAAATGGAGGTGCTAATATGTATACGATGCCTGAAAGAATAAAAAAATTAAGATGTGATCTGTCATGGTCCCAGGAAGAGCTGGCAAAAAGAGTTGGCTATGCGGATAAAACATCAATTGCTAAAATAGAAGCCGGAAAAGTAGATGTTCCGCAGAGCAAGATCATAGCATTTGCCAAAGCACTGAACACTACTACTTCATACCTGTTAGAAGGGGATATGGTTGAATTCCCCACTACTATCGCCGCCCACCTCGATACCTCAGATTTAACCGAAGCCGAGTTAGAAGATGTTGCAGATTATATTGAATTTATTAAAAACAAAAGAAAAAAGTAGTCCCATTTATTACCCACTATTTTCCATATAATAGAAGAAAAGCCGAGGTGATAAGATGTATAAATATGAGAAATTATTGGACGAAGCCCATAAAAGCAATGTTTCCGTCGATGAAAACTACCGGTTTAAAGGAAAAACATCCGGCCTTTATATCGACGGAAATATTGCTTTATCAGATAAATTAGATACGAACGCCGCAAAAGCCTGTGTACTGGCTGAGGAATTGGGGCATCATCATACCAGCGCCGGCAATATCCTCGACCTGTCCGATTCCGGGAACCGCAAGCAGGAACACCAGGCCAGGCTCTGGGCATACGATCATCAGATCGGCTTGAATAATATAATCAAAGCATATGAGCATGGATGCCGTAATCGATATGAAGTAGCCGAATATTTGGAAATTACAGAAGAATTTTTGGAAGAGGCTATTATAATTTATCGGGAAAAATACGGTGTATGCACCGTCATTGGCAAGTATTGTATAATGTTTATTCCCCAATTGACCGTGGGAAAGATGTTTTAATTTCCTTCTATCTGAATGGCACAATATTGTCGTAAAACGCGAATTATGCCGCTTTCACGCTTTCTTCCCAACTTCTTAAGATTGGCTTAAGAAATTTCAGTTTACTTTTAGATATTTAACATACTTTGGACATATTTTCCCATTATACTGTGTATTAGATAGTTGATTGAGAGATCACTATCTCCCCCCCTCATAAAGTAAACATACCTGCTGGGGGTTTCCCCCTCAGGTGTTGTACTTTACTCTCATTCCTTTAGATAACTATAAAGACAAAGAAACCCTTGTAGCCGATAATACAAGGGTTTTCTTCTGTTTGAATTGCTATAAATTTTATTCAATGCTATAATAAGTTTACTATATAAAAAATTGTGAGGGAATACAAATGTCAAAAAAATGTAAAATGTGCGGCGCCCCTCTAGAAGGTGCCATCTGTTCTTATTGTGATGCAGTCAACTCCGTGGAGCAGTCAAATGCATCTATACCAACTCAATCTGATCAATCAAATCAACAACCGATTCATCAAACTATTAACTATTATAATACATACGAGTCAGGCCCCGGCACCAGCCGCAAAAACAGATGGGCAGCGTTATTTCTGTGCTTTTTCTTCGGCTACTTTGGCGTTCACAGATTTTATTTGGGACAAATCGGTATGGGCATCTTATATCTTTTTACTCTTGGCCTATTTGGTATTGGTTGGATCGTTGACATTATTATGATTGCTTTAGGAAAAGCTAAAGACGGCCAAGGCTATTTAGTTGTGTAAAGGAGGCAGAATGGGACTTCTGGATATTGTAAAAAACGAATTTATTGATGTTATTGAATTTGTGGATGAAACAAATAAACTCATTGTCCATAAGTATACACGAAGTGGCAATGAGATCAAACAGGGTTCTAAAGTAATTGTAAGAGAAGGTCAAGTCGCCGTATTCTTAAAATCCGGACAGTTGGCAGATATCCTGCCCCCCGGATCGCATACTTTAAATACAGAGAATTTGCCAATCCTCTCAAAGTTAGAAGCCTTTAAGTTTGGTTTTAACTCCCCCATAAAATCTGATTTATACTTTATAAGTCTAAAGCAATTTATAGACAATAAGTGGGCTACTAAAAATCCTATTATGGTACGTGACAGCGACATGAACATGGTGCGGATTACTGCATTTGGAAAATTTTCTTTTCATATTACTGATTCAGTCCAATTTATGCGGGAAGTGTTTGGAATCCTGGGAAAGGCAATGACTTATGACATTGTTCAATATCTATCCTCACTTATTATGGAAGCTTTTGCAGTCATTATTGGAGAGCTTAATATCCCAGTTCTGGATTTAGCAGTAAAGTATCAAGAAATTTCTACACTTCTTCTTTCATATGTTAATGAAAAAATTCAGGAAACAGGCATTCAAATTAGTAAAGTTATTATCGAAAATATTTCACTACCTGAAGAAGTCGAAAAACTAATTGATGAGCAATCCGGTATTGGTATGGCCAGTAAGAATATGGACACTTTCATGCAATATCAAACTGCTAGAGCAATGCGCGATGCCGCTTCACAAGAAAGTGGACTTGCAGGTCTCGGAGCTGGTATGGCCTTAGGAAATACCCTGGCTAATACTGTCAATACATCCGTTAATGAGCAAACTTCTTCTCAGGATAATATTAGCCAGCTAAGAGAGCTAAAGCTCTTATTAGATGAGGGCATATTATCTCAGGAAGAATTTGATGCAAAGAAAAAGCAGATATTAGGATTATAGAGATGTTTCCCGACAACCCCCTTTGCTTTCGATTTTCTTTATGTTTCATTAAGAATTTTTCGTTTTCTTTTAGATTTTTAACATACTTAGGACACATTTTCCCGCTATACTATGTATTAGATAGTTGATTGAGAGATCGCTATCTCCCCCCTCATAAAGTAAGCACACCTGATCAGGGAATTCCTCACAGGTGCTGCACTTTAACTCTCATTCCTTTAGACAACTATAAAAACGAAACCCGCCAGCCTTATGGTTAGCGGGTTTTCGCTGTTTTGGAACCATGTGTCGGTAACAACATCTTCTGTAAGGTTATATCTTCCAGAAGGTAATCTTATTCTTTTTCAATTTCAGATGAACCACCTCCCGGAACAGCGCATATACAACCGAGACAATCGGTATAAAGATGAGCATGCCCGTAATCCCCATCAGTTTACCACCCAGGCTGACTGCTGCCAGTACCCAGATAGAAGGCAGACCAACCGAATTACCAACGACATGAGGATAGATCAAATTCCCCTCCAGCTGCTGCAATATAAGGAATAAAACAATAAAGGCAAAGGCCTGCGCCGGATTTACAATGAATATCATAAAAGCTCCCACCACACAGGCTATAAAACTCCCGAAGATTGGAATCAATGCTGTAAATGCCACAATAATTCCGATCAATAGTGCATATGGCATCTGAAACAGATACATCGAAATCACAAACATCACACCTAAAATAATAGCTTCCACACATTGTCCGGTTAAGAACCCGGAAAAAATCTTATAAGTCAATGAACACACTTCCAGGGTTGCCTCTGCTCTGCCCTTTGATACAAAAGCAAATAATACCTTCTTTACCTGAACATTCAACCGCTCCTTCTGCAGAACAATGTAACAGGCAAATGCAAAGGCGATAAAAAAGGTCGCAACTCCACTTATTATACTTTTTGCCGCTGCAAATGTAGAATTCAGAATATCTCCAGTACTATCGGAAAAGAACGACATCAGGGCTTCCATGATCCTCTGCCAGTTTAATTCCAACCCGTCAAACCAGGCCGTCAGTTCCTCACCATTAGAGAACATTGATTCCGCCCTCTCCTGAATCCTGGGTGTAAATTCCCGAATGCTGGATTCAAGGCTGGAGAATGTCTTTCCCAGTTGTGGTATCATAACAAACAAGATCAACCCTACTATCACCAGAGCACACAGTATAGTTATGGTAAGGCTTACCGGCCTGGCTATTTTCTTGATAAATTTATGTCCGGCGATCCGCTCTTCCTTAAAAAAATGACTTTCGAAAAAATGAGTGGGTACATTAATGATAAATGCAATCGCCCCGCCTAAAATAAAAGGAAGCAGAACATTAAATATGAATGACAGTACCTCAAGCACCATTTCGAATTTCCACAGACACACCAAAATAATAATCGTATATAAAATCAATCCTCTGATCTTTTTAATATTCTCTTTACTAAATTCCATTCCTACCTCCGATGTTTTTCCCATATTATAAATTTTCTCCCAAACATCATATAGTCATACATCGCAGATCGAACAGGAAAATAAAACAGCCGCAGATTCAAAAATCTGCGGCTGCTCATGATCATATATTAATTGGTAATTGTTTCTTCCGTTTCTTTATCGAATACGTGAATCTTTTCTGCATCAAGTGCAAATTTCACGGTATCACCGGTTCTGGCTGTCGTTCTCGGATCAACTCTGGCTGTCATGCTGGATCCTTCATAATCAAAGTACAGATAAACTTCAGCACCAAGCATTTCGTATACTCGAATAGTCGCTTTGATAACGGTGTTCGGAGAAGATTCGATAAACATCTGCTCATCGTGTACATCTTCCGGACGAATACCAAGTACTACCGTCTTACCAGCATATCCGCCTTCGATCAGTTTCTTGCTTTTTCCCGGCGGCAGTTCGATAGATGACGGGCCAACCTGAAGTGTTACTTTATCACCCTTTACATTGCATACTGCATCCATAAAGTTCATCTGCGGAGAACCGATGAAACCGGCAACGAATAAATTACGCGGTTTATCATATAATACCTGGGGAGTATCAACCTGCTGTACAAGACCAGCACTCATGACAACAATTCTGGTCCCCAGTGTCATCGCCTCAGTCTGGTCATGAGTAACGTAGATGATAGTGGTTCCAAGTCTCTGATGTAGTTTTGAAATCTCGATACGCATCTGGCCTCTCAGCTTAGCATCCAGATTTGATAACGGTTCATCCATCAGGAATACCTTCGGATCACGCACGATTGCACGCCCCATTGCCACACGCTGTCTCTGGCCGCCGGAAAGTGCTTTCGGCTTACGGTCTAATAAAGATTCCAGATCCAGGATCTTAGCTGCTTCACGTACCATCTTATCAATCTGATCTTTCGGCACCTTTCTCAATTTCAGCCCAAATGCCATATTATCATATACGGTCATATGAGGGTACAGTGCATAGTTCTGAAATACCATCGCGATATCACGGTCTTTCGGTTCTACATCATTTACTACTTTATCACCGATCTTAAGTTCACCGGAAGAGATTTCCTCCAAACCTGCAATCATACGAAGAGTTGTTGATTTTCCACATCCTGAAGGACCTACAAAAATAATAAATTCTTTATCTTCAATATCAAGATTGAAATCCTTTACCGCCTCAAATCCATTCGGATATACTTTGTTAATACCTTTTAAAGATAAGCTTGCCACGACAATTTCCTCCTAAAGTTTTATTTTCATAACTCATAGTATAAGAAATTTTTAAAAAGACGAACAGTATCAGACTGCACAAAAATATGGATTTATCATGTACAAACTGACGAAATTAAAAAAAGGCCCCTCATTCCTATTGGACAGAACGATTACCTTTTCAGACACAAAAAAGGTTAACCCCTAAAACTAATACGATATATAGAACACCATATTAGAAAAGTTAACCATGCATGTCTTTCATTATAACAAATTCTACATCATTTGACAATTTATTTCTAATTTTTACATAGCAGAATTTATGAATTCAGTAATTCCCGATACACATCCCGTTTACTGATACCCCGGTCTCTGGCAACCTGTTTCATTGCCTCTTTCTTTTCACTACCCTGCTGCAGATAATATGCCATATGCTCCAGAATAGTCATCTCCACCCATTCATTGATTGCCTCTTGCCGCAGTTCATCATAGCTCTTTCCGGCGATTACCAGAACACATTCCCCTCTCGGCTCATGCTCTTCATAATAAGCAACTGCCTCTGCCAACGTAGTGGTAAACACCGTCTCATGCTTCTTAGTCAGTTCCCGGCACACCGCCAGACTCCGATCTCCGATCTGATCATTAAGCTCCCGGAGGGTCCTCAACAGCCGGTGAGGAGCTTCATAGATCACTAAGGTCCGGGGCTCGCTTACCAGTGACTCCAGGATCAGCCGTCGTTTCTTCTTATCTGGCGGCAGAAAGGCTTCAAATACAAACCTTCCGGTCGGCAAGCCGGACAGCGTCAATGCCGCAACAGCCGCACAGGCTCCCGGCACGACCGTTACACTAATTCCAGCCTCCTGACACATCTTCACCAGATCTTCACCGGGATCGGATATCCCCGGCATCCCCGCATCACTGATCAAAGCAATCGTTTCTCCTGCCGCCATACGTTCGACCAGACTCTTTCCTTTCGCGATTTTATTATATTCATGGTAGCTGGTCATCGGTGTGGTGATATCATAATGATTCAGTAATTTAATACTATTCCTGGTATCCTCAGCGGCGATCAGATCCGCCTCTTTTAAAATGCGTATCGCCCGGAACGTCATATCTTCAAGATTTCCAATTGGCGTAGCACATAAATATAACATCCCTGGCATGTCTATCCTCCATCTACCTAATTTACAGTCCGTAAATTTCATTAAACTTTGCAGTATACTTACCTGCTTCATCAAATATAAACAGCGGCGGATCCACATTTAGCTGCGGGTTGCCGTCACGCATTCCTTCAATCAGAACCATATTAGGCACTTTCCCCGGATGTGGGTGAACCAGACGCATTCGCTTCGGTTCGATCTTATAAGCTGTCATCCCGCTGAATATCTCAACCAGCCGCTGGGGCCGGTGAACCATGTAAAAGCGCCCTTTCGACTTCAAAATCCTGGCACTTTCCCGCAGTACATCATCCAGCGTACACAGCACTTCATGGCGGGCAACCGCTTTTGCGCTGCCCGGATTCAGTAATCCATGGGAACTCGCCATATACGGGGGATTGACTGTTACAACCTCAAAAGAGGCTGAACCAAATATACTGGCTGCCTCCTTTATATCGCCCGTTACAATCTCTATTTTATCCGTAAGCCGGTTATACGCCACGCTTCTTCTCGCCATATCGGCACTTTCATCCTGAATCTCGAGACCGCTTAAATGCTCCGCTTGTGTTTTTGCTTCCAGAAGCAGCGGCAGGATTCCGGTACCGGTACCCAGATCAAGCACCTTCTCCCCGGCTCTGACTCTGGCAAAGCCGGACAGCAATACGGCGTCCATACCAAAGCAAAATCTGTCCGAATCCTGGATGATCCGGTATCCTTTAATCTGCAGGTCATCCATACGTTCACCTGGTTTCAAACTAATCGTCATCTAATTTGGATGCTCCTTCGTTCTTTTCCAGTTCTTTCAATTCTTTCATTTCTTCCTTTGAAAGTCTGGCTTCTTTTTTCTTCTTACGCGACCGGAACTTCAGTTCACTGACCTTATATTCCCGGACTTCTTTCTCATCATCATCCATCGTCACGACCACCTTTACCGTCTGGCGGAGCACACTCACGCTCTGGACACTCCCTCTGAGGCCTTCAAGGGTGGTCACATTATCTCCTACTGAAGGCAGGCGGCCATTCAACTCTTCATAGGTCTCCTGCTCATTGGTGAGGCAGCACATCAGACGTCCGCACACTCCCGATATCTTGGACGGATTGAGGGACAGGTTCTGTTCCTTCGCCATCTTGATGGATACCGGCGCAAATTCGGCAAGATATGCATGGCAGCACAATTCCCGTCCGCAGATGCCAATTCCTCCACGGATCTTGGTTTCGTCCCGGACACCGATCTGACGCAGCTCAATCCTGGTCCTGAATACTGCCGCAAGATCCTTTACCAGCTCACGAAAATCAATCCTTCCGTCAGCGGTAAAATAAAACAGCACTTTATTATTATCGAAGGTATATTCAGCATTAATCAGCTTCATATCCAGCTCATGCTTACGGATCTTTTGAAGACAGATCGTAAATGCTTCCTTTTCCTTCTCCCGGTTCTTCTCTTCGGTCCGCCGGTCATCTTCACCAGCTATCCGAATCACCGGCTTCAGCGGTTGGGTAATCTGTTCATCCGCCACATCTCTTGGTCCTGTTATGACTGTCCCATACTCCACACCTCTGGCCGTCTCTACAATGACATCCTGACCATGCCTCACATGCAGCTTGCCGGGAGAAAAGAAATATATCTTTCCTGCCGTACGGAACCGGACTCCTATAACTCTTGTCATATTTTAATTCTCCTTTATTGTCAGCAGCAAAAGTTCCATGATCAGATCGAAATTAACATTAGCTCTGATCCGTGATTTGGCCTTTTCCAAACTTTCTAATATAATCTCAATTCCTTCATAGGAACTTTTCATCGCCCGTTCTTTGATAAACTCCAACTGATCGGAAAACACGACTCCATCCACATCCATGGTCGCCTTATACAGCAGAACATCACGGAACCATATCATGATGATGTCCAGATAATCGGTAATCTCCAGCTTATATTTTGAAATATCTTTGAGCACAGCCGTAATATCGCTGACTTCCATATCGTTAATGCTACGCATTAGCTTTACCGCATCATCTTTGATCTCATTGAAATGCTCGGAAGATGCCAGCATAATAGCCCGTCCCACATTTCCCTGAGCGAATGCAGTACAAATGGCCGCTTTATAATCCGGTATTTCCATCTGCTCCATCAGATAAATCTTAATCAGTGAATCTTTCACATTACGAAGCCTCAGCATCACACACCGCGAATTAATAGTCGACAGCAGGTTCTGCGTATTCTCCGCTAAAAGCATGAACACCGCGTATTCGGGCGGTTCTTCAATGGTCTTAAGCAGAGCATTCTGAGCCTGCGGTGTCATCAGATCAGCATCCGGAATGATATAGATCTTATATTTACTGCTGTATGGCTTGATCATCACATCGTTATTGATCTGTTCCCGAATATCATCTACGCTGATACTGGCCGGCTTCTCATGGGATACCCGGATTACATCCGGCTGATTGCCGCCCTGCATCTGTTTGCAGGACTGACACTCATAACATGGTTCTGAGCCGTCCTTACCACACTGCAGTGTCATGGCAAATAAGTCAGCAAGCATCCTTTTGCCTGATCCTCGCTCACCGCACAATATATATGCATGGGAAACCGTATCCTGTTCCACTGATTTCTGAATATATCCAATTAAATCCTTACGTCCGATGACGTCTTTAAATCCAGTCATGTCAATTATCCTCTAGTCCTAAGTTTGTATATATCAGGGTCGGATCAGACCGCCCCATATTCACATTATATCACAAGTTTTCTTTAATATATAGATTTATTTCCTGGAAACAGGCATCCATTTCATGGTTCTGGAATCGTCTGACGATGCCGCATTGCTCCAGATTTTCGTCGGAGAAATCGGTAGTATCGGCCAGGTATCTCCGGCACATCTCGCTGTATTTTGGCCGTACCTGCCGTTTTTCACGTTCCAGTGCTCTGCTCAGACGTACACCATCCTCAACTTCAATATATATCGGCAGCAGTTTATCCGCACCATAATACCGACACATCCCGGCATAGGATTCCAGAGTTCCAATCACAAGATAGCTGAATTTATCAAGATCCACCTGCCCATCATCAACGGTAAAATATTTCCATGTCCCGTGCATGGTATGATAAGCCCGCAGTTCGATCACCCGGTTCTTAGCTTCCAGTTCTGCCAGACGCTCCTCACCGACAAAGAAATACTCCCGTCCCTCATCCTCACCTTCGCGGATTGGCCGGGTGGTATATAGGATGATCGATCTCATCTCCGGATAGCTTTCCTTCAGCATATTAAATATCGTGTCTTTCCCCGTAGAACTTTTTCCCATCAGATAAAATATCTTTCCCATCTGTCAGTACCTCTATCTTCCCTTCTTCTTTCAGGCCTTGCATCTCAAATCCCAGTCCCCGGTAGCTTTCCAGAATATCCACCGCCTCCGGTGATATCCGCTCACCTGGTACGATCAGCGGAATTCCCGGCGGATATAAATAAGCCCGCTCCAATGAAATATAATCCACCGACTCTGCCCACGGCAGACTGACTGCCCTATCTGTCCTCAAATTCTTAATCTCTGCCTCGGTATAGATTCGTTCCAGCTGCGGTAGCCGGTCGATTTTCCCCGCACTTCCGCCTTTGCCAAGAGCCGCGTCAATCTCTGTCAGTGCTTCTGCCAGACGGGTAAACCCTTCCTGTGTATCGGCGATGGACGTCATCGCCACAACATAGGACCCGGCAGCCATTTCTAATTGTAAATGATAATCATTCAATAGTCTATCAAAAAGTTTCTTACCTGTAATCTTCGTACCTCTGGTTGAAATAACAATCTTCGAAAGATCGTAACATGGCGTTACAAGCAGCTTCAGATTGGCCATACCCTGCAGTCTTCTGCGCAATTCCCCCAGAATTGCAGCATACCGGCCGAACCTCTCCCGACCGGACCGCTCCAGTATATCAATACAAGCATCAATACCCGCCATCAGAATATATGACGGACTGCTGGACTGCAGCATTGCAAGATAATTGCGGATACCCTCCCTGTCAGCGATAACGCCGTTCATATGGATAAGGGCAGACTGGGTCAGCGCCGGCATGGTCTTGTGCAGGCTATGGATAACAATATCTGCCCCCAGCCTATTGGCATTCTGCGGAAAATCGGGATGAAAGCCAAAATGAGCGCCGTGAGCTTCATCAACAATCAGTGGAATCCCCCTCTGATGTGCAGCCGCTGCAATCCCGGCAATATCGGAAACCACCCCATCATACGTCGGCGACACCACCACCACCGCCCTCACATCCGGTTCCTGCCCGAGAGCCCTCACTACATCTCTTACAGACACTTCTCCGTTTAATTCCGTCTCTTCGTCATACCACGGATACAAATACAACGGAACCAGTTCTTTCATAACCACTGCATTATAAACCGACTTATGGCAGTTCCTGCACATCAAAATCTTGTCCCCACGCCTGGTGCTGCCCATCACCGCACTTAAAATACCGGCAGTGCTGCCGCCTACCAAAAACCTGGTCTCTTCCGCGCCATATACCCTTGCCGCCCGCTGCTGCGCGGCAAGGAGAATACCGCCGGCATGATGAAGGTCATCAAATCCATCAATCTCAGTAATATCTATATGATATGGTAAATCTGCATCCGTAATAATTTTATTCCGTTTATGTCCGGGCATGTGAAACCCATAATAGTCACTGTTACCATATTCAGCCAGATATTGATACAGATTTTTCATCTCCGGTACCGTCCTTTCCTGAATATCCTTTTCTAGCATAGCTTATTGGCTGACCTAAAATTGGATTTTCATTAAGCAAAGCCCTTTTGCCGGCACTGTATACCCGGCCTGCGCCCGCTCCTTTAAGGCTAATATTTCTTTCACCGATTCAGCCGGCCGGTCATGCCGCCCGACCTCGACCAGGGTACCGGTCAGAATACGGACCATATTATATAAGAAGCCGTTCCCCCGGTAGATGATCTGAAGTTCACTGCGTGTTTGCTTAAACCGGATCTCATCCAGCCGGCGAACCGAACTTTTTTTCATTTTCTTCGCACAGAAGCTTTGAAAATCATGTTCGCCCAGAAGATATCCGGCGGCTCTTTCCATCGCTGCGGCATCCAGCGGCCGGCCGAAATCATAGATATAATTTCTTTCAAACACATTCTTTATCGTACTGGTGGACATCCGGTATAGATAGGTCTTTTCACCTGCATTCAAACGTGCATGAAAACGATCTGATACTGCTTTCACTTCTAATACTGAAATGTCTTTCGGAAGATATTCGTTTAAATAGTCACGAATATATTTCTCTTCATATTCTTGGGGAAGATGCACATTAGCAACCTGCCCTCTTGCATGGACACCGGCATCGGTCCGGCTGGCACCTTTAATCTCTGTCTGCTGCCCGGCCATCTTAGAAAGTATCTCTTCAATCTTTCCCTGAATGGTATTGCCGGTCATTTTCTGACGCTGCCATCCCTCATAGCGGGTGCCGTCATATTGAATCAGTAAACGGTAATTCATCCTGCTTCTCCATATCATCTTTAATAACAGTATCCTCCATTGTCAATGGAGGATACTGTTATTATAAGCAATCACTAGCAAGTATTCAATAGGAAAACGGCTGTCTGTTTTTATTTTTACAAATATTACTATTTATGTCTGATTGCTTTCGTTATTTCTATATGATAAGATTAAAAACAATTACAGACTAAGAGAGGTTCTGCCATGTATTACAATTTTTATAACAACAAATTACCTGCTATCGGCAGAAAAAATATTAACCGCATGCTGTCAGCAGCAAATGTACCACGTCTTGTAACGGTCACCGCAGGGGCCGGTTATGGGAAGAGTACCGCTGTCTGCGCTTATCTTTCCGATTCCGGCGCCAAAGTGATATGGCTTACCCTCACCTCTTTGGACAACTACCATGCCCATCTCTGGGAAAATATGATGAACTCAGCCAAAGGAGCAACTAATAACTTCCCCGATGAACTGGAGAAGCGCGGATTTCCACTGGATTTAGCTTCCATGCATCAATTAATCGAGATTATTTCCCACATGCGCAGAACTAGCAATAAGTATGTGTTAGTTCTGGATGATTACCATCTCATAACTGAATACCGGATCAAAAATTTCTTTAAAGATATTGCCAATGCTGATATACCAAATATGTCCATTTATATTTTATCCCGTGAAAACATTGATATTCTTGATGATCAGGAAGAAAACACACTGGCCCTGACCGAGAAAGATTTAGCCTTCTCAATAGTAGAAACCGGGGAATACCTGTCTTTAATGGATATAAATGTTTCCGATGATATTCTGATGGATATCCACCACAATAAAACACACGGATGGCCTTTTGCCATATATCTAACCGCAATTTCTTTGAAAAATCATCTGGCGATTGCAAACCATTCATTTTCTTTCTCCGATAAACTACTTTTTGAAACGATTAACCATGAAGTGTTTTCAAAATTTTCGTCTGAAGAACAAACTTTTTTATTACAGTTATCTCTGCTGGATTTTTACCCCAAGAAACTTATTGAAGATGTATTTGCTAAGATCAGCCCAAACCAGATGAATACCTTATCACAAAACACATTCATCAATTATCACCACCATGCACATACCTATCATTTTCATCAGCTTTTCCGTGACTTTTTAAATAGTAAGGTGCATTTATTGGACAACCAGCAGAGAAAAAATATCCTTACCATCTGCGGGACATGGTACCTGGAGCACGATTTAATTATTGATGCTCTCAACTGTTACCGCAGGATCCCTGATTTTGAGAAAACATGGGAGTTGATATTTAATATATTTCCTGATTTTATATCTATAGAATTCGCTAATATGCTTCTGGAAATAATGGATGAATTCCCAGAAGCATTTATAAATGAGAATCCGATGATCTATCAGTGCCTTAGCCTATTACAAATGCTCTCCGGAAGTGCCGGATATTCGAAAAAAAAATGTGAAGAATATATAAGAATCCTACAAACCCGCTCTGATACTCCCGAGAACCGCAGGGCGATCGGTGAACTCTATATAACTCAGGGATTGACCGCCATGTATACCGGCAATACCAACTTTAAACAGTATTTCCAGGCAGCGGACAATTATCTGACCGGTCCGAGCCATTACTTTGGGGGGAAGCCATGGACATTGCTCCTCAATGGCAATCCGATCAACCTTAAGGATGGGAGAAAAGATGCACTTGAATCCTGGGTGAGCGCTATTGAAGAATCGGCTTATCTGCTCGAGAAGTTGTTGAATAACAACATGGTCGGTCTGGAAGCACTGGCCAGAGGCGCCGCATACTACTACCAGAACGATTTTAAATCAGCGGAAGCTTTTCTTCATAAGGCTTTACAACAGGGATTAAACCATAATAGAATAGATATAATTTGCCAGGCATATTTTCTGCTGATCCGTTTAGCATTTGGCAAAAGCGACTACACCGCCACCATAAAATGCCTGAATACCATCAAGGATTATATTTCCAGCGAGCATATTCCACCTATGCTAAACATTGCCGATGTTTCTATTGCCTGGTTTTATGCTGAAATCGGTTTAGATTCTGAAATTCCTGCCTGGATTTCAAGTGAAGACTCGTTTGCTTCTGATATCTATATCCAGGCCCAAGGGTTTGAACGGATTATAAAAGCGCACTGTCTGTTAAATGATGGCAACTATGGTGAGCTTATCGCTTATTTATTGTCATCCCAGATTATCTACCGTAAGTACTATAAATTCATCTATCTGATCTATACCTATATCCTCTTGTCTATTGCTTACTACAAGACCGATCAGACTGAAGAATTTATCCGGTCTTTTCACACTGCCTACACCCTGGCTCATGATAATAATATCATTCAGCCTTTTATTGAGATACGTAACTACAGCCGGCTGCTGCTGTCAAATATTGCAAAACAAAAAGAAACACCTATGAAAGACAGTGAACTTCAGACTCTGCTGGATGAAATCGACGATGAGTGGCTGGCCACACTGCAGAAAAAGGCTGCAACCTGGACTAAAATGGCCAACACTGTCAGACATAAATTCATTGCGGAAAATCCCGTTTTTAATCACCAGGAGGTCCGGCTGAGCAAAAATGAGCAGGAAGTACTCGAGTATATCAGTAATGGCCTGACCCGGGATGAGATAGCCGATTCTATGAATATTTCCACCAACACCATCAAGGTCGTAATCCGCACCCTGTACAGCAAACTGGGAGCACGAAACAGCGCTCATGCAATTCATATTGCAATGCAAAAAGGCTTGATCCATTAATAAAATCATCGATATGTAAGAACAAGCATATTGATGATTTTTTTTACTAAAAAATAAGTCATCCAATAATTCTGGTTAAACTCTAGCCAAAAGGTACACACTAATCATATGAAGAAGAAATGCAGAAGCACAGTACAAACCAGATATTATCAATCCTATAATGATGATTTTGTAAAGAGCAGCAATCAGGATTTTGAACTACCGGATAATTATATCTGGATCAATAATAGTATATGGCATCGCCTCGCTTCCGCTTTCGTCTATTTGCTGGGACTGATTTTCTCCTTTTGCTATTGCCGTCTTTATCTTCATATTAAGATTAAAAACCGGGCAATACTAAAGAGATATAAAAAGTCCGGATGCTTTCTCTACGCAAACCATACCCAGCCTCTGGGAGATGCCTTTATACCTGGCCGGGTGATTACACCTAAGCGCTGTTATATTGTCGCTGGTACCGCCAATCTGGGGATTCCGCTCCTGGGTCGGTTTCTTCCGCTGCTCGGAGCTCTGCCTGTCCCGGACTCTATCGGCGGCCTGAAAAAGCTGCACCAGACAATTGGACAGCGAGTCATGACAGGAAACTGCATTGTGATCTATCCGGAGGGCCATGTCTGGCCATGGTACACCGGTATCCGACCTTACAGTACAGCATCCTTCAGCTACCCGGTTGCGTATCACGCACCTTCTTTCTGCATGACCGCAACCTATCAGCAGCGAAAATACAGAAAGAGACCTAAAATGACCATTTATCTGGACGGACCGTTTTATCCTGACCGCCAGCTGTCTAAAAAAGCACAAAAAGAGCTGCTGCGCAAGGATATTCATAATTGTATGATAAAACGCAGCAGCAACAGCTATTCTGAATATATTCGATATCTGAAAGGGGGAACTTAGCATGAATATTTTATATTGTGGTAATGATCAGGTAGAAGATGGATTGATTCTTTCCATCCTGTCACTGGCTAAGAGTGCAAATGATACGCTGCATATATATGTCCTGACTATGCAGATCCGTACCGGGAAACTATCCTATTCACCGATATCGGAGACAACCGCCATCTACTTAAATGAGCTGGTGCAAAAATATGACCCGGATAACTTTGTCCGCCTTATCGACGTATCCGACCTGTTCCGCCGCCATCTGCCGGCGGCAAACATGAATACCCGCTTTACTCCATACTGCATGCTGCGTTTATTTGCCGATAAAGTTCCCTGTCTGCCGGAAAAACTCCTCTATCTGGATACCGATGTGATCTGCCGGGAAGATTTACGCTCCCTATATCATCAGGACGTTTCCGCTTATGAAATCGGCGGTGTCCCCGACTATTACGGGCGCTGGTTTTTCCGCCGCCTGTGGCATTTTGATTATCTCAATTCCGGGGTCCTGCTGATGAACCTTCGTATCATCCGTAAAACCGGTCTGCTGGAAAAGTGCCGGCAGCTATGTGCTGAAAGAAAGATGCTCTTACCGGACCAGTCGGCATTGAATAAGTCAATCACCGCTAAAAAGATCCAACCGCGCCGCTTTAACGAGCAACATAAACTGCGCGAAGATACAGTCCTTCAGCATTTTACAACCACCTTCCGCTTCTTCCCATGGCTTCACACCCTCACCGTTAAACCATGGCAAATTGATAAAGTCCGTAATAAATTGAAAATCTATGAATATGATGACCTGTTCGCAGAATATCTGCGCATCCGGCCGCAGCTAAGAGCAGAAAATTTAAAGGAGATATAAAGATGATACCCATTTTCTTTTCCATTGACGATAATTATGCCCCTTTCCTGAGCGTTACTTTATGTTCAATGATCCAAAATGCCTCAAAAAAATACTCTTACCGGATCATTATCTTATATAAAAAACTCAGCCGCAAGAATCAGCTGATGCTCTCAGAGCTGGCCGGCGGGAACTTTGAGATTCAATTTGTACCGATGGGAAACCGTCTGAATAGTATCACCAATCGGATCGAAAATTGCCTGCGGGCCGATTATTTTACCCTTACAATCTATTTCCGGCTGTTTATCCCGGTAATGTTCCCGGAATATGACAAAGCTATCTATCTGGACAGTGACACGGTTGTTCTTGGTGATATTTCTGAATTATACCGGAGCCGGCTGGACAACCAGCTGCTGGCCGCTGTTACCGACTATTCGATCATCGATGTCCCGCCTCTGGCAAAATATATTCAGTTTGGCGTCGGCTTGGATAAATATCATTACATCAATTCCGGCGTCCTGCTGATGAACCTTGACAGGCTTCGGAAGATCCATTTTGAACGGCAATTTCTGGAATTAATGAACACCTATCACTTTGACTGTCTCGCCCCCGATCAGGATTACCTTAACGTCATATGCCGGGGCCAGATACGCTATCTGCCGGCAAACTGGAACACGATGCCGGCCGATTCCCGGCAAATGATCCCGGATCCTCAGATCATTCACTACAATCTCTTTACCAAACCCTGGCACTACGAAAACGTAACGTATCAGGAATATTTCTGGCAGTATGCAAAGGATTCTGCATTTTATCCGCAGATCCTCGACATTAAGAAACAATATACCGAGAAACAGCGTCAACTGGACCGCAAGCATATGGAACTGCTGCTCTTGCGCGGTCGATTAATCGCCGAAGCTAAAGTAAATTTCCATACCGTATTTAATGGTAGAAAAGAGATATATTTATGATTGTCGGAGACAAACGAGATGAGGTCATCGCCAATATCCGGCGGGCCGCTGAAAATAAAGACTTTAATATCAACGTGGAAGTGGATGATCCGGTTGTAACAGCTATGCAGAGAAAAAAACTGCTCGCTGATTATCTGATCAGAAGACAATCTTTTCGTTATAAAGTTAATAATTTAATTGCAGGTAAAATAATAAACATTGCTTCAAAGAACTTAATCCAGAAAACTGATATTATCGGTCTTGATCATATCGCCGGGATATCCGGCGGTGCCATCCTGACCAGCAACCATTTCAATCCCATCGATAATATCATAGTCAGGATACTGGCCAAAGAGATGGGCCGCAAAACGCTCTTTGTCGTCAGCCAGGAAACCAATCTGATGATGCAGGGTCTCTTCGGATTTCTGATGAACTATGCCGATATCCTGCCAATTAGCATGGATCATAACTATATGGTTAAACATTTTGAGCCAATGCTCCGGTCAATCCTGCAAGGAGGTGAACTGGTCCTGATCTATCCGGAACAGGAAATGTGGTTTAATTACCGGAAGCCCCGGCCATTAAAACCGGGAGCCTATCATTATGCTGCCAAACTAAAAGTCCCTATCATTTCCTGCTTCATCGAGATGTCTGATTTAGCTGATCCCGGACCGGAAGGATTCCGCCAGGTTGCATATACACTGCATGTGCTAAAACCAATTTATCCGGATCCCAAAAAGACCGTAAAAGAGAACCGCATAGAAATGTGTGAACAGGATTACCGACAGAAAAAAGCCGCTTATGAAGCCGCCTATCATAAACCGCTGGATTACCCGTTTGAACAGGAAGATATCGCCGGTTGGATCCCTTCCGGATCCCGGCCTCCTAACGATGAGATTATTCCCGCAGCAGAGCTTCTCTGAGCGGCCGGGCTTTCCCTTTTAAATAATCCTGGGGGGTACTGCCGAACAACTTCTTAAATGCCCGGAAGAATGTCGAGTACTCTTTAAAGCCGCAGCTTCTTGCGGCTTCACCGATATTCTGTCCCGTCTCGAGCACCCGGATAACAGCAAAAAGCCGCTTCTGCACAATATACTGATGCAGGGTCAGCCCGGTATCCTGACGAAAGCGGTGCATCAGATAAGACGGGCTGATATAAAGACGGGCTGCCAACTCTTCAACGGTCAGGTCATCAGCCAGATGTTCATCGATATATGCGGCAGCCTCTTCTATATGTATATTGACTGCAGGCCGCAGAGCTTTTACCGCTGCCAGCTCATTAAGTGTCAGCCGGTTCATCTCAATTAAAAATTGCAGCAACATGGTTTCAGAATATAATACCGCTCCGTATTCCGAAGAATTTATCATATAGTTGAGCCTTTTAAGCAGTCCAATATATTCCTGGAATAAAGCCGGCTCCGGGTGGAACACATAGGAGTTAGACTCCGCCGCGGCCCTGAAACACTGCAATAGGATGGCGGTCTCCTTATCCCTTTTCAGATAATCTTCAGAAATCCACAAGACATAACGCTCATAGGACTTGCTGTCGATTTCCGGATAATGTACCTGACCGCGCGGAATAAATAAAATATCGCCAGGCTTCATTGAATAGATTTTATCATTCACAGCATAGTTAACTTCCCCGGTTATATGAATCAGCATTTTACAAAAATCATGAAAATGCGGATCAAATTTCATCGTCTGATGATCGGTTAAATGAAACAGCCGAAACTGTTCTTCGAGATATCCTCTCTTCTTTTCATCCATAATTTCCACCTCCCTTATCCATGATTAATATATAGCATTTTTTGCAATATTTCAAGCATCTTACATTATATACATTTTATAACCTGTTTAATATAATATTACTAGTATACTGACACATTTAGGGGAGGTAATATTTCATGACATCAATATTTGAAGCCATTAACAGTATTTTCAGCTTTGTCATTCCTTTATCGGATTTTCTCTGGGACTTTCCCACGAACTTTGAATGGTACAGCCAAATCCCGGTCTTAGGGAATTTTTCACTCGCCATCATCCTGCTGGTGGGCTCGGGAATTTATTTTAGCTTCCGGATCGGATTCGTTCAAGTCACTCACTTCAAAAAAGGGCTTCAGATCTTAATCCAGAAACATGTCACAAAAACCGGGATCTCCCCTTTAGCTGCTTTCTTTTTAAGTTCGGCCATGCGGATCGGACCGGGAAACATCCTCGGCGTCACTGGTGCCATTGCCGTCGGCGGTCCGGGTGCACTGTTCTGGATGTGGGTCAGCGCTTTCTTCGGCATGGCGACGGCTTATATGGAAGCAACCTTGGCCCAGATATTTAAAGAGAAAAAGAATGATGAGTTCATCGGCGGACTTCCCTTTTACGGCAAGAGACTGCTGGGCAATAAACTGGGGACCGGAATCGCTCTTTCTATACTATACATCCTCTATGCTTTATGCTGTCTGCCGGCCCAGGCTTTTAATGTTATCACCTCTGTCGGTACCATGTCCGGTATTGTAACCGGCAAGACTTATGAGACGACATCGGCTCTCTATTACATTGTCGGTGTTATCATCGTTTTATTAACTGCATATGTCGCCTTTGGCGGAATCCGCAAGGTAACCCGCCTGACCGATAAAATGGTTCCTTTCATGGCAGTCATTTACATGTTTACCGTTTTAGTTTTAATTTTCCTTAACCTGGACTCAATCCCTTACTTTTTCCAAGCGGTATTCGGCGGAGCTTTTAAGTCCGAAGCCTTCTTTGGCGGTGTTTTTGGCACGGTTCTGGCGCAGGGCGTAAAACGGGGACTGATGTCCAACGAGGCCGGTCAGGGAACCATTACCATGGCTGCTGCCGTTGCCGATGCCAACCACCCATGTGAACAGGGCTTTATTCAGTCCATCGGAGTATTCCTGGACACCATGATCATCTGTACTTTAACCGGATTCGTCGTGGTTATGGCCCACTGCTGGACCGGTACTGATGCCGAAACCTGGAGCACCATGGATAGATTGCCGAAATATCTCGAATCGGTAAAGGTGCTGACCCCCGGGACAGCCATAAGCAGCATGATTACCTTTCTGCTAACTTTATGTTTCTGCCTGTTTGCTTATACCTGCCTGATCGGAATGATCAGCTTCGCTGAAATCGCTGCCAATCGGGTCAAACAGAACAAGGCCTTTATCAATGCAGTCCGGACGACCGGAATCTTTGTGGTTGCCTTCGGCATTCTTTGTAACTTAGCCGGACTCGAATTAGGTAACCTATGGGCCTTCTCCGATCTTGGCAATATCATTATCGTCTTTGCCAATGTGCCCATTCTATACCTGGGAATGAACTATGTCCTGAAAGCTACCAGGCATTATAAAAAAACCGACGGAGCCCGGTTCAATGCTGATATCATCGGCTGCGAACTGGAGTACTGGAACGAAGATGTTAAGATTTATCCGGAAATATCCTCAAGAAATTCTGTTATGCTGCCGTGAAAACTTAAAGTCAATTTGTGCATCGCCCTTGTACACGCGACATATAAAAGGCTTCGATCATATTCAGAAGAATATGCTTCTGCCGTTACACCTGGTATTATCACTTCATCGAATTCAAGCCCTTTAGCCATAAAATTAGTAGTAATCGTTATCCCCTCATCAAATTTGGTGCTGTCCGGGTCCAATAAATGAACCGGATATTGACTTTTTAACTCCTTATACAGATTCTTAGCCTGCCGGGAATTCTTACACAGAATTCCCATGGTTGCACGGTCACCATTCATAAATTCCGCAATCTTCTCTTTCATCACTGCCAGTTCGCCCTGGCAGCTTTCACATCTGATGATTTCAGGCTCCTCCCCATGCCTTTTAACCGGTTCGATTCTTTGACCTTTTTGGATCTGTTTAGCAAACTCAATGATTTCATATGTGGAACGATAACTCTTATTCAGTTCTACCACGTCAAGATGGTTAAATATATCCTTAAAACCGGACAGCGAATGGAGATTATATGGGTTTAGAGCTTGTCCAAAATCACCTAAAATGGTCATTTTGCACCGGAACATTTTATTGATCACCGCATATTGCACGGGGGTATAATCCTGCATTTCGTCAATGACCAGATGCTGGATAGCCTGAAGACGATCAATCCCCTCGATAAACGACTTAAAATAAAGATAAGGAAAGATATCCGGCCATTCCAGCTTGTTCTTTCCGGCTGCTTTGAACAATTCCCGTCTGCCGATATAACGGTAGAAATCGGTATATAATTCCATGGTGCTTTTTACTTGAAACATCTCTGTGAGTTTTTTGATAATCTCACTCCGGCCCGGTATCTTATAATCTCTGATCTTATCCGCCTTCAGCCAGTCCCCGATATCATCAGCAATTTCCTCAAACCGCTGGAATATCGGACGGTTCCGGTAACCCTGATACTGTCCCAGCAGATAATTCCTGGTAATAGTGACCTCGCCGATCTTCCAGTCACGGGGCTTAAAATAAGCATTCGCAGCATGAATCAGATATTTATCTGCAAGTGTAATAAATTCCGGCGCTGACTTAAAACGGCTTCTCTCGATCCACTCCGGCGCAGGATCGTCAATCTGATCGGTATATCGCTCATACTTAATGGTACCGGATAGTTCATCCGAAGCTATGTCTTCAAAGCTGATTTCCATGATCGGCTCCTCTCCCAACTCAGGAAGGACTCCGGAAATATAATCGGCGAACACTTTGTTTGGTGATATGATTGCCACATTATCGGCTGATAAATAGTCTTTATACCGGTACAGAAGATAAGCCACCCGGTGCAGGGCGATGGATGTTTTTCCCGAACCCGCCACTCCCTGGATAATCAGAACCTCAGACTTATCATTGCGGATAATCTGATTTTGTTCCTTTTGGATGGTTGCGATGATGGTTTTCATCTTGTCATCGGACGTACTGCTCAACTCTCTCTGCAAAATATCATCATTAATATTGACAGCACTTTCCAGAGCATATTCCAGCTCACCATTATTGATCCTGAACTGTCGTTTGCGCTCAATATCACCATCCATACTGCCCGCCGGCGCCTCATAAGATGCCGGGCCCAATTCATACTCATAATACATCCCTGAAACCGGTGCACGCCAGTCATATATCAGGATATCATTATTGTCAGCCGTAAAAGTAAAGCGTCCGATATAAATCTGCTCCGCCTCTTGTTCACCCCGATACCGGAAATCCAGCCTGGCAAAATATGGCGCATTGATCAATTTTTCGATTTTTGTACGCCTATCTAAAAAGATGTTTCCGGCACTCTCAATCTCGGTTAAAGAACGCTCATTTGAAAATACTTCCATCGAGTCAATCTCATTCCAGTATGATGCAAGATATTTTCTTGCCTCCATATATTCTTTTTCATAACCTGCTACTGTTTCATCCAGCTTTGTAAGTGCATCATGCAGCTTTTCTTCCACCATATCAAGGTGGATTATTTCCTCAGGAAAATTTACTGACATCCAGCTTCCTCCAATTAAAGTATTTTAACGTTAAAATTATACCATAGATCCAAAGGATGGTGGTATAATGGAGGGTTTTATTTCCCTATTATATCTTAGGCAGTGGTATGATTAAACACTGTCCAGGTACGATACTAAAGGGATAGAGTATTTCATTCGTCGATGCAATGGCCTCCCATGTTACGCCATATTTTTGTGCAATACTATACAGACTGTCTCCGGACTGAACTGTATAAATAAATTGACAGTTGGTCTCGCTTCCCGCCGGCAGCGGTATAATGAGTTGCCGTCCGACTGTAATGATATAAGGAGAAGTAATATTGTTTGCCACTGCAATGGCCTGCCATGTTACACCATACTTTCGCGCAATACTATATAAACTATCCCCAGTCTTTACTGTATATACAAACCGACAGCTCATTGCAGTCTCTGATGAGATTGGAATGGCAAGCGGTTGCCCGGGACTAATAACATACGGTGATGAAATATTGTTTGCCGCTGCAATAGATTGCCAGGTAACGTTAAATTTTCGGGCAATTCCGTATAAAGTATCACCAGACTGCACGATATAACTCAACCGGCATCCCGTAACTAAACCCAGATGCTGTGCGATCACTGCTGCCTCCGCATCTGCGATCTGCCTTAGAACTGCGTCATCTGATAAAAGCAGGCAATCCAACTCATTGGTATGGAAGCCATGTTCAATTAAAAAAGCGTTTTTAGCACCGGCAGCTACAGCCGCACGCAGTACTCCAAAATAGTCTTGTGTGGGAAATGTGGTAGAGTATACGGACAAAGAGCCTCTGAACTGATTGCCCATCACATTTGCTGCCGCAGTGCCAATATCCGTAGCAAAAGGCTCAGTTTCGGGTAAGCGGACAGAAAAAAAAGAGGTTACACCTCTGGCATTGGCATTATCCGAGGCATCACTGTGAAGAGAAATAAATAGGTCAGCGTCCTCCGCCATGCCTCCCCGTTCAGCAAGGCTGGGATTTTGCGTATTGGTCGTACGGGTATATTTAACATCAGCGCCCATAGACGTAAGTTTATCACCAAGGTACTTTGCCAGAGTAAGCATAGCATTTCCTTCATAATAACCATAACATATTCCTTGATTATATCCGCCGGTATGGCCAGGGTCAATTACAATTGTCGCCATTGAAATAGATCCTCCTTTTACATAATATCAATAATATAATATAGTATATGATGAAATTTTTTTGCTGTTACTCAAGATTACAACTGCCTTTTCTTTCAGCTCTTCAATACACTTTTTAAATACTCCTGTAATTTGATCCATATTTTTTGTGTTTCTGTAAATTCATGGTAATGCTGATGTACTCTCGTATGATAATATTGAAGTTCCTTCGCGATATTCATAAAGTCATTATTTTGAAAATATTCACATATTGCAGGGAGTGTCTCCGTAAGATTCTTCTGCATTTGGGTGATCTGATCATCATAACTGTCTGGCTGGGTAATATATGTTAATAAAGGCTTATATCTTATCCATCCTATACATGCTTTATAAAAACGAACATTAACCTCTTTACTATCAGCTGTAATATGTTTTAATGAAATAGGAAGTACCCCATCCATAAGGGGCTTATACATAGAAAATGCATCATGAAATGTATAGCATGGAACACGTACCACGCAGCGCTCTTTCAAACAGGTGCTTAAAAATGTGTCCTCGCCTCTTGCATTTGGCGGGTTATAAAATGGGTGAATTCTAGAAGGATCTTTTAGATTCAAACATAGATTGGAGCCTGATATAAACTTTGCTCCATTTATTTCTTGAACCTCTTCCGTCTTCTCATAAATAAGAATATCCTTATCTGCATATGTAACTCCTCCATCTTCCATAACAGCCTTAACCTTTGTCCAATTAATTATATCATTGCTAATAGCTTCAATAAACAAACGAAAGCTATCCTCTGACAAAACATCATTGAATGTAATATGTGGAATAGGTGAAATATAACCACAATGATGCCCATTCGTAATATCGGCCTTACCTATATGTTTTAAATGCGTAGCTAAAACATGCTGCCCTCCCCATAACACAGATGTTTTAGAATTTGTAACAGCCATAGGGTACTCATCATCATCTAAAAAAATAAGATAATCCATTTGATTTTTAAGGGCAAAATAAAGAATAGTATTCCTTTTTGCAGCGTAACCACTTGCAAAAAAGAGCTTTGCCTCCCGCTCATTGATAACATTGGCCTTTAGAAGTATATTAACTTCATCATCTATTTGTTTTCCACCAAATAAAAAAGCATTATCAACTAAATTCATTACTGCGGAACTAATATTCCTGTAGTCAACTGGTTTCGTATTCGAATATTTCAAATCATATGCGATAAATAAATTTAAAGATATCTGCTCCTTTTCGGTCAAGCCGCTTTCTCGCCAATTATAAACATTCATTTTTAAAACATTTTGAAATCCTTTTCTTCCAGTTGCAAAGCCTATTCCCATCTTTATTGTTTTTTTCAACTGTTCTCCTTTTCATTTGATTTACTTAAGTGATTGCTTTTTTATTATAACATAAATGGCATAGTTATAATATTTTTTTACAGGTTTATGAAATTCATATTGTTTGTTTATGTTTTGTTAAACTCTTTTACCCTGTTTGTTTAAGGCAGGCCGATATACTATAAAACATGAAACAACTACAAAAAATAAATCAAACGGGGTGAACGTAATGAAAATCAGCATGAATGGTATTTACAAGACTTTTGGAAAAAAAGAGGTTCTACAGGATGTTAATCTGACAATGGGTAACGGCGTATATGGCCTGCTGGGACCTAACGGTGCAGGGAAAACAACTTTAATCCGTATCCTTGCGGGGGTTATGCATTCGACGAAAGGACAGGTGCTTGTTGACGGAACAGACCGTGAAGCCAACACAGAACGGTTCCGCAGCAAGGTAGGGTATCTTCCTCAGGATGTAAACTTTTACAACGACTTCACGGGTCTTGAATATCTGCAATATGTCGCAGCACTTAAAGGACTGCCGGACAATACGGCAGCACAGAAAATCGAAGAGCTTGCCGATAGAGTCAGTCTCAGCGGGGATTTATCCCGAAGATGTATCACCTATTCCGGCGGTATGAAACGGCGGCTTGGAATCGCTCAGGCGCTTTTAAACGACCCGGAACTCCTGATTCTGGATGAGCCGACAGCAGGGCTTGACCCTTCCGAGAGGATTAAATTCCGCAACATTGTCTCTGCTTTCTCAAAGGATAAAACCGTTTTATTGTCCACCCACATTGTATCTGACGTTGACAATATCGCCCGCGAAGTAGTCATGATACAGGATGGCCAGGTCAGCGACATGCAGACTGGTAAACGCTTTATCGCCAGAGTAAACGGAAAGGTTTGGCATGCAACAATAAAAACGGATGATTTGCTGGAGTTCCAGAAACATGCTGTAATCAGCAATGT
>Ga0153947_1000015_pt1 | contig 76110 bp, 103 predicted proteins | sample TSNJ031MetaG_FD_104697 | JGI IMG/M metagenome (GOLD analysis project Ga0153947, IMG submission 104697) | Attine ant fungus gardens microbial communities from New Jersey, USA - TSNJ031 MetaG | ecosystem: Host-associated > Fungi > Mycelium > Unclassified | place: USA: New Jersey, Wharton State... | reverse complement strand
CGGACAAACCACTCTTCTACTTGACCCTCAAACTTCCGCGGAATTGGTACAGCCTGTACATGTGCATGGCCACCTTTTGCACTAAGACGCCCAACCTCAAAAAGTACAATGCCACAACCATGCTTAGCGAAAAACGCTCGAAGGGCTAATTTATATCTATTCGGTTTACAAAATAAATTGTGTGCGCGCTTCGTGGGGTGAATCATTGACTCACTTCTCTGTCTCCTCTATTATCGGAGGTGTTAAATCTGGAGGGATCGTTGCGAACGTGGGATAATGCATAATGGGGACGATAAGAACATGACCACCACCGGGAACGTCAACATGTTCGGCCGCTGACTGCGTCGGAATAATTTGACCTTTAGGCAAAGTCACATAAACTTCAGATCCAATCGAAACAATCAGATGTTTCCTGGTGTTCCAGTCAGTATCGAGCAAGAAAGGATTGGTTCATGTCATGTAGCGTATCGAGCAGAAATGTAACTCACGCGAGATTGGGATTTGATAAACAAAACCAGCATTCATCGGCTAACGATATAAGGTAAGTTCAAGGTGGCTTCCATAGCAGAGTAACACACGCGCAAGTTCCTTAGGTGGTCCCCGACGACCTGATGGTCTGTCGCCTCTTTGTTGTATAATTAAACAATCTTCGAGATAGTGTTCTTCACTGCCACATGCTCTACATACATACCCTGGTTTCGGCTTACGACCACCCGTGTCTCCGACAGCGTCTCTAGTAGGACAATCACGAATGAAGTGACCTGGCTAATGGGAATATAATTTAGGCGATAACACTTGAAAGTTCAAGCATACTTCGCTGCACAATTTGCACACATAGCCCTCGGGTGGTTTGGCTCGTTCGGGACAATTATTAATGAAGTGCTGCGAGCAAGCCGAATGAAACCACGTCGTGGAATATACATAGACAACCTACCTCTGTTGATTCGCAACGACGACATTTGTAACCTGGAGGAGGCTTTCCTGGATCACCTTGAACTGACTGATGTCAGTGATTCGTTTCCCCTTTTTTCATTTTAAATTTACCTCGAGTCCGTTTCACTGGGTGTTGAACATCTCCGAAGATGAAACTATTTCCTTCGGATGTTTCAAAAGAACGTTTGGACCCCCTTGCGACAGGTTCCAAGAAAGGATTTATGGATACGTTTGAAGGGAGTATGGTGTTCGTTGCGAGTCTTGATGATATGCTGAAAGCATAGAACCACTGCAAGAAAACGAGATGAATGCTGTATAGTTCATATAGCCCAATGCGTACCCTCTGCTTCTTGTCGATTGGAAGAATACTACCAAATGCCCCCAGTGATACAAATCGAGTCACTCGTCTGTCATCGTCCTCCCATATAAATGGTTCGCGTTCCCAAAAGATTGGAGCTGTGCCTCCACCCATGGCAAAGTGATATCGCGGTTGTGTTCGTCGTACAATATCGTCAAGTGGTGGAGCTAAGAGCGTTGAGAGCTCTTTCGAGGGTAATGGACAATTCGAATGAGCTGTGATAAGTGACGGCCACGCGTTGCTCATCAAGATATCAATGGTTTGAGAAGGCGACAAAGTTAGCGTTGACCGTGTTGCAGGAGGCGTTTCATAATTCTCGCCTGTGGGTTTTGAAGAGAGTGTATTTGCAAGCAACCTTTCTTTTGTGTGGGACGAAAAGTAAGGAGAGACAAAACCCTACGTATCGCCTTAAGTGTGCCTAGAAATGAGCGATAGTAGTTCTACATACTGGAGGTGTGTCGGTTGAAGTGTATATTTCTGCATCATATATACCTCCCAGACATGCTATTCGTAGGCCACTTGCAGTGGTCATCAAACCAGATTTACCTACCGCAGAGCGAAATCAGATGAATAGATTCAACGTGAGTCGTTCACATTATAGCTTACCTAGGAGAAAGACGTTCTTGCAAAGTTCTCCCCCAGTTTCGGAAAATCTCTGGATTACTTGTCGAGGCAATGGGTATTTTCCTTGCATTATATAGCATTCAATCGACACTACATTGCACGACTAACTCAGTAGGAGCTTCCATAGAGTTATCGAATGCACCACATGCCTTCCAGCTTTTCGTCAAGTAGCAGAGAGACCTCATCATCACCATTGCCGTTCTCTCTATCTTCCGGTGGACCGAAGAAGTCACCGATACACAACGCAAAGTCAAATTTCCCGTGTTTTGTGTTAATAGCCTTTATTTTAGCCAAAAGGTCTCGTATTGAGCCCACTGCAGATCCAACCGTAAGCCTGGAACATGATGCCTCAATGAGTTTCCATTCAACACAAAAGGATCCTTACACTCTAACAGATTCTGTGTTCATGTTTGTTGCTTACGGGTTTTCTTTCGGACCAAATTTAGTATCTTGTTAGATAATAGTTAAGAAAAGTGACAGCAGATGCAGTGGACGTTTCCAGTGTGTCGTCACGAATGGATATCACCTGCGATTCTAATTCTAATTATAAATTGTCGTACCCATGTTATTTACCCGGTCTGGTCTGGTTCCATCTGCCCCTCTCCCACTTGTCCTTCATTCTCGTCGCGCCGCAATCAGCGCCTTTAAGCTGCGAAGAAACCGCTCCACATTGTCGACGTCCTCTATGCCACCAGCGTCTGTCCCACGGCCTTCTGCAAGCTTGATCGTGGTTAATACACACAATGAGGTGCTGCTAGTTCACCGAAACCCGATGGCCCGTTCGTTTGGTGGAATGATGGTGTGCCATATCGAATCATCTCCGTTGAAGGCAGAGTGACCAAGATAAATCATTCTCTCAAGGTATTTCCAGGAGGAAATTATGATCAAAAGCAGGACGACTCGTTAAAAATGACTGCTATCAGAGAGACTTTCGAAGAGTCTGGTCTCTTACTTGCTTCTTTTGACGGATCCTCCCAGGGTATTTCGTCTCTGGATGACGTTCGACTGGATGACGCGCGAAATGGTGTTCATCAACAGAAAATCCTTTTTCAAGACTTTCTCAACTCCAACCACCTGAGAGCAGACAGTGACCAGCTTCTGCCATTCACACAATGGGTAACGCCTATCGGCCCCCTACGGTGTGTAATATACGTACAGTCCACTCGGACTCCGGACTATCACAATTCAGCTCATGGTGTTTCAGTCGATTCCACACTCAGTTTTTTGTTGCCTTTCTACCGGCTTCACCATCTGCTGGTTTTAGTTCCGGTACGAAACAGGACCATGTTCATGTTCCAAAACCTGGTAAGTAGTCAACACATTGCTTATCTTTGGGTCCGTTCATAACAAAGTATTTATAGATGGTGGCCAGGAAATCATTTCAGCGCGGTTCCTTCACCCTAGTGAAGCACTCCGAGAGTTTCGAGAAGGGAAGATTACCTTGATGCCACCCCAATTTTACATCATCACAACGATTGCCGATATCCTTCAGGGACCACGGAATACCGCTGACCAGCGTGCTCTGGTCGACAGGTTATCTCGAGGTGCATTTGGTCAAATGGTATTGAATCCTCGAATGCGCAAGCCTGAGGGTGATGACCTCGTGAACGGTTACTCGATCCTTACTTATGAAGGTGACGAAACACGTGGGGGCTCTAAGGGGCGACTACATCGAGCTAAGTTGCGAATCACAGACGGAGTGAGCCAAAGGATATTCCACAGTCTGGGAAGATATCTAATGTCCTTTAAGATCGTTAAAGAAATCATTCTACAACGTAACTTTGATATTTTTACAGAGATCGAAGTACCTCCATTCCAACAGACCCCCAAGCTTTAATGTGTTGTAATCTATGAGGTTCCTTTGTCAAATGTTTGAACGTAGAACATATAACGTTTTTCATATCCAAACTCGCTCAAAACTCTCCCCTTGTCGGGATCGAGACAAAGGGTGTAGAGTACAAAAAAATGATGTTGCAGGCAAAGGATTAAGAACTTACCAGGTGTGGAAGGATAAACTCAGACCATAATCTAGGCATTAGCATAAACTTGATAGTCATATGGAACAGCTTGGCCCCAGAAGCTGGGTTTACAGGCGCCAGTGGGAACGGGACCAGAACCACCTAACTCAATTGAATTGACGTCGGAAGTACCGGCCACCTTCCAAAAACCTAGAGCTGGAGCATTGGGACTACCAGTATGAAGGAAGACTCGGTATCGAGTTTGCATTTCGGAGATCAGACGTTTCTGAGGGACAGATGGATCCGGAACAGTTCCAAACTGAAATAAACTTTCAGTCGAGTGTGACTGAAATTGAATCTCTACGTACCACGATCTCGATATCGTCCTGGTGACAGACAACACCAGGCTGAGTACAATATGGTATATCGGCGTTGGCTGGGTGTGTCGCACCGACAACGTACTCGCCTACGTATGCCTTCCCCCCATGGGTAACCCAATTACGCGCAAAGGTCCAACTTGGACATCTGAAGAGGTAGTCAGTTCCAATAGTTTGCAATTCAACGCGCGAGTCCGGAGATGTGGAATAAAATTTAGAGGAGAGGATCGCTCGAGTCCGATCTGGACCAAGCCCAGCCTCGCAGAAATTGATAAGGGCACTCTTATTGAGAGGTTGAGAGAAAGTGCTGTATACTGCCGGTCCTGTTTCTTGTGCAACAGTTGAAATAAGAACAGGCTTTGACACCCTGGGGAAGGGTGTTGTCGAATCGAGAGAAGTTGTGATCAGTGAGCCGTCCAACACGGGTCGCATTGGCTCAGCCTGACCAGCGACAGGAATTGTTTGGAAAGCCGTTTGAAAAAGTGACATCTGGTCGTCTAGGATGGAAGTGAGGGAAAGTGAATTTTGACAATGAATATCTTCCCCATTGCAAGCGATAAGGTCATTGAACAAAAGCTGTAAAGATTGCTGCGCAGAGGTCGACAAGAACCCCATGTCCTGTTGAGCACAAAAATTTAGTTTATAGTCAAACAAAGACGGAAAGACTTACCATAGGGTCTGACTGGATAATTGCATAGCGAAACAGGGATGAAGCAGAAGGCACCGCCAGAAGGGTCCGGACTAAACTAGCACCGGAACTCTGTCCAGCAATGGTGATTTTCCTCGAGCTACCTCCGAATGCCGGTAAGACCTTTTTGAGAAAACAAAGAGCATTGACAAGGTCCTGGACAGCTAAATTTGTCGTGCCATTGGGTGCCATGAAACCGAGCTTCGAGATAATCAGGGACAAGAGATATAGAACTATAAGCGCTTACAGCACCAAGACGATACTGAACAACAGCAATGATGGATTTTGTGGCAATAGCTAGACTTGAGCCATCCAATTCAGGCGCACTGGCGGAACCTGTGACGAAAGAACCTCCATGGATCCTGGAATTCTTTAAGCAGGGTTATATCTCAGGAAACAGTGACAACTGACCACATAAGTGTTGGCGCGGAACTAAAAGACACAAGGGAGGGCGGCACATATAGAATCATCGACAGGCAGTCCTCGTTATATCCTGACGAATCGATGGACGGCTGAGGACAAGCCAAAGGCATGTCGGTTATGTTAGATGAGCCAGTCCTGACAAGTCACCAGAATGAGTATGTTCACTTCATATCAAATACACGCACGGCAGGCTCCAGGCTGAGACAACTGAGGAATGTTTCCATCGCTCAGAATTCGCATACTTGACTACAAACCTGTATGCTCCACCAGGATCGACTGTCCCGTTCGCTTTTCCCAGAGGTGTTATACGCACGAGGTTGAGAGGGGGACAGAAAAGCTCTCCGAATACCGGAATCTGACATATAATATTCTTGGTTATTAGAGAAATATTCGATGACTCTCTCAGGGGTCCGGCAAGACTGAGGGTAATGGATAAGGCCAGAGAAACAAGGAAAGCTGAAGTGAGCATAGTTGTAGGATCAACGAGTGGCAGGTGAGCACGGTGCCACGAAGGGTTAAAGAATGGAATGATTGGACGTGAGCGAAGGGTTTTTGAATAAGTTACACGCTTGTTAAGTTGAGGGCAAGCATGGATTGACTTTGTTCCATTTCTGGTACTCCGGTGATTCGTGAGAGAGATCGTTTGATTAGGATGGCAAGTACTCCCAGGAGGTACTCGACATTAACCCCTGAACTGGAAACAACCTGCCATATTTGACAAACTTGAGTAATGAGAATCAGGACTTCTCACCCACAAAAACAACGGCGGACAGAACCTCAGACCATCGTAACAGGGAGGAGGTGCGTGGCTGAAGCGTTGTGGGTGATCCGTAAAATCCTCAAATAACAACAGATGCGTGTGTGTCTGGTCGACCGAGACACATGAGCATATGCATCTGCACATCCCGGCCGTGGAGGGAAGGCAGAATTCTACAGACAAAGGTTTCAAAGAAATACTATCGCACCACCAATTTTGATAGATTCTTTGTTCTCCATATCATCAGATGTTTCACCTAGTTAGCCGAGCATTCTTGACATATATGTATATAAGTAATATCTTCAATTGTTTACCTCATTTGGTGACTATTGAGATATTAATTGTATCACAAAGACCTAGTTCTCTTCCACTTTTTCAATTTCAGATCATGCACCCGCAGCTTCTGTCCGTCTCGACTTTCGGAGAATATCACTGAATGACAACGGGTGTTCCGCGAAGAGCAGAACTCTAGATCCTAGATCCGGCCAGCATTTTGATAACGTGTTTCCAATTCTGTTGCGCGTGAGCACATGAAAAAACGAACAATTGAGATCCTACCTTGTGCATGACTGTACGGAGATCAGCAACCTGAGCTAGATGAAGCAAATATTGCGTGATCTTATAGAGTTCTCGGTCAGCCACTGCCTCTGGGGTCTGGGCATTCCGGAACGGGGATATCTTCAGGCCTTGTCTCGGATTTAAAGCAAAGTTGCGGCTCTGCAAAGCATCATTCGTGAACAAATGCAAATCAAATATGCCTACTAGATCATCAATATGAATTGTATTACTAGCATTGCTAAGAAGTACGTTCGTGTCGGTTTTCATTGATTTGATGGTAACTTACAATTGAGGTAAGTGGTTCCATATGATCTGCAGCGGCTTCACAAAATGGCTCCACGGCTTGCCATTCCGATGCGAGAAAACCGTGAACATACATGTTTTATCCAACACTATAGGCCGCTGAAGTAAGCCGGCAGAGAAAAACATCAAGATGCCAGGTACGCACCGAACGAAATCTAACATCCGAATATAGTGAGAATCATTTCCAGTGTTGTTGAATAACGCTCTTTACCTGGTAGTTGCGACTCGAACCGATCATTCCTAGTTCAACGAGCTTAGCTTCAAGCCACATCCAACCAGTTTGGGACCTAGAGATAAGTTAACAATCCCAGCACATTGAGTCTGATGGATGATAAACCATATACAAACTACAGATAATGAGTCTCCAACTGCGAAGATTGTGAATTGAAGATCTACTCACTATCATAATAGGGGTATATAGTTTCCAGAAACTCGTGAAGGCCAGGTCTTGCACAGAGATCTGGCGGAAGCAGTCCAGATATCAGTGGTCGGGTATCGAGAATCGCTATACTGATTATCAGAAGAGTAAAAAGTCAAGGAGATGGCCAAACTCACTATAATCAATATCCAGCACCAGAAGTTTCTTTCCTTCACGGAGCGGAGCTATGATGTTGATCTTGAGCTTCTCCGATGCCTCTTTTATCTTCCGCCGGTTGCGCTGATCATTCAAGTAAGCCAGGCTTGCCGCTGGGTCCTCTGTGAAGTCCATGTCCAGGTCGTTGACGATGTCAGGGAGGCCTTCAAGTTCTGAAATAGAAAACAGTTTGTTTTATTGGGTTATGACACGTAAGAACCTGGACGAACGAGACGGGTCCTTTATCTCATCCCCTGCTGGTGTTCCGACAAGTGTAAATTTCTTTCCAGCTGAAAGACGCAAGTCTGTACTAGCTCATGACACAGAAGTTGTCGCTCATCGATCCATTTATAAAACTCACATAAGGACCTGATCCTCTGGCAGCTTCCCTTTCACCAGACCAAGGATTTTCTGACGCTCAAGTGGTACATTGGTGAGGTCGCGTAAGGCAGTCTTGAGATCGTAGACCCTTCAACTGTAGATCAACGTGTCATTCTGGCCAAAACATTACGACGCAAACCTATCTGTACCAGCAACACTAAGCTCAAAAGATTTACCGGACCATGTGAAACTGAGAGCAGTCCATTGTTCCGGTACATCGTCGGTAGATACCTATGGGGCATGATACAGCTAATCATGCAAGATTGTGGGCCAGCTACCACCCACATTCATGCAATCAGCTTCATTTGTGTCTACCCTAAGCTCTTGGGAAGGATCCAAAGACATGAACTGACAAGATTGTTTAGTGAGGTGAGAGATGGAGGTCAGCAACTTGTATGTAGTGTTGGCTGTCACATGAAGCGCCGCCACCCTTGCGGGTAATCGCAAGAATGTGTCAATTAATCATCCAGCGCTCTACCTCCAGATTGACGCGAGCAGTATGATGCACGAACCTTCCCACTTGACTGGATATTCACTGTATTTCTTAGTTGCTCGTTCAGAATGTACCTTGTGGTACATACAAGCTGAAGTCAATGCTACAAATACAGGTATGAAACATGACCATCACTCGTAAGGCTGAAAGCAGCCTATGCTTCAAGTTCGCCAACGGTATCAGCAACAAATTTAAAAGTAGAGAGGGATGACACTAATATAGAACAGTAAACGATTGTACCCGCCAATTGGTTAGCAAAACACTGACCAGGTAAACTATCCATCATGAGAGGCTCGACTGCCTTCGGTTCTAGTATTTGTGAAGATGTATCATACGTCCATCCTTGTTGCTCTGCAGCTATTGCAAGTCAGTCGAAAGGGAGCTCAATCACGGTATATACGAACCCCTAACAATCTGATCGCCAGGGATTCCCAGGTAAACCTGTGCCAATGACAGAGGCAAAGAACTGTAAGCCTTTGATATTAAGAGAAAGGTACGCTCGCGAAAAGCCTCTGCGAAGGATTAGAATCAAAAAGCATGCCCCATATTCAAGCAACCCACCAACAAAACTTGTTACTAGATTGGCAATGAGGGAAGCTAATTTAGCGTCCGGAAAATCTGCTTGAGCCACAAGGTTGAATAGTGAGTCTGCACGAGCATAAATCTTGCTATATTGTCTCTCCGACGTTGCGTTCACGAGGTCGAGTAAAGCTTGGGCCAGGGGAGAATCTTGCAAAGAATCTGGCAAGCGTGCCAGTGCACATTGTGCAGGAGGACTAGATCAAGTTAGAGTGTTGGCTACTGATCATCAGGGCGGGATATACTGACATGTTGTCCACGATTAGATATGTGAGTACCAAGGGGCTAACAGTGAAGAGACGGGAAGAAGAACGACTCGTGTTGGACTAGATGGGAAATAAAACAATTATTCAACAACTTAAAACACCTTCTCACCAGGACATCTGTTTCCTCTGCTTTGAGTAGGAGCTCACGATATAGTCCTTTGCCAGCAAGGTCGACGATGAGTGGGAAGGTGGCAGGAAAACTGTCCTGGGGAGCTGGCAGGTTTGAATGAGGCGCTTGAGGTTGAGATTGAGGTTGAGAGCGCAACTGATCCTGTAGCTCAGTAGTAGTCGTGGGCGGAGGCGTAGGAGGGCTGTTGACCATGGTTGAGGTTAACTCCGAGTCAAGTGATCTAGTGAGCATCTACACTTGATCATCCTCTGTTATGGATTCAGAAATCGAATCAATTCTCTACGTTGGACGAGAAGTTTCTGGTATATCTCAGTTTGCCATTGCTGTTCGCTTCCTTCACTTACGTTCTATCAGTCTACAAGATACCGCCATTGAAGGCCAATGTTGGTCATCGCGCTGGCGAATGGGGTGATTTAGCCCAACCTTTATGGAAGGGCAGACTACGGGTCATCGAACTATCGAACAGTGTTTTCATCCAGTTTGAAGACTCACAAACAGGTGAGTACTCAATTCTGTCACAGCATCTGATAGTTCACGAAATCTCATTCCTAGGAGAATGTACGTCTACCCTGATCCAGCTCTTTGACTTGTTCTGAAGACACGGGTGCTTTAGTATTTGCCAAGGCAGACTACGATCCTGAGCGACCATCTGTTGAAGCTGTTCTTGATTCCTCTCGTTATTTTGTAATCAGGGTCGAGGACTCTGGCCGAAAAGCCTATATTGGCATGGGTTTTGCAGAACGCACAGATAGTTTTGACTTTAGTGGGTAGCGGATTTGTTGCAGGCCCATGAACTTGGCTTATCTTGAATACTTTCGGCAGACGTGACTCTGCAAGATTATACAAAGTGAGCAGCGCAGATTATAGGCTGGCAAATACAGTTCACTGATATGACGTAGACGTTACAAAGCCAACCTCTTGAATGCCGAAGCTGCAGTATCTGATGTGCCTTCCCCCCATCTACCTGCGGGTCCGAAGAAAGATTATACCCTGAAGGAAGGACAGACATTTACCATTCAACTTCCAGGTGGGAAGACTAAACAAAACGCCTTTACTGCGGTCGGAGGCAATAATCTTCTACAAACTGGCGGCACCAGCAGTGTACCTCTCCTACCTCCTCCACCAAGCGGTTCGAAAAGAAGATGAGGACAGACCCATGGATGAGCTGCGACCCGTATAGCATGAACTTGCATATCATCCTATCAGCCGACTCGGAGATATTAAGGTTATAAAAATGCTTCACGTGGGCACTCATATGACTATTGTGACTGGTTCCTAGATGTATATGTGATCCCAGGGGATTAGGGTATGAGTAATTTCTGATTTTCTGAGAACCTTCTGTTGCACTGGGGAGCAGAAGATGGTCGCACGTCATTTGACACCATGGGCCTGCCTTACCTTATCCCCAACTGCAGCGCCAGGGAACCCAGCGCCAAGACTTATTTCGGGAATTGGGGAAACCGGGTTGTTATTTCTCCGAGTGACAATGAGTCAAGGTCGCATCAGTCTAGCCGACGTTCAACCGAATTTCAGAAAAGACTTTAACACTTATTTTCTACATCAGGACAAAGTTTCCTTCAGCAACCGGATGAATTGAAACCCTGTGAATCACCGCAAAGACGTCGCAATTTTCCCGACATGTTTCCAGACAGTCCTGTTGAAAATTTGCCGAAGCCAATAAAGGAATGGATCTCATCTTCAAGGGCAGACACATATAAATGGCTGGTCATTTTTTTGACTTCTCCGGAAGTCCTTCAACCTTCTCGTAAACGCAATGTTCAAGTCAACCACTTTCCTAGCCTTCATCTCTCTTGTTCCTGCCTTTGTCAAAGCTCAACAGCCCGAGTGGGCACAGTGCGGTGGTATCGGTTGGAGTAAGCAGTAATATTCGTTAATTTGTATCTGCGTGCTGAATTTTCTGACGACAAAAGCCGGTGGAACTACCTGTGTCTCTGGCACCGTTTGCACCGAAATCAATGACTATTACTTCCAGTGCCTGTATGCATGATCTCTCTGCATTCTCGATAAATAATCCTGAAATTACCCTTAGACCTGGTTCTTCTACACCCTCTACTACCACTCTTCCTACCGGCACTTCAACCTCCAACAGCGGTAGTCCAACCTCAACCCCGGTGCCTGATACCGGCAACCCATTCACTGATTACAGCGTGAGAGAGATCCTGTCAACGGGCATGTGCTCGACTGATCGACCATCCCCAGATCTGGTTGACTCCCTACTATGCTGACGAGGTCAATGCTGCTGCCGCCAACATAACTGATGCTACAGTGAAGGCAAAGGCTCTGAAGGTAGCTCAGATCCCCACTTTCACCTGGCTCGATGCTGTTGCCAAAGTCCCAGACCTTGGTGATTATCTCACCGATGCTGAGGCCAAGCAAAAATCCACTGGCCAGAAGCAGCTCGTTCAGATCGTCGTCTATGACTTGCCTGATCGTGATTGCGCGGCCCTTGCCTCCAATGGAGAATTCTCCATTGCTGATGATGGTGTAAACAGATACAAGGATTATATCGATCAGATTGTTGCTCAGATCCAGAGTACGTTTTTGTCCTACTCTTCTCCTAGGCGGAGCTTAGAGCTGTTGTTAGAATTCCCTGATGTCCGAGTCGTTGCTGTCATTGAGCCTGATTCGCTTGCCAACTTAGTCACCAACCTGAGCGTTCAAAAGTGCGCGAACGCTCAGTCCGCGTATATGGAATGCGTCCTCTATGCTATTCAGAAATTGAATGCCCTGGGTGTCTACATGTATCTTGACGCTGGCCACGCTGGTTGGCTTGGCTGGCCCGCTAATCTCACACCAGCCGCTCAGTTGTTTTCTCAGCTATACGCCTCAGCTAGCCAACCTAAATTTCTCCGTGGCCTTGCTACCAATGTTGCCAACTATAATGCCCTCAATGCTGCTTCCCCTGACCCTATCACTCAAGGCAATCCCAATTATGATGAAATGCACTACATCAATGTGAACTTCCTACTCTTAATTTTCATGTTGCTTTCAACCTCTTACTGTTTTGTCAGGCCCTTGCTCCCGCACTTTCTAGCTCCGGCTTCCCTGCTCACTTCATTGTTGATCAAGGTCGATCTGGCGTACAGAATCTTAGGCAACAGTGGGGTGACTGGTGCAACGTGAAAGGTGCTGGCTTTGGTACCCATCCTACCACCAGCACTGGTTCCAGCCTCATTGATTCGATCGTTTGGGTCAAGCCCGGCGGTGAATGTGATGGTACTTCCGACTCCTCTTCCCCTCGTTTTGATTCACATTGCTCCCTTTCGTAAGTAACGTCCTGTTCAATGAATGAAGTGTGCGATTTACGTTACTTCTAGTGATGCTGCGCAGCCCGCTCCTGAGGCCGGGACTTGGTTCCAAAACTACTTTGTAACCCTTGTCGAGAATGCCAATCCCGCTCTTTAAGGCCTGTATCTCTATCTCTGTATTCTTTTTTTAAAAAAAACTTCATCAATTTGTCTCTCTGTATTCGTATGGTTTTCTTGCTTCATTTATTATCGTTTAATAAAATACACTATTCTGTGATAAATGCATTTATCTCAACATAAGTACGCCCGGTCATTGTTAATTTGTGCGGTGAGAAGAACAGCCAAAATATGGGTGAGTCTGTGCAATGGCGTTTTGGTTCTAATGGAAATTGAACCTGATCTGAGTCTGGAGGAGTTTCAGGTATTATACGGAGTAAATCTCAGTGGTGTCAGAGTCAACACAAGTGAGTTTCCTGTATATTTACGGCGGTGTTTGGAAGGTAAACATGTATATCGGGTAAAAAATCTCGTGATGGTTCTGGGTGAGGTGATCCTACAGCAAGAAAGATAGGGCGAAACATGTTTTATCAGTACTTCAGTATCAGTATACGTGACTCCGGTTGATCACCCCTGAAGCTCGGGTGTAGTCAGTAGTGTATCTCACCTACCGCGTCTTGGCACCTGTATATAAACACACACTCAGTACACACTCAGTATGCGTATTAGTGATCTACGTCACGTGGTTGCCTTCGTCATTCCCGACTAGCGCAGTAGCCCAGCCCCTTAGTCTCTCTTCGATTTGTTCAATTATCCGATAAGCCATCTATCATTTAGGGATGTTGGCTAGGCTTGCTCGTACTGCGTCTCGTAAAACAGGTCGGGATCGTCTTGTTGCTGGGTATCAAGCTCGAAGGTCTTTTGTCCAGCCATCTGGTGCTGACCGGGCGAGTGTAGTAGATGTGCCATCGACGTACAAGGATGAAGGCCATTTTACTCCTCGTGCAGGTCTGACGATAATGTATTTGTTTTGCTCAGCTACTCATAGGAACCATTTCAGACATGCTTGGTTTCAAAATAGAAGTCCCTCAGCGTGAAAGCACTATGGAAGGAAAAACGAGGCCAATTTACCTGGACATGCAGGCAGGTCATATTGAGCAAGGATTGCCTTTCTTTTAGCTCACAGTGTTGTTCAAGGCAACGACACCCGTCGATCCTCGTGTTTTAGATGCCATGCTTCCTTATTTTACAGATCAATACGGCAATCCTCACAGCAGAACGCATGCTTATGGCTGGGAGGCTGAGAAAGCTGTAGAGGATGCCCGCAAAGTAAGCGATGGGAATTCTCAGTTGAAATTGAGGCTAAATTCTCGACAGCATGTTGCAGACCTGATAGGCGCTGACTCGAAGGACATTATCTTTACCTCAGGAGCTACTGAATCAAATAATTTGTCGATCAAAGGCGTTGCTCATTTTTACAAGGAGAAAAAACGCCATATCATTACAACTCAAACGGTTAGCCATCAAATTCTTGTGATGGTCCCACCTACTTAATTCATCGAAGGAACATAAATGTGTTCTTGATTCATGCCGTAAACTAGGAGAGGAGGGTTTTGATGTTACTTACCTTCCAGTCCAAAAGAATGGTACCATCAACCTGAACGACCTTGAAGCTGCCATTCGGCCTGACACATCACTAGTAACAATCATGACTGTGAATAACGAAACTGGAGTTATCCAGCCGATCAAGGAAATTGGAGAGATTATTCGCAGATACCGAGGGGTTTACTTCCATACGGATGCGGCACAGGCGACTGGAAAGATTCCTTTGGATGTGAATGAGCTGAACATCGATTTGATGAGCATTTCGGGCCATAAATTGTATGGTCCTAAGGGAGTTGGTGCTGCCTATGTGAGACGACGGCCTCGTGTCAGGCTGGAGCCTATCTTTAGTGGTGGTGGTCAAGAACGCGGACTACGCAGTGGGACGTTGCCCACTGCATTGGCTGTTGGGATGGGAGAAGCTGCCCGAATAGCGCAGAAAGAAATGAGTGTGAGTATTCGATCTGTCGTATAGTCATGATGATATAGGCACTCGACAAAACGTACGAGCCGGGTGATTGCAGGAACCACTGTGGGCCTTTTCAGCTCGGTAATGACTGGAGTGCAGGGGTACTGAATATTTCTCAAAATTTTCCTCGGCCGTTCCAATTCTCAACCCACTGAATAAACTTGATAGAGAGACCATGTTCGAGTCAAGGAACTTTCTGACCGGTTGATCAAAGGAATCAACGATAAGGTGGAGCATGTTGTGCGGAATGGTGATCCTAATGGGTATCCTGGCTGTGTAAATTTGAGCTTCTCGTATGTAGAAGGTGAGAGTCTGCTGATGGCGCTGAAGGTCAGTTTTATACATTATCTATCTTCGTTCATTATTCATTTCAATTCAGGATATCGCTCTTTCATCGGGGAGCGCTTGTACATCGGCCTCTCTAGAGCCTTCTTATGTGCTCCGTGCTCTTGGTAAGGTGTTCCCGCCCCTTCGAGATCGAACCTCCTCAACTCCACATTGCAGGTGCCGCTGAAGACATGGCACACTCGTCTCTGCGTTTTGGGATTGGAAGGTTTACCACAGAGGCAGAAGTTGATTTTGTCGTCAAACACATCATCAAGACTGTTGACAGATTACGTGAAATGAGGTGAGTTTTTGCAATATTCATGTGAACTTTTGACACTAATGTTCATTGCAGTCCACTATGGGAGATGGTTCAAGAAGGCATCGACATAAACACCATTGACTGGTCTCAACATTAAATTTTGGCTCTATTTAATCTATTTGTTTACACCTAAAATTCGAATCAATTGTCAGGCATGACCAGTAGTTGTTCACACCACCCAGCACGCACTTTCGTAACCTGACAGTCAGTAAGGCTGCAACGAGCACTGGACTTGTCAATGAATAAGATGTCGCCTGTCAACTTCTCAGGATCACGCAACTGGTCCGTGCTCTTGCAATGTCTATCAAGAAGCGGAGTTCAATTCTCATCAAAACGCTTCCTTGTTCACCATCCACCATGTCCAGGCGCCTATACCTTGGCAGTGAGATTTTCTAGTTCTGCTCATAATTTCTTCTGCTGAAAACAACAGGGCTTCCTACCGACGTCCGTACCGAAGATGTGCAAAAGTTTTTTGATGGTTTGGGTCGAATTATCGACTGCCGCGTCATGACTGGTACGTTCCAGTGGTTCATTGCATTCACACAAGTTAACCTGCTTATAAGGTTTTGGGTTTGTTGAATTTGAAAGTCCGAAAGTAAGGAATGAATAATCTGCCCGCCTTACGTGACTGACCAGGCCAAGGATGCCGAAGAGGCTGTTCAGACTTGTAATGGCAAACCCCTTCTGGGTGCTAAGTGAGTCAATCGTTCCATTCCACCAGTCTCGCCTCAGGTAAAGTAATTCTGCCAGCATTGTTGTTGAATTTGCGAAAGAGAGCCGACCACGTCGTGAGAACTATGAAGACCGGGGCAACGGGTAGGAAAGAAGGTATATGGAAAGATCTTTCTGATGGCTTCACTATTTTAGTCCTCGCAACCGCCGTCCACCTGGCATCCGTCTCATTGTAACTGGTGTTTCCCGTGATACAAGTTGGCAGGTACGATCGCTTCTTGGCTCAATGGCTTCTCCCGCACGCATCCACGACTTTGGACCCATACATTTTCCTCGGCTGGATACTTTCTCCTCATAGCCTTATATCGTTCAGGATTCCATGGACATGGCCTTCATTCCGATGCACCCCTCGTCTTGGCAAAGGACCCTCCTAATAACTTGACAATCATAGGACCTCAAGGATTTCGGACGCGATGCTGGCAGCGTTTCTTTTGCTGACATTGATCGCGACTATCCTGGACAAGGGTGAGTTATCAATCTCATTCCTCATCTTGTTGCAACTCAAACTATGTACAGCGTCCTCGAATATTTGTCTCGGGAAGACGCTGATAGGGCTATTAAAGAACTCGATGGCCGAGAACTCCGCGGAAGGCCTGTTCGAGTCACTTTGGACGATTCTGTGGGTGACGTCTGAAATTAAGGATAACAGAGTGATTCATATCATCTGTTTTAGCGTGGTGGTCCGGACAATTATCGACGTGATGATCGTCGCGATGATCGCTATCGGGATGACCGCTATAGGGAGGATCGATACCGCCGGGACCGTTCCAGATCACCTCCTCGCCGCCCAGAATATGACGATCGTCGACCCAGGTCTCCGCCCTACAAGAGGGAGGATTATGATAGAAGGCCTGCAGGGTACGATGATCACCGGCGAGGAGGCTATGATGACCGCAGAGTCTCTGATTATTATTATGACCGTCGCAGGGATGATTTCGATCGTCGCAGGGACGATAGAAGACGTGACGAGAAGGACGAACGCTACGATGACAGAGCCAGACATGCGAATGGTGAAAGTGGTTGGACTCGTTAATTTGAAATGGACAGCCGGGCCAACGTGGTTTTTTTTACGGTCGACTTGCGATGAAGTGTTTTGCTTTTATTCTTGGTCTTTCAATATTGGTGTTGTTTATCCGGACCGTATATTCAATGGTCGAAATCTGGTCCAATGGCAGGAGGCTTTGCTTAAGGAGCGCTCGGACATATTCTGTCCTCATGGTAAATCATCAACCTCATACCTTGAATTCTGATGGATCCTAGTGTGTTTTGGAGTCTCATTGGATGAAGAGCATAAGCTAATTACAGCGATTTAGTAGTTGGAAAAGGTAACAATGTCATGACATCATGCACAAGAGCTGGGAGCCTGATTCAAGTCCAATCCAGGAAAGATCGCGATCATCCAGGTCTGTAGTGAGTGTGATGAAGGACTGATCACGCATGGCCATTAAAATCTTAATGTTGTCTTTGGAACTGATGCCAAGAAGCTTGCATATTCTGCTACGCAACATCTTGAGCGTCATACTCGGTAAGGCGCGGACGACTTGTTTTGTATTCTCATCTAAAAGATTCGACTCCGGTGGCCGGTAAATTCTGAGCTCTGATGTAAAATCAATATATATTGATACTGGTGATATTGCTGAGTCACCTAAAAGTCGATTTTTCAAGGTATCCGATGTCACCTTTGTCAGGGTTGCATCAGGTTTGCCGTATTCTATATTGTGTGCCCAGGGCGGCAGGTATCAGAACATTATTAAAGGAAGTGTTCTCAACTTACTTAAGCACAAATCTTGCCACCTTGGATATTCCTGATTCCGTTGGTCGTCTGGCATAGGACCTTGATTGACGACGTAGGAAAGATAATAAAGTTCTGCATCACGACGTTCCTTCCCTGATATCTAGCCTTCTAAGCATACAGGACTGAAGATCTGTGGAAGTGATGAACTGACTGATGCCCCATCAAGCACTTGAAGAGTCGCCAAACGCGCAATAATCAAAGGTCGTGCATTTTGTGAGTCATCTCAAATCGGTTGTACTCAGGGGAGACATCGACAACTGATGTGTATATCTCACCCACAATAGGATTGCCACTGAGTGTTAGTGACTCCAGCGAAGGAGCCCAAGCTGCAAGAGCATGTATATCGCTCCAAGACTTCAGACGATTAAAGGATAACGAGAGCCGTCCCGCTTGCAATAAACTTTCCCCAGGCATTGGGAAAGGGATACTCTCGATCATGTTGTTGGTGAGTACGACTCGTGCCAAGCTGTATGCACCATGTAGTCAGTAACACGAAGTCAATAAGGTAGATGGAAATGCTATACCACGGAAAGTCTAGAAAGGAAAGACAAACGTTACGCCAGCCCCCAATCTGATTGTTGTCTAGATTGAGGGTGTGAACAGGGGTTTTCATATTAGCATGGTCATCGGAGTAGAAACAAGCATCAGTGAAACGGTTGTATCCACATTCGAGCTCTTGCAACACTGGCATGTTCAGGATGGCTCGTAAAATGTTCTGCCAAGTCATAAGGGTATTGTTCAACCTGAGCTCGACCAGCGAGTCGAAACAGTTGCTGGAGAAATCTGGGTTTAAATATTGCTGAAAGCGATTTTGACTATATAATGCACTTTAAGAGTCGGGATTCCTTGTTCAAATCGAAGCTTACTTCAGATATAATCTTTGTAAGTATGGAAGCTCTTGAGCAATTGCAGCAATATTGGCCCAAGAATGGATCAGACTTTTGGATAAATCCAAGCCTCGCACATCTGTAGAGTCATCATCAGAAAACTTGAGCGTTTGAACGACCTCAGGCTGTTCCCTCACTTGGACAAGTTGTACCTATCATGCCTTGGGGATCAACCTTTGCCACCCCTTCTAAACTCACTTCCCGCAAAGAGGACAGTCTGGCAAGTTTGTTTCTCACTTTGTCCAAGTTGACTGCTTCTACTTGGACTGCACCTTGGGAAGAACCTAGGATTATGACCTCTTGAGACTTGACACCATGAAAGGGCTCAATGTACTTGGATTTCAGAGCTTCGAGAAAGGAGTTGCCGAAGTATATGTTTTGGGAAAATCGAATAAACGAGCCTGCACCGGGTACCCTGGATGCCATCATTTGAGAGGCTCCTGAGCACAGACAGGCATGAGTCTCACAAGCATTTGAAGTATTGCTTTCCATCCTTTGAGCCATCATGCTTGCCACGTTTAGGGTCATCCCACTCAATGCCCAGCCAGGCGCCCGATGTACCCTCAACAGGACCAGAGAACCGGATGGTACCAATATGATTCATGTAAGATATGCGTAGGCCAGCTTCCATGATTCTGAGAGTAAAAAGCGAAGGACGTAATCCCAGAATGTGAGAAAATCATGCCATCAGCTTTGAGTCACATAGGAATGTAGGTACTTGCCATCCCCATCGCATCTGCATTGTTGTATACAGAAGGAGGCAGGAGAGTCCTTTTGTGAACACTCCAATGAAAGACTTCCTTGAGGGTCTCCAGCTCCTCTCAGTAACAAGGTTAAAACTATGTGTGAGCCATCCAGTCATCCTGTCTGTCACATTGAGACTGGTGTTAAAGACCAGCATCAATAGTGTCTTCACGGAGAATATTAGATCTCAGCAGCTCAAAGAGACAGTGATTAGGCAGAGCCCACAAGATAACTAGATGTCACTGACCTACCCTTGGGCTACCCTTAGTGAATCCTAACTCTGTCAGAGATAAGGTTAAAATAGAGTATACCTCTATTCTTCATGGCCTACATATGACATAATGATACAAAAAAGAAGTTACTGGTAGTACGTATGGTAGTGATTCATAAATACTGACTTAGTAGTTTCCTGATGCCAAATAGACACTGGCATTTTTCAGAACAGTCAAAAGCACAAAAAATTAGATCTCTACATACTGATACAGAAATGTATCATGATGCTAAGGTACCTCATGACAGAGTTCATGAAAACAATAGATATTCAATGACTTCCCAGAGCACCTTTCCATATTGTGTCAAAGTCTCTTTAGTCGAAGAAAGGTTGAGATCAGGTATTGGAATGGACACGAGGCGTAGATTGTCTAAGCCCAGTCTTTCCCACACAGGAATTTCATGCCTATGCGCAAGTGTATTCTGGGTAGTGGTGGCTACAGAAGTGGTTAAGACTGATGATGTTGCTGATAAACGGGTCACCGTCGTTGATATGCTTTGTGGGCGAAGTGATGAGTCTACGGGGCAGAATGTGGGGTTCACCGTATGCCGAGAGTTAGATTCAGTAATCGTAGTCGAAAGTGTAACTGTCGTTGTTACTGGACCCTGAATGTCAGCCATGACCTGGTTCGGTGAAGGTTTCTTCAAAAGTACATCAAAAGAATGCATTCGGAGGCCTGAAACCAAATTTTGATAGAAAAGCAAGGTGAGGAGGGACGACAAGAACGCAATATTGAGCCAAAGCCATGTCCTTGATTTTTCTGGGTTGGCAGGTTTTACGTTGATCGACACTCGCGGAGAGAAGAGCTCTCCTTGACCAAAATTTAGTAGATTCTGACTGGAGGGGCATGTATGGAGGTGTCTTAAGTTTGTATGGACCGGACAGAATTTAAACCCTGAGCGGTCAATTGAGAACTTCCATAGCCATGAAATTGCAGCACAACTCACCTTCTACAGATTTGAGTTTGACATGCAGTCTTTCAATGGGCAAAGTAAATGTTGGCAACAATAGATCCCATTGTCTCCCTTTATTCCAGCTCAAAGACCAGACCGATCTAGTCGGTTCAACGGTTACGATATAATCAATGACAGCCTTGTCCCCAGAAGATGGACCGGCTTGTATCTTCACCCAACTCACCCATTCAGTGCCTTCCATTTTCTCGAGCACAGCGCCTGGTAGAAATTCATTGTTCAATGGTTGCTTCTCAGTGTTGGTGATCACGTGTTGCACCGAGAGTCCTGCAACACTGGCAGCCGCGATTTGGACTCTCGGTAAACATGAACTCAGGTCGACTCGGGGTAACCCAAATTCCAACCAGTCTGTCTCGTTATTGGCAGGTGTACTCAAGTGTATCCTAACGGCATAGACATCGGGTATGAGGGAGCGGCGAGAGACAAATGGTGTCACGGTTACCTTGACTGAATGGATGAGGAGGGGATTGTGGTGTTGCCGGACCTGACGAAGGGAACGCAATGGCTGGGTTATGTTCTGAGATACTCGCGATATGGGGCTGCTGGCAGGTTGGACAAAAGGAACCCGGTTCCGGATGGTCCTAATTGCAATCCGGCCACCACCTTCAGTACATCGTGTTGAGCCGCCTTTTTGTAGTACTGTTCTCCGAGTTTGTGGGTCCTTAGCAATGTCGCCAGAGGGACTATATATCTCCACTGTTGCATTAGTGCCTTCAATGGCATTCTTCACTTCTATTTTGGCTGTTTCGACGTCGGCGGCCAGGACAGTAAAATGTGGTAGACTAATGGGCTCTGTTGTTTCGGAGTAATCCAGAAGTGAGGACGAGCTATCATTGTCATTGACACGAGAAATAGTAGACTTCGGAGTCACGAGAATGGTACCATGAATAGAGAATGTGAACGGTGTCTTGCTGGGAGGAAGAACGTCATTCATATTGATGTGAAGTGTCAAAGGAGCTAAAGGAGGGGCTGCAGTAGCAAACTGCGACAAAGAAGAAACAGAAGATATTGTTCCGAGATGAGATGCCGTCACATCGTTCGGGTCCTCAAGGAAGCACTCGGCAGCATTATTTGAAGGTAAGGGAGCCCTGAGAAGTGACTGGGTTAAAAATTTCTCCTTCGGGCCTCCATTGGGAAGTGGCAAGGAATTGTCCTCTGGTGACTGTGAATCAAATGACGAGGCTTTTGACAATGGCAGATCTGTTACTTGCTCTGTTCCGGTTATACCAAACCCTGTGTAACCCACGCCTCCGACAACGTTCCATTCGATTGGCGAGTCAGTGAGCCAGCCAACGTCGGCATTTTTCGCGACAAGGCACACATCCAAGCCGAGTAGAATGGCTACTCCTGGGAACCATATACCCTTGCAGGTAGCCTTGTACTCAACGTCCATCACAATCCCTGCTGGGCCATTGTTGCTGCTTTGCCTCTTTCCTCGAACCACACATAACATTTCACTTCTGACATCCTTCACACCGACCCGTCGTCTAAGGTTTCTGCTCCCAGCTGCACCCTCTAGAGACTTCATGGGCTTCGCCCATCGGATGCGAAGCCGATCAGTACCGGGAAATGTACCTTGTATCCCAAATCCATTAGGGAATCCGCTCGTTGATGAATCACTAGATTCGTCATCTGCGAAATGATTATAGGAAACTGAACGAGCATGGCGGTTAGATGTAGTTCGCGTAACATGTGGATCTGAGGTGAGATCCCAAGAGTTGGAATCATCCTCAAGCGATGAGAGCGATGCGAACGATGCCGGCGCGTTATAAGGAGGAAATATACGTAGCCGAATGTTGTTATGAAGACACCGTGGAGTTGGAATTGAAAGCTGTACACAATCATGCATCAACCTGTGATTCGATTCAATAGCTCATTTGGAGGTTCTTACATGATAGGGGAATCGGGGAGGCCGTGTCACGAAAGGAACCCACATATCCACTGCTGCCATGAAATGTGTGTAGTTGCGATCACCTACTGAGGGACGTCGTTTATTGTGCAACGAGTGACTATATTCGCTTTCATGTTGCCCACTTTCTCGACTAGGGAAGTATTTTGGCAAGACATAGGCAATGTTGTAGCCACTGACAAGGATTTGACCTGTGAAATATGGATCAACCGGAGGAATAGCAACACTGCCTGACTCGGTAGAGCAGTTCGTTGGAGCAATGGATGTAAGGATTGGACTTGGACTGAGATGATATGTCGCGTCAAATGTCGTGGGCAACCGTGGTGGCAGGTTGAGAGCGCGAGCTGCGTCGTGCAGCAAGGGTGATGTACTAGATGAAAAATTGTATGGAACTGAGTTGCTATCGAGTGGGTGGACTTGAGACGTCAGAATCTTGACGTTCTCCTCTATTGCAATAAATGATATGAGCCAGCTGCTAATGATCATATCTCTCACCTGGGAAAAGCGCAACGGTTGATCCTGGTGTAATAGAGTCTACGGGAATAGCAAGCTATCAAAAGTTGTCATACTCGGAAGGTCTTAAATTGACTGTTTCTGAATAACTGACTTTCAAGTACATTTTGACCGAAGCGCCTTCCTCACCCTGCTTCGCTTTACCCTCGATAGCAATGCGAGTAACTACATTGGTTTTGACAACCTGCCCAACAGATGTGATGGTTGGAGCATGGAAGGTCGTCGAAGGAGAACTCATTGGATTCAGAGAAGCTTGCGAAGGGGTTAAAGGAGATGCTGGTGTCGCATACGCTGTAGAACTTCGCGTTGAAGTGGAAACGGGCATATTGGCACGCTTGTTACCAATCCGAAGGTAGGAACATGGGAATGACTAGAAAAACTTGCCTGTTGTGTGAGGAAGTATGACCAAAAACCAGAGAGCGTTGTAATTTCCTGATGTCAATACAAAGACACGCGAGAAAACCGCGTCAAGAAAGAACTGCGTCCAGGAAATCAGTCAACCCTGTTCGATGTTCGTACGTCCGCCCCGGCACACCCTAAACAGGCAACTCGTACATATTAATTCTATCCCACGAAGAAACTACAGTTATAAAAGATGTTCATATCCCCCACTGAGAATTACGGAGAAGCTCAATCATATAACTTGTCTCTTTATGACAATCCACAGAAGCAGCATGAGAAATTTCACAGCGTGTGCGCGCCCGAGTCTATCATAGATATGAGCATCGGTGTATACTAAGAAAAATCTGGACAAACACTAGACGTATCCCTTCTGATACGACATGAAAAGTCAAAAATATGACAAGTCGCTTGGTGAACAATGTCATTAAATCTGTTCTCATCTTGCATCTAATCGTACAGCTGAGCTTTGTGATTAACTTCAATCGTGGAATGCTCACTTTGATATTATGTAGCTCGTTAGCGGACATCCCGAATATCACATTACCTGCTTCACTGAAACTCTGCAACCATGTAACATCGGACCAATCTGCTATGCACATGTGCATGATATATCTGTTCATTACAGCTATACCAGCCAATAAATATCCCAGGGAGATGATGGAGACTTTACCGATAGTCTGGTACCTGGGCTTTGGTGCCACATTTGTCACAACACCAGAGATCTCCCTCCCTAGTCAATCTTTTGAAGCAATTTGGACCCCTGCAGGCAGGGTAATAAAGATTTTCTGCGTTAATGTGAAGAATTGTCGCCTGTACTGAAAAGGAATCACTACTCTCTTCCATATCACGAATCTGGTGCAAGCTGTGTGTATTTGCGCGATTGAACTCTACTTAGAACTTGTTATTGGTGAGGGCTCTTGTATGGAATGCCAGTTGCGATTCCTGCATGTCGCGCCACTGTCGGAGTCTCACGCATTCCTCTGTCAAAGGTTCGACCTCTGTCTGCGTTAAGGTTGTCGTGGAAAGCGAAATGCCTTGTGAGGTCAGCGAGATTTGGACACTCCAGCTAGTCGTCCTCACCTCCAAAGTCTCTGACTCTTATTGTTTTGAATGCAACAACAGAATTCCGAGGAGCTTCAAAAGATTCGGCTTGGTCTCCCCACAGAATTATTCGGATTGAGCAGTTAGTGTCGTCTATTAGATCGAGTTCCATCTTTTTAACCTAGAGCCACGTCGAATCCGATACGGGTCAAATAGGCAATATGTGTACCACATACCACTCGACCATGATTACCTCGTCGAATTGTGAAATTCGAGATGAGGCCGGCCTCTCGAACAACACCAATGACATCTATCAATAGTGACATGACATAAGGAAAGCTGAAAGTACTGACATATGGTACTTCGGCTTACCACAAAATGCACCCTTCCCGAGACTTCCGAGTTGATTGAGAGGGACGAAGCAATTTCCAGGCATGGAAGCCGTGTCATGGCACTACATAAACGGCGCCACTATTAGGGATTTGCCAGAGGCTCAAAAGAATACCACCTCTTTGATGTGAGTGGTTCTCTCTAGAATCAACTCATAACCATGATTTGAATATGCTTTGTTGGCGACCTTGATTCGGGCCTTTGAGACCTGATACACCTTTCCTTCTTCCAAACGTGAGAATAACTCATCTGCTACGGTGTTGAAGGCGGTAACCATAATCTTGCCACTTTGGTCTAAAAACACTACGCTAAATAACTTGCCATCGCTCGTTTCCTTGGACCAGTTTTTGATGTTGCTTTTCTGAACTACTCGAGCTTTGATGGTCCAGTTGACCCTATATGGATTCAACTCCTCGATAGGAATGATTGGTAGAGATCGCGCGTTCTCCTCGTATTTTCGCTGACCATCGAACAGAGGGTGGTTTTGTTGTTGCTGGACACCGGTGCTTGTCTCACCACCCAGGGAAGCTGCAACAGGCGTATGCTCCAAGACTATGCTGCTGGTGTCGCTCAAAGCTGTAGGTATGCCAATTTTCTCGTCCGGGTTGCCAAGAACACGGATGCTGAGCAAAATCACCAATCTGTATATAACAATGACTTCCATCTGCAATCAAAAAAACAGGAAGTACGCACCGCCTGTTCTGTACAATGTTTGATGTCCATCTTTCGATAACTGCAACAGTGTAATCCCGAATATTCTCGGCCTTGACAAGAGCATTACAATGCGTGGCTAGCATTCCTTGGATGAAGTATGTTCCATCAGATATAATCAGTCGATAACGTTCACTATTCCCTCTGACCACCTTTTTGACTAATAGAAATTGAACGACATATTCTTCCTTCCAATTTGATTCATTGACACAGGAAGACAGAGGTAGATGTGCACAACAGCCGGTACTAAGCTGAAAAGACGACATTGACGGATCGGAGGAACTAATACTTGTGCATGAGTCATCATGATCTCTATCTGGAATCATCAAACGCTGATCAATGTCTCAATGTTTTGTCAAGCCCGTGACTTATAAAATCCAATCAATAAACAAACTTAGCTTAATTTGATGACCATAATTTGTTGCTAAAATAGCAGGATTTGAGGTTTCATGATTGGCTATTTATTCGGTAATGGTAATATGGGGATTGTATTAGAAACTTTGTGGCTGGGTTTCCATCGGACTTCGAGGGTTGGTACGCTAATATCACATTGATTCTCTGATTTTAGCTTTTCTGACTACCGCCCTGTGTAAGTACCGGCGGAAACAGGACTTACATCACATTAGTGAATATTTGACCCTGAATGACCATTGTCAGTGTTTTTTCTAGTGCCAGGTGCTCCCTTGACAACCTCTTGATGCAGGACATTAATTAACTATGAATGTAGTAAATAGAAATAAATATGCAAGTGTAAGATAGCTATGAGTAACGAACAATAATGATAGGTATCGTTGGGATGGATATTAGTTAAAATCATCACTAGCGATTAAGTTAGTCATTCTTCAAAAAGATCTTCCCGGCAGCATGGTTTGTTTTGTAGCGTCTCGCCCATGCTTAAGCAACGATGCGACCGTGTTGCCACCCGTTCCCAGTGTATTCCTTCGTGCCCCATCCTTCTGGAGCCGTGACCACATACTGGCAATGGGGCAACCTGGAGCCGATTGCGTATGCGCCATAGTGACAATATAACGGCAAGCAATTTTTATGTGTTCTGTTCGGAGCTTCTGTAGTGCCGCGACAACTGCATTAAACGGATCGCGAAGAATAGATTCTTCCTTTGCAAGCTCGCGGATGGGCTGAGAGGAGGACGACAGGGAAATGAGATAGTCACGGTGCTTTTTGGGCATGTATAACCGCATCTTCTCCATGAATTGACCGTGGTGATCCTTCATTTCGGAGCTCCTGGGCGGAACTGTCTTGTGATTGACGCCGAGAAAAGCGTCGAGTGCGTGCATAACGCTACTCTGACCGGCGGAAGGACCACTTCGCAATAGTTTATGATCATCTGGGATGCCCTCATATTTCCAAGAAGGTCCGTCGCTCCCACTACCGCTATACCAGGGTCGGATCTGCCAGTAAAAAACATGCGGATCACATGTCGGGCGGACAGACTGGATGATTTCGTTAATATTGTTGATTATCCCCGTAAGGCGGACCAGGTCTCGAGAAACCTTCCCTACTGCAGTATAGTCACCTGTGTTGGGCGATAACTGATTGTATTCCTCAAGGACTCGTAGCATTTCGACACCAACAAGCTCAGCTCTAGCTGATGCAAGATAAAAGTTGGCTTCATCCTCTGTTCCTGAAAAGAGATGGCGAAAGCGAATATTCGTCACTGAAAGGGGCTCAGATGGATCTACAAGCTCGTAATTCCATAGAACGGTATCAGCGAACGTGAGTACTGGAGCTATCCCAAGCAATTGGGACACCTCAACAAGCGGCACGGTGATCGATCTTGGAATGATAACGACTTCGGGTGGGGCAGGAAATATTGGGATCGAATGGACGTAGAGATGGAGGAGCCATGAAAGGACGTAATGGGCTCTTTGTAAGAATCGAAGATTTGATTTGATTTCATCTACTGAAAGCATTGGCCACTTGAGATACCGGTGATGAGAATCTACATAAATCTGAAATTAGGAAGATACTTACTAAGTCTATGTCGTCTCGCCATGCCTGGCCAAATTCACGTTTGCTTTTGGCTTCACTGGAATCGTCGTCACCGAGACACAAGCTACCTGCAGCAGCAGAAAGACCATCTTCCCAAAGATCGAAGGAAGGTGGTAGACGTGAAAGGGGAGTCGGAGGGAAAAAACCAGTGTGAAGGTTAATGTCAAAGTCATCAAGCGAGCGACGATCTGGCAGCGAAAGGCGAGGGGCATGAGGAAAGTAGAAGTTGTACAGAGAGAAAACAGCATTAAGGAGGGTACCGACCGCGTGAGGAGGGGAGAGGTGTGGTTGGAAAAAAGTCATGGTCAGAAGAGAGGGGAAAAGAGCAAGGTACGTCTGGAATCTTGAAGGTTGAAAGCTGGCGGTCCTTTAAATGAGATTTGACCACGCCACTGATTACAAGTACAAGATACATATCGCTGCAGAAACGTTAAGGATACGGTTCGGGAGGGAAGCGAACTGGGCCGATCGTGATCCAGACTCGTTCCTGTTCGGAGGAAAATATCCTAGTGTATTTGTGATGAGACAGTATTAGGGCAAGCAGTACATGATTAGTTCCGTTTGAGCTCATCGATTGGCAAAGAATATGTGACTGAAGGGAATATCTGAGATCTAAAATCGTAAGTAAAATAGTTACATAATCGATTTTTGTGCGGAGTCACAACAGATCCCGCTACCGCTGTACAATTAAGCCTGTGTATCATCAACACTTGGTCTGATCAAATGTCTCCTCAAACATAATCAGCTTTCTAAGGATCAGATATGGATGTGAGGCCTCGCTATGTTCCTCTGGTAAGGCTGTTCAAGACTTGGCAACACCCGTTAGCCGAGCTATACGTAAGTAAAACACTTGCCGCAATTCTGTAAATAAATCCCTCTTTCAGGGTCGATGTTCCATTAGTGCTGCATGCTCCTTTCTGGTATGCGATCCATCAATGATTAAACAACACCTTTCAGGAACAGACTGAAATAAGTATGCCTGACATACGATTTCAACAATGGAATCTTTATTTCATCTCACTCAGAAGTTGCAAACTACTGCTTCAAAGCTACACGTTGACTCTCAAAGCTCGAGAAAGTGGCATTGCCTGACGCTTCAGACGTGGAACGGAACAAACAATCTTATCAGACTATATTCTAAAAAGGTATAACAAAAGGTGAACAAGAATCAGAAAGGATGCTCCTCATCCCTCCACTTCAACGGGGCAGTATCACCATCAGCGTGGTCTTGTAAACTACACTTACGCCGTACAACTTCAAGAACCTTCTCCTTTACGCCCGACTTACCCTTTCTCGAATAGACAAGCCGAGAGATTAACTCTCCAAGCTGAAGGCCTGGGGCGTCCCCAGTCTGAGAATTAATGATAACTCCATGGATTTCAGCCTCGGTGGGAAGTGCAAACTGTGATAACGGAGGCACTTCAGCTACTACGGGAACTTCGAGTTTGGGTGCCGATCTCAGGTATTCTGAGGTTGGGTCAAAGAAACGGTCAACGAGGTCATCAGTAACCTCATTTACATTTGCCGGTTGCCAATAGGGTCGTCTATCTGACCTTTCAATGATGACTGCCTTCACACCAGTGTTGAAATCAGGAGTTGCTTGATTCTGTAATCACAGGATGAATAAGAGTCATCTGATTCCAGGGGCTCAGCCTCACGCAAAATGCTGTAGCTATTTTCATCTCCATGTCGAGTGCTTCAAGTAGACTCTTCTTTTTGCCCATTCTAATGGCTTTCAGAGCAACTTTGAGGCTGGTCGGGCTCCGATCTTCCAACTTGGCCAAAGTACTGATAGCAAATTCCCGTATAATTGAGTCTTGATGGGCAGTTAGAGATTGCAACCTGGTAATTATTTCTTCAATTGTATTGCAGCCAAAGGTGAAGTCGAGAGCTACGCGAACGGCACCAATGAAAGGTGTGGGTGGTTCTTCCGGTTGACGCTCTGAAGAAAATTCCTCGATTGTTTGATCAATCACAGAGGGATGTGGCTTGTCAAGCGCTGATAACCGATCAATGAGCACTGGGACTCTCCTTGATGGGATGTAATGTGTCGCGCATCCAAGTTCACTGCAAAGTGAGGTCATCACTGTCTCACTTGGAGAACAAATCCTAGGATACTCACAACACCGCCCTACCACGCAGACTGTCTGAAGTCAGGGCGAGGTAAGTCCCCAGTTCACCATCCAAATGTGATAGGAAATAACTTGCACCCACGTCGGGGCAATAGCCAATCTTCGTTTCAGGCATCCCGAACGATGTATTTTCCGTAGCAATTCTGAATGGTGCATTTGCACTTAATCCCACCCCTCCGCCCACTGTAGTCGAGCAGTTAGGCCGGACTTATGCTGCAAAAATTCATACGTACATGTAATTCCATCCATTATAACAACATAGGGTTTCTTTAAAGCTGCCAGAATATAGTCTATCTCAAACCTAAATATCAACCAGTCAGGTTGTTACTCAATAATTGACCTTAAATGGATGACACACTCGTGCTTGAAGAAATCAATTGCTTTCTGACGGTGGGTTGGGTCGACAGCATTCTCCACAACATCTGCGGATAAAGGTTCAATATCACGGTAGAATTGAAATGATTACACTCACATCTCACATCACCTCCGGCACAAAAGGCACGCCCAATACCTGTTCCAACTATCGTGCCGCAGAGATCGGATGAACTCCATTCCTAGTGATGTTTCGAGTCAGGAGATTTAGGACAGATCAACATGATACTGAAGTATACTTCAATTTTGGGGCGAAGCAGGGTAAGCATATTTTCATTGAGTGCATTGAGCTTGGGTTCACGATTGAGGATAAATTTCCTCAGGCTCTGATGACTTTGAAAGAGAACAGCCTGCTCCTAGATACAGATAGATAAAAAAAAAAAGACGAAGAGGGATTAGAACTCACTTCAGGAGCGACGGTGGACATCATGTGTTGGGCAATGGTTTGTATCCTCCGGGAAGCACGAATACCACTTCGAGTCATTGAGAAGACCGTAGTCAGCATGAGAAAGAGTTACCTTGCTGCAGGGAAATTAAGAATGTGTGAAATCAGAAACCTTTATCACATGACGTCCCTTTCTGTCCATTGACCACTACCATCCCTCCTCCCTCCTGGGTTCATTCCCTCAAGGTGCATAATCTATCACTAATATCTTCCCTCTTTCTTTGTTACTAGTTGCTCCCGGGGCAGCATCATTCTAGCACTATTTATGGAGATGACAACATAAGCTATGCCACATGTGAGCCTTGCTAAAAGCCTTATTGTCTAAAGGTAGTTATCAGGTTGTACCAAAGTGCGTGGAAAGATGCATGGAAACCTCAAGGCAGAAGTGCACCATTCAAAGGTAGTTGAGGGGTATTGTTAGTCATAGCCGGCAGGGACTTTTATTGCACACCCTTCTATATGTTGTAGTATCGTAGCTCAATGATAGGCTGGCCTTCTGATGTTAAAAAAGTAGCCAGAGCGTGACTGTGTTTGACATGACTTGACATGAGTGAAATGACACTATCAGGTGACTTGCGCGCCGTATAAGGAAGCGTATTGGCAGCTCGTGAGACCTTCTTTGTCAAACTGTACAGTTCAGCCACATAATCTCAACCCTACTGTCAATCACGACCAGGACTATCGTCATTCCTCAAGACCCATGACCCCATCTACCACGTATGTTTTTTCTTCGTGTCAATGTATTGAAGCTTACATAGAAACAGCGTCCCGAGTGCTTCGGTCAGTCATGAACCATCGATATCGCTGTGACGTGATTAAATTCTTGTACAGACGATTGAAGTCCCAGAGACTCTCCTCAAAAAGCGCAAGCAAAATGACAAGGCCCGAGAGGAGCGCCTTGCAACGATTGCGGCCAATCGTAAGGTTAGTCCAACTTGAAATTCGAGCCTTCATATCTTAGATAGGGGATGCATAACTTCATTTCGACACTTGGCTAGTGAAGCTACTTCACGATGTTGCTGTCAAATCCATCTTTCGGGACTGACTTTTTGAAATGCCCTTGCATTGAGATTTGAAGTGAAATTGCGGATACTTACAATTTACTCAGGCCTCCCAAGGAAAGCGCAAGGTCATTTTCAAGCGTGCCGAATCTTATGTAAAGGAGTATCTTGCTAGGGAGAGAGAGGAGATCCGTCTGAAACGTGTTGCTCGTGCATCCGGTGATTTCTACGTACCTGCTCAACCTAAAGTTTATTTTGTGATTCGCATTCGTGGGTGAGCCTGTCTTCAATTTCTTACTGAATCGACCTTGACCTCGGCAGTGTGAATGAGATTGCTCCGAAACCCCGCAAGATTCTCCAACTCCTTCGCCTCTTGCAAATTAACAATGGTGTTTTTGTCAAGGCTACCAAGGCCACTCAGCAGATGTTGCGTCTCATTGAACCCTATGTGACATATGGGTGAGTTCCAGATACAGCTTTTGGTGTCAATTGTACAGCTGAGGCTCGTTCGCAGCGAGCCAAATTTGAAGTCCATCCGTGAACTGATCTATAAGCGAGGCTACGGCAAGGTCAACAAGCAGCGCATTCCCCTCGTCAACAACAATATTATCGAGGAGTCTCTTGGCAAGTTTGATATCCTCTGCGTTGAGGACCTCGTGCACGAAATTACTACTGTTGGACCCAACTTTAAGCAAGTTAGTGTTATCCTCGTCACAATTGTCCAATATATTGTTGTTAATCATTTTTAAAATAGGCTTCAAACTTCCTGTGGCCCTTCAAGCTATCCAACCCCACTGGCGGCTGGAGGAAACGCAAATTTAACCATTATGTCCAGGGCGGTGACTTTGGTGACCGGGAAACAAGCATCAACAAACTTATCCGGCAAATGAACTAGATTTGCGAGGAGACTTTCGGGAACTGGCTAGAGGGGGTCAAATATTCCCATATGATCATTCTAAGCTCAGATTGTTTGTCGATTGTTTGTCGTATGTTTTATGAATAGTAGGTACATCATCTACAAAGCACTCGGTTCCTAGTATCCTAGTGAGGATCTTCCCTGGATGTCTGAGTGTCACTAGATTGACAAAGTGTTGCCGCCCGTAATATGACAGATCTACTGTGGATCTATTGTGGGTGTCCATAAATACATCTCAGTTGGTCAGGTTTTCCTTGAGAGATTTGGTTTTGTATTTTACTATTTGTGCTACAATGGTATCTGCTGCCGAACAACTTTCCAGGTCGAATGCCCACTGGGCGACAGTCGTTGCGCAGAAGGACGTCGACTTTTTCTTGGAATCGGCCAAAGGCCAGAGTCCCCAAGTATGTACTCAAATTCGACAGTAGGTTTTAAATTAACGTCCAGTCAACTTTCAGACCCTTTGGATTGGATGTGCGGATTCTCGGGTCCCAGAATCCGTTATTACTGCTTCCAAGCCTGGTGACATCTTCGTTCATAGAAACATTGCCAAGTGAGCTTCCCTCATCAGTTCACATGATTCACCCTCTGATACTATCGACAGTCAATTCTTTCCGGATGATGTTAATGCTCTGGCAGTCTTGGACTATGCAGTCAACTTTCTGGGCGTCGAACACGGTATATGGAATTTTTCGTCCCGTTCTAATTGATTTTTCGCTCATTGTCGATGTGTGAATTCACAGTCATCGTCGTCGGCCATAGTGAATGTGGTGGTGCAGCAGCTTGCTTAAACGCCGTACAGAGGAAGGATTTTGATCTTGATGGTCCAGTGATCACTATCCCTTCGCTTCCGCCATCGGCAGCCCTTAATCGCTGGCTCGAGCCCCTGACAAGATTGGCTGGCAAGTTGGATATCCGAGCCACATCTCGCGACAAGGCACTTCCTCTTGTCGTTTCGGAGAACGTCAAGATGCAGATCGATAACATTTGCCAGACCCAGACGATTAGAGATGCATGGACAATGGGTACTCCTAAAGGCCAGAGCGTCTATCTTCATGGTTACGTCTATGATCTTGCAACTGGTCGTTTGCAAGATCTGGGGATCACCAGGGGCCCCAAATAAATCGAATTAGTTGAACTATCATCATGTAAAAGACATGTAAGAGACATGCAAAAGACATGTAAAAAATGTAACTTCGTGGAAATAAATTGATGATCGAGAGAGCCTGCCGCCAAGGTCATTTCTGACCACCTGCAAGTGGAAGGCTCTCATTAGTCTCTCCCCTTTACACAACTAGTGATATCTGCCCTTGGCTGTGATGTTCGCTCGGCCGGAACGCCTGTTAGTCCAGATCGCATCTTACAACACAAACCTACAAGGCATAGCAGGCCTTCCACAGGACCTCGTGGACTGGCTTGCTCCAACACTCCAGGTTTCCCATTTTCTCACAAAGGAGAAACGAGCGCCTGATATCGTGGCCGTCGGATTTCAGGAGCTTTTGCCTCTCCATCTCGGGCGTAGGTTTCCTGACACGTCATTCAGAATACCTTTTGAAATTCCCACATCTCACAGTTTCTGGACTATCCAAGTCCGTGATTGAGCATAGGAATGCTCTTATCCTTTCGCAGATCGAAGAACACTCCCCAAACAAGGAGAAGTACTCTCTCATCGCAAAAGTAGTAAATGTGGGTGTTGCACTCCTCGTATATGGGCGGGACGATGGTATTGCACGAAGGGTTCATAATGTGCAAACGCAATGGACGTCGTTCGGACCTCTCTACATGGGGAATAAGGGAGCTGTTGGTGTAAGATTTAGGATTTGCGAGTCAGATGGAGATGCTGGAGAGACTTACACGTATGGTTCTGACTGAACATGTGGGATGTAGTACTGACTATTCCCTGAAATAGGTTCGTCAATGCCCACTTGACAGCCCATGATCATAAAGTCGCGTGTCGGAACGCAGATTATGACTGGATTGTCCGTTCGCTAGTGTTTCCCCCAGTTATGCCCGAGGACAGCTTCAGCACAATATATGACACCTCCCACTTGTTTTTCCTGGGAGATCTCAACTACAGACTGGAATTACCGGTTGCACATCCTCACTATGTCGATAGCAAAGGTCCTAGATTCTCCGAGATGCTATCGTCGGAAAAGATGCGCGAGGACCTTAAGGAATATGACCAGCTCACGGTGGAGAAACGCAAGGGAAATGTTTTTGTTGGTTTACACGAAGGCGAATTCTGGAAGTTCAAGTGCAGTTACAAATATCAACTTGGCCATGTCGATAGATACAGGTAGGTAACAGAGTTGTTACTTCGTCCTTGGCAGATTCTGACGCTTGGGTTTCTTTAGTTCGAAACGGACGCCTTCTTGGACAGATCGAGTTCTCTACGCTACCTATTCTGACTCTCCTGAGAATGGCACCCAAAGCAACATCATGAATGTGTTGTACACTTCAATACCCTCTTATACCACCTCTGATCATGTAAGGTTCCGCTCCTTTACGCCAGGACAGTATTCTCATCCCAAATCTAGAAACCTATTGTGTGCCTTCTTTTAATGCCGCCATCTCCAACTAAACATATATATATTCCAAAAATTCAACTTCCCGTATCATATTGCCCTAGACCTGATCCTAATGCTGTTTTCAAGAAATACTTCGGTCGGTGCCTAGACCGTATCATTGGCTTCATCTGGTGGGTGCTCACATTACTTGGCGCCGGTTCGGGAGTTGTGGGAGTCTTCAACTTTATTGTCGGACTTGGAGCCTGGACTTGGTTCAAGAGTCAGTCACCATCTAACAGCAGCGTTTGAATGAGAATCACATATGTTTAATATTTATACTTCTTGATGACGATTTTACTATCTCCCTCTCAAGATGAAAATAAACCATCCGTACCCCGTGCAGAGGCTCGAGAACATCTCCAGCATTCTTCGTTGTAAATATTTTCCAATTCAGGCTTGCACTGTATTATATAATACTATGATTTTAAGCAGGCTGTACTGTTCCCATTTGCTATCATGGCTGCTCTTGCGTCGTGAGTTCTTTGATCCAATGTGTTGCACTGAGATTCATAGGACTGTCTAGAATACTACCTCAACCTGTCCATGCACCTGCTCTTTCAGACGACGAGGCTCAACGTCCAGCTCTGACTCAAGCAATCGTTACACGACCTGTAGTTCCTCCCTACGGTCAACGGCGAGGTTGGAAGCCATCATCGCAAGATGATTTTGGTGTGTGTGTAGTTGCAATTTCATGAATTCTCTAACCAGATTTTCAGGTGATGGGGGTTCATTTCCTGAATGCCATGTTGCTCAGTACCCGTTAGGTATGGGCAAGCAAAAGGTATGCTTAGCTTGACGCAACCTGAACACTAATGTATTTCTTCTAGGCTTCTTCTGGAAACACACTTGCCCTACAAGTAGATAGTGATGGAAACGTACGTTACGATGCCATTGCTCATCAAGGTCAACGCGCTGGGAAGATTGTTCAGTCGGAATTCAAAGACCTAGTTCCGCTTGCTCATCGCAAGGATTTGGACGATGAGCAACGGGATATGGCGAGGCCGACAGAGGAGGAGGTCCAGGAAACAGCTGAACGAACAAAGGCTGCGTTAGAAAAGCTGGTGAACGGCAAAATCAAGGCAGCTCAACCCAAAAATGTACCTGAAGGCCAAGGGAAGACGAGTTTTGTGCGATATACTCCTGGACAGCAGGGGAACGGCGGTGCTCTCAAGCAGCGTATTATCAAAATGACCGAGGTCGCAGAAGATCCACTGGAGCCACCACGGTTCAAACACAAGAAAATTCCTCGTGGCCCACCAAGTCCTCCTCCACCTGTTTTACGAAGTCCACCGCGAAAAGCGACGGCAGCAGAACAGAAGGAATGGATGATTCCTCCTTGCATATCGAACTGGAAAAACAACAAGGGATTCACAATTCCTCTCGACAAACGTCTCGCTGCTGATGGTCGTGGTCTTCAAGATGTGAGTCATTGCTTCTGACTTTGTTACTTGTTAACACCACCTACTCAGGTTTATATCAACGACAGATTTGCGAAAGTATCTGAGGCATTGTATGTCGCCGACCGTCTCGCCCGAGACGAAGTTCATCAACGCACTCTTATGCAACAGAAACTGGCGCAGAAGGAAAAAGAAGCCAAAGAGGAACACTTACGCAGGTTGGCTCAACGAGCGCGTGAGGAACGCAGTGGTGTCGCACTTAAACCTTCTGCTTTGAGTCAAGCTGCCATGAAATCATCATTGGCAGCGTATGGAAGTGATGAGTCTGGCAGTGAAGTTGGATCAGGTTCCGAGTCGGATGATGACGCCAAGGATGAGAATGCACGCAAGATTCGTGACCAGATGAGGGCCGAGAAGAGGAGGGAACGCGAACGCGAAATGCGTATGAACAATATGGGACAGGAACAACGGGCGAAGATGCTGGCCCGGCAACAAAATCGCGACATATCTGAAAAAATTGCACTCGGCCTCGCGAAGCCGACATTATCAAAGGAATCAATGCTGGATTCACGCCTTTTCAATCAAGAATCCTTGTCGGCCTCCTTTGCAGATGACGATTCCTATAACCTGTACGACCGCCCTCTCTTCCATGGGTCTACTGCTGCTGCCGCCATCTACAAAGCTAGGGGCAACATTGACGAAGGAAATGATGACTCGTTCGGTGGGGGTACCGAGGAGGGCATTGGGAAAGCCCTCGACAATGACCGGTTCGGTATCGGACGCCCCAAAGTTGGATTTGAAGGTGCTAGCGAGCAGGAAGTCCGTGAAGGACCTGTGCAATTCGAGAAAGATACAAGTGATGTCTTCGGTTTGAATCAATTCTTAGATGAGGCTAAGACCGGGAAAAAACGAGGTTTGGATCAGGAAGTGTGAGTATCAGTTCTTGCAATAACTTGAGTATTAACATTCCATGCTAGTGGTGGTTCGCGAAAAAGACAACAGCTAGACAAAGCCAATGATCGGGAGTAGCCTACCTTTTGTTGGTTTTGCATACCCTGCTTATTTTGATTCTGTATATCATCTGCCTTCAGTTTTTATAATGTATATCTGTACTCTAAATGGGCCATGGTAATACGTACTATGGGATGAGATACCGTGAGAGAAAGAAACGCACGCAATTGTCGAACTGTGACTGAAATTATCCGAGCTTCGTCAAAATTTGAACGTCACTGAAGTTTTGTCTATTCATCTTTTTAATCGTTGGCATGTCGGAACGAGATGTGGGGGGCTCATTTGCAACACCCTCTGGACCTTCCGGTGTGCGAACAGCCCTCAAATACGTTGGAATACCCACATCTTGGCTTGCCAAGCGGCCGAAACTTCCTTCGCGTAATTGGCTCATCTTCGTTGGTGTCGCCTCATCCATAACTAGCTATTATATCTATGACCGCAGACAATGCAAGCAAATACGACAAGAGTACATAGACAAGGTCAAGAGTCTTGCCGAATTACCGTCCAGCCCTTTTGACAAACCTCGGAAAGTGACCGTGTACGGTAGTAAATGGCCGGGAGACGATGATTATGACCAGAGTTTGAGATATTTCAGAAAATATGTCAAGGTTTGTTGGAGGCAAATCTTCTCTCCCGTCTTGTTATTAATGACGAATGTCCTAGCCGATTCTTATCGCAGCTGCTGTAGACTATGAGATGATTGGATCGAAACGGCTCGGGGAATTGTCAAGCCGCGTCGCGGATGACATCCGGCGCCGCCGACGGATGGACCTCGGTATTGACAAAGAAAGTGAATTGAGCAATGCTCTTCCGACATATGAACCACTCGCACAAACACGACAGCGCGAACTCGAAGGTGGGATTGTCATTGTGGGCCGCCCCACTTGGAAGGAGTTTTTACATGGCCTGCACCGTGGATGGACTGAAGGCTTGCAAAAAGTTGACGAAGACGAGGTATTGGCTCGGGAAATTGAAGTTGATGGTGTGTTTGACGAGCCTGAGAAGCCAAAAATTGAAGCCGAAAGCACGCTCTCGCAAACGTTGATCTCTCAAGGACCTCTACCGGTATGGCTGCCCAATCAAGCTGATTCACAACAACAAACAGACTCTTCATCACCTCAGACCCTGAACGCCTCCCCTCCATCTGAAATTTTCCCCCTCCCCCCTATCCTCCTGGTGCCTTTTACCGATTACATTGGTTTTACTCAGATCCCTCTCATGCTTTGGGGTTTTTTCAATCAACGTCATAAAGTACGCTCTGGCTCCGAAGCTGCGTACAATCTCATCATGAAGAATACTCGGCCTATCGCTCTTCCATGTCATATCTTGAGAGATTCTGGAACCGAAAGCCGAGTTGGTACTATGCAAGGAGACTTGGAATTTGATATACAGGCTGATGCTTACATCAAAATTAATGATATTTCCCATGACATAAACAAAGCCAGGAAACAATACTACGAAGATTTACCGAAGAAACTGGAGACTGCGAGGGCATTGGCTCATGGAATTCGAGAACCTACTCCAGAAGAGCTGAGCAACCCTCCCCCGACCGAAGTTGAACTTCGACAGGAGAGACTTAACAAAGAACGACGATGGCGGAATGACCTTGCGGGGTGGAACATCGTCAAACCCGGCTCCCTGGTAGCCTGGAATCACCGTTTTGCTTTTGCCATTCGAATTTTCACCGCACCTTCTTCGGAGCATGAGTTTGATGACTGACAAACCCCACTATTACAGTGACATATAAAGTCTAACTATGTTACTGTTATCATGAATAATATCGTGTAGAGCCTAATCGGTTTCCACGAAACCACTACGTAGCCACTCATCTAACTCCGCAAATTCATCCTCCTCCGCAACATGATGTTCACGATCTGAGACTACCGACAGAGGTTCTGTACCTAAGACCGAGGATCCTTGGACTGAAAAATTTACAGACTCATATGCAGGTTGTGTTGCAGGTCGCCTAGCATCGCTGGTGGAAGAATCCACAATCTTGGGAACAGGTGTCCGCGATGAAACTTCCCGATTGTGGTTATCAGGGAGAAGGGACAGTGGCTGCTCATGATCAGTCCCACCAAGACAAGTCGAGTTCACATTGAACTTACATACCTTATTATGTGTTGAATGTATACGAGAGCGTTTACGAGGTAGATCCATATCTGGACCTGAATAGTAGACTTCTCCACTTTCTGATTCTGAAGAATGATCCGGAGAAACAGCATCTTTGTCACAGCTAGCTGACTTTCCACCACACAAGAGATCTTCAACACTGGGAAGGTCCTCGTCGAGATTGTCATTTATAGCATTGCAAGGTATTGTATGTCGAAGCTCAACTTCGGTGAATTGTATCTGAAACGTTTCTTTCGTTTTGCGTTTGAGGCCACCATGTTCAATGAGTCCAGGTGTGAGCCTTGCTTGTTTCATTTTGAGGCTACTTCGTATGTCCGTTTGACAATGGAGCCTTTCCAGACCCGACAATTGTTGCTGAGAAGAGTTTTGGACCGTTGATTTTTGCCTCGAAGCATCACCATTGTTCAAAATTTGGTTCCCTTTCTCGTTTCTCCTTCCATTGGCATTTGGACGAGATCGGCCTTCCCGACAGCTGTGCTGGTTGGTCGCATTTGAAACATTAAAACGAAGATGCACATACCAGAGATGCAGGCATCTATTTCTGTCTGCGCAAGCGTGATTGCATCTGTTCCTAGTCAGCGTTAAGAACCATCAAATGACTAAATGGCTTACTGATACTTGCCGTTTGGCAGTTGCACTGAACGTTTTGAGTCTTCGGAATGACCAAGGGCTGATCTCTTCTGTGCAACTGTCAAGTAATTCTCAGCTTAGATTCATGATTGCACAAGTACACATACCTTGAATTTCACCTGTGGCCGCAACATCTGAATTTTCGCTGAGATCTATTTCCCAGAATTTGGGATCATTCTCAAATTCTTGCAAATCCAAGGCCTTTTCAGAGTAACTCAGTCAGTGAATGATTTTTTAATCCTGCTAGACGCACCAACGATGTAATGGGACGAGTATTGAGTGTAGGATATTCGTTTGGTGGTACATTCGGTATGACTGTGTGCTTGATGAAGTTCCCTACAAAACATTCCTTGGAGGAGTATTAGCTTCCCATGTGTCCGGGAGATATAAAACGTACAGATGCAATTAAAACCACAATATTTTGGCTGGGTTTTGTGAGCTGAGCGGTGACGATAAACTTTCTTGCCTTCTTGAGAGCTTTAGTTCTACATTAGAATGTTCAGGTGTTTAGCGCTCATTAGAGGTGTAGCACATCCACTAACGGCGTTCTGCGAAAATCGACCAGGTGGAAATCTGAGGTGATTGTCAAAATTGTAGTCATGTCATAGTATCGTGAGTTTCTCTTGATCGCAGGCGCTTGGTTTGCTAGGTTGCATTCGATTGAAATTTCGACATGAATAGATTTTCTCTCTCTATCGAATGCCACGGAAACTTGCTTCACATTTAAGCAGTATTGTGGAATGTTCGCAAGTGAAGCAAGAATCTCATGACCGAACGGATTTTGTCGATTGAGTAGCTGGCAGTTGAGTTGAATATAATTCATAGTATCATGTACAAGCTGAACCTACAAGTTCAATACGAGCGGGTGGTTGCTGACGAAGTTGATCCAGTGTAGTTATCCCGTTCTCGGCAAGTATCTGGCCGATGAGCAAGCAAACCTTCACCAAATAGACTTCTACTTACTTTTAACCTTCAGGCAGCATCTACGTTCTATCCAAACTTTGAGGTCAAAGAAAAACTTACGATTTTTCGCCAATCTGGTCAATCTGTCTGAGTACTGTCGGCCTGTCTTCCCAGGCCTTGGCAACCAAACATCGAGCACTGGGAAAAAGAGGCTTAGAAGGGCACAAGTGGCCATAAACACTGTATTTGTTCACATCTCAAGTCCATGTAAAAGTTGAGTTCCGAGCTTCTTCGTGATTGCGAGCTCCACCACCACTATTTTGCCCATTACCTCCAATCCAGAAATAGGTAAACTATGCTCACCCTTAGCTAGCCTCGGTGCATGCTTGAAGACAATAAGAGCATCAAACTGCGGTTGTGACTCTCCTTTCCGCATCTCAGCGGCATTCAGTGGAATATTTCCGAGAATGGCCTATCAACTGTGTTAGTCACCGCATCTGCCCCTGACCGTGCCCTTACCTGGAGAAGGAGGAATACTTTATCACGCACACTATCGACCTTCGAGATTGAGAAGCGGATGTCATTATGAATACGTAGTTCGTTGTATACCTGCGTTTAATATAAAACAGATGGAATAACCTTTCATTTGATAATGACAGTACAGTTTTTTCAGAGGCTCTCAGCCGAAGCATGGAGAATCTAGAGAAATCACGCTCAGGAATTAATTCAGATATCAATCGTAAGAAAAGGTACTCCTCAGCACCAGCTATAACTTCTAGCTGTTAGGCCTTATCAATTTCGAGGCTCCAGTGATATCGTGTGGGGGACGCACGATTTCTCGTAAACTTGGCTTTTCCGGAAGATTCATGAGGTCCTCCATCTGTCTATATATCAGATGAAAAGAAAGGATTGTCTGTGACACTGACCGTAGATTTGCGCACATAAAACTGATCAGTAGATTAATGGTATTTCGCAGTTACTCTTGTCACCAAATACCTTGGACATTATATCTCCAAATTCAGTGGACTCTATTGTATCTTCGGAGCCGGTGGCATTGCGTAGTACCAGATTGCTGGACTCTAATTCACCGATGTTCTGGAGTATGATCTCGTCTAATTTCTCCTTCCAACCTTTCCCCTCCTCTTGCTTAATGGCGTAATAATCAGGGTTTTGCTGTAAACGCTGGTATAAGAATGAACTGCGAATCCAGTCTTTTGCAGCTTGCACGCTTGTGATTGTCCCTAGGGCAATTTCTGAGTTGAGGTGTTCAAGCATGTTATGATGTAAGGAGCTCTCCAAAATTGTTTCTCCCTGAGTCAATGCTTGATATTTGCTAACCAATTGGGGTTCGCACATGATTATCGCGATCCCGTCTTTGTCTAGATTCTGGCTAAGTAAGAAAAAAGAGAAAACAAACAAAGGACTCACCAAACTGAGGACGGCCCTGAAATAATAAGAAATTTAATACTGAAGAGGTTTAAGGGAACCAAGTACGAACGGCACGTCCAATCATCTGCATTACATCCAAATCACTATATTCAACGTTCGCATTATTCTGAAACAGTTTGACTCCTCTGATAACTACTGTGTGGGCAGCTTTTATATAACGTGTAAGGCTCCTGGGCATTGCGATGGAGAAGAAGCCTACGAAGGTTGACACCGACAGAGAGCGTCTATACATCTAGTCAACGGTGCTCATAGTTGGTGAACCAGCTTATTTACCGATGTTGCGACAAGGACGCGCAAGACACCATCCAGAAATAAATCCTCGGTAAGTCGACGATCCTCAATTCCCAGGCCAGCGTGATGAACGCCGATTCCGTTTGTTACGAGTTCTTCGGAGATGTGATAGATGAGAAAATGCAGACAAGAGTAACGAGGATGCTACCGCGTAAACGCTTATCCTGAAACTGGGAACTAAGTCTGTCCAGAATCAAGAGAAAAGTAAAAAACTCAAAGTTTCTAACGACGGACCGTGAAGCCCGAACCCAGGGCAGCCTCTCTTTTTGTTTCTCAGCCTCTTCATACGCTTTCAAGAGAGTTGTTGCTGTCTTCAACGTGCCTAAACCAGGAATTTCACAAAATTCCATATAGAAATGAGACCATCAATCAAGCACCTTGACGAGTAGAACAAAAAATAAGAATTGGTTTCATGACTGAATGCTGTTGAAGGATAGGGAAAAGCTGAGTGTCCAGAGTAGTAGCATATTGAAACTCATTTTGTTTAGGCGATCGGGGTACGCCAATCACAAAACGTGCCAGCTTGCAGGGGCGATATTCTTCACCAAACTGAAAAATGCGCTCGTCGGGTAACTGTAAACTCTTGTGACAATCGCCTCACCTTGAGAACTTTACAAACCACATTAGCTCCACGGTTGGTACTTATCCAATTTGCGATGTCGTGAATATTGGGAACTGTAGCAGAGACCATGAGGAATCTCAGTGAGTTGTTACGTGCTTTCATTCGTGAGATAACGACTTCCAGGGTGCTTCCCCTGTTTTCGTTCAGCATGTGTACCTATGAAAGTGGTTCCAGGTTTCATCATAGAGAAAATAGAAGTTACTTCACTTCGTCCACCAGAAATAATCCAATTCGGGCAATGATATCGTCACTATCTTGCCTATCAATAATCTCAGAAATGCCAACAGGCAAACCAAGTATTAACGTTTACCAGGTGCGTGTCAAACTATCCCATTTTTCCGCCTTCGGTATCAATTAAATGAGAAGACAAGATCAGGGAAGAAATGGCAGAAATAGACCGTTGTGATACTAAATATTGTCAGTAAGAAGTCTGAGGGCAACTGAACAAAGTACATGATGGTACTCTTTTTTGCTTCTCCCCAGGCACCTTTGCCAAATTGCACAGTGTCACCAGTGAGTTCACATGCTAAGAGTGTCTTAACACGATGATAGTCTACTCGGAATATGAGATTCACTCCTAATCCCCAGGGATTCAAATTTCGTGATCCAGTCACGGTGCCTCTCAGAACACAAGGCCTGGAACATGTCAGGTGTCAATCGAGGCATAGAATTGAAGGAACCTTTGTTGGCGCGATATAGACAATTCTTGGTTGCCCCAGTTCGGACTGGCTCAGCAACGTAATTATACCAAGTTCAAAGAGGACCGTTTTACCGCTTCCAGTGGGTGCTAGGGAACTGTCAAGGACTGAGACAAGAATGTAGACGAACAAGATACAGACCGCTAACCACCTGTAATCCATAGCACGCAGTTGAATGCACGCGACAGGACTACTACCTACCAAGTCATGACCTGAAGATGTGATCTACAAAATGCATAGTAAAATCAGGGCTGGCCGAACATAACACAACACCTACGTAATCAAAGCAGTGCGATTGCATAGCATTAAATGCTCGAAATTTGAATATTCCACGAAACATATCAGCTTCATATTGTGTCCTCTTAGCGTAGATCTATCCATAGGGAACGCACACATACGAAGATCCATCACTGGCCTTCTTTCTATAAGAGGCAACGAGTCGCAAAATCCTTTCATTTCATCAGAAATTCTAGGAGATTCCGGATTCTTGGTAAACCTGGTCTGAGTCCAGTATGTATGATGTTCGGTTCTGAAACGCGCAAGAGCTGAGAACGACGGGTTAGTTCCTAGCTTAACAAGAATCGATGATAAAATATACGAGGATTTTTTAATGTTGCCTGTTCTGTAACAGTCTTTGTACGTTCTATCGTTCCTGGTGATGTTTCTTCATCATACGACCAAGTATCCGCGTCAGATCCGAAGTGATGACCTGGAGTGTGGCTGGGATCATGAAACTGCATCGAGTGCCCAGGAAGAGAAGGAGAAGACATCACTAGAAGTAGGTTAGTCTGATAGATAATGGTTCAGATAGCATATACCCACACAACTCGTTCATATAATCATCGAATACATCTGATGATGGGGCAGCTGAAACCAGAATGTTACTCCCGTCAGGACGCATATCAATGTTACCGAGATAATCATATTCATCATTTGGATTATAGAATCGATAGTTACTCATGAGGGCCTGTTGGATGAGCTCAGTACCTCCGATCTAATTAATACGTGCGGCGTGATACCCGTGACGTCGCGCCGAAGCAAATGATCAGATCATGTGAGAGGAGCGATCTGTAATTGTAATTGTATACCGTACCAGACCAATCTCTCCGCAGTATAATTATGGCTTCTTCACATACCGCCCAACAGCTTGCTTCACAGAAAGAAGTGGCTCGAAAACTGGAGGAGTATATCGAGAAGTAAAATAGAGATCAGAGTGTTTCCTCTTGTCTCTAACAACAATCCTTGACAGGATCCACTACTCTGACCGTTACTCTGATGAAAACTACGAATACCGCCATGTAATCCTTCCCAAATCACTCCTCAAAATAATCCCAAAGCAGTACTTCTGTAACGATTCGGGCACACTACGTTTATTAGAGGAACACGAATGGCGGGGGATTGGTATTACTCAAAGTCTTGGCTGGGAGCATTACGAAGTTCACGGTAGGTAGAAAGGAGCTGAAACTATTATGTGCCTCGTTGATCCAGTACAGCACCTGAACCTCATGTTCTCCTCTTTCGTCGAGCAAAGAATAATGAGCCATCGAACCCCGCGAGAGGTAAATTGGTCACGGAGACCATTCGCAGGAAGTGACTTAATCCAGGCGATGACTGGATGTATTCACACCATTCGTACTGGTAGTATGCTTATGAGGCACTTATTTTCATTAGTGGTTTTCGCTGTGTTTTATGACTGTCATATTGCGCTTTGAATCGTTGTCCAGCCATTGCAATATCCACTCTAGCAGAGCTGGCCTTCATTCATTTTAGATTCACAGGAATTATGATAGGTCTAATCTACTCAGAATTTAGAATTAGGAAGGTCAACCCACCGGGCCATGGGGCCAGGGTCAACAGAAGGGCTCAGGTTCTGTTTGAATGCATGCACGTCCTTGATGTATGTTGCTTTGGGAAGTGTGGGATTTACATCTTCCCCCTCTATTGGATGCTTTATTATGCATGGGTGAATTTCAGCCAGTAGGATCGCCATATCTTTCCGTCCTGCCAATTCGGCCGTCCAAAACTGTATGAAATCAGGAAGCGTCGGTAGTCCATCTGAGAACAACTTCCCCTCGTCGACTTCACCACAGTTGAAGCCTACCAAACGAAGCTTCTGTTGGAACGCTTGTGATGCTGCCTCACTCACTTTCCTGATACGAGGCTTCTGAGCAACGACGTGAACGGATAGTTTGGCGCGTGTGAGGGATTGTGGGTCAACGTGGGTTCGGAACAGGTGAACAACGTCAGTTTTTTGAATAGAAGCCAAAAGCTCGGCATCCTGGTAACCTATTAAATCATGAGATTAAAGAATTTTGTGCGAGACGAGAACATACGTCTCAGGAAATCCCAGTGGCCAGAAGTGACATGAGTCTGAAAAAGTGAAGTTTCTTCAGAAAGATTCTTGATAATCTCAAGCCATTTCTTCCTAAGACTCGTTTTGTGCTCTTCTAGCTCTTCTGTAGTCATTTCGTCTAATCTAGACCTCATTTCTTCAAGAAATTCCTCTACTTTTTGCTCCAAATAACCTGGAGTCTTCTCGCTCTGGACTACAATCCGCAGGCCTTGTTCACTGGATCCTGAAAGGCTCCATGTACTAGCGGAGACAATATAGCCCAGTTGTTCTCGAGTACGAAGGACACTGAAGGTGGGCTCGGCCAGAATTTGTGTTAATAATGCTGCAGTCACGCGAAGCCGTCGATCCGTAATTGACCCATAGTGGAGATAGTATGTTAGGGCTGAGTTGGCTTGGTTTCGATTTGGCAACGGAAAAGACCAGATGTAATTAGATGCTGATGGATGATGATGTCAAGAAACGTCTATGCACTCGAGGACACCGCATACCTGGAGGAAGAATCAAGGCTTGTTCGTTCAATTGCGTCTGGGACAAAATGGTAGCTTGGAGGTCTTCCTCAACTATATCTGCAATTTTGAGTGCTTCCTGAAAAAGGCCGTGAAGTACCGTTCAATCCAGCAGAAAGGAAACATACATCCTTATGAACATTCCCGGTAACCAGCATTCTCAGATGTACATCTGAACGCAATTTCTTGGCATGCAAATCAATCTCTTCTGTTGTTATAGCTAAGATAGATCAGTCTTTATTGTGGTAGGCAGAATAAGATACACACATGGAAGTTCTGCCAATTGTTCTTCAGTAGTCCATTGTCTCTCGGATAGCAGATAACGTCCAAAGTAATCTGATATCGAATATGATTGTCCAAGAAAAAAGTTGCGCCATTCTCTTGCAACCTAGAGTGAAAGTAAGTAAAGCTGTTAAATGTTCTTCACTGAGTACTTTGGCGACCTGCTCTTTCATGACTGCCAAACGATCGGGCTTAGCTCTAAGCTCCCTCACTTTCTGCATGACAACCCGAATGAGCGTGGCTAAATTATCATTATATCCCCCCGTGAAGACGTATAGCCCGGTGGTTGTATCGCTGAAATGATAAGATAAACCAGCAAGATCCGCATCGTACGCGAACTCGGTCAGTGCATCATTGACAAGGTCAGCATAAAGCCTAGATGAAAGCTTAGATAATGTCTCGTACGATGTAATGAAATCAGATACCTAGTAAGCACTGCCGCTCGAGGAGTGGCATAGCTTGCTGGACTACAAATTCTAAGTCAATGTGGTTCTGCAGTTTTATCGACGCTCACCTTCGGATATCAATCGTAGCATAAGCTTTTGGAATCCAGAACCTGTCGTCTTTTTTATGCCATAGGGTAGTCAAGGGGCTTTGGCGAATCATGTAGGGTCGTTCTGACGGCTAAAATTGTATGAGATTGACCAAATCATGCTTTCATGCTGCTGCTAGAAAAAAGTACCTTGATTGTTTCACGTTTCTCGACATTGAGATTTACGGGTATAAACGCATTAGGTCCCGGCAAGAATAGTTCTGGTATATCATTCGCTTCTTCTGCCTAATCGGAGAATCAATTTCGTGAACAGGATTGCCAATCGCAACTCAAACAAACCTGATTAAGAAAGCTCTCTTCGAAACGGACCACATTATAGTCTGTGCCGTACCAGGGTTCCTTTACCCATTGTAAACCTGGTCGAACCCTCCTATGTTCACCCTCCTTGGCCATGAGAAATGAACGGCTTTCTGATATCCGAAATGAGTCCAAGTATCGACGAATAGTGACTTCTTCACGCCCGCTTCCCTCGTACGTACCCCATTCCTTTGTCAGTTGCGGGCCACTGAGCAGTCGTTCAGGAGGGAGAGGCCAGCTCATATGTTCCGCGATCCAAGTAGCATATTTCTCGGGACGCCTTTTTTCAGCGAACTGGAATCGTACAGATGAGAGTATGGCCATCTCTTTCTGGTGATAAGCCTCAAACTTGGCAGTCCTGAGCAGGGAAAGATATCTGAACACAGCCAATATTACGGATCGAGAATTTCCTACAAGACGTATTCAGCAAGAATAATAACATATTTTTATCAAGTTCGAAACGCACTGAATCCTTCTTCTGTTAAGTAAATATTAATTTTGAACATGGCAAATGCTCGTGCCAAGTTCTGCTCCCCAGAGGAGAGCGAATTTATCCAGCCTTTGCCTTTCAGGTAAGAATGCAATGATCCTGGACCCTCATGACCGACTAAATGGGAAATAAAAGTAGCTGGTTTATAGCACCATAAGGGAGGTTGATATTCCAGCGGAAATTGGATCTCCAGTGCATGAAAATCCATGATAGTTTGCACCGAAACTAAAGTCTGTTCTTTATCGATTAGCATGGTTCACATTATCTTTGACACATACCCCTTTTTCATCACATCCCAGAGGATGATCATTGATCATTGGTAAGGGGTCCTTCCCACGATTTGGCACAACAGAAAATAATTTTGAACTTAGATTGGTCAATTCATCCAACGACTCTGACAAAAGGGGTTCAGATCAAGATGATTGAGCAGACATCGGCACACCTTTGCCAATGATACAAAGATTCATACGGCTGGCACAATACTCCTCGGTCCACCATTCTATCAGTCGCCGGCGGATCTCACGTCCAACTACGCCACCATCAGCATCGGTCTCCGAAGGAACAGGAGAGAGAAATCTGGATGAGGGGTTGGATAGTGCAAGATTGATATCGACTGATGAAACCAGGTTCAACGTCTGTGCTTTGACCTCTCTTGCCGCTTTTGACAGACTGTCACGGTTACCAGATCCGAATTTGCTCCAAACATGACCATCTTTACTTAGATGCTTGTCTAACTGGAATATACGCCAAACATCAGTCTGATGGTTCTTCTTGTTCTCTGAGTCGACTGCATTCAGTTCTCGAGAAGTGCAGGAAGGCGAAAAGAGAGGCGAATGAAAAAAACAAGAGAACCGTTCAAGGGCATCAGCCAAAGCCGATACGGTAACGGTAAAATGATAATTGGTATTTGTGGTTGAAGTGTATGCGTTGGATCCACCGTTATTTTTTGAGAGATACTATCAGGTTATAAGCAATGACTTGACAATAAATGGGATCAAAACACACTTCCTGGTATTCGTTCTCACGAGGAAATTGCTCAGTACCCTACTAAGTTCAGCAACAGAAAATTCGAGCTGACGAAGGCGCATCTGTACCATAAATAAAAGATGCTCGCAGAAATGAGCAAGACCAGGCACGTCTAGCTATTGTCGAGCCTGTAAGACAACTTGTCCTGAAAACATATCCGAGGAGACATACGGGGTCGTGAAGATGACCCACAGCAACATCGAGACTTGCAGCAGCTTTATCTGTCTCTATGTCATGGATCAAGGTGGTTTTCAATCCATTTTCCAACTGAATGATACGATACTCTCGTTCATCTCTTGGAGATTTTTCAACTGGCTTTGTAAACACTGAATAGGGAGGTATAGTCGCATCTGTTGGGATGATACGTTTCCAGTCGGGCCCAAGAGAGGTCATCGAAGAATAGGTATTGAGACGCCGAGAATGGTAAGCCTGGCACAATGCTGCTCGATGGGAGAGTAATGGTACACGTCTAAGTCTGAACATTTGACTTCAACCTGTCAAGCACCTTCCAAATTAAGTCATTCTGTCGATTATGTGGCCTAGTTTTCTGTCACCCACGCCTCTGGCACATCCATACACTAATTTTTGCTCTCCTGTGTTTGTATTGCACTCAACTCACACTCACTTCCAACTTTGTGTCATATACTGGGTCTGACACCCAAAACAAGTTCACATAAGCGTGACCTGCAACTGTTTTCTAATTTTCTCATGTGGCTTTTACACTTTAAGTCAATAGCATCAATTGACGACTACTACTTTTTACAATTTAAGTCTAGAGCACGGATATTTTAGATACAAGACACAAAGATACTAGTGGGATAAGCCTCACCTCAGTAGTCAATAGTATTGAGAATATATATATCGGAGCGCAGGTAGCTCGACTGGTGAGGTACTGATGACGTCGGTGATGACTGTGGAGGTGTGTACTGCGACGGTCCTCTTCAACAGTGAGAGTGTGTGTGTTCTGTATTTATATACCATACCAAGCAAATGGGTGCTAAGATGTAGATACATACTGGTACACTACTGACTACGCCCAAGCTTCAGGGGAGGGAGGTCATCTGGAGTCATCATGGAATAGCACCTTCTTACATGGACATCATTCTCTCTAAGTATTCCACCATCTACATTTTCATCATCATTCCAGTGCCTGTTAGTATAAGGGCAACTAGACAAAACCAGGAAAACCTCAGTATTTATTGTTGAGAAAAGATGCCAAGCCTCATACAAGACAGAAGGGCTGAGCTCAAGCTATTAGGATTGTACCTGTTGGGGAATTTACAGAATAAATATTTGCCAAAGTTTTATAAATTTGAGACTAAAAGATTAAGTCCTCTCCTTGTTAATAGCCATTCTCACGATCTCAACTGGCTGCCACCCTTCACATACACACATAAGCCACAGAACCAAAGCTGGCTTCCCATGTTACAATTCATTGCTGAAATGTTGGACAAATGGAGACCACATCAGTTATTGATGGACAAACAAACTTATCAACGAATCGGGTAATTTCAGGGACGTAGCCTCATAGTGCACCCGTTAGCTCGCAACCCTCTCCCTTATTGTCATGCTCCGTCTTGCGATTTTAGCGGTTGCCTTCTTTCCGGTGGTTTTCTCGCAGGCTACCTCGAACGCGAAATGTACTGTTGCCTCATTGTCATGGGTAAGGTATATTTCGTAGGACCTTCCAGCGCTTGATAAACCCTGTCGACTAGACTTCGAACTCACTGGATCAAAGTCCGTGTGATGTTGCGGCTGACCTCGCAGCAGTTTGCAACAATGGTGGTGAGTCTTTTGTGTCTAATTGATCGACATATCAAACTGGCTCTCGCTATCAGTCTTCACTCTGGATAAACTTGGTCCAGGTCTTGTGTACCTTGGACCCAGTCAACCTGTTGCAAATTCATGCCGCTGCAGCACTGTTTACTATTCCTTGCTGAGCGCCTGTGCAGCATGCCAAGGCAATCACTGGATTGGGTCCGTGTTCGCGCTCTCCAATCATGCTCACTATTTTTCAACAAAAATCGAATGAATAGCTGGACAGAATATAGTTTCAATTGCACAACATCATATAATGCAATGTGGGAAGCACACTTTTTGTCTGAAAGTCTGAAAACTGGCTCTTAGCATCTTCTTAGATTTCCCCTGCCTCTCCCTGCTGGAACCAGTGTCCCCAGCTGGGCATATACAAATATCGCAGTAGGCCGAAGCTTGGAGATGCCTTGCTTTTTTCTCAATTGGTTTTAGGCGTCCGACAACTTCAACCTCTCGATGGCTCAGGACCTACAAAGTAAGGCTTTCTATTTTATTTTCTACGCCATTTTCTTACTGATCATAGTGTCAGATCGACCGGAATCCACTGCACCACTCACTTCCGGGACTTCATCTGGTTTTCCTACAAGTGGAAACACAGCCAGCCTTACTACATCCACTTCTGCCTCAAATGACAATGGATCAGGTTCTAGTTCTCACGCCGGTGCAATTGCAGGAGGCATTATCGGTGGTGTTGTTGGCTTGTCTGTTGCTGGACTCTTTTTCTTTTTCTACCGTCGCCGGCGGCGGAATACTTTATCAACTTTTTCAGCGCTCAAGACAACATCTTATACCCCTGCACCCCACAACGACTCGACTCTTAACATGAGTACCAATCCGAGCACTAATATTGTATCAACCCCGTCTCAACCACAGAGATTTTATGTCAGTCTCGACCCAACTTTTTTGCTGATACACCTCACTCTTCTTCCAGGATCCATCCGACCCTAGCACATTCCCTACTACTCCAGCTCCACTTCCCAGCTCCCGTTATAATGATACGCACACACCCTCACTGGTATCGGATCCCTTCCAAGAATCTGCGCTGCAGCTAGCCCATATTCCCCCAGCTCAAACTGGTCTTTATACAGGTGCTCCCGAGCTTTAAATTTTGATATCATTAAAGCACATTCTGTGTAATGTTCTCTGTTGTGTAGTAGTCCTTGCCAGATACGAATAGTGCAAGCACCACTTTATTTACAGCATGATTTCTGAGGAACATGTGCACAGAGTTGCGGGGCTCTCCACGGTGGCTCCACGGTATCGTGAGAGCTTCCATGATTGCATATGATGGCTCATAAATGGCTATGCAAAGGCTGTTCTTCAAAATTCATTAATAGGACAAGCTCCACATGCGGCGTTTCCATCATCGATTGCCACGCTCGGTCTTGGATTTTCCTCTCTGTTGTTTACCTGTCTACTACAATCACTCTACAAACTCACTATGAAGGGACTAAAACTCCTGGGGTTGTTAGCTTTTGTCATCCAACTCAATGCTCAATCTTCAGGATCAGATGTCATGACATGCATACCTGATTATCAGTGGGTATGCATAAGCTCCTTCCCCAAATAATAACCATATAATATCCTCACGAATAATTCAGGCAATTTTTCGCAGCCAAACTCCTTGCTCAATTGCAGCCTCTCTAGAGTCAGCTTGCGGTACATGTGAGTTACGGATACATTGGTCAACGTTATCTACCAACCTCACGGTCTCCACAGCCCACCAGATCAATCAGATACCCGCAGGAACTCACTATATCGGTCCACTTCTGTCTGACGCCGACCCTTGTACATGCAACAGTGTCACATATTCTTTGGTACAGGCTTGCGGTGGATGTCAAAATCGTTCCTTCATTTCATTCGCTCAATGGACGTCTAACTGTACTCAGGTTGAACCAATTGGCGAGTCAGTTTTTGATGTAACTTGTTTGCCGTTATGAGCGCTGACTTTTGCTCGTCGGACTAGATTTCCAGTACCATTGCCTTCTGGGGTAGATGTCCCGTCTTGGGCCAAGCTCAATATCTCTGAAGTAAGTTGGCTAACCCTCAGAATCCTCGGGGAAATTAACCAAACTCACAAGACTTTCAATCCCGATGCCGCACGAGGTGAATTTGTCTTCCCTGATAAATCTATGTATCGCTGAAAAACTTGCAAGAGGCTGCCGAAAATGACGTACCATCCACCACGACTTCGAACACGGCATCTTCCAGTACAGAGCAGACATTGCCATCGCAGTCTTCTGGTACACCACCTTCAGGTGGCTCGTCCAGGGGAGTCAGTCCTGGGGCAATTGCCGGAATCACTGTCGGCGCTCTTATGGCTGTCGTCTGTATCCTTTTGCTCATGTTCTGGCGCATGCTTGCAAGGAGGAGACGTATCTCCACGCAAGCACATGGATCAGTGGATCCCTTTAACGAGAAACAACGTCAATCATTCCCTCTAGACTATATCCAATCGAGGCCGGTCTCAGATCCAACATCAATTGCTATGCCACGTACATACGTGAGTAGCACTCCCATTTCATTTTATCCTCCGTTTTTCTAATTGGCTACAATAGAGTCCTATGGATATCAATTCTGGCCTGGGATCATCTACCATCTTTGCCACGGGGCCAGTGCGCAGCTCGATGGATGATACCACCAGTCCACAGACCGCAATGAGTCCGAAGACCATCGTGACCTCCCATAATATCGGCCCCGGAGGTTATACTGGGGCGCCGGAAGTATGAACATCAGCCGATCTGAACATGTATTTTAGGAGTCCTTATGTTCTCCAAGATCCGCTGTCCCGTTAGCTTGTCACTTGAAACACACCTGACGTACATTTTTTTTGCAACATCATCTGCCATTATCAGATGAAGCAAGAGTTCTTGATCTCCTATAAATTATCGTCCCTAGTGTCTTATTAGCACAGTCTAGCGCTGGGTTGCTAACTTCTTTTCCTAGATGAAGACCATATGACCCTATCCACATGTGAAAATACCTGTTCTGATGAGCATGTCCATGAGAGAAGAAGGATTCGTGTGTATATTGTCCGAGGCCGATGGGAGCATTCTTTCACTGCTATTTTTTGAAATCAAGCCATTCCCAGTTTACTGACTGCTTGATTTCGACCTCTTTCCTCCTTCCTGAAGCTTACCTCCATCTCTCTTAAAGGATGGGCTGGTTTCTTGTCATGGTTACAGTCATATTGTCGACCTTGAGACACTCTTCGGGTCAGAAATCAGAAGTGACTTGTCCTTCGTCGTTCGATTGGGTAATTACACTTTTTTATTGGACATCCAAACGACAATGGAACTCGAGTTGTTGATCATAGGCCAAGAATGATAAAGGCCAAGATCCATGTCTTGTTGCTGCTTTGCTACAAGCTGATTGTCGCAATGATACCAACGGTATTTCAGCTAGTTTAGACCACCGTGCAGTACTTTGTTGAGACTTGCTTACAGTTACAGTGCCAAAACTCGCTATCAATGAGTTGTATCTCAATACTGACTCAATGAACGCCCACAATGACTGTGCCTGTAATAAAATTGTCTACTCACTTTTATCAGTTTGCGCAGCGTGCCAGGGCTGCTTTTATATCGAGTAAGTATGAATCTAACTAGTTTCCGCCTCGTCTTGAGTTACGATCCATTTTGCGTTGAAAGCTGGACATCATGGACGACAAACTGCACCATCGAAAATCCCACAAGGTGAAAATTTGAATTCCATACGGATACTTTCACCGGATTCAGTCTCCATTAATCCGAACACAGATTTTTGAAGAACATATCTAATGATATAGATGTACCTAGGTGGACGCATACCTATGTGACGGTCAGTATAGTCTGACAAGCACCAGTAGATGAAGCTCACCAATTCGCTACCCTCAGAAGACAGTTAGTATCCTCGACATTGAAGCCATCGGGACCACTACTGCTGATCCCGCGCCTGATAATCAAGGAATTAGCAAGGGTCTCATGATCGTTGGAAGCGTAGTGGGATCTGTCGTTGCAGCCTGTCTTTTGTTCTGGCTGTTACTGCGGTGTGCTCGCCGGCAGGCAGTGAAGCCGTCGAACGAAAGACCTCTTTACAGACCGATGGTGCAAGTCGAGATACCCCACGAACCGATGGACAGCAAATACCCGCCTTCCTTCAAATTCAGCCCTTTGGAGATAGATATTGCAAGCAGGTACCCGGATTACGCAAATCACCCCTCCGCCAGCCCTGGCTATTCAAGAATTGACCTGCCGAGCTTCGTGAGTTAGACCTACGTGATCTGGACCCCTCGAATGTAAAGCTAATCACTATGGTAGGCATCGCCGGAAAGTGATCATCAGCAGTCTCCAGCAATAGAATCCTCTGAGCTGTTCACGACAATTGGAGGCCATTCCGGCTCTGTGGGTCACGACCTTGGAAGGCGAAGCAACGTTCAAAGCCCTGCAACGCCTGCACGCATCAATCCTTTCACCAGGCGGGCACTCAGGGGAATAAATCCCAGCTTTCCATAATCAAAGAGAGGACTCAGAGACGCAAGAGGACAACTGGACATTAGCTTATAAAAAAAAGTGGTGCTGGAAGAAAGATAATGATAATAACCTTGCCAGGGTGATAGCCCCATCGATTCTACTTGCGTTGAAGCGGTAAAACGGTCGACCCTGTGACCCACATGGTGAAATACCTGCAGTAATTATTTGAATGTTAGATGAATTACAGGTGGAGGGCAAAATTAGATGAATCTTGAGGCTCATGCCTCTAAGACCTTGCTTGTTTGAGAGTACTTCGTATTCGTAACCTGGGAATCTTGTCGGATTATATCATCAGGTTTTTACCATAACGGATGCTGGAACCTCCACCTCGAGAAATGACAACTCTCAACACATTAAATACTCCGGACAATTTCTTGACCAACGAATTCTTTACGAAAGTATCAAAGTCCAGACTTCAAGCCTTGTATTCCGACTTCTCCCGCCAAAGGCAATCAAATCCTACCAGCTTTCATGCAAATGTAGATTGGTGGCGAAAGGTTCTCAGAGCACTAGTTCATTCTGACTACCAAAGCACATCAGGAAAGAAGGAATCGAGTCACATTGCTCTTCGGGTAGATCATGATCTCCTAGAGCGCCTGAAACTGGAAAAGATAGGAAAGCCATTAGCAGTGAGGGCAATTCTCGTAAGGATCTTACTGTCCTCTGAGCCGTCCTCTGACATGTGTTGAACCTAGCAAGAATGAACTTTGTTCCTCCAAGGCTCTTGTACCTATGTCAGAATTCATGTCTGCTCCAACTTCGATATTGGTCCCCGGCTGGTTGCCATATCGCATAGCGTCCTTTGTGGTGGGAAAGCCTCTGTGGTGGGCATTAGAGCAGATTGGCATTGTAGAAAATGACTCCGAGGATCACCAGGATTCAAATTCCCTCCAGGCTGACTGGTTTGGCGAATATGTTTTCGTAGAGCTGCTCGAACATGCAGCAGATGCTGTTCTGACCTTGCAAGAACCTCATGCGACAGGGCCAGCCGACGCGTTGTATACAATAGAGGGTTTTAAAAAGACCTTTGCATCTATATTCAGTGTATCCGAGCAATCTACTCTCAGTGAGACGGACGCCAAGGTCTTAATCAAGTTCTTGGAGCGAGAACGCAAAGCCGTCGTTACCGACAATGAGGTGAGCACCCTTCAATCTTCAACAAAACAAGGGTAGCTGAATTCGTTCACCAAAGCTTGTGAAATTTGTCGAAAAAAATGGATCCCCAGACGAAAAGATGATCACTGCAATCGATCGCGGCATCTTAGAACTTAAATCCGCTATATCCAATCTGCAGTGCCTTGTCGAAGCAATTCAAGAAAAATTGCATGAGTGAGACCTCTCATACTATACAACTGTTGACGATTCATTTCCTCGATGTATTCCAGATCTACGAAGAAAGCGACGTCAGCCTTGCAGCAAAAGCAAAAATCATTGGCATTAAATCATTTGAGGTCCCGAAAGCAGCTCGGAGAAGTTCTCCAAAAGCGACTTGCCTCCTTGGCTACTCTAGAAAGTACCATGGTTTCTATCGAGACTGCTGCTGGTGATCTAAGAGTGAGCCTGCAATTCTAGTTCTGATGCCAATCTAACGTGATCCTCAAGATTCTGAGAAATTATGAATCGTCAACGTCGACATTACGGGGCATCCTTTCGGATCCGTCCCTCCATCGTACTAACATTGACAAGACTATAGACGCTTTGGCAGAAGCAAACTATGCCGCACAAGAAGTTGACAGTGCAATCAGGATTGGAGGTGATGTGGCCCTCGGGGTCGATGTTGATGAGGAGGGACTTGAGGATGAGTGGAGGACCCTAGTCCAGGATATCGGAGCCGATGCAATTACTGTTCAGACGCTAGATCTACCTTCGGCCCCCACCACCTCAGTCCGTGTTGGCCCAGGAGAACCAGAGAGACAACAACTTCCGTCTCTGTGACCAGCCCTGTCATGATGCGACCAGGATACTCTTCATCCTGCACACACTCCTTTAAATAGAGCTTTATGTATTCCGTTGTTAGTGCATTTATAGAATTCTGATACACTCTCCAATTTTGGCGATGATATGTATATCGGCGGTATTCATTGGCGGCAAATAAAAGTATCACGAGAACAATCTATCTTCTCCCTCGTGTGTGTTGGCGAAAGGATTGGACTGGTTGAATGCTGGGGGGGAAAGTCTATTCTTTTTCGGTCAAAGCCTCTCATTAATGGAAGGCCGGTCAGCACAACTGACCATGACCAATCGGAGTATCGACGCTCTCAAGCGGGCGATGAAGAAGCAGCTTTTCTTATGAACACATGGTTGTTTGGAAAGAAAGGTGTGTATCGTCACACTGTCGCAAACAGACGACGAACACTTACTCGGACATTACCTTCCGTCGGAGTGACAAATGACTTTCGTACGTCTGAGGCATCCGAAGGGTGTTTCGACCCTTCAGCTTCCCCAAGACGATGCTACCTTCACGGTTTGGGACTTCCAGCAACATATTTACTCAACCTGCGAGATCTTGCCCTCCCGACAAACAGGTAAATCAGTCCAGTGAATATCGTGATGCCGCTGATCACTCTTCACTGCAGTCAAAACGGGCTATCCACCGAAATCTTTGACATTGATTCCTGAACTTCCCTTTTCAAGCCTTGGAATTATAGCCGGAGATCAAATTATCGTGAGCGAGATTCCGGGGTCGGATCTGACTGGAGGAGTTAAGCAGGATATTACGACTCGACCACCCCAACTCCCTGGTTCGGTGGAGGTAATGCACACCGGTTCCCTCCCATTGTCGAGCGCTGTTGATAAACCTGATTTTGTGGAAGCGGGAGATGAAAGTGTGTTGGTTCATAGAGTACGTTTTCTATGGCATCCTGGATCTCTACTTATTGGGGCCGTCGCAGGTAGTTCCCGATGACAATTCTTGTCTGTTCTCTGCGACAGCACTAGTTTTTGAACAAAACATTTCAAACGCCCAGGGTATGCGAAAGAGTGAGCATCAATTACGAAATCCTGAGGATATCCTACTAAATTGGACTTAAGTCGTGGCTAACGGCATTCGTAATGATTCCGAGAAGTACAATGAAGCTATCTTAGGGTGAGACATCGGTGCATCGTTTCAGAAATCTGAGTTTATCAATCGGAAAAGCATACCTCCTGAACAGTATATCCAGACGATCCTAAAACCTACAACATGGGGAGGAGCCATAGAACTCGGTATATTGGCCCAGCATTACGGCATAGAGATCGCCAGCATCGACGTTGAAACAGGCCGCATCGACTGTTTCTCACCCTCGGAGAACAAAAGTATCGGAATGCGCTGCGCACTGATTTACTCTGGTATACATTATGATGCAGCATCGCTGGCACCGATGGTAGACGCTCCACCCGAATGGCATCAGACATTGTTTCCAATTGTAAGAAATATATCACGCATGTATCATATTCATGTTTATCTAATTGCTCAGGGACTTGGTGAAGACGACCCAATAATCACAGCATTGAGAAGGCTGGCAGACATCCTTCGGTCGAAGAAAGCATATACCAATACAACTACTTTCAAACTCAAGTGCGAGGTCAGTAACCATATCCTATTTGGAATAAATGCATCTTATCATCTTTCAGCAATGCAGGAAGGGCTTGAAGGGGGAGAAAGAAGCTCGTGTTCACGCAGAACAGACAGGCCATGTTCGTTTCGGCGAGTATTGATACGTATCAGTTTGTAGACGGGGCGATAGTCATTAAAAAACCAATCCGACAAAGTGAACAATAGATTGAGTAACAATTATCTTGCCGGGCAGGTAAGATCATTTTAATCCTGTAATTTGCAGGAGTAGGAAAATAAGTGGGGGCACCGCGGATCGAACGCGGGACCTTTAGAAACCAAGAACTTCAGTCTACTGCTCTCCCAACTGAGCTATGCCCCCATCTTATCCATGTTTTATAAAGTCATATCTCAAAATACAAAGTAATCACTATGGACAGTTCAGCTTCCTACACTCTTATCTCTAATTGGGCCCAAAGCTCTTGGATAATCTCTGCTGGAAAGACATGTCTTGTATTTCACCCATTTGTTACATAGTGCTGGTGTAAATGTTCATCTCTTTTATTATTGATTCTTTTCGTCTCATTGATTAGTAGTATCTGCTCTTATCAATTATCCTTTGATTTCTAATGATTCTCTAGGTGTTTTGTTCCTCAGTTCTGTATCCATCGGGCTGAGGTAAATAATTTATTATGACTTTGACACCTTCTCCTTGGTGTGTACCTCTTGAAGCAGACTAGTATACTCTGTTGTGACATAAAGACTTTTGTGTGATGCACCACCTTTTCTTTTTTTATCTGAGACAGTGTAATTATAGAACCAGGTAAGCCGCACCGGGTGACGCCTGAGGTAAGCATAATCTCTTTTTTTTAACTCAACAATCTATCAAGCGGTGTACGAACACACCCCACGCTACTGACTAAGGCAATGGGCCTTGACTAATACTATTGGGCCGGGTTCTGTACTACGAGAAGAGACTGGGCATAGATACGAAGGAATGGGAAGAAGGAAAGCAGTGGGCTGTGAAGACATGTGCTACGCTCGGGAGGTCAACAGTCTAACATCGACGGCCTAGAAGTGCTTGAGTACAGTCGAGTGCCTGCCTAATCAAGGCTTCTCTCCAGCTTACTTCCGGCTTTCCACTCAGCTGATCGCTTAATCTGCCCAATAATCATGTTCACACAGACTGTCCTTGGCTGATTGTGTGCACCAGGGCAACATTATATTCTTCGGTCGCTCAAACGAGCAGCGCCCATCGTTCGTGTCATAGCAGACTACCGAGCTGAAGCCACCATCATGGCAGGCCCTCGCAATTGCAGGCGTTCCACTAAAATATCCGCTGTTAGGATCGGTTTATCACTCATATTGTTCTATCACCTTCGTGATAACGTTGCAGAGACGCCTAAATTCATACCAGCATTCTCCCGCACTGTAACGAAGATAGTGACGCACACCATTACAGCCACTGACATGCCTATGCCTTCGATTTGTCCACCCGTAAAACCCAAGCCTGAGAAGCACTCTTACCGCTCGGATGGATTACTGGAAGTCAACTACGATGGACCCCACCCAATCTTCGAGTTGGTGCGTGAGGCAGAGAAATTATGGACAGAGAAGTTGCAGCGGGCAAGCAAGTCGCTCGTTGACGCCGTTGGTGAATATCAACGGCGATATAAACGAGATCCTCCAAAAGGATTTGACTTATGGTATACACTTCCTCCATTCCGTCCCGATCTCCAATTCTGAAAGAGGCGTCTGCAGGTGGGAGTACGCAATGGAGCATGATGTCCAGTTGCCGGACGAGTACGACCAGATTTCCCATGACCTGGAGCCTTTTTGGGGAATGGAGCCGTCAGATCTCTTTCTGATTCAGGCAGAACTAGAGACAAAGCTCGACTCATATACCGTCGGTAAAACTTCTAAGGACGCGCCCGTTGGTATCCTGACATACGCATTCCATGACGGGCGTTATGACCAACTTATTGCAGGCTCTCATGCGATTCTTGAACTTTTGAATAAGATTGAGCATCTCTTACCTGAATTCCGTTTCACGGTCAGCCCTCATGACGGTCCAAATCTGAAGATAGGACCGTGATGTCATATACCCCAAATATATGGTGATCTGATGGGGTTGTTTTATAGAATTTTATTGATGAGACTTTTTTTCTATTCTGCTGGTTGATGATAGCCTCAAACAAGGTCAAGCTAAGCTTCCCAGTGCACACACACACAGTATCAGCCACTGTTGACCACTGATTGGAAGCTTAAAGTAACAAATTCGATATATTTTATTTATTTATTTGTAAGGATCAAGGAGACTGTCCATCCCTGATTCTGCCGCCTTGCCTGACTTCCTGCCAGCATGCTAGTGGACAGCACATGACTATATTACCAACTACTCTAGCGGCCCGCATATTGGTCCTGGGAAGAAACGAAGTTTGAGGTAGTGACAATAATAATTTAAACTCTCATGTTGACCAGAGCTCAGGAAAGGATTGGGTAAATTGGCTTCGGAGTGGCTATCGCTGTGAGGGTGTTCCCTCCAGAAACAAGTGTTCAACACTTCAGCAGACCTCGTGGATGCATCATATGGACGTTAAGTAGCCCAGCAAATTTCATCGGCACAGACATCAGTAAAATCTCACGAAACTGGGCTTCGCAAATTCTTTCTACCCATCCAGTCCCACACGAAATAAAAGAGTAAAGCGCATGCATCGTTGGCAGAGTTCCAGCGACTGAGGCCATCCAAATATTATGATGAAGCCTTTAGCAATAACTTTTCTCGCGTTGCTCGGGTCGTCAGTTGCGCTTGGGTATGCTGGTGCCGTGAGTTATCGGGTGGCAGAACCAAGCGTTAAACTACCACCTCAGGTTGTTGTACGTTACTTGCACGTTTTCGTTGATCCTGCCACTTAGGCATTTTCACTGTATATTCATTCCCTTCCACAGCTCATTGAACCAAGGTCTTTCGCAGTCCTCCCGAACAATTTTTCGTTCCGCACAGATTCTTTGACCCAGTACTTCAATCCGACGAATGCTACCCCGCCCTTTTTCCAAGTCTTCGATCAAGCATTCCTCGATATCCTCGGCCCAGACGCGTCTATAGTCGAAATTGCGTCTAATGCAACTTTTGCATTTGCTCATGAAGCACCGGTATATGTACCAGCAACAGATGAAGTGTTCTTTGCAAGCAACGATGGAGGACCCCTAGGGGACAGTGATTTGGACCATAATAATTTGGTCTCTAAACTCAGTTTGGCGGACACAGAGAGGGCCTTACAGAGCAGTGGAGGTAAGGCTGTCGATATGCCTATTACACATGTATGCTTTCTGGCGCCCTTGTTTCATCTCGAGATGAGCTTCTAAATAGGTCCAATTGGATGACAGTGTTCAAATGACAAACGGTGGAACGGGACCATTAAGAGGTGACATAATTCTTGTCAACTCCGGTCGTGGACCTCTTCCCCCCAATGTTGTTCTTGTCAACCCTCATCCACCCCACAATGTCACTGTTTTGCTTAACAATTTTTATGGGCGTCAATTCAACTCACTCAACGACGTCAAAGTTCTCCCTGATACAGATATCTTGTTTTTTACTGACGTTCAGTAAGTCTATCCCTCATGTTTGCACTCAGACATATACTTGGAATTTTTTTAACAGATTCGGTTTCATCAATCACTTCCGCAATGCGCCACTCCTGGAAAATCATGTTTATCGGTTTGACCCTGATACCCGCACAGTCCGTGTTGTAGCAGGAGATTTTGACAGGCCAAATGGACTAGCATTCACTGCCGACGGTCGAACAGCATACGTGTAAGCTTCGATTCTTACTTTTCTTGATCTGTGTTGACCCTAACACGAACGATCTGATTCTTCATTGCAGGACCGATACTGGTGCCACCACTGCCACCAGTGTTACTGAGCCTGCTACTATGTGAGTGTTGTCACTAAAGGAAGAAAGAGGGTGGCTGTTCATCTCACGCTCGTAGCTATGCGTTTGATGTCGATCCAGCCACACACGCATTCAAGAATCGCCGGATTCTAGCATATGTTGATGCAGGAATTCCTGATGGGATTCAAGTCGATACCCAGGGAAATATTTATGGTGCCTGTGCTGACGGTGTTCATGTATGTCCTTTCAATCGAGGCCTCAAATCAATGATGCTATCGCATGCAGGTCTTTGCACCAGATGGAACATTGCTCGGCAAATTCTTCACGAACATGTTAGGTGCAAATATGATCTTTGCACCTCCTAATCGACTTGTCATTTTGTCCGAGACGAAGGTCTTTTTGGCAAAAATTGCAGCAAAGGGTGTGGTATGATTGCTAATAAGTAGGTCTGAATATCATGTACCTGCCTTCCGTGTATATGTGCGCGGCACATTACCTATAACATTTCAAGAGTGAGCCAGGTCTGAAGAATACTGAGACAACTTGAACTCATGATTCAAGGATCACATTCAAGGGTAAGATCATCCTTTTCAAATCGTCTTTGGAACAGACATGTTCCACAGACGGCCCAAGTTCTTCATATGATAGAGGCCGCAAACGCAGTGTGGAACAGTGAGAGTCTCAGAGGTGCTGGAGAAAGCGGCCGAGAGGACCTACTACATCAGTTGACACGTCCTTTCATGAGTTTCCGGAGGATCGTCTCGATGAAGAGATAAAATATTATTTAGTTTTAGTAACATTACTATTTTGAACCAGGGAAGCAGTAAACTATTAGCGCAGAGACTCGATTCGAGTACTGAGAGTGAGGTTTACATTTCGTCCGCTCTATCACACGACGTGGAATATTGCTTCAGTTTTTCAACGGTCATTTTTTTTTTGAATCAACAATTTATTACACGGTGCTTGCTCGCAGTTCGTGTTTTCAACGGTCATCCCTGCGATCAAAAACGTAATGTTTCCATATCATGATATGATCAGACTATTTACATTTGTTAGTATCCACTATCCGTCTTCAGGTCGTGAGAACATCGTCGTGGACTAGGGAATTCGGTGAGTGTTCGATATCAAGGGTACAAATATGAATCTCCATTCATTCATGATTTGACATACTCTTGTCTACATATCTCAGATGGCAGGTATCTTAGGGGCGTTTGTGAACATCCTAAGATACATTACAACCACCAAAGTACATCCCGCATTTCCTTACCTCATAGGACCTACGCTTCACGCTGCTCGGTGAACTTAAGTCACTTTTCTTTGATATACAGGTAAAGTTAACGATTATTTTGGATAGAATTTCAATATCATACCAGGCTAATGCCCAAAGATCGCCTCCATTGTCATGGGGGACATATATCGTTGGGTATTTGATAATGGTTTGTCTGTGCCTCATAATATACTCAGTGGTACTCAAGGACTTGCTGATACTGTACACTAGTGCTGGGGTGGCAACTTGCTTACCAATTTCATGCTCGGCCTTCCGCCACCAATGTTATATTCTTTTGGGCCATGGATCAACTATCTTACTGTCCACTTTGTATTCACGACTCTATTCTCCTTCTTCCCTTCTGTATGTCATAGATCTTTGCTCGTAGTTCTCATTGCCCTTACTGACAAAAAATAATCTACAGCTTCTTCATCCACCGACGTTTGATACCGCTCTCTTTCCATTAGATGCCATTGTTCGCACCACGGCCATTGTTGGGGGTGTATCCCTCCTCTCTCCTTCTTCAGCCTCTGCGAATCAGTTAAACCCTCTTTATGTCAATTCTCCTTTGACACATATGATTATTGGTGCTTTGGCATCTGCCGGTGGTGGTACGATCGCAGGCACACTCGGTACATGGAAGAGTCAGTGGGGTTTCAGCACGCCTCCTGTGCTCAGAGCTGGCGTAGGTTTATGGGGTAGCTTGGATGTATGGGGAGGTTCACTCGTCGGTATGATCTACCTTCTAGCACCACTTCTGTTTTTGTTATTCAATCCGACCACACAGCTATTGTATATGGTGTAGCAACAAACCACCCAGCATTCCAGAACCTCATACCTGTGCTCCTCAGGACTCCACTCTTATCTCAGGTCATCCAACTTGCATACCTATTCTCGGATCCCAGTGTCCAAGGTCTCATACCCCTCGAGCCTGCTGAAGCTCGTGCACTAGGAGGCTTTGTTCTAACCCTATTATTTGGGTTACGAGTGTACAATGTTCATTGGTCTGGCGCTGCTCCTACTAAAGGAAAGGGGAAAGCCAAAGCTCAATGAATTATAAAGACTATTTTGCCATCCATTTGTATAGCTGTCTTGAAAAATCAGATTACTTGTTTCGAACATCAGAGTTCTACACTTGTAGGCACGAGATATTCATACGAAGCTAAAACTTCGAATTTGTTTAACGTCTATCTAAAGTACATCACACATTTTTCTATGGTAATATTACCATTTTGCTTCTGCCACTCCTGAGTCACTCTTTATCGACAAACATGTCTTCGCTGGCATTGAACGTTGATGAAGTTATCAACGAGATTGATAGTAGATATGCAATTGACCATATCCAATATGAGCCCCGAGTCTGACATACTCAATGCCTTTTTTTCTTTTCTCCACGGTATATAAAAACAAAAACAAAACTTGTGGTCGCTCATTTAACAAGAGGCTTATGAGAAAGCATGACATAACGACAAGAACAGTTGAATAATAAAAACGTGATATGCGGAATCGAAGTACTTCTCTCCATCGTTCTTTCTGTCCTAACGACGTTCGATATGTTCATTTATCCGGGACTGGATATCCATCACCGCAGTGACGAATATCCCAGAAGACTCTAACAGTAGCGCTGTAGCACAATTGCAATTGGTAAGCAAGGTGTCGATCTCTTTGGCGGAACCCAACAAATTATCGACAACCGGGACCAGTCCAGTCACTGTTTGGGAATCTAATACAGCCTGGAGTGACACCAGAACTGGTGGTAACAAGCCTGCCAGTAACGAAGCTATAAGTCCTGGATCAACTAATTTCAGCTCCAGATTGATAGCAGCTTCCACCACGGTCGTGAAAGCTTTGGCCAGTCCTGGGTCGGAGAAAATAACAGAGAAAAAGTCATTGTCTTCTTTGGCCATTTCCCTTGTTCTGGCGTGTAACCAACCCAAAACACCATTGAGTGTACCAGATAAACCTGCATCGAGTCCGTCGATAGTCATGTTTGCCGAAGCACCTGAAAGTCCAAGTCGGTGTAGTAGTCCGTCGAGGACGATGACAACGGGAGTTCCTTTGGGCTGAGGATATGCATCCATCGTTGATGCATGCACATCAGATGCCGAAGGAGATCCGAATTTCAGCGCTGCAATAGAAAAAGGAAATTTGATTTCTTGACTCGGCGGAAAATCTTCACAAGAGGCCTTGATTGCTATCGCAGTTTTCACCACCAAGGACAGTTCATCAACGAAAGTACCGCAATCACCACATCTTGAAAACGTCATTCGAGCATTAGACGATGCAAGGACAAGGAAGTCAAGACTGCTGGAGAGCTCAGAAACGTTTGTCGATGTCACTAATCCCAGGACAGACAGAGAGACAGGAGCCAATGTTACCAGTTTTTCAGAGTCTTCAGCGTCTGAAGGGAGGAGAGAACTCAAGTCCTCTAGTTGAAGTACGAAATTGACCAATTTTTCCACCTGTTCGAGGAGGGAATTGATTCCTGGACTACGAATTGACCCTTGGCGTTCCCCGTCAGAATCGATAGAATGGACACCCAATGGTCCGCCGACATCGTGGCCTGGGCCGCTAGCCTTGATAGTATTTTCAATACTACCCAAGCCTAAAGTATCAAACAGCTGGGACAAAGAGATCGTGACTGGGATATCGGATACATTGAGATTAGAAGACATGTGCCCGTTGGCGGAATATTGATACCAGTAAAGGATGTCAGCGGTCAGATCTACGAGGGCAGCCACATCCACCTTGATCAAATCAAGCACAAGGTCCTCGCCTAAAGCATAGTCCGATTGTTTGACATCAGCCCGTTGAGCGAGATTGAAGAGCTCCGCAGTGTGGCTGAGAAGTGAGCTGACAGAACGAGATAGAATAACCTTTGTGCCGACCTGGACGATTTCGTCGGAAGAGACGAGAATGGCCGACGTATTCGCAAGAGTAGAATTTTTACGCAGATCACTGGTGTGGATGCGAAGGTTGCTCAAGACCCTCATGATGCGAGTCAGGTCGATGATAATGTGAAAATCTAGGGTTACGCCATCATTGCCTGGGCCCCGCGTTTGAGAACGTCTCCTTCGAACAGAAAGGGCCCCAGGCACTCTGATACAAGCATCTCTTCTAGTAGAAGGAAACCATCCACTGTCACACGCGCTGATAACGCACCGACCCTCAATGAAAGAGATTTCTTTGGTATTGGGACTGTGATAGCAACTGTTCCCAGCCCAGTCATCACATTTGGAAGAAAGAAGGCATTCAGTATCTTAAATGAGGTTAGTTGTTTTCTGGAAGCATGGTGCTGATACTTACAGGAATCTACACTGACGTCCGCGGGTGCAGCTATCTCGCCTTGCTCGTGCTGAGTCGTTGCTTGAGCAAGACCATACGGTGTGGACAATGTCACCTACAACCACAATAAGGGCAACTCTATGAGAGTAATCTGAGAAGCATACAGTAGAAGACTTTACATCATACTGCCTGCTGCACAGGGAGTGAGTGCAAATGCAGGGATCCGCAGTATGTGTTATGTTGTCTTGATCACATTCTTTCCGGTTGGGTGATGTCTTAATCTAAAAACAAGTCAATGAGCTATCTGACAGTGATATCAGCGTCATTACCAAAACTTCCAAAAAATTCTTCAAAGTGTCTCTCCCAGCGAAATTTGTCAAAACAACCATATCATTGTTGGTATTCAGGAAATTTTCGAGGTCCTGGAAGTTCTGAGCCGCATATACTTACACAGAAGACATGCGTCTGCCCACCTTGATGCAGAGACAGAGACGCGACTTCGTCAATACACTTTCTAGGGTATCAAGGCCTATGATTGGTCCTAGTTCTGCAACAAGTCCAATATCAACAGAGGCACATATATCAACCAAACCGCAAGATGGACGGTTATGAGCAGAGACTGCCTGTTGCTCAAAGCCAGGTTTAACCGGACTGTCTACTTGGCGGAGAATCGGTTGAGAGGGTATCGCAATCACACAGGTCGCAAGGAAGACAAGGAGTGCATATAAGGACGAAAGTGGCCAAAGAAAGCCCATGGTGGAATAACGGGACAAGAAAGAAAGACACTCCCTGCAATTTATATTCATCCGCATTCTTGGCAGACGCTTTCCGTATCGGGTGGTCCTATGTTTGACTTGATGCAAGGACACGGACACATGATAATGCAAGGCAAGTCTCATGTCATGACTGGCTGGATCATATCATGCAGCCCTGGCCCAAAAAAAGCCTACTTTTCTAGTAATAAATGGACTCAAAATTTGGTCTGATTCCGAGAAAAGAATTTCATTTTTAAGCTGGAGACCGAATTAGGCTATTGGGGCTGAGGGATAACAACAACGACATTGCGAATCACCAGTAACGCCCAGCCGTAACTTTCCATGAATTTGTACAGCCCATTTGTCAAAACCATTGCCCAAGCACAAAATAAACCCAATATTGAATTCAGTATCCTACTAGTCACTGTTATGATCTTAGAACCTGGTGTATGTATGTATATGTATAACCAGGTTGAGACTAAGGAACTGCCTACTGTGAATACAATGTATGATCATCATGTGGTCTAGGTTTTCCCACAGGTAAGTAGAGCCTCAAGCCCTCACATCCACTTCAACAAGTTGACCTCGCCTTGTTGAACCTAGAGGAGTCTGATGTTACACGTCTCTCCCAACTATACGGGCGCTATAGCCAAGCGGTTACGGCGACAGATTAGAAATCTGTTCCTCTTTGAGGGCGCAGGTTCGAATCCTGCTGGCGTCGGTCATTTATGGTGTTTTTGCAATTGGAAACTCAATCATCGATCTCGAACATTGATCATGGCTCGAACTAGGACTAATATAAGAGTTGTAATTATCAACAAACAGTATTAGACAACCTAAATTCCATGTGGCTTATGAGTAAACTATTTGCCTAATGAATGGTGTATTGCCCATAATTCTTTTCGGGATCGAAAACCTAGAAGCAGTGTTTTGAACGTGACACCGAATCGAAAGATAGTGATGATCATACCTCCCAGCGCGATGCAGGAAATATATGCTTATTACGTTGATACCAGCCTCTTTCCACCACTTTACCAGCATGCGACTCATCTTTCTCCTTTGTGGCATCAGCAAGAAGACGCACATCATCGTGTACATCAAAGTTAAATAGAGGTCCTGACTTTCCCCTGGCTTTGTTCACTATAAAGTCGTAAAAGGTGTAATGCTGGAGAAAAACTTGGTCAGTGTTGCCTTCAACGAGGGATGAGGGCGTACGTGTGGTATGATGAGATCCTCCTGCAGCGGATGTTATGACGGTCGTATTCGGTAACGGATACAAATACACACCTTGATGTACATCAAGTTATCGACGCTGATGCCTCGCAATTCTGGAAATTGTTGCCGGCATTTTTCGAGGAAATTTGCAATGTCGTCCCCTTTCTTGCACTGAAAGGACGGTCATGGTATCAGGAAGAGCGAGTAAATACAAGTAACTTACGGTAACACTCTTTCTATGTCCACTGCCATCCCAGTAGGAATAGGTAATTTCGATGTCTTCTTTCTTCATGGTGTCCTGCCTCGTAAGCCACTCGAGCCTAAGCCGCTCTCGTTCACGGCGTTCCGCTTCTTCACGTTCCCGATCTGGCAGAAAAGAGGTGTCCACGTCAGGATTCTTGTGAGAGCGACTACGCTTGGTTGGGGGGGTATCGTCTCTTTCTTTGGAGGATTCTTCTCGAGAGTGTTCATCAACGTCCACATCTTCGTCGTCGTCCAAGGCAAAAGACAATGTTGCCTTTGTCTTCTTTTTACGCTTCTTATTTTTTCTCGTGCCATCCCTAAACATATCCTCCATACACTATTAGTGACATACACTGGGACGAAAAGAGGAGAGACATGAAGGGAAAATGGTGACATACTTGAGCTCATTGCTGCGAGCTGCCTCTCTGATTTTCTGCTCCTCAAGCTCTTTGCGCCTTTGCTGAAAGTCCTCTAGCTTGACAAGTCCAACAGTGCTGTTCTTGAGCGACTCTTCCATGGAGTCATTCTGCCCGACAAACCGGTTAGCAGAGGGGCGAGCCTTCTCTGTTTCGTTGATGAGGATTTGTTTCTGGCGTTGATACTCTTCCCTGGCCTGGAGACGCTGCTTGACGAGTGCATCCTCTCTGCGACCTTCCATTTTGTTGGAAGCCATGAAGGAGCGTGACCGGAGTCACGGTTAAGGGTGACAAGGGGAGTTGTCATGCACATCCTTGGTGTGCAGCTCAGAGACCAGTGTTTCGCACGAGTACGCCCTGCTCCTCCACAGATCCGCCTCTTTTTCATCTTTTTTCTCTCTCCAGCTTGCCCTCACTCAGTTCTATGGCGTCGGCCTCAAAACAGCCCACCGCCTTTGTGCCCGTCTTCAGATCCACGACCGTGCAAGGATCAAGGACCTGACTCCCTTCCAAGTCACCGCACTCGCATCCTTCCTTTCCTCACCAGCAACTGCGCCGCAGCCTCCCAAGTATCCCCTCGCCCATCCAAATTATGTTGCACCCCCTTCGTCTACGCCTATCCAGGACATCCAGGCCAGCTTTGCCAGCAAGTGGGAAGAAATGGAGAAACAGAGGAAGGCTTCCCCTCTGCCTCGCAATCCGCAAAAGAAGCCCTATGTTGAACCACTGAAGAACCTCAAGGTCGAGTCCGAGCTGAGGAGAGAGATTCGGGAGAACATTGCCCACCAGAGGATGATCGGAAGTTATATCGGCAAACGACACGCCATGCATCTCCCAGTCAGAGGGCAAAACACCCGGAACAACTCCAAGACCGCCAAGAAACTCAATCAGCTGGACCGTTATTGATTTTCAGTCTCTCATTCGACTATTGCATAGATTATTTATGTATTTCGAATTACCCAACTAATTGACCGCGCGTGTGACAACATCCCCCCTTGCTTTGTTCATGGCGACCAAGAACTACAAAATCATCGGCGAGGAGCTCTGGAAAAACCGGACAGAGAAGATTGTACAAACTCTCTTGACCCTTGTTCTTCTTTCGTCTAAGTCACGTAGAATGCAGAACTGTTTGCCCTCACATATGGGGCCCTTGTTGTCCAACTCATTCAGGACTACGAGGACTATAACGAAGTAAACAAAGAACTGGAAAAGATGGGCTACAATATCGGTACTCGCTTGATCGAGGATTTTCTTGCCAAGTCGAATCTAGGGAGGTGTGTTGACTTTAGAGAAACAGGCGAAGTTGTCGCCAAGGTAATTTCTCATAATCCTCATGAACTGTATTCAGAATTCATCAACGACGGGGTACCTAGGTTGGTTTCAAAGCATTCTTGAATATAACCCCAATTATTTCCCATGGTGTCCCTCTGCAACCCACGACATCCAGGCCGGATTCTACCAGCAGCCAACCAGCAGGGTCCTGGTTCACTCTAGTATTAGATGAGAATCCATTAGCAGAATTCGTAGAACTTCCGGACGAGGTATTGGAGGGAGGTCTCTGGTTCAGCAATGTCTTGTGCGGTGTCATCAGGGGCGCTCTGGAGATGGTACGTCCTTCTCTTCACTCACAAAATTAAACAAATGAATCGTGATTGCTAGATACAAATGCAAGTACAAGCAGAATTCATATCCGACGTCCTTCGCGGTGATGAAAGCACCGAAATTCGCGTACGATTAGTCAAATACTTAGAGGAAGAGGTTCCTGTTGGAGATGATTAATCTAAAAAACATATATACAGGTCATTTTTAAGCAATGGACTTGTCATAGTATTAACACGGATCATTGTAAGCGGCTGCAAGGTCAGACTAAAAAGCTGAAAGGATTGGCCACAAGAGCGAGCTTTGGCTTTGCCGGATTCTTGTCTGATTACCGTAATAAATTTCAATCTCCACTTCCATTAACTGAAATGTCAAGACCAGAGCTTGTGGCTCCCCCAGAAATTGTAGGAGCTTCGATTAGCATCTCTCAAACACTCTTCATTCCTAGACCGTAGTATTATGGCGACTCGGAGGCCAAAAAGTACACCCAAAAGTACGTTCTTCAACAGCAGCCTTTTTTCCAACCATGGTCCTGATCTCAGCGAAGCTCCCGGAACCAACAAATACAAGCAGAGATGACATACAGAGCTCTTGAACTGCTCAACTTACCACCAGAAAAGCCTGCGTTCTTGCTCGATGTCGGGTGTGGCTCTGGCTTGTCAGGTGAGATCTTGGATGAGGAGGGGTACAACTGGGTAGGCGTGGATATCGCTCCAAGCATGTTGGGTTCGTCTCCTTCTCGGTCTTCGTATTGCCGGTGATCTGAGAAAAAAATGTGAATCCTGAACATGCAGAAGTTGCATTGGAGAGGGAGGTTGAGGGTGACCTGTTTCTGCAAGACATCGGGCAAGGCTTAGGTTTCCGACCGGGAAGCTTCGACGGCGCTATTAGGTCGGTGGATCAGAAACACGTACGAGTTACTGACTAAAGCAACGGTTGTATTCCAGTATCTCTGTCTTACAGTGGTTGCTCAATGCTGAAACATCCCATCCAACTTCTTCTCCTCCTTATCGACTTCACCGTTTCTTCACTACTCTTCACTCTGCGCTCCGCAATCCCTCGCGAGCTGTATTCCAATTCTATCCCTCATCAGATGATCAGATTCAACTCATCACGTCCATTGCACAGAAGGCCGGTTTCGGGGGTGGTATTGTCGTAGATTATCCAAATTCCAGAAAGGCAAAGAAGGTGTTCTTGTGTCTGTTTGTTGGAGGTGGAGGGGGGCAACAAGAAATACCAAAGGGGTTAGAAGGAGAAGAGGAGGAGGAGGACGGTAAAGCACTGTTTGAGAGGCGGCGAGAGAGAGAAAGATCACGAATAAAGAATGGGAAGCGGAAGAACATCAAGAACAAAGATTGGATTCTGAAGAAGAAAGAGGTCAGTCTTCCCACCATGGCGGACATAGGCAATTCTCACAAAACATGCACATTAGCTCTACAGAAAACGAGGCAAAGAAGATGTCCCCCGAGACTCCAAGTACACAGGACGAAAGCGCAGGCCAGTTTTCTGAAACCTCTGCGGCAACTAGTAATGTTCCATTGACGTCTAATCGGACAATGTACACCATACAAACTCAAGAAACTATCGATGAGTAAACAAGTCACGACATTGATCTAGGGCGTCTTTTGCTTCATGGCGAATGAAGTGACCTTGTAGAGCGGCCATGCTTACTCTCCTACCAATTTTCAATTCCTCCGAGACCATATCATGGAGCTTAATAGCCATTGTTTGTACTACATCATCCGATAGTCCGGTAACTTTCAGAGAGCCACCGTAAAAGCGATTAAAAAGCAGCTGCGCCTGTGTTGGACTTGCGTCGTCGATGAGGTATGCTAAGTCCACTCTTCCAGGACGAATGAGTGCGTGATCGAGCTTCTTAAGATGATTGGTAGTCATAAAGATGATGCGCTCTTCACCAGATGCTACGCCATCGAGGGCATTCAGGAAACCTGAGAATGTGATAGAAGATTGATAACTGTTCTTCAGGATTAATTAGGGAATCTACATTAATGTCTCTGTGACTTACCCGTCTTCGGACGTTTGTACACGCTTATTGAATGCGGCGTCAATGTCTTCAATGAGCACAAAGCTTCGTTCTGGAGCATTGGACAGGAGATGAAAAAGTTTGTCATCAGTAAGTCCTCGTTCCGATAAGTTGAGTAAACAAATGTCATATGAGAGGGAGCCAGCCAATGCTTGAATGAAGGAGGTTTTTCCGGAGCCAGGCGGGCCATGAAGTAAATAACCTCGTCGATAAGGGATACCTGGGATTAGATACAGATGAATACAAATGAACGGTTCAACAAAACGGACTTACTTGCCTCTGTCTGCATACCATTGGCGTCGATCGAGGAATGCCTTGATGTCGGCCTCTATCCTGTCTGAAACACCAGACTCGAGCACAACACTCTGAAGCGGCCGCTTCCGCCTTGGCTGCCCAAATGGCTTCCATTCAATACCCCATGCGGTATGAATCACAAGCTTCCCCTCATTACCACGCATAGCAAGATCTCTCGCTTCCGTAAGCAGGTGGGGAAAAAGAGAGCGATCGCGACTCAATGCCGTTAGTGTGACGGTCTCCCAAGGTACTCCAGATATGAGTTGCATTGACCTCGTTTCGCGCTCACGTTTCATCTGTCAGCTGGACGTAAACTGTGTAGATCGACATATGGTTCCCAAAGGATCTCACTTGCATCCAAGCGCCACGATATTTAAAATAGTGGGTACCAGGCCCTGCAACCAGGTTAAAGACAGCAGAGGAACTGCCATTTTCCCGTTGCTCTACTATAGTTTCGACACTGAGTTGATGGCTTCGAACCCATGGCACGCGAACATTTTGTTGGGCGTGCTGATTCTGATGTGACATCCAAGCTAGAAACCATTCATAAGAACGATCTTTGTTGTTTATTTCGAGAGAGACGAGCATGCGCCGCCGAAGAGCAGTTGTACCCAAGACGAATCCCTGGCGAAGCACGGAGAGGCCTACGCCTAGTCCCTAAATATCAGATCAGTTTCACTAGAAGTCCAGAATACAGTAGCATATTTACCATGAGGCCGAAGCCCGCTTGGAAGTATGGGCTGCACTTGTTTGTATGAAGTTGTAAATAATCGAAAACAGAGTAAATAAGTGAACCCACTTGTCCCCAAATACACCGCTGAGAAAAGAACCTGGTCGAGAAGCGTGTTCAACGGAACTATCCAGTGGTATTGCTGCTGTAGCATGAGGTATGGCAGACTCTTGAACTGAGTTCATGGATGGGCAAAAAAGGAAGACAAATTTGGAAAGCGCGCATCGCGTCATTTTTCTCACATTAATTGGCGCGCCCCTCCCAGTCTGGCTCTCAGAAGTCTCCTTGCTGCCAATAATTCAATGCAGGTGCACACTCAGTGAACTGGAAACTGAGCACAAACGAGTTCGTTTGGAGAGCTCAAATTCTTCAACCAGCATAGGCTTAGCAGACAGGAAGTCCTAGAGGAATCCAGGTCTGCCTTCATGTTAGGGGTAATTCTCAAATCATGGCTATCCTAGATATGGCAAGGATACCAGACAGAGTATTATTACCTTGTTGGTCCTGTCAAAATGTAGTTGTAGATCAGAATAGGCGTGAGTCAAATTCATATCGAGCAACATCAATCAGGTGGAAAGTTGTTGACCGAAGAGAGGAACGAACTATCCAGCTCGGCAGTTTTCGCCACCTACTGCACTATACATGGTCCATCCACGTATTATCGCAGCAGTGCTAAACT